>Ga0164309_10000005_pt1 | contig 137727 bp, 118 predicted proteins | sample Whisoiple_247_MG_FD_109984 | JGI IMG/M metagenome (GOLD analysis project Ga0164309, IMG submission 109984) | Soil microbial communities amended with fresh organic matter from upstate New York, USA - Whitman soil sample_247_MG | ecosystem: Environmental > Terrestrial > Soil > Unclassified >... | reverse complement strand
GCGCCCGTCAGATTATCGGCGGGCCATCCAGGGGCAGGTGGAGACTAGGCCTTTGAAGGGGCGGCGATTGCAGGAGAAGCCGGTGGTCATGCCGTAGGCGGTTTGGTCGCTGCACTCTTGCGACTTTTCGTAGGAGCCTTCGGACTCGGTCTCGATCGGTCGCTCACAGGCGCCGATTTTGTACACGTCCCACACGAAGTAGCCGCGGTCGTCCCACCAGTGTTTGACGAGTACGGGCAGCAGTTTGCCGACCTCGTATTGCTCCATGCATTTGGCGAACTCTTTGCCACCGCGCACGACCTGGAATTGATCGCCGGGGCACGGATCCCATTCGAGCTCGACGTCGAGAATTTCGGCTTCACCCTTGTCGTTCGTCTCGACGATGTCGCGGCGAACGAGCTGACAGGTGGATTCGAAGCGTTGCTCGGGCTTGCTGCAACCAGCGATGGACAGTGCGAGAGCGACGCCGAACAGGGACTGTACGAGCTTCAGGCGCATCGGAACACCGGGGCTGACGTTAACATGGTGCAGCGGCTTTCTTTCGCTCTTTCGATGCCTGATGATGCGCGCCATGCGCTTTTGCCCTCGTCGAATAGCGGTTCTGGCTGCGACTCTGCTCAGCCAGCCGGCTCGTGCCGAAACGGTCGCCCCCACGGCAACGCCCACACCGAACCTTGCGCCTTCGGTTTCTGCGCCCTCGGTTTCTGCGGCCTCTGTTTCTGTGCCCTCTGTTTCTGTGCCTTCGGGCGCGCCCGCGGGCGAGCGCACACGAGTCGAACTCTCGCTGGGACAAGCCGTTGAGCGCTTCGGCCACGAAAATCTGAGGCTCGCGGCTGCGCGCTATGAAATCAACGCGACGCGCGCGGACATCATTGCAGCAGGGCTCTTGCCGAATCCTCGCTTGGCGTTGGCGGGTGGCTGGCACATTCACGGCGAATCGGACAGTGCCGATCAACAGTACTCGATTCTACTCGCGCAAAGCTTGCCGATTTGGGGTCGACTCGGCGCTAGCAAAGACGCTGCACGCCTCACGGCGAGTGCGACCGAACGCGGCTTCGCCGCGGAAGGCTGGCAACTGCTCGGCGATGTGCGTCGCGCGTACCTCGCGCTGCAGCTCGCGGCTGGACATCACGGCGTGCTGAAAGCCGGGCTGAGCGATCTCGAGCGCGTGCAACACGTGCTCGAAGCGCGCACCGCGGCTGGCGCAAACCCCGCGTATGACCGCGTGCGCCTCGAGGTCGAACGCGGCAGTCTGCGCGCGCGCCTCGCCCAAGCCGAAGTCGAAGTTTCGGACGCGGGCGCGCAGCTCGCGGCTGCGATTGGCGGCACGCCGAGCCCGGGCGAGCTGGTCGCGGTGGACACATTGGTGGAGCCCATCGACGACAACCGCAACGCGGCTGAACTGGTGCGCTGGGCGTTCGAACATCGCCAGGAGATCGCCGCCATGCACCTGGAAACGGGCGCCGCAGACGCGCGCTTACGCGCCGCACGTAAGCGTTTCGTGCCCGAACCAGAGCTCGGCATCGGCTACGCACATTGGCGCGGGATCCCGGGCGCCCCCGCGGGCAGCTCAGGAGGCGGACTGCTCGCCTCTGCGTCGATCCCCCTGCCCCTGTTCGACCGCGGCCAAGGCACGATCGAACGTCATGTCGAGCAAGCGCGTGCCACGCGCGTACACGAACAAGATCTGAAGAACACCGTGGAGCGCGAAGTCGAGCACGCCGCGCGCACACTGCGGCTCACGACGGTCGCGTATCGCGCTTTCCGAGAAGAGGGCTCGCACAACGCGGAGAACGTGCGACGCATTGCGGAGGTCACCTATCGCGAAGGGCGCGGCACGATCTTGGAGTTGTTGGACGCTTATTCGAGTTACTTGCGCGTTGAAGAGCAAGCACTGGAGTTGCGCGGCGCGGCGTTGTTTGCTGCCGTCGAGTTAGAGCAAGCGGTCGGGCCGCTCGCGACAGCGGTTCGTAAACAATAGGCCGCCCGTGTCGAAACGCGGACGGCCATCGTCTGCGAACATCGAACGCTAGAACTTGAGCGTCCAGCCCGGATTATTCGCTTGCTGCTTCGTGTATGACACGCCGTCGATCTTGAGCCCCTCGGCGTTCACGAGTGTGATCAAGCCGCCCTTGTTCGAGAGTGCCATTGGCGGCTGGACGACGAAGAGCTTCGCCTCGCCGGCGGCGAGCTCTCCGGACAGCGCTGTTTTTGCCTCTGCTTTGTCGTGCAGGGACCAGCCGTTGAGCTTCACGCTCTTTGGGGAGGTGTTGAGCAGTGTGACGGTTTCACGCTCGGGTGTCTTCGCGTCATTCACGAGCGCAGCAACGATGCGAACGATGCCGTCTGGGCGATCCGTCGTTGGCAGGCCTCCGGAGGGGCCCGGCTGATCCGACGGTGGTCCTGAGACAGGAACGGAAAGCGCATGGCCCGTTTTGTTGTCCGTCTGCCAAGCCTGCGATTGAAAGCGCAAGAAGATGGCGACGAATTGGTTCGTCTTCGGGAAGTGAAAGATCAACCCACCGTCTTGCCAAACGCCGTCGTCGTTCTTGTGCCCAGGGTCATTGCCCTGGTTCATGTGAATGTCGTGAACGCCGTTGCCCGGCTTGAACCCAAAGATCTTGTCCTTCACGGACTCCGGGCCCCAACGCTGACCGAAGGCGTAGAGCAACGCGGTTTCGTCCGCCATCGCGCGCTGCACGTACTGATCGAGCTTCTCGTTCAGATCGTTGTCGGGCCCTGGTGCGGAGATCGGCAGCGGCACGAACTTTTTGGGATCGACGAGGTTGCCGCGGATGAAGTCGAGCGCGAGTCCGTTTGGCTCACTCTTCAACTTGTTGAAGCCCAGTGGTAGCTCGCTCAGCTTCTCGAGCAGTGGATGGGAGAAATGCGAGTCGACCACGTATTCGACCTCGGACTTGTCCTGCGATTGGACATTCACCGCAATGCGAAAGTCCTGATCGTTGTCGACGATCTGGATCTGATAGTGCGGATTGGCGCCAGAACCAAGGCGCCGATCGATCGCCGAACCTTTCAAGACCCCATACTGATTGAGCGGCATGTCGCTAACCTCCTCGAACGAATTCGGACGCGAACGCCTTCCCAAGGGCGCTCGAACTCGATATCAAAACTGACTGGGAGGGGCACGAAAGTCAATGGTGCTATCGCCCGTATTGGCACGACGATCGAATGGGATCATGCGCAAGACAGCGTGCTGCGGGAGAACGACTAAATGACTACTTGCTCGAACGAAGCGACGGCCCGAAGCGACGTCAACGAATCGAAATTATGGTTCGGATCCGAACCATTATTTCTAGTGCAGAACCCCGACGCGGAATCATGTGTTTGCAAAGCGACGTCCCGAAGCGACGGTCAACGAATCGAAATTATGGTTCGGATCCGAACCATAATTTTGGCGTTTTTTTGGCGGCCAATCCCAATTCGCGACGCGCCGCGAACAGGTGCCCCCGACGCGCCCACGACCCCTCAAACCTCGGGAACCGCTCCCACCGCCGACACCTCCACTGCCCGCTCACTCGGGCTCGCCGCGGCTTCGTCCAACGCGCCAATCTCCCCGGTCTCAGGTGCCGACCCCGGCCGGCGCGCGACGGGATTGAATCCGCCGGACTGTTTGCGCCACAGCTCCGCGTACAAGCCGCCCTGACTCAAAAGCTCTCCGTGAGAGCCATCTGCCACGATCTTCCCGCGATCGAGCACGATCAATCGGTCCATATCCATCACCGTACTCAGGCGATGCGCGATCGCGATCACGGTTTTGCCGGCCATGGCTTCACGCATCGCGCTTTGGATGAGTTGCTCGCTGTGGCTGTCGAGCGCGCTGGTGGCTTCGTCGAGCAGCAGGATCGGCGCATTTTTCAAGATGGCGCGGGCGATGGCGATGCGTTGGCGTTGGCCGCCAGAGAGTTTGACGCCGCGCTCGCCGACCATGGTCTTGTAGCCATGCGTTTGCTCGATGATGAATTCGTGGGCGTGGGCACGGCGAGCGGCGAGCTCGACTTCTTCATCCGTGGCATTCGGGCGGCCATAGCGAATGTTCTCGAGCAGGTTGCGATGAAAGAGGGTCGTGTCTTGCGGAATGATGGCGATGGCTTGGCGCAGGCTTTCTTGGGTGACTTCGCGAATGTCTTGGCCGTCGATACGAATCGCGCCTTCGACGACGTCGTGCATGCGCAAAAGCAAACCCATCAGGGTGGTTTTGCCGGCGCCGCTCGGTCCAACCAAGCCAATTCGCTGGGCTGCCGGAATGACGAGCTCGAAGTCTTTGACGACGTGTCGCGATTCGCGCCCACCATCGCCCTTCGAGATTTCGTACGCGAACGCGACGTGCTCGAGGTGAATGCTGCCCGAAGGCACGGATAGCGCAGGAGCTCCGGGCTTGTCGGTAACCGTCGCGGGCACGATCAGCGTATCGATGCTCTCGCGCGCCGAACCCACCAAGTCATAGAACTCCGGAATCCGTTGCCCCAGGTTGTACGCGGTTTGCAACAACGAGCTGGTGAGCGCCGTGATCATCACGAAGTCGCCCGCGCCGATCAACCCGTGCACCCACGCATCGAGCGCGCCGCCCACGAACCCAAGCCACATCGTGATGTCCATCACGTACTGGAAGCAACGCAGACGAACCACCGCGCGGTACGACGCGCGGCGCCGGTTGCACTCTTCGCCCGTGTACTGCTCGAGCTGCTTGTCTTCGAGTGCTTGATTGGCAAAGAAGAACACGTTCCGAATGTTGGTCAACACATCCACCATTCGCCCGGTGACGGCCGCCTTTGCGTCATTGCTGGCAATGGCGCGTCGCGTGCACTCGCGCCCAACCAACAAACTGACCGTGAAATACGTGCAAATGGCCAGCGCCGCGGCGGCGCAAAACTTCGGACTGGCAATGAAGAAGAACACGGCAACGAACGCGAAGAAGGCAGCGCTGGGCAGAAAATCGAACACCACCATGTCGAACAGTTGCAGCACTTGGTCAGGCAACATGATCGCGCGATGCGCGATCTTTCCCGACAGCGAATTCTCGAAGTACGAGCTCGACAACCGCTGCGTGTAGCCGAACACCTCTTGCTTGATCCGCTGCAGCATCGGCGAGCGCGTGTGGTACGAGCAGAACCAAGCGCAGCCATCGATCGCGAACCGCGAGATGACGAGCGCCGCAAAGCCAGCAAACGGCACGAGCAGCTTGCCCGCTTCCTTCGCCGGGTGCTGCATGCCGAGCACCGCGTCAGTGAGCTGCTTGGTGGCATACGAAATGGACGCGAACGCGCCGCGGCTGAGCACGGGAAACGTGACTAGCCCCAGACCACCCCAGGGAAATTGGCGATAGAAGTGGAACGCGAAGGGTCCGAGACGATTAGGTAAAGTCGGTTGGTTCATGCTGCGAGGCGGAAGCTCATGCCGATACGGGGCGACGAACGCTCGTTCTCGGGGCGGCCGCGGTTCTGGGGATTTGCTGACTGCGCTGGAGCGGGTCAGGCTACCGAACTGTAGAGCAATTTCCCGATTTGGCTCGAATCTTCACGAGGCGACATGTTCAAGCTGCATTCATTCCTAGCGCCCGTGCTGGCCGTCACGGTGGTCGCGTGCGGCGCACGCTTTTCACCTCACGAGCACAACGGCGCGCCCGGCGGCGCCGGTGAAGCGAGCGGCGGCTTCACGAGTTCAGCGGGCAGCTCCAGCGTCGGAAATGGCGGCGAGCCTGAAACGGGCGGTAGCGGCGCCGCTGGCTCGAGCTCCACGGGCACGGGCGGCACGGTGGCAATAGCAACGGGTGGCGCGCCCACGGCAACGGGTGGCGCTGCCACAGCAACAGGTGGCGCTGCCACAGCAACAGCCGGCTCTGGCGGCCGCGGCTGGTGGACGGGCAACGGCGGGGGCTCCTCGCTCAGCCAATGCGCAACACTCAGGCAGGAGTACCAAGCGTCTATCGAAAAGGCGCGCGTGTGCGACAAGGGCTCAACCGATCAATGCAGCCCAACCTCGGCCGCGCCGATCATCAGTGGCTGCGGCTGTGCCACGCTGATCAACACCAAAAGCGCAGCCGGCGACGCCGTCAGGAAGGCCTACCAAGCCTATTTGGACGCCAAATGTGAGCCCGGCCCGGTCTGCGACATCGCCTGCCCGGTCGTCGAGAACGCCTCCTGCGCGCAATCGGTCGGCTCAGGGACGTTCGTGTGTACCGGTGACGGGTTTCAAAAGTAGGAGCGAACGGTCACGAATTCCGCCCGCGCGTCGCCCACGACCGCGCGGCATCACGACAGTCCGGCGGCACTTCCTCGATCGTACGCGGCTCGCACTCGATCACGCGACCGCGGCAATCGACGGAGATCTGAATTCGGAAAAAGGACGCAGAAAAAAGTGGCAATGCCAGACCAGCAACTTCGCTCTGCTTCGTTCGATGATTTGCAGAACGTGCTCGCGTTGCTTCGCAGCTGCCAACTGCTCGAATCGGGAGTCGCCGAAGCGATCAGCGACTTTTTGGTCGCCCGGTCCGCCGACGGGTTGCTCGGTTGCGTTGGGCTAGAAATCTACGGCGACCTAGGGTTGCTCAGGAGTGTCGCCGTAGATTTGCGCGCCAGGAAGTGCGGTCTGGGACGAAAGCTAGTCGAAGCAATGATAACGGTCGCGCGACACCGAAGACTTCGCGAGCTCTACCTTCTGACGACTACCGCGCCAACGTTCTTCGAGCGGCTCGGCTTCATGCCCACGACTCGCGCATCGGTCCCTACGGCCGTTGCTGCATCTTGGGAGTTCCAGAGCGGCTGCCCTCAGACAGCCCTGCCGATGCGGCTCGTGCTGGAAGACTGATTCAGCGAGCCCAGCCCTGAGCCGTAACCAACGCGGTGATCCGCTCGCGCACCTCATCGCGGATTTCGCGCACACGCTCGACGGGCTTTCCCTTTGGATCCTCGAGCGGCCAATCATCGCGCTTCAAGCCAGGCACGACCGGGCACTGCTCACCGCAGCCCATCGTGATCAGCATTTGAGCATGCTGAGCAAGCTCATCGGTCAATTTCTGCGGAGTCTGCTGGGAAAGGTCGATGCCGACCTCGCGCATTGCCTCGAGCACTTCTGGGTGCACGCGCGTGCCCGGATTCGTGCCCGCCGAGATCGCCCGGGCCTTTTGTGTATCGACGAGCGCGTTGAACCAAGCAGCGGCCATCTGCGAGCGTCCCGCGTTGTGAATGCAGGCAAAAATAACGGTGTTCATGATAGTTCCTGTGATGAAGTGACGGGTTCGACGACGCGCGCCGACGTGGTGCTTGGAACGAGCCAGCGAAACAGCGCTGTTGCCGCTGCGGCGCCAGCGAGCTGAGCAACGATGAAGCCAGGCGCGTCCACAGGACGAATGCCGGCAAACGTGTCACTCGCCGCGCGCGCTAGCGTGACCGCAGGGTTAGCAAACGAAGTGGACGCAGTGAACCAATAGGCAGCAGTGATGTACGCGCCAACGGCGAAAGGCACCGCGCTCGGGCGACTCCGAACGCAACCCCAGATCACCGCGAGCAACCCAAAGGTCGCGACGAATTCACTGACGAGCTGTGCGGCTCCGGAACGCTCGTGCTGCGAAGCGAAGAACAGGGCCGGTTCCTTGAACATGACATGCGCGATTGCAACGCCCACGAACGCACCCGCAACCTGAGCCATCATGTAAACGGGCACTTCACGCCAGGGCAGCCCACCCTGGCTGGCATCCGCGAGCGTGACCGCGGGGTTGAAATGCGCCCCAGAAATCGGCCCAAAGGTGAGGATGAGCGCAACGAGCCCTGCGCCGGTCGCAATCGTGTTCGCCAAGAGCGCGATCGCGACGTTCCCAGCAGCGAGGTGTTCGCCCATGATTCCAGAGCCGACCACCGTCGCGAGGAGCAGGGCCGTCCCGATGCCTTCAGCGATCGCTTTTCTCAGCAACATCCGCTCTTCTTGCCGAGCTGAAGCGGCGCAGACGCCGCCTGTAGGCTCGTTGGTGCGCAGCACGCGGCTGCTGTCTTTGCCGGATCATCATGCATCACGGGCGCGTCGCCCTTGACGACGAACACTTCCCACATGTTGCCATCCGGATCCTCGACCCAAACCTTGTCCTGAAGCGCGTAGCAACAGGTCGTGTTCTCTTCCGTGAACGTCGCGAGCCCCGCGTCTTTGAAGCGAGCCCAAGCGAGAGCAACATCCTCGGTCGCCGCGACCTGAATCCCAAAATGACTCGCGTTCACGCCCGTGCGCGGCGCTTCCTGCATCGTGAGGTTGAGCGAGGGCGCGACGAGATCGAACTTTGCGTAGCCGGGACGTCGCTTGCTGGGCGCAACGCCAAACGCCTTTTCGTAGAACGCGACCGAGGCGTCGATGTTCGAGACATTGAGCGAGACATGGGGCTTGATGACATTCATTGTTGCCTCCTTCCAAAATATTCGAAATACCAGGACAAAAAGAATCAGCAGCAGGACGCTTTCCCGCCGCGCTTGCAGCAATCTTCCCAAACGAAGTCGGTCAAACTGCGAAGTGACGCGTAGTCCGCGGTGTAAAACAGAAACGTTCCCTCAGAACGACTCGCCAGCACTCCCGCATCGCTGAGGCGCTTCAAGTGGTGACTCAAAGTCGACGCGGGGAGGTCCACATGGGTCTGGATATCGCCTGCGGCAACGCCTTCGGAGCCGGCTTGCACCACGAAACGCAGGATCTTGAGGCGAACGGGGTGCCCCAAGGCGCTGAGCTGTTCCGCGTGCCGTTCGAGCTTCGAGCTCATGGCGCTATTTCTAATTTATTCGAAACAGCGGAGCAAGCCGTATTTCCAATTTTCTCGAACAACCTGCCCCCCACGAAAAAGGCCCAGCTCCCTCTCCGGAAGCCGGGCCTCGACCAGCTCAGGAATCGCTCACTGCGCAGGCGCGCAAGTGAACGGCGGATTCGGGAAACCGGGGCACGTGGCGGGCGTCGCGTCGGAGGTGAACTTGAGCTCGGCCTTTGCGAGGAGGCTCTTGTGGCTCTCGAAGAAGTTCGCGAGTTGGCGAACCGGGTTGAGCGGGTTCATCGCATCCGTACCCGCATCGTAAGCCGGCGGGGTGAGCGTCGCGTCCGAGAATGCGTACAGGATGAATTCGTCGTTGTGAGTTTCGACCGCAGCGCCCAGGCCCGCAGCGCTGAGGTTCGGGCACGGTCCGAAGTAGCCGTAGGTACCTGGCGTGATGAACGGAGGAGCGCCATTTTGCTGCTGCACGCCGGGGATCGGCTCCTTGTCAATCGAGAGCGCCGCGCCGAGTTTGGTGGTTGAACCGGGGATGTTCCAAATCGTCCAGTGGAACGGATGCTCGGGATTCGTGTCGGCGGCGCTTTCGCCTGCTTCGATGGTCAGATCCTTCAATAGGATTGCATAGCTCTTCGTGCCGCTGGGCGCGTTGCTCCAGGTGAGCTCGGGCGAGACGCCATCACCGAATGCCTTATCGTCACAGGTGAACTCGTAGGGCAGCGGTTTGCCGGCTTGAATGTGCGGGCCAGTGAGGGTCATTTTGGCAGCGTCGTCCGAGCCGCAGCCGAGCGGCAGCAGAGCAGCGACGAAGGCCAGCGCGAAAACAGGACGGGGCGAAAGACGCATGTATATCTCCAAGTGTTAGAAGGGCCCCCCAGAGGGCCGTTTGGCTGCAGTATTCGGGCGCTATGCGCACGTCAACGGCGGCGCGGATGGTCATTTATTCGTGGACGAAGGTCAACCCGCGAGAGTGACAGTCTGGCTCGCTCAGGCATCGGCTCACGTCGCTAAATGGTCACGCTGATGAGAGCCTAATTCCGTCATGCGTGATCGTTTCGAGTGCATGTCGACACTCTCCGAGTCATGGAAACGAGAGACGCTCGTGATGTCGACTAGTGAGAATTTTCTCAGGTGGTTAATGGTCACTGAGGGTGCCTGGTCGCGGCGCAGCCTTCGGCGTCACTGACGGCGCGTCGCAATGGGCCGCCGAAGGCTACGCCGCCGTACGCCATCACGCGTGACCATCAAAAAACTCTCGACCTCTTCGAGTCGAAGTCGACAGCTGGCAACGTTCGGGCAAGTCCGGCCGGACTCAAGTGGACGGCGGAAGACCAGGCCCAGCATCACAACCTGGCGTTTCTCTTGGACATGTGCGGTGGCTTCGCCCGAGCGCGTGATCTTTGCTAATTTCGACCGTATATGTCCGCGGCTGCGCTTCTCAAGTTGTCCCGAGCCTTGCATGGAGTGCGGACCCTGGAGGACTTGCTCGATCGCGTGCGATCAGCGGTCACCGAATCCACCCGCTACAACCGAGCTTACGTTCACCTATTCCATCCGGACGAAAGGATATTCGAGATCGTCGGCTGGGTTCTGCCAGACATGCAGCTCGTCCGTCAGCGGCTGAAGACGATCGACGCGAGTCGCGACGCCCTCCTGCAACGTGTTCACAGCGCCACCGAGCCGTTCGTCATCGCCGATATGCGGCTCGACCCTGACGCCGATCAGCGCCAGGTGGAGTTCTTTGGCAATCGAACAGCGATCTGCGTGCCAATGTTCGATGGCGATCACCAGATCGGTCCCCTGGTCGTGCCCACCTATGCCGATCAGGGAGTAATGCCGCCGACCGATGAAGAATTCGAATTCATCGTGCAAGTCGCGTCCTTGATGGTCGTAGTCATTGGCCGTCTGCGTGCTGAAGAATCACATCGCAAGCTCGAAGGCGCTGCCGCGACGAATGAACGCATGTCCGCCCTTGGACGCATGGCGGGTGAAGTCGCGCACGACGTGAACAATGTATTGCTCACGATCTTATGCAATTTGGAGTTCGCCGAGGAAGAATTGGGGGCTCACTCGGTGACGCCGCTATTGAGCGAGGCTCGAGACGCGGCGCTGCGTGCGGGTCAATTCATGCGCCAACTATTGGCCTATTCGCGTGGCCAGGTGCTCGAAATGCAGCGCATCGACCCGGTTCAGCTTTTGGATTCGGTGTCCGAAATGATTCGGGCATTGCTGCCGAGCCACGTGCAGCTCGAGCTCGAGATGGGTCCCGAGCTCGGCTCAATCGTTGGAGACCGCAGCCAGCTCGAGCGCGTGTTTCTCAACTTGGCCGTGAACGCGCGCGATGCATTGCCCAATCAGGGCAAGATCACCATCGAGGCGCGGTTACTGACCGCCGAAGGCGAGTACGTAGCCATGCCAGAGCTCGCGCCCGGACACTATCTCGTCATTTCGGTCTCGGACGACGGCGTTGGTATGTCTCAAGAAACTCAGGCGCGTATCTTCGAGCCCTTCTTCTCGACCAAGGGCACGGATCGCGGCACGGGATTGGGACTTGCCGTCGTGGAAGGCATCGTCCGGCAGCATCGTGGTCACGTGCATGTTTACAGCGAGCTCGGCCTGGGCACGACCTTCAAAATCTATCTGCCGAGAGACTCCACCGCAGCGCCACCCGCGCCTGAACCCGCAACACCGCTCTCGGCGCTGCGCGGCGACGAAATGATCCTAGTGGTTGATGACGATGACGCGGTGCGGTCTACTTTGCTCCGTATTCTTCAGGGCGCCGGCTGCACGGCAAAGGTTGTCGGTACGACCACAGAAGCGCTGGAGTTTCTGCGCACGACGCCAGTCACCCTGCTGCTTACGGACGTAGTTCTGGGCAGATCAGACGGTCTGCAATTGGCTCGCGAGGCTCGTGAGATCGTGCCGGAACTAAAGGTGCTGTTCATGACCGGCTACGCACGGGGCAAGCTCAACGAACACAGCCTGCCCCACTTGAGCAAACCGTTCGCCGCAGGCGAACTCCTCACGCGCATTCGTCAGACGTTGGGGCAGCCAGCCGTCAGCTTGGAGTGATAGCAGCGCGCGAAGCTGCACCTGAGGTCGCGTGTCTCGACTCTTGCTCCCCGGTCTAAAGTGTACCCGGAGCCCCCGGTCAGTACCCGGATAGAACACTCAAACCTGCAACAAAACCCCGCGGGCCGCTTCGCCCGTCGCACGCTGCAACGCGTTCACATAGAGCCGCAGCTGCTCCGCATAGGCGCCCTCCGTCGGCACCACAGCGTCAGTCTTGAAATCGACGACCACCCACTCACTTTCAGTGCGATAGGCCAAGTCGATCACTCCTTCGGCAATGGTGCCGTCGCTCAGTTGCTCGGAGATCACCACTTCGCGACGCGCGTCGCTCGACTCCGCGGCGGCGCGGAGCAAAGGATGCGCGAGGGCCGCACTCGCGGCATCGACGGCGTGCGTCACCTCTGCGTCCGTGGCGCCGATCAGGCGGCCGAGCGAACTCGAGAGTGCACTCAACGCGGCGCGCTCGGCGTCGAACGGTGCGTGGGCCAATAGCGCGTGGACCAGGGTGCCGAAGCGTGGACCGCGCGGGCGTCCAGCGCGATCGTGTTCGGTGCGTTCTACGACTGCGGTGGCTGGTACGCTGAATGGCTGTTTCGAGAGTTCGGTCATCGTTCGAGCGACGACGCTAGCGCGGCTGCTCGAGGCGATCGTCGCTTCGCGGCCTTCTTTCCAGGCGGTGTAGCGGGACATGCCTTCGGCGGAGAGGGGCGATTCGCCGAGCAGCTTCTGTTGGCGCACCCCACTCAGCACTTGCGCGCGGAGACGTAGCGCTTTGGGATCCCACCAAACCACTCGATTTCCCGCTTCGGAACGATGCAGGCCGGGCGCGACTGCTTCTTCGGGAATGGCTTGGGTCTGAGCCGATCGGGTGAGCACCGTATCGTAGCCAAAGGGCGGGCAGCCGGGTGCGGGAGCGGCGTCTCGGCGGTCGGCATCGCTTGGATAGAGTGCGGGCGCGAGTGCGTCGCACCAGCCGATATCCACGCTGCGCGCGGTCGCGTCACCCAGTGTCGGCACGACGAGCAGATCGCGGGCGCGCGTGGCTGCGACGTAGCTCAGTCGCACGAGCTCTGCATCGTCATGACGCTTCGCGAGCTCTTCGTTTGCGATCAATTCGAGGGGGCGACAGCCGCAGATGGCGTGTGCGCTGAGCCGCCGATCGGGATCGGTGAATCGATAGGCTGTGGTCGTCTTTGCGGGCGCGGTTGGGTCGCACAAGATCACGACCGGGAATTCCAGGCCTTTGGCCTTGTGGACCGTCATCAGGCGCACGCCTTCCGTGCCTTCCTCGACGATCGGCGCTTCACCGCCCTGGCCGCGCCCTGCCTGCTCTTCCAAAGTTTCGACGAAGGCACGGAATGATGTGCCTCCGCGCGTGTCGAAATTGCGGGCCAAATCCACGATGGCGATGGCGTTCGCCAACGCTTGCTCGCCGCTCGGCCACATCGCGAGTGAGGCGTGGGCTCGCGTTTCGGAGAGCAAGCGATCGATGGTATCGGCGGTGGCTCGGCGATTGCGTTCGAAGTGCAGCGAACCCAAGAGTTCGAGTCCGTCGATCACGGCAGGGTGCTTGGCGCGCGCGTCGTCATCGAAGCGTTGCATCGGACGCAAGCGCGAGAACTCGTGCCGAAAGCACAAGATCTCTTCGTCGCTCACCGAGAGCAGTGGGCCGCGCAGCACGGCGTACACGCTGAGTTCGTCGTCTGGCCACTCGATCGCCTCCAAGGCAGCGCGGATCGCCACCACTTCTTCGCGATCGTGAAATGAGCGACCACCCACCAGGATGTGCGGAATTCTGCGCGCCTCGAGCGCCTGTACGTATGGGCGCGTGGTGTCACCGTAGTAAGACTGAAAGCGTTTGAAGAGCAGACAGATGTGCCGCGGTGAGATCGGCACGAGTGCGCCTTCCTCCTCGACTTGCCAACCGCTCTCCTTGAGCAACCATTCCACGAACCCGCCTACCGCGCGCGGAAACGAGCTCGAAATAGCGACTTTGGTCGGTTTGTACCAAGTCCCGTAAGGCTCCGGCACGGGCAGCGCTACCACGCTCGGTCGCGCGGGTAGCTCGGGGCGGTGTTCGGCGAGCGGGACGTATTCGGCTTGGCTGCCGTCGTCGCAGGCGATCATGAGCTGCGAGAACGCGCCATTCACTGCGGCCTGAATCTCGGGTAGCGAGCGAAAGTTGGTCGTCAGGTGCAGCAGTTCTGCGCCCTGCGCCAAGAGCTCGGCCTTGATTCGCTCGTACAGCGTTACCTCGGCGCGTCGGAAACGATAGATGGCTTGCTTCGGATCACCGACGACGAACAACTTGCCAGGCTTGCTGCGCACCTCGCGGTAGTCAGTGGCTTCTGGCGAAGCGCTGGCCAAAAGCAACAAGATCTCGGCCTGCAGCGGATCGGTGTCTTGGAATTCGTCGATGAATAAGTGGGTGAAGCGGTGTTGGAGCTGCTCTCGAACCTCGTGATTGTCTTTGATCAGATCGCGCGCAAACGAGAGCAGATCCACGAAATCCAGCGCACCACGGCGACGTTTGAGCTGTTCGCGCTCGGCAACGACCGCGAGCAACTCCTCTCGCAAGTGCGCGGCAAGGTCGGCGTCCGAAAGCGCGGTGAAGAGCTCGAGGCTGGCTTTGACTTCGTTGCGTTCGCTGACGACCGCGTTGCGATCCAGCGAAGGACCGTACAATTGCCCGTAGCCCACGGCGCTGAGCGCTCGTTTTTTGCTGCGCACGAACTCCGCTAATTCGACTTCGAGCGCGTCGTAGTCGCGCTTTCGAACACGCTCACGCGCATCCAAGGCATCAACGAACGCCTGAAATTCGGCCATCGCGCGCGCCAATTGATCGCCTGGATTGCGGGCTTGCGTGAGGAAACTGCCGAGCCCCCGAAAGCGCTCCACGAGTTCGTCGATCAACGGCTCGCGCTCGAATTCGGGGAACGTCCAAGGCGCGTCGAAGTCGCGATACTCGATCAAGTCGCGGCACGCGCGCAGCAACTCATCCCGAGGTGTCGTGCGTTCGGCACGCCAGCTGCGGCGACGGAGCATGCGGCGCAAGCCTTCACCTGGGACGGCCAGCGCGCGCTCGAACCAATTGCGAAAGGCTTCCTGCAGTAGCGCTTCTGCGGCGGTCTCATCGAGCACTTCGAACTTGGGATCGATCCCGGCGTCCACCGGGCGCTCTCGCAAGAGATCGGCGCAGAAGCCGTGGATGGTGTTGATGTGAGCCACCTCGAGCGCGGCCAGCGCGCGTTCCAAGTGTCCGCGTTCTTCGGCGCTGGTTGCTTCATGCCTTGCGCGATCGAGCTCTGCGCGCAAGCGCAGCTTCATCTCGCCGGCGGCCTTTTCCGTGAAGGTGACCGCGACCACGCGATCCAAGCTGGTTTGCCCCGAGCGAATCACGGAGGTAATGCGCGAGATCAGAGCAGTCGTCTTGCCCGTCCCTGCCGCGGCTTCGACGATCAGCGTCTTGTGCAAGTCGCGCTCGATGGTTTCGCGTGCGCGCGCGTCGATCAATTCAGTCAAGGCAGCGCTCGCAGTTGAACCAAAGGCTCGAGGCGCGTGGTGTCTTTGCGTTCCACTCGTTCGCGCTCGTAGGGGCCGCAGACTTTCAGAAAGTCACAGTATTCGCAGGTCTTCTCGGCGGGGGCGGCAGGAAAAAATCCGCTCGCGAACGCAGTAGCAATCGTTCGGTGCACGGTATCCGCAGCCGCTCGCGCGGGCGCAGCGAGTGGGACCTCATTGCGCGAGAACTCACCGCGTGAGGTGCAATAGAAGGCATTGCCGCCAGTGATGGTTCGCGTTGGATACAGCTTCTCCAGCACCATTGCGTAAAGGGCGGGTTGTAAGTGGCGTCCACCGCTGACCACCGTGTCGTCCTCGGGGCGCTGGCCAGTTTTGTAGTCAGTGGCGCGCAGGTGGTTGCCACTCTCTTCGACGGCGTCGATCACGCCGCGCAGGGGTAGCCCGGAATCGAGCACGATCGGGCCGGTGCCCTCGGACGAGCCAGTGAGAAATCGCCCAAATTCGTGTTCGAACGCACAAGGCGCCCAACCGCTCTCACGCGTCTCGAGCAACCAACGCAGCAAATCCGTCGTGATGTCGGCAATCGCGTCGTCCCAAACGCGTGTGATCACCGGGGCCAGCTTGTCTCGCCACTCACGCTCTTGATCATCGACGGTGCGCAGCAGCACGCGGCGCGCCTCCGCGAAATCCGAACTCGGCGCGAACAACCCCTGCTCGTGAAGCGCACTGCTGACGCTGCGCAAGAGCTCATGGATCAAGAGCCCGCGCGTGGGCGCGTCCATCTCTTCGACGGCCGTGGCTTCCCTTCGCGCGCTCAGCCCGACCACGGTGGCCAGGTAAAAACGATAGGGACACGCGGCGTATTTCTCCAAAGCGGTGACCGCAAAGCCGCGCTCGCTCAATTGTGTATGCCGCGCGCTCAACGCTTCGCGCGCGAACGCATTGGGGTCCACCAAGCCGTCGACATAGCGCCACTCGGGGCGCCAGCGGCGCGCGCGGAATTGCAGCGAACGTTTGAGCCGCTGACTCGCCGACAACAAATAGTGCGCCGCGCCGTCGACTTCCTTTTGCGCGCCATTGAGCAACTGCCGCAAAATAGCCAAATCATACTCGGCGGCGTCGATGGCGAGTTCCGGTCGGACGGGCGCGGGCCAGCCAATGCGCGTTTGGCTGGCTTCGTCGGCACGACGCGCCAACTCTGCAAACCCAGGCAAGCGACCTTCGGCCGCACGTATGGCCTCGAGCGCATAGAACGAGGGGACGCGCGGCCGTGCCTTGTCGCTCTCGAAACGCGGGTAGGAAAGCACGACTCGGCGACGTGCGGCGCCCACCGCGATCGCCAATGCCGCACGTTCGCTCTCTACGCGACGCAGCTGAGTTTCCAGGTGCTCACTAATGCGCGCGCGCTCTTCGTCCGACAGCAGCGGGTCCTCGACCACGCGCTGTGGGAACAACTTCTCGGCGAGGCCCGGCACGAACACCACGTCGAACACGCGCCCGCGCGCTTCGTCGACGGTGCTCACGAACACAGCGCCGGCCTTCTCTGCCTTGCTGGGCACCGTGATCTCACCGAGACGCTCGGAAAGAACGGCCAGCACGTCTTTCAGCCCGACTGGTCCCACATCACGCACGATTTCGAGCTGCGCGAGCACCGCGCGGATCGCCTCCGGTGTGTCGATGGTGCGCTCTGCGAGCAAGCTCAGCGTGTCCAGCCATGTTCCCCAAGGCGCCGCGCTTGGGAGCGCGCCCAACGCATCCACAATCGGTAGCGCAAAGGTGCGTAGAGCGTGCAAGACCTCGAGTTGCCGCTCGAGACTTCCGCGCTCGTGCTCCGACGCCTTCTGAATGCGCTCCTCGAGCGAGCGCACGAGGCCATCGAGACGCCGATGCCAACGGCCGGGTCCGCCGATAACGGCGGCGTCCACCAACAGCGACTCCCAACGACGCGGCATGAGCAATTGCTTCGTTGGCCGCGAGTCACCCGGTTCCGCCGTTGCCAATGGCCCGCGCAGCAAGCGCAATAGCTCGTCGTCGATGGGTGCATCGAACGCGCGCTCGCCATCGGGTGTTGCTGATGGCGCCTTCGAGCCATCAGGCATCACGCCCAGCGAGAGGTACTCGGCAAAGCGCGTCGCGCTGAGCCCCTCCGCGGCACACTGAAGCAATACCAAAAACGCGCGTCCAGCGGGCGCAGGGCGCGTCGCGTCGCGCGTAAAATAGGCAGGGATCGCCGCTCGGCGCAGCGCCTCGAGCAGATGCGTTCGGTAGTGAAACGGCGAGCGCAACACGATCGCCATGGCGTCGAACGGCACACCACGCGCAGCCTCCGCCAAAATGCGACGCGCAATTTCCACGGCTTCGCGTGATTCACCGGGAGCGCTGAGAATGGACACGCTCTCGTCGCCGTCGGCGTTCGCAAGCTCACTGGCCGCGTTGGTCGAAAACAGATTGGCCTGCAATTGACGCAACGCCGCTGGCGCTGTCGGCAATTCGCTGCTCTCGACAGCGAGCATCGCCGTCGCGTCAGCGCGAGATCCATAGAGCGCCTTCACCACCGCAGGCTCCAGCTCGTTCGGCGGCACCGTGGCGAACGAATGCGACGCGCGTTCGAGCAACGCCGCCAAGAACGCGCGTTCGAGCTGTGTCTTCGGGCAAACGTCGAACACACACAGCGGCAGTCCGAGTGGCAGCGCGTTCGAAGTGCGCGCAAGCTCAATTGCAACCCCGAGCATCCCGGCGCGATCGGTCAGCGAAAGCCCAGCGAGCGTCGCTCGATAGTGCTGATACAGCTCGCCCAGCTCCCCGCGCAGCGCGCCCGGATCGACCGCGGCTTGGCCGAGCTCGGAGAATGTACGAAGCAGCGCGCTCGGCAATCCGGGTCGATCGCCAATTTGAGTGAGACGCCCGAGCTGGCCTTGCGCGGCGAACTCGGACACCACACGCACGCACACCGCCTCCTGCGCCAGGGGTGGCGCGAGGCTCAGCCCTCGCTCCGCGAGCCGCAGCGCGCTCAGCTTGACGGCGAGCGTGCCGAGCGACTCTACCGCCCAACCGAACACCGCCCCGCGCCTCGGAGTGATGGCGCGCAGCAATCCGTTACCCGCCTCGAGCGTTGGCGCAAGCACGAGTAGCGGCCGCGCGGGAGGCTGCTCCGAAAGGAAGCGCAATGCCTGACCGAAACGCACCTCAGCGTGAGGAGATTCGTTCAGGGTCGGCATGCGGCGGCAGTATCATCCGCCTCGCACCATGGTCCAGGCCAATCAGCGGCGGGCGAGGTTTCTCCGTTACCCTGTCACCCTGGCCGCGGGAAAGTGCGCCTGGCTCGATTCAGGCCGAGAACCTGAGCATCACGCGCTCCAACTTGCGCAGGAGGATCTGAGCGTCGTTCTTCTCCACGTAATCTTCTGCACCTAGCTCGAGCGAGATACGGCTGTCGGACTCATGCCCCGCGCGGCCGGACCAAACGACCACTGGGATGCTCGCGGTTCGAGGCTCGGCCTTCAAACGCGCCAGCACGTCGCGACCGTCCGCATCGGGAAACTCGATGTCGAGCACGATGATGTCGGGGCGTGACAGGATGGCCGCAGCCAGCACCCCCTGGCCTTCGGTCACTTCAATCAGCTTGTGGCCATGCTTTTCGACGACCCGTCGCACCATCCTTTGGATTGCGAGGCTATCGTCGGCGAGCAAGATCAGCCGCTGCATCGGCGAATGCTGTTCCGTCATCAGCACCTCCACGCCACGACGCTCGCACCGAGAACCGGCCCGCACCGCCGTAGCTCTTCCACTGTCTCGGAAAATTAGCACACTTTTCGAGACGCACGGCTGACGCGAACGGCGATGCAGCCCCAGCAAAATAGGCAAAAATGACTAGTGGCGAAAACCGGCACCCAGGCGGAGCCGGGCCGCGAGTATAACTCTTTTGGGTTACTAATTCGCGACCGCGCTCACCGCGGAGCAGACGAAGGTATTACCCTTGGCAGTTGCCGGCGCACAGCTCACGAGCGTGGGCTGCACGCACGCGCTAGCAGGGCAGACTGTGGTTTCGGAACACTTCGCGTCACGGTACGCTTGCCGCGCTTTCTTCGCGGCAGTGGTGTACTCACTGTTGGCGTTGACGAGCGTTGCGCAGCCGCACTCCAGCGGCTCGACCGTCGAGCTCGCACTGCATTGATTCGTGGAGCCCTCGGTGCAGAGCCGGGCTTTCTCCAGGGCGAGTTGATAATCCTGCTTGATTCTCGCACACGGGTCATCAGCAACTGTGCCGCCCATGCCTGCGATCGCGCCCGCGCCGCCTTGATTCATGTCGCCAGCGGTGCCTCCGGCATTGCTGCCGCCACTGCCCGTGTCACCCGCATCCCCTGAAGCAGTGCCGCCGGTTGCGCTCGATTCGCCGCCGTTCGCCGCATTGCCCGAACCCGCCAAGCTGCCGCCTTCACTCGCGGAGAATTTGCTACCGCACGCGACGCACGCGATCACCAACACGAACGATGAACAGAACTTGAACATCAGGCCCTCTCGAGCGACTCAGAACTAAGATTAGTGCTTGCTCTGATCGAGTAACCTGACTCACCGAGTTGCAGTCAGCAAGTTTGAGCGAGTGTGGTCGGAGCGTTCGCGTTGGGTCGAAGTGCCACAGCGCACTGGGGTGGGTGTCGTCGCACAGTGTCGGTGTGCGGTCGCAGAGCTAATGGGGGAGCAACGCTTTGAGTCCGATACCCACGATACCCGCGACGACGATGATCAGCGGTTCCTGAAGCTTCTTCACCTTCACGAGTAGCACAACGGTGATGAGCGCAATCAGAACCGTCGGCACATCGTGGAGTGCTCGGCGACCGAGAACGAATGCGGCGCCGGCGATGGCGCCCGTTGCAGCTGCGCTCACTCCGTCCACGAACGCTTTGATACTTTGGTTCTTGGAGAATCGTCGAAAATACGGCGCAGGAACGACGGTAAAGAGGTAGCACGGGCCAAACGTGGCGAGCGCTGCGACGCATGCACCCACGGGGCCACCGACCAGGTAGCCAATGAAGGCCACGGTAATCACCACAGGTCCCGGTGTGATCATCGCGACAGCAACAGCGTCCAGAAACTGCTGATCATTCAACCAATGGAATTGATTGACCACGCCGCCGTGCAAAAAAGGGACGATCGCTAGCCCACTGCCGAAGACGAACGCGCCGGCTTCAGCGAAATACCACGCGATTGTCCAGAGCGTGCTCTCCGACGCGACGCCGGCAAGCCCCGTGAGCCACCACGGCGAAATGGCCAACATACTGAGCGGAGATCCACGTCCGAGCGTGGGCGGCGCCTTGACGAGCAGCGCAAGAACACCACTGCCCAGAAAGACCCAGATGACCTCAGACTCGGTCCACGCCGTTACGACAGCGCTCACAGCGAACAGCGACCACAACAAGCGATCTTTGGCGAGCGTCATCTTGCCAAGTTTCCAGACGCTCCGTCCAATGATGGCGATGACCGCTGCTCCAATGCCGTAGAAGGCACCTCGCATCCAAGAAAGCCCGCCGAAGCGCAGATACAGCGCGGACAGCGCGAGCACCATCACGAACGAAGGCAGCACGAATGCTAGGCCGATCGCAGTTGCACCCACAACCCCTCCCCTGACCCATCCGAGGTAGATGGCGAGTTGGGCCGCCAGGGGTCCTGGGGCGAGCTGAGCGAGCGCTAGGCCCTCGACGTAGTCGTCCTTCGAGATCCAGCGGCGCTCTTCCACTAGATCCTTTTGCATGTACCCCGCGAGCGCGATCGGACCGCCGAAGCCAAGCGTCCCGAGCCGCAAAAAGTACGTCGTGAGCTCGCCCAACGTGCAGGGGGCCAACTCTGTCGTCGCAGCGCCTTCGGCAGCGTTGCTCATGATTGCCTCATTTTGCTGGGCTTGGGAGCGCGAAAAAACGCATGCAGCCCGTCCAACACGGGTGTCGCAGCGGCGATGCGCGCCTCGTCATCCCGAATTGAACTGCAGATACCGTGCACGAGACTCTGCACCCCGGTGGTCTCCGGCCGCGCGTATTTCTCCTCCTTCAAGTCGATGTCGTGGACGATCTCTGCGATGGCCGCGAGCGCGGCGTCATCCGTCAGTCCCATCCGGATGACGAGCACTTCGAAGCTGCAGCGCTCGCCGACGTGCGTGAATTCGCCCTCATACATGTCGAAGCGGAGCTCGCCTGGCTGAGGCTCGTAGCCCTTCGGCGGCACGAACTTCAGCGTCGCTTTTGGGTCAATGAAGCGGCGGATCAGCCAGGAACAAGCGATGCGGTCGATGTGTACGCCGGTGCGGGTGACCCATGTCGCAGCGCTTGGTCTCGCCACTCGCGTCAGCGGCTCTTGCTTAGTGTCACCGCGCAGCTCTGCCAGACTGCTTTCCACGCTGGTGAGCAGGCCCTGCGTTGGCATGCGACCGGGCGCGTGACAGAAATCCACGGCCACAATCTCGTTGAAGCGTCGGCGCAGCTTCATCGCCTGTTCGGAGAGCGCCGCCAGTCTGTCCGATGACACACGCTTTGCACCAAGTAGCTTAGAAACGCCGCGCGCTTCTGTCGCCAGCTCTGCGTAGTCCGTGTTCCGTGCTTCGACGAAGCGCCGCTCGATCTCTTCGTCGGTCACGCCATCGAAGAATTGGCCCTCGCACAGGGACGCTTGCCCGCCTAGCTCTTTGAGCTCCCGCGATACCCACTCGAAGGCTTCCACGCATTCGTCGCGGTTCGGCAACACGTAAACCGAGTTCTTGAGCGCGACGGCTCCGACCTTTTGCAGCTGCCGCCAGATCTTCACGCGGGTAGTCGAGTCAGAGCTGGGAATGGTCGGCATCAGCAGCACCCAGGGGCGCTTGTCACTCCGCGACGCGCTATGCGCGCGCGTAGAGCGGCGACCTCGAATTGGCACGTCGAGCGACATTCTTGGCCTAGCTAACACGTGCCGCTGACCGCTAGCAACAAATGTTGCGCCAGTGTAACGTCTGTTTCAACCGGCAACTGCGCGTAGTAGGCCGAAAATTGCGCCATCGGGGCCGTGCTCTACCAGCTGGCGCACGTCCGGAAGCCCACATAGGTCCAGAGATGCACCAGCGATCCATCAGTGTTTCGCGCGGTGGCAACCCCCGGAGCATCAAGGGAGGCACGCGAGAAGATGCCGCCGGAAACGGCAAGCACTGGACCGATCGATACATGGCGCCAAAGGGCAAACTGACCGTGCGCAGCGAGGCTCGCAGCAAAGCCTCGAGCGCCACGCCTGGAGACGGCATCGTTGTCGACTAGCTTTGTCGCGAGCCATTCGTAGCCAAATTCGAGATCAACATCGGGCTCCAATGACCTCCATCTGCCTGGGTGCCAGCGCCCGAGCGCGCCGACGCGAACGTCACGACCTATGCTCGAGATACAGTCGCTACCGGAGGCGCACAGCTTCGGGATTGACGCGCCGTAGTGCAGGGCGGCGCCTGCTGACCACAGTTGGTGCAGTCGATAGGCTCCGTCGACACTGATGTCGACAAGGCCGAGAGTGATGTCGGAAAGCTGCGACCCGCGTTCCAGACCTCCCGCTGGAAATGCGTATCCGAGCCCTCCAGCAAGCGCGACGCTTGGCGGCGGATCAGCGCGTGCCCCCCTCGAGAGAAGCAGTAGGAACGCCGCGAACGCGCGCAGGGCCCAGCCAGACGGGCGCGGAGTCACAGCGTTCCTGGTTGGTGATCGTCGACGCGAAGGATCTTTCCTCCGTCCGGATCGCAGACCCAAGCGTGCCCGATGTCGTCGGCGGTCGCGCAGTGCGTGCTGCTGGGAGCGGCCTCACGCTCCAAGAACGAGAGTTGTCCTTGGTTGTTTACGCCCGCGATGATCGAGCAGCTACACGCGCTACCGGCCAGGTACAGGTGCCCAAGCGTGGGGCTGTAGCCGATAACGTCGATGGCAGAGCCTCGTTCGAGAGTCGAGAGAATGCGCCCGTCGTTGGCGATGTCGAGCACCGCGGTCGTGCCTTCGCTGCATCCAGAAAACAGCCATCCTTGTGCTGAGTCGAGCGCGATTCCGCGCGAGGACGCGCAGCCATTCGCCCACTCCGCGACAATGGCGCGCGTTTTCAGATCGATCGCAACAGTGCTCTTTTGCCAGCGATGCGCGTAAGCGCGACCACGTGCCTCGTCAATGACGAGCGATTCGGGACCATTGTCCACCACGACCGTGCCGCTCGCTGTGACCGACCCATCACTGCCGATCGCGAGGATTTCGATCTGATCGGCACCGGGTTCGGTCACCCACAATTCGTTCGTCGCCTCGACAAAGCGCACATAGTCAGGACCGCTCGCCAGCGCCACGCTACCCACGATCTGTTGTGCGACCGGATCCACCGTCTCGAGTGAGCGTGTCGTGCGGTCGGTGACGTACAGCATGCCGGAAGCCTCGTCGACCGAGGTGGCCCCGTCGTCATGCCCGCCCGAATAGTCGGGTGTCGACGAAAATCCGGTGATCGAGGTCACCGCAAGCGTGTCCGGGTCGATCAAGTTCAGACGTCCGCTGCGCCCCGAAGGAACCAAAACTCGGTGCAACGTGCTCGAGTACCGAAGATCGTCGAACCCAATCCCCGGCGAGCCATCGGGCAATTCAACCGAGGTACCAACCGGCGTCTTGCCACACGCGACCAGGAGTCCAATCAGCCCAAGCCACGTCTTCACGACTCCCTCGAGCGTGTCGAACACGCTGTTCTCGGGGTGGGCACCCTGGCGAGAAGAATCGCCCTGAGTGAGTTCATCTCCAATTCTCCTGCTTCAGCAACCAAAGAGGAAGTGCGTGCGATCTTGGTCGCGCGCGGGACCGAGTCAAGCGTTGCAAGGTCGCGTTTCTGGCAGCGATGCCCAAACTCGGTGTTGCGGCGCCTCTCGTTTGTCTCCGGTTAAGGTTGGTGAGAGCCGCTCCCTTATCGTCACGAGCCCGGTGGCGACTTGCAAAGCCTCATTCACCCTGAGCCGAGCTGCGTGCGCTCTGGCAACTGAAGGCAACAAGGTTGGATCTCATGGTAAGGCTCCCGTCAGAGCGTCGAGAGTGATTCGCGCCTTCGCAACGGCAACCTCTGAGGAAGGGTTCTTGAAAACCGTCGTGAATCGTTTCCACTTCAACGGCGACCCGCAATCGCCACGCCGCGGGCTTGCATCGACACCGCAGGTCCCTCGTTTCATTGGGCTTCAGACGCATACGGGACGCGTGCTCTTTAGAAACATCCAATGGAGAGCGCTCTAAAACGTCGCTTTACTTGGTCGCAAGCGCCCAAGTAAAGCCGAGGCGCGCCTCGTCCAACTGCTGGCCGTTTAGCCAACCATGGCGAAAGCCAAAATCGAAAGACCAAGACTCACCCCAGCACGCGATTGCACCGAGCAAAACGCTTCGTTCGAGCCCACTCGACAGCTCTGGTTCGCCAAACTCCCGCGCTACCAAGAGCTCTGCAACCGGCCGAACTCGCCACGCCATCGGACCCTCGAGTATTAAACTGCTGGTCGCCGCGTAGTCGAACGAAGTCAAAAGGTCGTTGCCTAGGTTCCAATGCAGTGTGAGCGCGGGCCAGTACCAGGAAAGGATGCTCGCTACGTGCACCCCGAACCGCCGCTCCGAACCGGGCAGAAGTAGACCCGTTTCTAGTGCAACCGAAGCGCCGGTCGCGCCTTGCAAAGAGCCCTCGCGCAGCAGACTCTTCAGAGAAAGCGCAACATCTTCGAGCTCAGTGCCGTGAGAGTGTTTCACTGCCCACTTTTGTCGTCCCTCGAGCACTGCCTCGAAGCCCGGCGCGAGCCCATAGTTGATCACCAGCGCCGGTCCGACGAGGAAGCGCTGCTCGCCTTCTCGCGCATACCCCAGTGGTCCTACTTCGAACTCGAACTCGCGAGGCGCAGCGACGTCGGCGTCCGTACCATCGAAGGGTCGGTATGCGGACGCTTGCGTCGCCCAGGCGAACACCAGGCACACGCAAGCGCCAAGACGCGCTGCTCGTTGCAGCTTCATTCCGCGGTGGCTTGGAACGCGTCGTTGAAGACCAGAAGAGAGCCGGATTCGGGAGCACAAACCCAAATCCGTCCCTGGTCGTCAGCGGTGGCACAGTGGGCCCCTTTTGCGGCCTGAAGCACTCCCAGTTGGCTGAGTTTGCCTTGTGACCCGATGCCTAGAACCGCCACGCTCCCGTCCGACGACGCTGGCACGTAGAGATGATGCAGTGCAAGATTGACGGAAATGATGTCTACGCCGCTCGCAGTGTCGAGCGAGTCTAGGATCTTTCCACCGTGTTCGACGTCGAGCACGACGGCCTTGCCCTCAGAGCAACCGGCGAACAGCTGACTCCGGGCTGCGTCCAATGCAATGCCTCGCGAACCCTTGCATCCGTTTGCAAAGCTCTCGCTGACAGCGCGCGTTCCGATGTTCACTTGTACGGTGCTGCCCTGCCAAAGGTGTGTGAACGCACGGCCATGGTCGGCGTCGATGACCAGAGATTCCGGGCCGCCCTTGACCGCAATGGTACCCGCATTGGCGAGCTGGGGTGGACTATCGGAACCGAGTGTGAACACTTCAATCTGTTCTTGATCGGGCTCGGTGACCCACACTTCGCGTTTGCTCGCGACCCAACGCACGTAATCCGGTCCACCCGCGAGAGGAACCGTGGTCACGACACGCTTCGTTTTGGGGTCAACCGCTTGCAAGCTTTGCGAGCTGCGATCGATGGCGAAGACAAGACCAGCGCCGAAATCAGCCGAGGTCGTGCCGTCACCGTGGCCGCCCGCGTAATCCTTGCTAGGCCCAATGCCACACAGCGATGTCTGTTCGACCGAAGTACTGTCGAAGAGATCGACGCAACCGGTGCCCCCAGCAGGTGCCAGCACCGCGTGTAGGTCGGAGGAAAACCAAAGGTCGTCGAAGCCGATCCCACCGTCTGGTGTCAGGCGGAATGTCTTCACGGGACCGGTCGCGGAGTTCTCGGCGCCCGCCGCCGATTGCGGCGGTGCACGCGAGTCACTCCCGTGACCGTGGCAACCAACCAAGGCTGCGCAAATCACCAGCAATGACGTGAGGCACCGGTCTAGTGCCCACACGTTACGCTCCGCTCTCGACGTCCACTTTGACCTGACCACCGCCCGCCTTCGCGATCATCACATGAAAAATCGGCGAACGCTCGTGGATCGCGGGCTCGACTGAATATACCTGCCCTGGCTGCTGTGCGAGTGCCTTCGCGATAACCGCCGCGAGAGTCATCTTCGAACGCTGAACGAGCGTCAGATGATATGAGGCGCGCGTGATGTGCTTCACGTCCGCAAACACCTCTTCCTTCGGTTGCCATGCGGCCTGTGTTGGATCGCCGCTGAGCTCAGCCAACACGTTGTGCTCGGCGTCCAGCTCGATGCCTTTCTTAGCCGTATAGACGCTCAGCGACAGTTTTCCGTCTTCGAGCTCGAACTTGGCCGAGATGGCGCGTGCCCCTTGGGTTTCTGCCTGGGCGATCCCGCGCGCTAGGTCCAGTTTGGCGGACGGCAACGCCGCAAGTAAGGCGGTGTCGTCGTGCGCCTTCGATTCGGCCTCACCTGTGTGCTCTGCCGGAGGAGGCTCCGCGGGGACCGTCACAACCGAAGGCACTGCGACGACGGACTGCGCTGTCGCCGGCTGGGCGGGGCTGTTCGGGGCGGGTTCAGTGGCGCAGCCGACGAGTGCGACGCCCCAGGCCGCCACATTCAGTCGATTCATCCAGTGTTTCATTGTGTTCACCTATTGCGCCTTCCCATCAATGACCACGGCGATACCTTGACCATTCGCGGTGCGGATACGCACGTTGATGGCGGTCTTACCATCCTTCAGCGTCGGGATCGCGGAATAGACGCTGCCCTTCTTCATGGCGTCGGCCTTCGCGACCGCAATGTCGAGCGTCAATTGCGTCGTTTGCATGAGAGTGAGCTGCGCCGAAGCCCGCGTGAGGTGCTCCTTGTCCTGAAACACCTCGCGTTCGGGCGACCATTTCTCAACCGTGGCGTCGCCCTTCAACTCGAAGAGCTCATTCTTTTCGGCGCACTTGTCGAGTCCCGACTTTGCGCCGTAGGCGCTGAGCCAAAGTTTGCCATCCTCGAACTCGAGCTTTGCCGAGATGGGAACTCCACCGGCGGTGCGCACGGCGTCGAGGGCCTCTTGCAAAGCGTGCTTGCTCTTGGGCAAGCGAGAGAGGAGCTCTGCATCACTGTTTTCGGCGCGTGTTCCTGAGGCCAAGAGCGCCACTGCGCATCCCAACATCAAGCCTCGTAGCTGCCCCATTCGAAAGAGCGTCATCGGTGCCTCCATCTGCCCCTTGCTGTAGGGCGTTTTCGCTCAGTAGCGTCACGGGGCAAGCATCGCAATCAAGAGTGAGCGCGACGAGTCCTGACACCCAAGCGGTTCAGGTTCCGTTAATGTTCGACGAATCTCGCCAAAGCGTTCAGAGATGAAAGACAGCAATTCGCCTTAACCGCATCCTAACGCTGGCTGGCCCGCTATTGACCAGATCGATTTGGATCCGCAACTTGGAGTGCGTGAACCACACGACATTCGGGGAGTCAAAGTTGTTCGTCTACCGCCGAGGCCTTGGTCGCGGCGCACAGCGGTTAGGATTGGCCGTTCAGGCGCTCGTCATCGCACTAGCGTCTGGATGCGCGGAGCAAGCGGTTCAGATTGCAGAACCGGTTGGTCCCGATCCGAAGGGCGCATCATTGGTGAACCACGGACGCTTGCTCGTTTATACGGAGGAAACCGCAGCGGTGTACGATCAGGATCTACCCAGCGTTCACAGGTCCTACTCGGTCCTCGACGCCTCTCAACACGTGCTCATGAACGTGGACAACGCTTCCGGTGCAGAGGTCGTTACGCTATCCCCAGGGCAATACACTGTCCGAGTCGAAGCAACGCTTGGCCAAACCGTCAGCGTTCCCGTTCGAATCGTCGCGGGAATGACCACAGAGGCGCATTTAGACGGCAAGTGGGCCCCAGAGGGAGCGGACCAACGCATGCTGATTCACGGACCAGATGGCTCATTGATCGGGTATCGGGCCGACCAGCCGCTGAATACCGACACAAACCGGTAATCACAGGGACTAGCGAGGCGCTTCATTTCCCGGAAGCGCCTCCACTTTGAAGTCGTCGAACAGAACCTGCGAGTCCGCCTTCGACCAAAGACCAATGCGGCCTCGAGGAGCCGCGTCGAGCTTCTTTTCAAAGCGCAGCTTACCGTCGAGCATCGCGGTCAGTTTGGAGCCGCGGAGCTCGACGGCGAGCATATGCCACACCTTGCTCGGCGTCGGGACATCGCGAACGTTGTCGATGATGGTGCGCTTACCCTTTACCACACGGAAGAACAGCATGTTGTCTTCCAGTGCGTTCGCGCGCACGCCTAGGTAAGAGCCATTCGGGCTGATATCGAACGCAATTCCTGCGGCTTGGTCAATCTGTCCTGCAAGCGGATAAAAGCGAACGGAGATCCGCTCGTCACCACGCGGCGGCTCGCCCTTCCACACCGCGAACGGGAAGAAGGCAAACGCTTTCACCCCGTCCAAAAACTCCGCGTAGCGATCGCCGTAAAGCCGCTTGGCCTGGTCGGCGAGACTCGCAGAAGGCGTCCCGCTGCGCCATTTGCCGCCATCGACCTTGAGGCCGCGCGCGTCTGCGTCATTTGCGACGTACCAATCACCTACCGCGGCCTCGAAGGAGCGAGAAGGCTCACCGACGACTTCATCGTCGAAATTGGCGACATTCGGGTCGATCGCGCGGGGTTTGGGTTCAGGTGCGGCAGCCACCGTCGAAGGAGCGGAGCCCGACGCAGCAGGCGCACTGCTGGGACTCGGCCTCGATGTTGGCATTGCACTCGAGTCCGAGGCTGGCTTGGGAGGACTTGCTGACGTCGGCCGATCGCAAGCGGCGACGACAATGCACAACAAGGCCAGATTTCGGAACTGGGTCATCGAATCGTCCTCCTTCGCGTGAGCGCGAAGCCCAGCGCGGCCATGGTCAAAGGCAACCCCAAGTAGGCGATGGTAAGTAGCAAGCGACGCGCGCCGTCAGTCGGCACGAAAGGGAATCCCGAATATGGTGGTTGCTCCCAACTCGGGAGCGGGCGGGGAGCAGCATCGAAGATAAGAGTGACGAGCTCCCGTCGACTCGTGGAGCGCGTGATACGCCTCGCGCTGCCCGCGCGAACCGAGATGAGGCCGTAGTCCGCGTCGCGCCCGCTGAGCGTCTGCGAGCTCTCGTCGAGCGGCCAAACGATCGAGATATCGGGCCGTGCCAGGGCTAGCTTGGCAAGCGCGTCTGTCTCGAGCTGCCGGCGCCGCGAATCATCTCGATCGAGCCGCAATTCGAGGCCGATCGGCAGTTGAAGCGCCCTCAGGCCGTCCACAATCGCCGGCGGAAGTGACGCGCGACGTTGCTCGCTCCAATCAAAGCCTGCCCGAGCGCGGTTCGAAGCGATGAGCCCTAGCAGGCTGAGCAATGCGATCCCTGCCGCCCATGCCAGCTTGGAACCGCGGGTCGCGAAGGCGCCGCCAACCAAGGCCAAGCCCAGGAACATCATCCCAGCAATCAATAGCCAGAGCAGGGACCCAATGGACACCACGCCGCGCGAGAACGGTTGCAGTCGTTGCTCAATCGACCAGCTCGACGCTCCACCCAGCCACGACAGCGCAGCAAACCCCTCGGCGGCATCGACTGCCCACGCGGACACGGAAAGCAGCAGTCCGAACGTGACCGCTTGTGCCAACGTGCGCGACCACGCTGCAGCCGCAATCGAGGCACCGGTGATCACCACCAGATGCAACAGCTCGCCACCGACTGCGACGAACGTTTCGACCCAATCTAGATGAGCTCCGGCCGCGGCGATGGCCAGGAACAAGAGGACGGCAGGAACGAACAGCAGCCCGCAAGCCAGTCCGCTTGCCACACATTTCTCGAGAATTACTCGATTCGAGCTTCCGTGGGCCAAACACAGGGCACCGTAGGTATTTCGTTCCTTCTCGATCGCGAGCGTTCGAGAAGCGAGAATCGGACCTAGCAATGCTAGCGAGAAACTGACGCCACCGAGTGTCGGGCGCACGAGACCAAGCAGCGGGTCCATCTCACGGGTCTGTAGGACGCTGCTCAAGGCGCTGCGTGACGTTGCCGCGTACACATCAAGCGCCAAGACGAAGCTGTGCCCGACCAAGAGCGCAGCAAAGGCGGCGACCAACCACGCTACGCGTGATCGAAAAATGAGCGCGAGCTCACGCCGCATTCGAACTCCGCGATAGCAGAGTCAGGAATACCTGCTCTAGCGATGCATCTGCCTCGCCGGCAGTTTCTCGCAGCTGGGCAAACGAGCCAAAAGCGACCGCTCGGCCCGCAGCCAAGAGCAACAACTTGTCGGCAATGCGTTCGGCATCGCTTAGTTGGTGAATGCTCGCGATCACGCCCACGCCGCGATCGGCGGTGGCACGAATTGCGGCCAGCACGCCTCTCAGCTGAAGTGGATCGAATGCACTGAATGGTTCATCGAGAACGACGAAAGGCCGTCTGAGCAAGAGCGCGCAAAAGATCTGCAGGCGCTTGCGCTCTCCTTGCGACAGCACCCCGACGGGCTTGTGCAGGAGTTGAGCAACAGCCAGAAACTCTTCGATCTCCGCTGCATCCGAAACCCCACCGCCCAAGCGCTCGGCATGCTGGACCAAAGCACGCACGCTCAGCTCCAGAGGTAGTTCGCTGTGGTCTGGCAGGTAGGCGAATTGTGCGGCACGCTGGCGAAAGGAATCGAGCGTTCGCCCATCAACAGAGACTCGCCCGGCGCTGGCCTGTCGAAGCCCGACGATCGCTTCGAGTAAAGTCGTCTTCCCCGCGCCGTTGGGACCGATCACGACGGTGATCTCCTTTTGCTGCGCGGCCAAGTCTACCGACCTAACTAGCGCAAGCGAGCTCGACCTGACCGACAGGCCCTCGACTCGCAGCGTCGACAGCGCGGGACTTGCCGTGGTCATCTCGTCTCGCCCCGGAACTGACGGTGCTGGGTCATGTTTTTTACAGCTGCTACAAAATGCAACTAGCCTGGCTATCGAGCACCCGCACTTTAAGCAGTGGCAGCGAGGGGGAACGATTGCCTATCGACCAAGCCAGGTTCGATTCAGGTTCTGTTAAGGTTGGGTGCGGTCAACTTGCGTCGACCACACCCAAGACGGTAGGTTACTCGAGGCTGGCGGGGCATCGCGAGCATGAATCGGGTCACACGATGCGCATTCTGGTAGTCGACGATGAACTGGAGATGCGGGAGCTGCTAGGCCGCAACCTCGGCCGCACGCACGGGGTCAAGTCCGTGGGCACGTGCAAAGAAGCAGTGGCGATGCTCGCTCACGCGCGCTTCGACGTCCTGATCCTCGATGTGATGCTACCCGACGGCTCGGGGATCGATCTGTGCGGGAAACTCCGCACCGACGGGATCGAAGCGCCCATTCTGCTGTTGACTGCACGGGGCGAGGTCCGTTCCCGCGTGGCGGGGCTCGATGCCGGAGCTGACGACTACCTTGCAAAGCCATTCGCGCTGTCCGAACTGCGAGCGCGGATCGCCGCATTGGGTCGCCGTGGACCGATCAAACGCGACCGCGCTGTGGTCATCGGCGCGCTGGTTGTGGATTTGGAGGGGCGCCGCGTCCGCGTGAATGGTCGCGCCCTCCCGTTGACCGCAAAAGAGCTGGGGATCGTGGACTTGTTGGCAACGCGGCGAGGCAAGGTCGTGCCGCGTGAGGAGCTCATCGAATCGGTGTGGGGCGAGGTCACTGATTCGGCGCGCGCCAGCCTGGAAGTCCTGATTGCGCGAATCCGACACAAGCTCGGCGAGAGCGCCAACCTGCTTCAAACAATCCGGGGCGTCGGCTACATGCTCGGCGCCGATTGAGCGCTGCTAACCCGCGGCGGCGGTCACATCGTTCCAACCGACCAGCGGCAGCTGTAGAACCAGCTCCGTCTTGTGCGCCTTTTCACTCGCGAGCATCAGGTCGCCACCGTGCGCACGCGCCACCGCACGAGCAAACGGCAACCCCAGACCAAACCCTTCCGCCTTGGGGGTTGCCTCGTTCGAGCGGAAGAATGGCACGAACACGCGTGAGCGCGCCGCTTCGGGGATGCCAGCGCCGCCGTTCACGACGCTGACCTTGACGCTGCCCGGTGCACGCTCCACCTGCACCTCGATCGGGCCTTCGTCCCCGTACTTTATCGCATTGTCGAACAAATTGCCGAGCGCTCGAGCGATCAGGGGCTCTTCTGCCTGCACCAATGCTTCGTCGGGCAAGACCAAGACGAAGCGCTTGTCGGCGTGCGTGGCTCGCAACGACTCGGCAAGCGCGCGAATGACGTCACAGATGTTCACGACGTCCGTGCGATCATCGACGATTTTCCCCTGAGCCCGAGCGAACCATAGGAGCGACTCCGCGAGATTCGAGAGACGCGTCAGCGCGCTCATCGCACGCGCGGGCTCGGTGCCGTCACCTTCACCACGTGCCAACGCTTCCATCTCGGCCAGCGCGATCGTCAGCGGAGTGCGCAGCTCGTGCGACGCTTCCGCCGTAAATCGCTTTTCTCGTTCGAGCGCGTCCTCGAAGCGGGCGACTAAGGCGTCGAATCGTGATGCCAGGATATCGATCTCGGCAAGCTCGGATCGGAGCTTCAACCGTTCACCGCTGCCTGGTTCAAGCCCTTCCACCTTACTAGCCAGCACCGAGAGCGGACGTACCGCGCGGCCGGTCACGCCACGGCTGATGAAGGCGATGATCGCGGCGGCCAGCAACGAGATGAGGCCGAGCGCACCGACGATGGTTTGAAGAATCGCAACGTCGTCCGCGCGATTGCGTGCAGCGACCAGGCGGAGCCCGTGCGATTCCACGGTGCAGCCCCGCAGCGCGCCGAGGGTCGTACAGCCAGTCCACGCGCCCTCGAGTCCAGGGCCATCTCCTTGCGCCAGTTTCAGATGCCCAGCGGCGTCGCGAACCTCGATGCGGACATTGCTCGGTCGGACTTCTTGGATTTCGCCGTCGAGCCACTTCCAATCCATCGTCGCGGTTGGCTTCTCGTCGAGGTACGGCGTCGCTCGCCCCAGCACCGCATTCAGCTGCTGGTCCGTCTTGAGCGAGAGCGCGACGCTCACTGCGATGCCAGTACCAAGCGTCACCAGCGCCAGCGTGATGATGGTGACGCGGGTTTGCACCGCGGCGACACGCCCAGCCAACGTTGTCTGTCCCTTGCCCGTCATGGAACCGAGTATCTGTTTTGCTACGAGCGGTTGGCAAGCAGGTCTTATGGCACCTGGGGGATGCGCCGTCGTTCAATGCGCGATTTCGCGGGAACGCGGGCGCCGAATTCGAATATCTGAATCGTGTCAGCGTCCGGAAAAACTACGACTCGTTGTCCACAGGGAGGTAGGCAGAGCAGCCCCAGCTTAACGCAAGCTTAACCGCAGCGGCATCTACCTCGAGAGTGAGTCGCTCACCTAAGTGCGACTCGCTATCGATGGTGAAGCGCGTAATTCGCCAAATTCGAGAACACGAGTCGTTCCGACGCCGGACATCGTGTGACAAACGCGTGATTCAATGTGTTGCATGATGACGAGCTGAAGCGTATACGAGTCACGTAAGCAGCTCTGCCGGGGACGGTCCCGCGAGCACTCGAACAAAATAGTTCGTTTCGAGTTCTGTCATCGAGGGATCGGGGTGAGCGCAGCCACGTCTGCGTGCGCGATCGTGCGCTTTTATGGAGGAGGAAACTCGCATGTTTCGTTTCAAGGGATTAGCAATGGGGTGCGCCGCGCTCGTGTGCGCGGCGTGCGGAACCGGCGATGATCAGGGATCTGCGCCAACCACCGGAGCCGAGCTGACAGGGAGTGACGGGACGACTTTGCCCACCGTGATCGCGGCTAGTGATTCGCACCGATTCCTAGCCTATGCGCTGTCGGAGTACGACAACGCCATCAACGTCATCGATACGATCTCGAATAACGTTGTTTTCAACGTAACAGTGCCCGGATCGGTGAATCGCCCGCATCGTGGCTGGGTGCACCCGTCACAGAAGCGCTTGTACGTTTCGAACAAGGCAGGTGGCAAGCTGCTGGCCTTCGACATCAGCGATCCAAAGGTTGCGCCGAAGCTAGTGAATGAAGTGACGCTCGGTGTCGCCGACCTTCACAACGTGCAGATTACCGGTGCGTCTACCAACGCGGTCGATGGCACCGTTTGGGTGAGCTATGCCGGCAACAGTAGTGACCCGTCGTTCGTCGGTGCCTACAACGCGGCCGATCTCACCCCGATCACGAAGGTCTTCACCGGCATCACCAGCGCGCACGGCATGCTCATGCGACCCGGCACCAACGAGCTCTGGGTGACCAACCGTCCCTCGACTCCGTATGGAAACGTCATTCGGATCGACACGACCACCGCGCAGCCGATCACCACGCCGGTAATGAATCTGCCAACCCTGATGCAGGTCGAGGATCAACCGAACAATCTGGCGTTCAACGGCGATGCCAGCACCGCATACGTCGTAAATCAGGGCGACGACGCGAACATCAACGTGCCGACGGCTGTCACGCTAATCGACGCCAACGCGTTCACGGTAAAGCAGCAGCTCCAGCTGGATCCAGTGCTGGGGCGTCGCCCGCACGCCCTGACGTACGATGCGGCTCACAAGTGGATGTGGATTTGCACGAGGCTCGGTGGCGTCGTCGCCATCATCGACACAGTCGCTCAGCCACAGCCACGTGTCGTGACGCACATCCCCGTCGGAACGGAATGCCACGACGTCGTGCTCACGCCTGACGGTCGCTATGCGTACACGTCGAGCATGGGCGGCCCCGGTATCGGCGCCCAGGCAGGCAAGCCCTGGTACGAAGACAACGTGAAGGTGATCGACACCTCCACGCTTCAGGTCATCAAGACCATTCCGATCCCCTCGCACGCAATCGTGATGCGAAAACTCTGACGGATACGACGGTGGGCACTGCCCACCCGAAACAGAAGAGCTCGGGCGCCGGAATTCGCCGGCGTCGCCGAGCACTTATTTTTCCGGGTTCAGTTGAGCTGACACGGCAGCACGAGCCGTGTGGAGGTAAAGATGGAAGCTTGTGGTCTAACGCAGTTTTCGACGTGTGGCGGCTGCGCCGCCAAGCTCAGCCCGACGCGCCTTTCGGCGGCGCTCGAGGGGTTGAGGATTCCGAAGCGAGATGACGTGCTGATCGGCACGGACACGCATGACGACGCCGCCGTCATTCAGCTCTCAGGTGACTTGGCGCTCGTGCAGACGCTCGACTACGTCACCCCAATGATTGACGACCCATTCCTGTTTGGACAGGTGGCGGCCGCCAACGCACTGAGCGATGTCTATGCCAAGGGTGGGAAGCCTCTCACTGCCATGAATATTTGTAACTTCCCAGAAGCGCTCTCTGGCGAAACGATGTTGGCGATTCTCGAAGGCGGCCTTTCGAAGATCACCGAGGCCGGCGCGGTTCTGGTTGGAGGCCACACGATCCGCGATCCAGAGCTGAAGTACGGGCTCTCCGTCACCGGAACCATTCAACCCAGCAAGGTCATCCGCAACTCCACCCTGCGTGCGGGGGACGTGATGGTCCTGACCAAGCGCCTCGGCACAGGTGTCATGATCACTGGCTACCGGAAGGGCGCGGTCAGTTCGGAAGCGTTACGCGACGTCGCCAAGTCGTTGTTAGCCGTACTGAACCGTACGTCGAGCGAGACCATGCAGGAATTCGATACCCACGGCTGTACCGACGTGACCGGCTTCGGCCTGGCCGGTCACGCGCTCTGGATGGTCAAGGGTGCTCACGTTGGGATGCGCATTTTCACCGACAAGATCCCGTTCTGTGCGGAGAGCTTGCAGCTCGTTGCGCAAGGGATCCGCACGGGCGTCACCGAATCCAACAGATCGCTCGTGGCCGACTTCGTGCAGTGTGGGACGAGCGTTCCATATGAGTACGAATCGCTCATGTACGATCCGCAAACTTCGGGTGGATTGCTGATCGGCGTCCCCGAGCGTCAAGCAGAGAGCTTGGTGCGTCGCCTTCGCGAGCGTGGCGTCGCGGACGCCGCAATTATCGGCGAGGTGTTCGAGAGCCCAAAGCCCGTCATCGAGCTGACGTCCAGCAATCACCGTTAGTCACTTGTACTCTCAGCTGTTGATCTTCGCGATCGGTCTGCTTGGCGGGCTGGCTTCGGGCCTGCTCGGAATTGGAGGGGGCATCGTGCTTGCGCCGATGCTCCTTTATCTGGCCCCCGCGTTGGGCCACTCGCCAATCGGGATGAAGACGGTCTCGGGCCTGACGATGGTTCAAAGCTGCGCCGCGAGCTTGGCCGCCGCGCGGGTTCACCATCGTTTTCGATTCCTCCATCGTCGGCTGGTTGCCGTGGTCGCACCTCCGCTCGCTCTCGCGAGCTTCGGCGGTGCCTTCGCGTCTCGACTAGTCGACGGCAAGGTGCTTTTGGCCTTGTTTGCCGGCATGGCGCTGATCGCTGCGGCGGTCATGTGTATTCCGAAGCCGCAGGCGGATCATGAGGTTTCGCTCGAATCAGTAACGTTCCGCGCTCCGCTTGCGATCACTTTGGCCTTGGTCCTCGGCACTCTGGGTGGCTTGGTCGGCCAGAGCGGTTCGTTCCTCCTGATCCCGATTCTGATCTACGTGCTTCAAATCCCGACTCGCATCGCCTTGGGCTCATCGTTGGGAATCGTCCTGTGCGCTGCGGTGTTCGGCACAATCGGTAAGGTGTTCGCGGGTCAAGTCGACCTCGGCTTGGTATTCCCGCTCGTGCCTGGCGCCTTGCTTGGCGCGCATTTTGGCGGACATTGGAGTCGCAAAGTCGCGACGCAAAACCTTCGTTATGGCGTCGGTTTGGTCAGCGCGCTTGCCGCTGCACGAATTCTGTACGGGCTCGGTTCATGATGCAAAAGTTCACGTTCAACGAGAGTAGCGGCAAGTTGCGCAACCGACTCGTACGACTGCTCGTTGGAGCAGCTCTCGTCGCCGTTGCTGGCCCCGCAGCCGCCAACGGGCAGTTTCCCGCGGCCAACCAAGTAGTCGTGGCCCCCAAGGATCCGCAAATGCTCGTGCTCCGCACGACCTTCGGCGTACTCCTGTCACGCGATCGCGGGCAGAACTGGGATTGGATCTGCGAGCAAGGGATTGGTTACCCGAACGGGGAAGAGGCCTTTCTCGGCATCACCAGCAATTCGACCGTCATTGGCGGGACATTCGGGGGGCTCGTTCTCTCCTCGGATCACGGTTGTTCGTGGAGCGGCAGCACCGATCTCACCTCTGGGAACCCAATCAGTGATCTCGCAGTGAACCCAGCAACGCCACAGAGCGCCGTTGCGTTGAGCAGTGCGTTCTCGGGCGACGCCGATGGCAAGCTGAAATACGTGACGAAGTTGTTCACGACGGACGACAACGGCCGCAACTGGGCTCAACTCGGGGACGATCTATCACCCACGGCGAAGGCACTGACGGTCGATGTGTGCAAGGCAGACCCCGACCGTATCTACGTCTCGGCCGCACGAGCTAGCGAGGACGGAAGCGGTTGGATCGGCGTGCTCTTCGTCTCCAGTGACCACGGCGCTCATTGGGAAGAACGCACGATCGAGCTAACCGCGGACGAGCGAGCCGCATACATTGCGGGTGTCGACCCAACCAATGCCGACCGGCTCTACCTGCGCACGTTTGGAGTCACTGGCCGATTGCTCGTATCCGACAACGCGGGCAAGTCATTGCGCACCGTGTTCTCCGGGGGACAGCTACTCGGATTCGCGCTCTCACCGGACGGTTCGCGAGTGTACATCGGAGGCCCAACGGACGGCCTTTCAGTAGCTGATTCGACCGACCTACGCTTCGAGCAAAAGGCCGACATCCCGGTGCGTTGCCTGAATTCGAACGGTTCGACGCTGTTCGTCTGCTCCACCGAGGAGAGCGGGTTCACCCTGGGCGCGACCGAGGACGAAGGCACAACACTCACGCCTCTACTCACCTACCCGACGATTCGAGGTCCGCTCGCTTGCCCCGCGGATGCCTCCACAGCTGTCTGTCCAAGCTTTTGGAGCAACCAACGCGCGGCGCTGGGCGTGAACGTCGGAGGGAGCAATACCGCCGCGAGCGACGCTAGCGATGCTGAATCCGAGGGCGGAGCTCCAGCGTCGACCGAAGCACCGCGAGCCCACTCGGAGAGTAGTTGCAGCATGCCGCGCAAGCCTCCGAGCAGCAGCCTGCTCGCATATCTCGCCTCAATCGTCGCTGCCGGGAGCCTAATGCGTCGACGCAGCCGCCCAACCCAAGGAAACCATGCGAACCGCTAGAAGCGCGTGGCTGCTCATCACCGCGTTGCTAGTGGCGTCGACTACCGCCTGTTCGAATCACGCAGATAGGGTGGTGGGCGACCCATACGACGGCACCGCATTTCCTGATAGGCGAGCAAGAATCACATTGCCTGATGGTGACTTTGGTCTGACCTCCAACAACGGGTCTGACTCCGTCACGCTACTCGACCTGAATCGCTTCGAATCGCTCGATTCCGGACCGGTTGGCATCGATCCGGTCGCACTCGATGGGCCGCATCACATCGCCGTGAGCCGAAGTCTCAACGCGGCCTTCGTTGCCCTTTCCTACCCTGCACCAGCGCTCGCACCCGGCCCTCATGCAGCGCACGGCTCGAGTCAGCGGGCCGGTGTGGTGGAGGAACTAGCGCTCGAGAACCTCGCCCCCCAGGTCAGCCATCGGGTGGAAACGAATCCGGGAGACATCGTACTGAGTCAAGACAGCACGCGCTTGGTGGTCAGCCACTTCGACCTGCTTCGCGCTTCGCGCGAAACAGAGCTCGAGAAGCAACGCGCCGATCTTGCGGTGCTCGATCCGCTCGCGATTGACGCGCCTCCCCACTACATTCGGACCTGTATCGCACCGCATGGAGTCGCCTTGTCGCGCCCGAGCGGCGAGCTGGCGTTCGTTGCGTGCTATGGCGAGGATGCCATCGGCGTGGTCAACCTCAACGAACCGAGCGGGCAGGTCGAGCTGATTAGGATCGGCGCAGGAGGCGATCCCGGGCGTCCGCTGTACGGTCCGTACGCTGCCATCCTATCGAACGATGGCCAAAGCGTCGCCGTCAGCAACACTGAATCGAGCGATGTCCGCATCTTCGACGTGGGCAGTCGTGCGTTCAACAAGGTCATCATCGTGACCCCTGGCAAGCCATTCTTCAGCGCATGGGACGACGAGGACGAGTCGCTGTACGTTCCGACCCAGAACCCGGACGCGCTACTGATCGTCGACCCGAGCACTGCACGAATCAAGCGCACCCGCGTGTTCGCGAAAGAAGAGTGTCAGGCGCCCCATGAGGCCGTTTTTGGCTCGGATCCGCACACACTTTTCGTCGTCTGCGAAGGCGACCACCAGGCACCGTCGGTAGTCCTGGCGCTCGACGCCGAGTCACTCGAAACCAAGGCTTCGCTGCCGGTGGGCGTCTATCCGGACCGACTCGTCATCTCACGAGAAGCAGAATGAAACACCTGTTGTCGCTGTCACTGCTGGCCGTCGCCTGTGGCGGAGAAGGCGGCGTCGCCCATGAGTCAGCGGTCCAACGAGGCGAGCGGCTTTTCAACACGGATTTTTCGGGCGTTTCATGCTCAACGTGCCACGTCGTCGATGAAGCTATACCGAGCGGTCGCTTGATGCCCGGCGGGTCACTCGCCGGTGTGACCGGGCGCCCCTCGTATTGGGGCGGACAAGAAGACGATCTCTTGCGCGCCTTGAATGACTGCCGGCGTTCGTTTCAAAACGTCAGCGCCCCGCTTGCTGCAACGGACCCAGACGCCGTAGACATTTACGCGTTTCTCGATTCGCTACCCGGCACTCCGGATCCCATCCCGTTCACCGTCGTGAGATCGGTTTCAGACTTGCCCCCAGGTGACGAAACCCGAGGTCAGAAGGTGTTCAGCTCGGCCTGCGCGACGTGCCACGGCACACTCGGCTCAGGAAAGGGTCGCATCGACGACGAAGTTCCGGCTCTGCCGGACGAAGTGCTCGAAGAGCATGCGCAGTTCTCCGAGGAGGATCGGCGCGTGATCTTCGTCGAAAAGATTCGACACGGCGGTTTTCTCGGCTACGGCGGGCGTATGCCGCCCTTCTCCGTCGAGACACTCAGCGATGAGCAACTGTCCGATCTGTTGAGCGCTTTGGGCCTCTGGCCGCAATAGGCAGCGATCTCTCAGCTATTCCGGCCCCACCGCGTCGAGCAACGCACGCTCGGGATCGCGCGGGGGAGTCGAGAGCCGCAAACGATTTCCGTCGAGTTGGCAGGTGGCCGCTTCGGCGCTGAACGAGAGGATTCTGCCGAGCGAAGTCGTGTCACCTCGCAGGTAAGCGCTGGATCCGATGATCGGCAGTCCGGCCTCTACGATGCTCACGCTGAGCGCGCTCGTTTCGGGCGGTAATTGTACACGGAAGCGCGCCGTGTCGGGTGCGCGCTCGATCGTCGCTTTGCCCGCGAGCACGTGACCATCGAGCGCGACACGCAAGCAATCAGGGGCTAGGGGCATCACGCAGTAGTTGTAGTCGCGAGCAGTGTACTCGGCGAAGCAGATCTGTAATTCTCGAGGCACTGTTCCGTGCGCTCCTTCGGCGACATCGACGAAGAGTGCGTCCGTCTCGGACACGACAGCCCGTAGCACGGCGGTCGACTTGGCGGTTCTTTGAAAGGCGACGCTGTGGCGCGAATCGATCGTGGTCGCGCACTGATCCATGCTCGCCGTTCTCCAACCGCCGTCGAGGAACGCTTTTCCCAATTCTAGCTTCGGGATGTCGAAAAACGGGCCGCGTTTTCGTGCTTTGCACGCGCCGCTCGTTTGCCATTCCGACTTGAACGACCAGTCACTGAAGTCCAAGTAAGTGTGGACCGAATCATCTGGCCCGATAGTGCGGCTGTGCCATTGGCTACGACGGATCACGGCAAACGACTCCAACGAGACCTCGATATCGCCGCTTGCTCGCTGCGTGCCACCACACCTGGGACCAGGGCCTTCCCAGGCTACGACCACTGTATCCTGCGTTGGGCTCCTGGGCGGCTGAATACTGATCACGGCGTCGCATGCCGCAGAATAGGAAAAGTCTTCGGCGCAGCCCGAGCCAATGAGCTGTCGATCGATGACGGAGCCGTCCTCGCCCTCCCGGACCACCCAGACTTCGTTGCCCTGGCACTCGTGCGACGCGTCGCCCGAAGACACAGAAAACTTCTCGCGAACGAGCACGACGAGACGCGCGTCGCCGTCGGTACCCGCGGTACTGAACACCTTCTGCGCGACGCACTCAGCGTGTTCACCACACAGTGTCTGTTGAACGCCGAGACGGCGGGCTTCCGGAACCGAAACCGGTGCGCCTGCAGGCGGTGGTAGCACCGAGACCGCCGCTGCCGAGTCTGCCGTCACCGGCGCGCCCGCTGTCACGGGTCCGGGCCGCGAGGATGTGCACGCAGTGCCCAGCAGCGCCGCCAATACCCGCGCGAGTCGCATTCCGAGTTCGATGTTCCTCACGTCATCACGCGAGCGAGCGTCTCGAACAATTCACTCAAGGTGTAGGGTTTGGCGAGAAAGGCCTGAAAGCTGTCGCGCTCCACGTCGAGCGCTGCAGCGTGATAGCCCGAGGAGAGGATCACTGGCGCCACCACGCCTCGTGCGCGAATACGACGCAGCAGCTCTATTCCGGAAATATCTGGCATTGTCACATCCAGCACGATCGCTGATGGCACATCTTGCTCGATGGCTGCGAGTGCATCAGTGCCCGTCGCCGCCTCGATCACCTCGTAACCTTGCGAGCGGAGCGCATGTCGCAGATGCGATCGGACCAAGCGCTCATCGTCGACGACGAGCACTCGGCGTTCCGCGATGCGTTCGCGTGGCGCTGAGGGCACGGCCTCAGCAGGTTTCCCCTGATACGCCGGGAGCAGCACTGAAAATGTGCTACCTCTGCCTGGCTCGCTCTCCACCAAGATCGCGCCCCCGTGCGACGACACGATGCCAATGCACGCAGCCAGACCGAGCCCGTGCCCCTGTTGCTTCGTCGTGAAGAAGGGCTCGAAGACGCGCAATCGCGTCACCTCATCCATGCCGATCCCGGTGTCGCTCACCTCGATCAAAACCCAGTGTCCAGGGCCAGCGCGGACGCCGAGCGCGCGCGCGAAGCGTGCGTCCGGCCGAGTGACGCTCGCGAGCCGAATGCCAATCGACCCAGGCTCATCAACCAGTGCGTCCGACGCATTGGTCAGCAGGTTCATCAGCAACTGCGTGAGGGTGGCTGGGTTGCCGAGGACCACGCTTCCGGCTTCGAGCGCCAGCTCGACCTTGGCTTTCTTCGAGAGCGTTGCGTCGAGTAGGACGCGCAGCTGTGTGACGAGTGCTCCGAGGTCTACTGGTGTTCTCGGTCCGAGTTCGCTCTTACCGGCGTATGCCAACATTTGCGCGGTGAGCCCGGCGGCGCGCTGAGCGGCTTCCCCGATAGTTTGGGCAAGCAGCTGTAGCGGCGGCTCGTTGAGCTGGCCGCGCAGAAGATCCGCATTGCCCAAGATGGCCGTGAGCAGATTATTGAAATCGTGAGCGATGCCGCCGGCCAGCAAACCAAGGCCGTCCAAGCGCTGAGTTTGCGCGAAGACGCGTTCGAGATCGCGGCGTTCGCGCTCGAGCGCCCGCTGTGTGCGCAAGTCGCGAACGACGCTCATGCGAATCGGCTCGCCGCGCAGCGTGGATTGAATGGCCACGACCTCGATCGGGATCGACTCCCCGCTCGCGCTTTGCACGCTCGATTCGAAAACACCCGTGGTTGATCGCTCGATCACGCGACCAGCCTCGGGCGCAACCGCGATCGGGATGAACTCGATGATGCGGTGGCCCACGAGCTGCTCGCGCGTGTAACCGAGAATGCGCTCGAACGCGCCCGAAACGTCCACGATGACGCCGTCGCGACTAAACACGGTGATGTCGAAAGCGATCGCGGCGAGCTCGGCCAGCCGAGCTTCACTTTCGCGCAGTAGGGCTTGAGTGCGCTCGCGTTCGGAGACGTCACGCACGGCCACGACGCGCACTGGCCGGTCACCGAGCTTGCCTTGCTTGCTCTGCAATTCCGCACGATAGCGCGAGCCGTCTTTTCGGATCCCAGTGACGACGTACTCGCCTTCGATGCGATTGCGGGTTCGCCGGACTACTTCCGGCAAATCCGCGGGATCGACGCAGCGTTGCAGCAACTGATCGCCGAGCAGCTCCTCGCGATCGAAGCCCGTGATTTCCAGCATGCGCTGGTTCACGTCGAAGACTACGCCGTCGACATGGAACACCAGGCCCTCGAAGGAAGCCGACGAAAGGAGAGCCAAGCGCTCGCGAACGCGCGCCGCCTGGTCGTTGAGCTCCCCGTGCTCGGATGGCGCGCCCGGGACCGTGTCCCTCGTTGTCGAACTTTTTCCGGTCATCGGCGGGCTCTCTACTGGCAATCGTAGCCTACCCGCCGGCTCAGGACTGACGGCAACTACTCCTTTGGTAGTATTGCCTGCGACCTACGGAACCGTTAGTCGTCGACAAGTGAATCATCAGGCGATCCCCACACGGAGCCGCGCGTTCAATGTCCGCTCGGTTTCGCGGCAGTTTGCCTCTGTCCTCGCGTTCGGCTTGGCGGCGACGATTGCGGCCTGTGCGCAGCGACTCGGCCCGCTGACCCCGGTCGACAGCGTCCATTTTCAGATCGGTGTGACGCGCAAGACCGACGTGGCAAACACCTTGGGGCTCCCCACGTCCCGTTCCGAGGACCAGGACTACGAGTACTGGAACTATTCGGACGGCCCGGCGGTGAGCAGCGTTCAGGTCCCCGTGGTGACGAGCATCACGCCGACGGTGGTCGTGACCACTGACAACGTCGCCGTGAACGAGGAAGAGGAGACGGTGCTGGTCTGCATCTTTCGACGAGACGGCGTGCTCGCAAGCGTTCGTGATCTGCGAGGCGGACGATGAAGCAAGTGCTGGCGTTCCTGGCCTCGCTGCTGGTCGTCGTTGGTTGCGCCAGCGAGCACGCCCCGCCGCAAACCGCAGCGGCGCTCCACCGAGAACCCGTCGCGGCCGCCTTCTGCATGAACGCGAAGCGCATCCATTACTCGGAGATGGTGTACAAGGTCCTGTACAACGAGACCGTGACCCACGACTCGGTGTTCGATGGTCTTTGGGATGTCGACTCCGAGCTCTCGGTGGCCTGGGCAAAGGTGTTACCGCAGGCGGGAATTCACAGCCGCCCAATCATTGAAGTGCTCCCAAGCAGCGAACTGCCGAGCGATTGGTGTCGCAAGCTCGAAGACACCTCCAAGCCCCAAACCCTCTCCGCTCCGATTCAAAAGGCCCTACTCGAGCGCCAGATCCATTACTTGATGGTGCTTCGTGCCTATCAGTTCACGGTGGCCTCTTACTCCATCGGAAGCTTCAGCCAGCTAACCATTCAAGGGGAGCTTGCATTTCACAATGTGGGCAGCAATCGGCAAGAGTTTTCGGAGCACGTGAGCATGGGTGTTTCGCTCGGCAGTCGCCCGCCGCGCGAGCTCGAGGCCGACAATCTGGCGTGGCTCAAGCAAACGGCACTCGAGCTTCTCGCAACGCAGGGCTTGAAATGGACGCGATCGGCACTCGAGGCCGATTAGATGCTGAGTTCGCGAGGTGCTCGCGGTCCCACTTTGCTGCGCCTCGCCAGACCTGTACGCTCGTCGGGTGGTCAAGACTGTGGGGCGCGCCCACGCGAAGGCAGACGAAAATCGACTCTTCGCGGAGCTGTTTGAAGCCCTGGGTGCGTCGTTGGACGTACGGAAGATCCTCGAGACGGCGTACCCCCTGTTAACTCGCCTCATCCCAGTGGACTACGGCGCGCTCGGTGTTTCGTCCTCGGCCAAGGCAGAGGCCTTCGAGTGGAACGTTGCCGAGTTGCCCGAGGCTTTCTTCGCGTCATACGCGGAGATGGCGACACACGACTTCGTGCGCACGGCGGTGGCCCAACAACCAGGCGTCGTCCTGCGCGATCAGGAAATGATCGCGCGGCGTTCACTCGAGCGAAACCCGCTCTACCTGCGGGCACACGAGCTCGGCTCGCCGCTCGAGCAGGTCATGGCCGTCATGTTGCACAGCGACGAGCGCTGGCAGAGCGGGCTGTCCCTGTACCGCGATCGGACCAGGCCATTTTCCGACGCCGAGAGGGCGCGACTGCAGCGCGTCACTCCGGCCCTCATCAACGCAGTCCGCAACTGCCACGAGTTCGGCGTTGCCGCGGATTGGAAGCTGGCTTTGGAGCGGCTGCTCGGAGATCCCGCCGTCGCCATCGTGCTTGCGACGAGCAACGGGAGCGAACTTTCGCGCAGTGAAAAGGCTAGCGCGCTACTCGATCACTGGTTCGGGCCGCAACATCGCTGTAACAGGCAATTGCCGGTCGCGTTGGTCGACGCGATTCGGCAAGCCGCGTCGTCGATGGCGCCACTCGTGTGGACCGCCCGCAAGCTGCAACGTCAGCTCGATGTAACGCTCGTCCGCACGACAGGCCACTTTGGTGACGAGCGCTGGCTGTTGCGCTTCGAAGAACGCGAAGAACGCGGCGCCAATTCGCCGATTTTGCTCCACAAGCTCACCGAGCGAGAGCGGCAGGTGGTCCAGGCGCTGCAGCGGGGATGGGACAATCGCCTGATCGCCGAGGAGCTGGGCTGCGCCGAGGGAACGGTGAAGAAGCACCTGGGCAATGTCTTTTCGAAGCTAGGGGTTAGAAACGGCAAAGCGCTGGTCGCTGCGCTCGCCGAGCGCAACGAAGAGGCGGGGTAGTGCACTTTCGTCACGAAAACATGTAAGGACGCCCGATCGATTGCTTCATTCCTAGCCGAGACGAAATCCTAACCAAGTTCCCGACCGTCCTCGACGCGCGGGGCTCAGGACTCTCGCATGGAATACATCCGCAAGCTCAATTCCGAATCCGAAGCGTTCGTTTTCACACTCGACCAGTGCCCGGTGGTCGGGGGTGTCATTAGCGGGACGGTGACGCCAGAAGAGTACGTCTCGTTCCTCGTGGGTACGTATCAGTACGTACGCTGGTCTGGCTTCTTGTTGGCTCAAACCGCGCTCGGACTGCGCAGTAGCGGACGCTGTCCCGAGCTGATCAGGGCCATTGCAAGCAAGGCCGCGGAGGAGGGCCCGCACGACGGCATGCTCCTCCGCGATTTGCGGCGTTTGGGGCAAGATGTCGAGTTGATTAAAGGGCGTCCCTCCCCTCAGGCGGTGCGCGCCTATGTCTCTTTCAATCTTTCCCTGGCCGAGGGCAGCTCGCCCGCGTTTCTAGGCGCGGCCTACACTCTCGAATATATCTCGATGCAACGCGCCGCCGTCGCGGCACGTGAGCTGCGGCGTTCCGGGAGCGTGACCAACATCGATCATGCATTGAGCTTTCTCGACTCGCACGGCATCGCAGACGTCGGGCACATCGCCGAGCTCGAGGAGCTCCTCGCGACGATCTCGGACCCCGCCGACCAGAACGACATTCTGCTGTCTGCGCGCGTCCTTCAGCGTCTTTACCCCGACTTCTTCGAATTGCCGCTCGGGGCCGTGAGGGCGTCGTGCTCCGCCTGATTGTCGCCCGGAGCGAGCGCGAGCTCGCAGACGCCCAGCGTGTGCGAGCTCGCGTCTATTGTGAGGAAGAGCGCTTGCTGTCTCCCGAAGTGGCGCCTGACGGCCGCGAGCGCGACGACCGAGATTACGCCGATTCCACCCTGCACCTGCTGATGTATTCCGACGCAGAACCGGTTGGAACGGTTCGCCTGAGCCCGGCGACTGCGTTTCCGGACGCTGCGTCTGCGGGGTTTGGCTTCGACCTCGAGACCACGTTTGCGCTCCACGGCTTCGATCTGAAGGCCATGCGCCTGGCGGAGATCACGCGCTATTGCGTGGTGCGTAAGATGCGCGGCACCCGCGTGGCGCCGGCGCTGTTCGCCGCCCTGCAGATCTACAGCATGCGCCTCGGCATTACGCATTGGGTCGCCGCCGCGAACATGGAGACCGACTGTGCTGAGGATGCCGCGATCGCCCATCGCGTGATTCAAGCCAAGCAGCTCGTCAGCCCGGACTTCGCTGCTTCGGCTCGGGCGGGCCTAGGACCAGCCACTGCTCGGCGCTTTGTGTACACACCGGAGGAACGCCTGCTCGCCCGGCATGGTCAGCTGTCGTCGTTGAAGCTACCCAGAATTTTGTCCCTGTTCGCCGGAAAATTAGGGGCACGCTACCTGGGCAGCCCCGGCTACGACGCGCACTTCGGCGTCTTCGCAATGCCGCTCGCGGTAGACGTTCATGCCATTAGCAGTGGGGCAACTAATCGGCGCCAGAGCAAAAAGACTGAGCTCCATCTTTTTCTGTAATGCGCTGAGGGCCGGCCCGTCATTGACTGGAGAGTCCAGGCGAGTTTTCAGCAGTGATGGAGTATCGTGGTGTCGGAGCATCAATTGGAGCGTAGAGGCGCAGAGCTGTTGACAGAGCTGGCGATTACGAAGCCCTGGCCGCAACCCACGCGAGCCTTGCGTCAAGACCGCCAGAAGCGACGCGGCTGGGTCACCACTCCTCGCGAGCTGCTGCGGCGTGCTCGAACACTCGAGCCGCGAGCAGTGGCTTCGCTATTCGAGAAGTACCGCCCTGCGGTACAGAATTTTCTCAAAGGTCGCGGCGTGACTCCGGACCAGGCCGAAGACATCACCCAAGGGGTCTTCGAGCGCATCCTCAAATACGACAGTTTGGCTCAGGTGGATCCGAGCCGCAGCTTTGGCGCGTGGCTGCGCAGCTGCACGCTGCACCATCTGTACAACGAGCGAGACCGAGCGCGAGCGCTCAAGGCTCATCTCGATGAGGAAAAAGCAACCGAGCTACGCGCGCAACTCGAAGCCGAGCGGGCACCGACCGGTGAGCGAACACTCGACCAGCAACGGGCAAAGTTGCTCGTCGACAGGGCCTGGGCGCGGCTCAGGCCTGCCTACGCCAAAGTGGGTGAAGAGGTCTTGTTCGAGCACTTGCGGCGAACGCTACTCCTCGAGGCAACCGAGACCACGGATGCCGAGCTCTGCCGCAGGTTGGGGCGTTCCGCAGCCTACGTTGCGGTTGCTCGGCACCGCCTGCGCAACGAAGAATTCCCAGCCGCCATCATGGCGGAGCTCAAAGACGCGCGCAGTGGTGGGTCACGTGGACGCGGGAACGCCAACGCGACGACCCTTCAGAAAGACCTGCGACTGTTGCTCGATGCCATCACCTGATCCGCCTGAGCTCGACCCACCTGGGTTGAGCGAAGCGAGAAGCCTCCTCGCCGACGTGCTCACGAGCGTCGAGCAACACGGCACGCTGTTCGGCGGCTACCTATTGTTCGAAAAGCTCGGCCACGGCGGTTCCGGGGTCGTGTATCGCGCCCGTCGAGTGGGTAGCGACACGATCGTGGCACTCAAGCAGATGCGCGGAGGCGCGCAGGCCACCGCCGAAGAGCGCCGTGATTTCCTGGCCGGGGCCAAGACCCTGGCTGGGCTCGCCCATTCCGAACACGCGGTCGGCATCGCGCCCGTGCTCGACTTCGGCGAACACGAGGGCTGTCCTTTCTACACGATGCCTCTGTTCGAGGGCGGCGACCTGGCAGCCGCATTGGCTGACGGGCGGCCATCGCAGGCGCAGGCGGCGCGTTGGATCGCAGCCGCAGCCAAAGCCGTCGACTACGCGCATAGCAAGCGCGTGTTGCATTGCGACCTCAAGCCCGCAAACATCCTGCTCGATGCGAACGGCTCGGCGTGGGTCGCCGATTTCGGCTCGGCTCGAAAGCTGAGCGAACACGGCGCCTGCGATGAGTCCGGGTCCGGGCTGCTGAGCTACTACATGGCTCCCGAACAGGGCATCATCGGCATGCGGGGACTCACCCGACAAGCCGACATCTATAGTCTCGGTGTCGTTCTGTATGAGCTGCTCAGCGGGCGAGTTCCATACGAAGAGCTCGGCTTTGCACACTGGTTCGTCGCGTTGGCGACCGCGGAGCCGATACGTGCCCCGAGCGAATTCGAGCCCGGCGTCAATCCGCATTTGGAGCTGATCTGCCTCAAGTGTCTCGAGAAGGAACCGAGTGCTCGCTACTCGAGCGCAGCGCTGCTCGCGGAGGATCTCGAGTTGGTGCTGGCAGGCTGGAGCCCACTTCATGCGCGGCCGCCACGCGTCATGTCGCGTAGCCTGCGCTGGCTCCGTCGCCACCCGTCATTGGCTTTCGTCTTTGCTGCGGTACTCGTGCTCGCAACGGCGGTGAGCGTCGCGCTGCTCTCGATCTGGCAGGACGACCGCGAGCAGCAGCAGGCCGCATTGGAAACGAACGGCTTCATCGCCAACAGCCAGGCCGGCGCACTGCTATTTCAACTGCGCGAGTTCGCCGATCGCATCGAGCACTGCGCTCGACAACCCAGCGTTGCCGCGCTGCTCCGTCGCGGAGAAGTGGCCGAAGAGGCGAACCTGGGACAGGTGTGCGGGGCCGGCTTCCGCGAAGTCTACCTGTTTGACGTCAGCGGGCGTCTGCTCGCGCATGAGCCCCCTGCGAAGCAGAGCATCTTGGGCAAGAGCTACGCTTTCAGAGGCTATTTCCGCGGCGCGCGCGAGCTCGCGGAGCGAGGCCTTCCCGGTGCGTTCTTGGGCCCCGCGTACCGATCGGAGTCGAACGAGCAGCTCCAATTCGCACTCGGGGTTCCAGTGCACGACGCGAACGGCGATTGGCTGGGTGTTGCGGCCGGCTCACTGGAAGTCGCATCCACGATCGGTCAAGTCGGGCTCACCGACGCGAGCGGCGGAGGGCGGGTCGTCGCCTTGCTCGGACCACGCGATCACGATCGTGCAGCGACTCAGACGCCACGACTGGACTTCATCATTCATCCGCATCTCGCGCATGGTCGCGAAGTGGCGGTGGCGGATCCGAGCCGTGCGATCTTGCGCCTGGCTCCTGTGGCACCTCCGGGGGAACAGTTCGCGCTGCACTGGAGCGCTCCGCTGCTCCAATCTGACTATCGCGATCCTCTTCTTCCATCACTTACGCCCTCGCTCGCGGCGTTCGCGCCCGTCGGACGGACGGGCTACGTCGTCGCCATCCAAACTCCGACGAGCGCCGTGTTGAGCCATGGTCGGAACTTAGCCAATCGGCTCGTTTGGCGCGCGGGCGCGCCAGGCGCGTTGGGGCTCGGATTTCTCAGCCTTTTCATGCTCCGGAGCGCTTCGCGTAGGACCAAGCTGGAGCGGCGCCCAGGGGCGAAGACAGCCTCATGATGGTGGCGCCGCGCACGCAGCTCACTGCTACCTTAGTGGTATTTCAAATATGACTCACGAGAGTGGACACGAAACTTTCGAAGTTTTGACGCGCTTCCTGCGATCGGTCACCGCGATGGAGGAAGTCGCGGGTCCTGGGCGCATGTACCGCTCGGCGATTCTTCAGCGCTTGGACCGCGTCTCGCTCGGCGAAATGCCTGGGGTGCCTTGGGCCCAACGCGGCTCACGGCGCTCCGCCGGAAACTGTGCCGGCAATTCAGAGCGAGCTCGGGCAGATTGAGCGCGCCTTGACCCAATCGCGCCGCTTCAGCTGATAGCGGGCTCTGCTACGCGGAGCGCGCGACCTGGTTCGACTCCTTCATTGCCCGCTTTTCGCGATACATCGCCGCATCCGCGTCTTCCAACAGCCGCTCGACGTCGATCTCCGCGTGCCCGTCATACGCCGCCGATCCGACGCTCAGCGACAGCTCGAACAGCTCCCCGGCGCGTTCGTTGAATTCAGCCACACAGGCCCGAAGCCGTTGGCGAACGCCCGCAATGTCATCGGGGCCGCATTCTGCGGCCAGTACTGCGAATTCATCACCGCCGAGGCGGCTCACGATGTCGGCTTCGCGGAACACCGTGCGCAGCACGCCGGCAGTCGCCACCAGTGCGCGGTCGCCAGCATCGTGACCGAAGGTGTCGTTGATGTGCTTCATGCCGTTGAGGTCGACGAAGAACAGACACGAACTGCGGCGACTGCGCAGCGCGCTGCGCAATTGTTGACGCGCATGTTCCATGAAGCCGCGGCGATTGAAGAGCTGGGTGAGTTCGTCGCTGAGTGACAAGGCCTTGAGTTGCTCGGCCTGTTGACGCAGCTCGGCTTCTTGGCGTTTGCGCTCCGTGACGTCGCGAATGGCGGCGATGCGCACGGTCTTGCCGTGGAACGTTGCGTCGCGCCCGCGTACTTCGACGGGGAAGCGCGTGCCGTCCGGGCGCAACATGTTTGCTTCGTAGAAGCCGGATTGACCACTGCGCGTCCGGACCTGTTCGCGACTCTCGGGGGCGAACAGTGACAAGCCCACTTCGCCGATGATGTCCTCCGGAGTACGTCCGAACCACGATGCAAACGTGGGGTTTGCGTCCACCACGATGCCGGCCTTGGTGATGGCCACCCCTTCGAAGCTCGCTTCGGCGAGCACGCGCATGCGGTGCTCGCTCTCTTCGATTTCCTTTTGAGCCAGTTGGCGCTCGGTGATGTCGCGACACACGCAGACGCAACCGGTGATCACGTTACCATCCAAGATCGGGCTGACGGTAACGCTGAGCGCGACCGATGTCCCGGAATTGCCGCTCACCAGAACTTCGACGGTTTGCGAACCTTGGCCGCGCAACGCTCGCGCGACCGGACCATCCGTGGCCGAGAGCACCGAGCCGTCCACGGCTCGCGTCGAAAGCTCTTGTCTCCACTCGACAGAGGGCAACTCACCGTGTACTTGCTGGGCGATGGTCGCCGCAGCGGGATTGGCGAGCACCACATTCTTCCGCACGTCGAACACCACGACGGCATCCTTCATGTTCTGCAGAATCGACTCGAGCCGCTGAGTTTGCGCACGCAGCGCTTCTTCGGCCGCCTTGCGATCCGTGATGTCGCGCGAGGTGAGGTGCATGCTGCCGGAAGCGGCGTTGCTCGCCAGCCGATACTTGGTCTCGAACCAGCGATACGAGCCGTCCTTGGCAACCAAGCGATGAATGAATGGCTCGTAGGCGCCTTCGCCGTTCCGCGCGGCGGCAACGAGCGCCAATGCCAGCGCGCGATCGCTATCCGGAAGCAGCGAAGTCGGCGGCAAACCTTGCATTTCCTCAGGCGTGTAGCCCAAAATGTGTTCGCAGGATGGGCTTGCGTAGAGCGTCACGCCGTTCGGCCCGACGATGCGAACCAAGTCGCTCGCATCGTCGGCGAGCGCTTGCAACGCGCGCTCACTCTTGGCAAGCCGCGCGTTCGCTTTCATCGCATCAGAGACGCCGCGACTGGCCGCCCAGAGCGCCGCAGCGGTGATGGCGAGAAACAGGGCCGACGAGCCGTAGAGCACGTAGCGCAGTTGCCGTCGCTTGCGATCGGCGTCGGCTTTACGACGAGCAAACTTCACTCGCTCCAGGACCAACATGCGGTCGGTCTCCGTGCGAATCGCGCGCATCAGCACTCGACCTTGCCCCTGCCGCACGATCTCCAGCGCCTGGTCGGTATGCCCACTGCGGGCCAGCGCAATCGTACTCGCCAGTTCATCGAGCTTGGCCAACGCAAGGCGACGGATCTCTTCCGCCCCCGTCGCCTGCGGAGCGTCTGAGTGAACGATCGCTTGCAAGTGGTCCAGCTGTGCCGGAACCAGGCGTCGTGCGCGCTCGTAGGGATACAAGAACGCTTCGTCATTCGTGAGCAGGAAGCCGCGCTGACCCGTTTCAGAGTCCACGAGCAACGACTGCGTATCGGCAATCGCCTGACGGATCTCGAGCGACTCCATCACAGCGTCATCCGCCGAACCGCGGTTCTCTTCGTGCACGAAGGACAGCACTGCGAGGCTCGCTACAGCGAACAAGGCTGCGAGCCAGCCAGCGCGTCTTTTCCGGGTCGAGAACATGGTGCGGGTCAGGTCAGCACGACGAGCCACGCCGCGTGGCCGAAATACGGCACGACTGTTTAGGGTCTTAAGTCTGCCCCACAAGGTGCGCAACGCTACGCCCACCCCCGTGCCCGTGCCCGTGCCCGTGCCCGTGCCCGTGCCCGAAAGAGGCCTCAGGCGCGGAGGAAGCTGCGCTACGTCCGGTATTTCCCAGACGAGTCAGCTATTTGACGCGCGTCGCAAAGCCTGACTTACGGCCCACACGCAATCGCGCCTCAAAGCGTGAAGTGAAACTCAGATTCGGAGAGGGGATTTGGGTAGATGGTCACCGAGCACGTCAGGTTGCGGCGCAGCCTTCGGCGTCACTGACGTCGCGTCGCAATTTTCGGGATGGCAGGGCTTCGAGTTAGCAAAAATGGTTCGGATCCGAACTATCTTTTCGGGATGGCAGGGGGCTTCGAGTTCGCAAAATTGGTTCGGATCCGAGCTATTTTTTCGGGATGGCAAGGGGCTCCGAGTTCGCAAAAATGGTTCGGATCCGAACTATTTTTTCGGAATGGCAGCGGGATTCGAGTTCGCAAAAATGGTTCGGATCCGAACTATTCTTTCGGGATGCAGGGGGGCTTTGAGTTCGCAAAAATGGTTCGGATCCGAACTATCTTTTCGGAATGGCAGGGGGTTTCGAGTTCGCAAAAATGGTTCGGATCCGAACTATTTTTTCGGGATGGCAGGGGGCTTCGAGTTCGCAAAAATGGTTCGGATCCGAACTATCTTTTCGGGATGGCAGGGGGCTTTGAGTTCGCAAAATTGGTTCGGATCCGAACTATTTTTTCGGAATGGTTTCGGAATGGCAGGGGGCTTCGAGTTCGCAAAATTGGTTCGGATCCGAACTATCTTTTCGGGATGGCAGGGGCTTCGAGTTCGCAAAATTGGTTCGGATCCGAACTATCTTTTCGGGATGGCAGGGGGCCTCGAGTTGGCAAAAATGGTTCAGATCCGTCCATGATTGATCACATCTCAGAAAGCGCTCGGCCCCCCTTCGCTTGTTGCCGGTGCGAACGCGCGGGGCGATCAGTCTCTTCAAACAACCCACGCACCACGACGGTTCGCGCGGTGGGCGACGCGCACGCGCACTCAAACACCACCGGTGGAGTCGCGCCTGGCTCGGCGTCCCGGACGGCGCGCCGCGACGCCGAAGGCTACGCCGCAGCGCGCCGCCACACGTGACCATCAAAAAAACTTCTGGAAGATGAATAGAGCGGCGGCCGAGACGTCGAAGAAACGTTGGCCGAAGCAGCGGCGGACGCACGCTGTCGATCGACTCGCTACGTCAATATCGATGATGATCAGGAATGGGCCACTGCTGACCTAAACGCACGCTTCACGGCGACGACGATGCGCCTTAATTCGTGCTCTTCCAGCGTCACTCGGCGTTCCAGTCACGTGCGCTCTACGACGCGAGCAGTGCTTGCATCACAAGGGCGTTTCGCATAGCGTCGCGCGCGAACGCGGCGCGCCTTCATGGCGACGGGCGCGCAGGGTCGTATGGAATTCGTTTGTCGGAGATTTGGAGAGTCATGCCGCGATTAGCAGCCAGCGTTTGCTGTGCTCTTTTGTGCACGGTTTGCAGTGTTGCGGGTTGCAGCGACAAAGCCACGGATAGCGTGGCTAACGGCGGCCAATCCTCGAGCGGTGGGCGCAGTGCGGCGGCCGGTTCGCCCGTGACGGGCGACGCTGGCGCAGGCGGCACCACGACCGCTACCAACCCAGACGACGGGAGCGCCGGTGATGCGGGTGAAACCAACCACGGCGGCACGAGCAACGGCGGCGGCGCTTCGATCCCGGAAGGCAGCTTTCCCTGGCCCGCGGATGGCGGCGCACCGACCGCATTCGAAACGCCGTTGCCCGTCGGTTGCAAACTGTCGCGTGTCCCGCCGTGGTGGACCGCGGCGGACCATTCAGAGGTGTTGGGCGAATGCGGGACCACGCTCAGTTCGATCCCGCTGGACGGCTCGACGCCGACGGAAATCGCCGAATTTAGTGGCCAACTCACGATCGTCGACGCGGGCCCCAAGCGCGTCGTGTTCCTCGACTCGACCTTTTTGAAGTCTGCACCCGTCGCTGGTGGCAAGACCGTCACCCTCGCGAGTGACGTGAAGCTTGCGAAGGCGAGTCTCGACGGCACGCGAGTCGTGTACATCGCGCCGCTCACGGGCAGCGGAAATCCAGGGCTCTTCTCGGTCGCGAGCACGGGCGGCACGCCCGTCACCCTGAGTGATTCACTCCGTGAAGGGGTCTTGTTCGAGAACGGAGACGTCTGGTGGTTCACCGCGGACAGTCAAACCGTGTGGTTCACGACTAGCGACAGTTTTCTCGCCACCGTCCCGATCAAGGGTGGTGACATCAAGAAGATCGGCGTGGGTCCGCGCGACGAGGGCCAAAGGATCTGGTCGAGCGACGGTCGCAAAATTGCGTACCAGGGTTTCGACAATTCAAACGGCCGCGTGGCTCGGGTACTGAGTGCCGACGCGGATGCCGCGGTCGATCTGCTATTGCCCGCAGATATCTCGCTCATTGACCTGGCCATATCACCCGCGGGTGATTCGGTCTGGTTCAGCGCCACCCACAAGGACAAGCAAGTCGAGCTGCTGGCAGCCCCGACGAGCGGTGGTGAGTGGTCACAGTTGGCCAAGTACGACAACCTACGAGTGCTTGGTCCCGTTGGCAAGGACAGCACCCAACTGCTGTTTTCGGCAAAGAACGGGCAGGCCAGCCCGGACCTACTCGTGGTTCCGCTGAGTGGCGGAGAGCCCCACTCTCTCGGCACTCTCTCCTCACTGTGCGATTTCCTGTACGTGCCAGACCAAGTGCTGCCGGGACTCAGCGCAGATAAACGAAAGCTCGCGTTCATCGATTCAAGCGGTGCGCTCTTGCTCGCTGATCTCGACAGCGCGAAGGTCGACACCGTGCTTACCTCAGCTGCCGCGCTGACTAAATCAGGGCTGTGCAGCCACGGTACGATCCTGTCGCCCGACACCAAGCGCGTTGCCGTGCCGCCGATTCTCGGCAAAGGCAACACAGCAGTGGTCGACCTCAAAGGCAATGTGTTGGCGACCGACCCTGGCGCAGGCGCGGTGAGCTACTCGTTCTCAGCAGACTCGTCGCTCTTGGAGCACCACAACCTGTACGGCTTGCGCGTGCTATCGATTGACGACAACGAGGTGAAGTACACCTACAACGACGCGGCTGGCCGCATTCGAAACGTCGTCTGGATCGACGAGAAGCGGCTCACGGTCCCCGTTTCGGCCAAGTCCTACGAGCAAATCGTTACCATCCAGTAGGCGGCGCGAACCACGAGCGATCGGACTTTGCGGCGTCCGATCGCTCACCTCGCCGTGTACCCAATATCGAACATGGCCGCGAGGTCCAGCGCGGTTGGCCCGCGCCGCACGCCGTTGATCAACTTGGGTGTCATTAGCGCTTCGACTCCGTCCGACTGAGTGCCCTCGGCGAAGTGCCCGTGATCGGCTTCGAGCGGCACTGCGCCGCCGTAGGCGTCAAAGGCGCGCTTGCCGAGGAAGTTGTCATCGCGCTCGAGCGAAACGAACGCCGGGCACGAGGCAAAGCCGAGCACGTGGCCGAGCTCATGCGTCGCAAGCGTGATGAAGTCGTATTTGGTTTTGGGGATGTCGCTCGTCGTCGCAGGCGTCTTGTCGAAGAAGTAATCGACGGAACCCTTGAAGCTGATCGAACCTGCCCAGGGTTGAAAGTCATTGCCGATTTGGCGAGTGAAGAAGGACTGTTGCAGCTCCATGTCGTCGGTTTCAGCGGGCCCGGCAGGGCCGCCACGGCCATAGCCATCGATTGCTTCGGAGGTGCCGACGAACACCAATAGGTCGTCAATGTCTTCTTCGAGGCTGTCGACCGTCACTAGTTGATCTCGGTCTTCCGGATCGGTCAACGTGAGTTTGACGCCCGCGGGGACGCTGGGAAAGTCGTTCGAGATCAGCGCGGACCAGGTGGCCGCGGCGGCCTCCAGCGCAGCACGCCGCTCGGGTGCGTCGAAGTAGCCCGCGCGATCGAAGCGATAGTCGAACTTGATCGAGAACACGTGTCCGGTAGGCTCGCTCGTTTCACCGGCTTCACCGCTCGGTCCATCGCCGACGTCAGTCGTGCCACCGGCGCCCGGCGATTCGCCCGTGTCGGGCGCTCCGCCGTCATCAGCGGCTCCGGCGTTGTCCGCGCCGGTGTTCTCCACGCCCGCGCCGCCAGCTTTACCGCCGTGCGCCGGCTCGTCGCTCGAACCGCAACCAAAGAAGAACAGACTCGTGCTCGTCGCTGCCACGAGCAACGCATTCCTAGTGCGAGATAAGATCATTCGAAGCTCAACCCTAGCTGAACTCGTAGGTAGGAGTCTCCCCTCCACGGTCACCACGGGTGGTGCAGAGTGAGCAAGAGCTCAGCTGAGCAGCTCCTCTTGCACAAAAATACGTGTGTAGTCGGCAAAGCTCGAACCAGCCAGGTCCGCTTCGATCACGCGCCGTGCGAGCTCGAAGTCGACCACGAGACAACACACTTCCATCGTGCCGTAGCCGATGTTGCCGCCTTCGCACTGACCCAGCCCGACCCAGCCCAACACTTCATTCATCCGATCTTCGAGGGCGTGGCGCTTACTCAAGTCCACCGCACTCCCCATGCCGTGGATTCGATACTCGATCATGAGCATCCGCAGCTCGTCGTCGTCGAGTTCGGCGAAGCCGGCGGCGCGCGCGGGTGCGAGCACGGTCTCCAACACTTCATCCGGGTCATCGGCCTCAGTCAGCTCGTGATCGCGAGTCGACCCACTCTCGCCCAGCTTGCCCCAGTGTTCGGTGATGGTGAGATCGGCAGTCCAAGCCTCGTGATACAGCACCCCGCCAGGTGTTCCCTTGTAAAGCTTGATCATTGCGCCTCACTTGCCGCCCCCGCGGGTTCTCGATGCGTGCCTTCGAGCCTACCCCAATTTCCCGGCTTGGAGGCTGCCCTTCTTGGCCAATTGCATGATCGAGGTGCCGATCAACACGCGGTCGTTCTCTTCGAGCGTGGTCTTGTCGCGCAATTGAAAGCCATTGACGAAAGTCCCATTGGTCGAGGACAGATTCTCGAGTACCACTCCTGTTGGAGATACGGTGAGCCGGGCGTGGCGCCGCGACACCATCTCTTCGACCAATACCAGGCCCAAGTCCGAGTTGCGGCCGATTTCCAGGGTCTCACCGACCATCAGGCCACGTTCGCTATCCGCGTACTTGCCAGTGAGGAAACGAAGGACCCAGTCGCCCGGCTTCGGGATCTTGTGGTCAGTGTCCGGTTCTGGGCCCTTCAGCATCACCGGAACGAGTGAGTGACGCCCCTGCACCTGCTCCAGGGCCTGTGCAAGTTCCTCGGCGCTGGAAAAGCGATCTACCGGACTCCGTTGCAGGCAACGACGAATCACGCGCAGCAGATCATTCGGCACGTTCGCGCGCAGCTCTCGGACCGGCCGCGGAGGTTGCGTCAAGATCTGGCCCAAGATCGCGAGCGCGTTTTCGCCTTGGAAGGGCAGCGCGCGGGTCAGTACTTGATAACAGATCACGCCGAGTGACCAGATGTCGCTGGCGAAGCCAACGGTCGAGGGCTGGCTGAGCTGCTCCGGAGACATATAGGCAATTGCGCCCGGCGGAGCATCGCCCACGGCTTTGTCACCAACGGAGCTCTTGGACACGCCGAGCTCCAGCACTTTGACTACATTGCGGCCGCTATCAGTGGCGCATAAAAACAAGTTCGCCGGCTTCAAGTCGCGAAGCACCGTTCCCTGGCGATGAAGCGCGGAAACACCGATACACGCCTCGCGCATGTAGCTCAGGATTTCGGCGATCTCGAGAGCTGCGTTGCGCTCTTCCATCAGAGCGCTCAAATCCAGCCCGTGCATGTCCTCCATCACGATGAAGGGCAACCCCGAGCCGGCACGCCTCCATTCTTTTTCGCCATTGCGCGCGACGAAGCCGCAATCGTAGATGGTCACGACGTGCGGCTCGGTGATCCGCCCCACGGCCCGGGCCTCGCGCAAAAAACGCTCAACTTGGGCCGAATCGTGGATGCGGGTGGTGCGAATCTTGATGACCACCGTTCGCCGCAAGGACTTCTGTAGGGCCCGTAACAAGATGCCGACACCGTCCGTAGGGATCGTGGCAGTGATCTCGTATTGGCCCAGGAGTTCGTCACCGATCTGCGGAAGGTCGCTCGGGATCTCGTCGCCTGGCATCGCCACGGACGATACGTCACGGTCGGGTGGGGGGCAAATGTGCGCCTCGCAATCAAATCCGCTGTCGCTCATCTGGGCGACGACTATTCCAAGTATTCAAATGTAAGCAGCGGACGCCGGATGCTCATGTGGTCGTGGCTCAAACTCCCTAGCTTGCCGGACGAGGAAGACGCGCGTCGTCAACGCCTGCTGTCGCGCATGCTCGCGGCCATGGTCGGCCTTGCCTTCCTCGGCTGTGGGTCGTCTCTGCTCGAGCCACACAACAGCGCCAAGATCACGCTGCTGTTCTACGGCATCGTCTTGGTGTGCCTGCTGGGCGTGGGCGTCTTTCTGTGGCGTGGACGGGTGATTGCTGCAGGCTGGGTGCTGTCGATCTTCTTCTGGCTCCTGATCGCGTTCGTGACCGTTTTGTTCGGCGGCATGCAGGGGCAGAATGCAGCCAGTTTTACGGTCTGTGTGCTGCTTTTGGGTAGCACGGTGAGCGGACGAGCAGCGGTCGTCATGGCGCTCGTGACGTCCGCCTGGTGCGTCCTGATCGCGACGCTCGAGAAGCGCGGTCTGCTGCCGACGCCGCTCGAACCGTACAGCCCAATCAACGCATGGGCCGCCGTCACGATCACCGTGTTGCTCACTGCAGTCTTGCTGCGCAGTTCGCTCGAATCTCTGCAACGCATGCACGCGCGCGCCGAACAATCCGCCCGCGAGCGCGATGAAGCGCTGCGGCGCTCGATCCACGGCCAAAAAATGGAACTGGTCGGCAACCTGACCAGCGGCATCGCGCACGACTTCAACAATCTCTTGACCGTGATCTGCAACGTGTCCGAACTATTGCGCGCGGAGGGAGAGGCTCAACGCCCAAGCGTTGCAAATTTGCTGGACGACTTAGACGAGGCCACGTCACGCGCCACGCTGATGACCGGGCAATTGCTGTCCCTGGGCCGCGCACCCGTCACGGGCACCGAGCGCGTCGACGTAAGCCTCGCGGTCAAGAGCTTGGCTCGGACGCTGCCGCGCTTGCTCGGCTCCAACGTGCGCTTGGAAGTCCATGCGCCCGACCCAGCAATCGTCAGCGCGTCGCCCGCGGGCCTACAACAAATCGTGCTGAATTTGGCGGTGAACGCCAAAGACGCGCTGCCCGACGGCGGGCGTATCGCGATCAGCGTCCGCGTGCACGAGAGCCGCGTTTCACTCGTGGCCGAGGACAATGGCGTCGGCATGACCGAAGCCACGCGAGCGCGGATCTTCGAACCCTTCTTCACTACGAAATCGCACGGCACCGGCCTCGGGTTGGCGACCGTTCGCGAACTCGTCAAACGCTACGGCGCCGAGATCGAAGTCACGAGCACACTCGGCAAAGGCACGCGCTTCGAAGTGCGCTTCCCTCGCCTCGTGCCCGTCACGCTGTCGGAGCGCGCGCCACGCCCGTCCGATCGCGCCCCCGCCCCTTCGCGTCAACGGCGCCTACTCTTGGTCGAAGACGACCAACTGGTGCGTCGTAGCCTCACGCGCTGGCTAATCTCCGAAGGCTTCGAAGTGATCGCCGTAGCCCACGGTGAAGAAGCGCTTTCCGTACTCAAAGCCGCCGGAGACATCGCTTGCGTCGTCTCCGACATCGCCATGTCCGGCCTCGACGGCGAACGCCTCGCCGACATGATCGCAGAACAACAGCCCGACCTACCCGTGGTACTCGTAAGCGGCAATCGCACGCCCAGCAGCAACTTCACCGCCTCACCACGCAGAGCCTTCGTCCCCAAACCGGTGAGCCAGGAGTCCCTCGTGAACGCACTGGCACGCATGATCGCGGAGCCCGCGCCGGGAGCTATCGCCAAAGAAGCAACGACAGAGGCACGTTGACGAGGCGAATTCGGGCTTCGTCATTCGCGCCGCTGGCCTCGACGATGTGAGGGGGGCCGGTGACGGGGATTGCAGAGCTAGATCAGCCCCCACACTCGCAGCGCCTCTTCGAACGTGTTGAGGTGCAGCTCGACTACGCGCGGGATCGAACCGTCGGGTTCGACTTGATAGCCGCCGGCGAGGTTCCACGTCAGTGGAATCGAGAGATCATGCGCGATTTCGAACATGGCGTGGTCGCGTTGGCGCATTTGTTCGGAGGTGAGCAGTCCGCCGAGCGGGTCGTCGATGTGCGTGTCGGCGCCGGCTTGGTACAGAATGAGCCCGGGGCGATGTTGCTCGAGGACCGCTTTGAGCTCATGCACGTGTGCCAAGTATGCGTCGGCTTGCGCGGGCATTTTGTAGGTCAATCCGAAGCTGAAGTGCAGTACCTGATCGGAAAGCTCGAGTGCGTCGATGATGGCTTGGGTGCCGTCGCCGTAGTGATAGTCACAATCGACGATCGCGACTTTTTTGACGCGCTTCGCGGAGAGCAATTGCACGGCAGCAATCATCAACCCGTTGAAGGTGCAGAAGCCGCGGGCCCCGTTGCGCCCGGCGTGGTGAAAGCCGGATGCCAGCGAGGCTGTGATGCCGTCCTTCAAAGCGATGACTGCGGCGTCGTGACACGCTCCGCACGTATACGGCAGCGAGCGCGCCACGGATGCCGAAATGGAGCCAAAGCCGCTGGCACGGCGCAGCTCGAGCACGTCCGTGACGTAGCTTGCGTCGTGAATCCGACAAATGTCGACCACCGCAGTCGGTTCAGGCGCGATCAGCTCGATCGGCCAATGCCGACACTGCAGGGCGTCCGCAACCTCACGCGGCTTGCGATCGCTCGGTGAGATCCTGCGGCCCGACTCGGAGACCATGTCCGGCGAGTAGAAGACTTTGAGGGAATCGAGCGAGCTCGGCATGCTAGATCTGTCGCAGTGCTAAACGATGGAGTTGCGCGATAGTCGTTTCACCAGGAGCAAATAGGCCGGCCGCGACCTGTGCCTGAAAGTGCGTCGTGAATGCGCGCTCGCGGTGCGCGGGCGAAACCGAAAGCGTGCTCAAGCGCAGAAATCGGAATCCGGAGCAGTCAGTGATTGAAATGATGTCGCCGGGGAGTTCGCGATTCTTTCTCGAAGCGACTACGCCCTCGTAGTGAACGCCGAACAAGCTGCCCGGCGGAAGCGCAACGCCATTCAAAATCAAGGGTGCCACGCTGATGCACGAATGATCGTCGCCCAAGTTGATTTTTTCGATCAGGAGCGGCTCGCCCGCTGGCGAGATCAGCACGTTTGCTAGGCCCTTGCGCCGCACGAACGCTTCGGCAAGTTCCAGAAAGTACTTCTCGGCGAGCGGACACGTCCCAATCTTGAGATCCTCGGGCCAGGCCGACAGCTCGACAATCGCGTCCGATGCGGCTCGCGGAAACACGAGGTCGACGATGATCGCCGCCAATAGGCGGCTCTCCTCGCGCGATAGCTCGCTCGGCACTTGCCGCAGAATGTCGCATGCGTCGATGTTGCTGGGATTCGCAAATAGCGGCGCGGCAAAGTGCTCGCCCAATTCACGCGGTCGATTCACGAGCCGTGCCAAGTGGCGCGTGGCTTGCGTAAAACCCGCGCCGCGGCGCTCGGTTCGGTGTGAGTAGTGTTCGTTCAGCATCTCGCGTAGCGTCGCGTTGAGGGCAAAGCCGTGCGTCGCGAATACCCGCAACAACTCGTGATCCGCCTCCACCGGCGGGTCTGATGACGGGCCCGAGTTTCGCTGTGTCGAACCGCTAGAATCCAAATTTCATCCCTCTGTCATTGCGGTCATCGCGTTCATCGCGCTTTGAGACATGTGAGGCAAACCGGCAATCGACCAAACTCGCCTGGACTTTTTGCAACAATCAGCAAATCTAAAAACTGTGAGCAGCGCGCCATCGGCTCTGCCTTTGGCTCTGAGGAGATTTACGGAATGATTCGCCGCCAGCAGCTCGAAGCATTGGCCGAGGCCGTGCAAGGCATCCCCGTCTTGGGTTGTCTGCCCGGCAGCACCGCCTCCCAGGCGGGTGTCCGGTACGGAGACATCGTGCTCGAGGTGAATGGGTTGCGAACGATCAACATCGACGACTACCTCGCCGGTCGGAAGCTCCGATCGGACGGCATGGATTTGCGTCTCTTTAGGGACGGCACCGAGTTTTCGCTGTTCGTCGAACTACGACCGCTCGAGGGTGAAGCCCGCTGGGAGGCGCTCACCCAAATGCTGGCGGACGCGCGCGTCGGTGCCGAGTCCGAGCCGCCGCCCAAGTCGATCCCCAGCTGACATCTACGTTACCGGGCAATCCGCAGCAGTCAGGGCGCGCCACCCGCAGCCAAATCTCAGACGTTTCGCGACCCGCGAGGCCCGCCCAACGCCGCGCGTTTGTTGAGGTTTCGCAAGCGAATCAGCCATTTCGGCAGCATTCATGGGAATTGCCCGCGCACCGGTCAGCGGCCAAGCTGCCCGTATCAGCTACACGACTGTGGCAAGACCCCCGCGCACGCGGTTATCTTCAAGGCTAGCGGCGTCTCGTGCGCCGGCCACTGACCGGGGGCTCCAACACCATCCTGCCCATGAAGCCGCAATGATCAAATCGAAGTTGCATACGGTCGTTTCCCCCGCGACACCCGAGCCGACATTCGGCGAACGTTTGAGTGACGAACGACTCCGTTGGTTCGTCGGACGAGAGGCGGATCTTGCTGCGCTCGACGCAGCGCTCGATGACCCGAGCTGCTCGCTCTTGCACCTCACTGGGCAAGCCGGAGTCGGCAAGACCAGCCTGCTGCTCGAGTTCGCGCGCGAGTGCGAGCGGCTGTCGTTGCCGGTCAGTTACGTCGACGCCGCTGAAGTCAATCAACACACCGCCGAAGAACTTCAGCGCTGGTACACGCGGCACGCCACGCAGCTGGTCGAGTCGACTCGTTCCAACACGACGCAGGCGCGGCCGGTGCTCTTGCTCGATTCCTACGAGCGACTCGGCGCCCTTGAACCGTGGCTCCTCGGGCAATTCATGCCCGGCCTTCCAGCAAACGTGCTGCTCGTGGTTGCCTCGCGGCGCCCGCAATCTCCACGTCTGAGCGTCGACCCCGCGTGGTCCAGTTTGAGCCGCAATTGGCGGCTCAAACCTTGGCCCGAGGTGGACGCGCAACGGTTCCTCGAACTGCGTGAAGTGGCGGGCACCGCGCAACGCGCGATCATGAGCGTGGTCGGAGGCTACCCACTCGGGCTGGCTTTTGCCGCCGAGATCGTCAAACGCGCTGGCGCGCTCGTTTTCACCCCCGAGTGCCTGCGCGAACTTCAACACACCCTCAGCCAAGCCCTCGAGCTACGCGCGGCCTCGCAAGCGCAACAGCTCGCGCTCGATGTCTGTGCCTTGGCGCACACGACCACGCCCGAGCTCCTCGAACACGTGCTGCTCGCCAATCCGACCATCGGTGCGAGTCACGCTCCAGAAGTGTTCGAATGGCTCGCCAATCGGCCCTTCGTCGAGCATGCGGGCGGCGGACTGCGTCCACACACACTGGCACGCTTGGCGCTCGTCGCGCGCGCACATCGCGCCAACGCTCAACGCTACCAATCGGTTTATCGACCAGTGAGAGAGTTCGTCGTGGCAGAGCTGGCCGCCGACAGTCCGCCCAAGGCTGGCTTCGACGACTTGTTCTACTTGGACCGCGACGTGCCGTCGATCGAGCAATTGACCGGGCGTGACGACGAGCGCGAAGCGCCATCGTTCCACACGGCCAAAACCTCCGACGAGCAAGCGCTCGTCGAGCTACTCCGCGAACACGAGGGCGAACAGGCCGCGGAAATCGCCCGTGCGCACTTTCGCACCGAACCGGAAACCTTCGAAGTGTCACGCGACGGACTACCCAATGGTGCCCTCGACTCGATGTGGCACGCCACGATGATCACGAGCTCCGCCGACATTCCATTGGTCGAGCGCGATCCCGCGGCACGCATGGCAGCCGATTTCGTCAATCAGCATCCGCTCGAAAGCGGCACCCGCGCGCTCTATCTACGCTGGTTCCTGAATCGAAACGACTATCAAAAACCCACTCCGCGCGGCCTGACCATCACCGCACGGATCTCGAACCTGATTATGTCCAGCGAGCGGCTCGCCTACTCCCTGAGCGTCTTCAGAAACCCCGAAGAATGGGCGGAACTCTGGGACCGAGCCAGCTCGCCTCGAAAAGTCGTCGGCACCTTCACCTTGGGCTCGGAAACCTACACGATGATGGCCTTTCCCTTCCACGAGCGCACCCTTCGCGATCAGCTCGTCGACGCCTGGCAAGTCCCCGCGAGCCCCGCCGCTGCTGCGCCACCGAGCGGTGACGGCCAGAAATCGAAAATCCAACAGCGCATCGCAACCCTCGGCAAGACCACCAAACTGACCGAACGCGAAGCCCAAATTCTCGAACTCCTCTGCCTCGGCGGCAATTTCGACGACATCGCCGTGCGCCTCGGCATCAGCCCCCGCACCGTCAAATTCCATCAAGAAAACGTACTCCGCAAAACCGGCTCGAGCTCCCGAGTCGAACTCTTCAGGAAACTGATCTAACGCTCCGCGGGGGCGAATCACCCTGCCTTGAATTGGGCGACAATCGCGCGCGCCCAATCAGGCTTCTTTTGTTGATGGGGCCACAACACGTCACAGAGCACTCAACCTTCGGCGTCGCGGACGAGTGAGAGCGCCGTGGCTCAACGCTTGTTGGCCCAGAACGATCCCTGAGATTGAACCGCCGAGCCGCAGAGGCCACAGAGATCTGAAAGAGATCTTGGGTAATTAGTGCGCGGCGAAGTTCGTCTTACTCACGACGCAATCCGTCGAACCGCGGGCACCCCAATCCCCTCTCTCTCTGATCTCTGTGGCCTCTGCGGCTCAGCGGTTAGCCCCTCTCCTCTCTTCTCGTCCGCGACGCCGAAGGCTTTGACGTTTCTGACGTGGCGCGTGACCATCAACAAAATTAAAAACGGCGGGCTTGGGGGTCCTGCTTCAGAATTTTGCTTCGGATCCGAACCATAATTTTGCGTCGGATAGCGTCACCCAATCCCTTCTCTCTTTAGCTCTGCGACCTCTGCGGCTCGGCGGTCAATCCCTCTCTTCTCGTCCGCGACGCTACGAGCTGTGAGGACCCAAGCGGAAGCTGAGATCCCAGAGCCAGTCGTTTTTTCCATCGGCGGCGCGGGTGTGGCAGCGAAGGAGGCGTTCTTCGCCTGCTTGGCTGAATTCGATCAGGCCGGACGCGGCGCCGACCCAGGTGTCGTCGTCCGTGGGTTTGCCTAGGCGCTCATTCACCCGCAAGGTTTGCACGGGCTCGCAGTGGTTGGCGTGAAGCTCGGCGGCGTGTTGGCCGAGAGCGATTGGGTTTGGTTCATCCTGGAGTGCGCTCCAGAAGAAGAGCGAGTTCGGATCGCTCAGGTCTTGGTACGTGGAGCGCACGTCGCTTCCGCCGTTTTCTTCGAAGGCGACGACCACGACGTAGATCCGCAACGGAAACTGCTCGACGAGTACGGGCAGATCGAGCACACGGTCTTCACGGACCACTTCACAAGGCGGCGACTGACCGAGTTCGAAGCGATAGACCGCTCGACCGAGGACTTCGGCTTCGGAAGCGTCGACTCGATAGCACGCCGCAAGTAGGCACAAATCCGGCGCTCCGCGCAGAAAGCCGTCTTGCGCGCTGGCAACTTCGACGCGTTCCACCACCGCCTGCAAGCGCGGCAATTGGAGCGGCGAAGGACGCGGCGAGGCTTCGCGCATCCGCGTTGCCTTGGTCTTGCCCCAGAGGATCGCTTCGCTGCGCGTGTTCGGCAGAGTCGTGGCCGTCTCGAGTGCGGGTGGCTTCGGCGCGGCCGTGGGCAATGCCGACTCGTGCACGACCAACGAGAAGCGCCGCGCAGTAACGTTGGGAACTCCGAAGGTCGCGATCGCTTCGAGCCACAGCCGCGCATGTTCGGTTCGGGAGTGCGCCTCGATCGCCGCCTCGTTCGGATACAGTTCGCGTATCGAGAAGCCGGCTTCGCCGTCGAGTTCGAGCACTTCGACTCGCGGCTTGGTCGGCTCGTTGCGCGTGCGGAGGGCGTAGAGGCGTGTGGCGTGTAGAAAGCGCTCTCGGTATTCGTCTTCAATCCGTAGCTCGATCAGGACGCCAGCGCTCACTCAGCCTCCGTAGGACTCGTCTTGCTCGATGCGCGACAATACCCAGTCGAAGTCGCCGCTCGTGACTTTGACTCGGCAGTATTCGCATTGGCCAGCCATGGAGATGGCGAGCGGCGCGCCGCAATTTGGGCAGTTGTTGTCGCGACGCGGTTCGCCGCGGCGCGCGGTACCGCGGATGAGTGTCCAATACTCTGAGTACGTCCTCGGCCGACTGCGATGACCGCTCAGTAGCTTGCCCTCGTCGGAGACGGTGTAGTCGATGCTGCGCGCAAAGATGCGCAGCGTGATGGCGTCGAAGCTCGCGTCACTGAGCACGTTCGCCAGATCGACGCGCAGGATCGTCGCGTTCTCGGTGATGTTGCGGCAGCGCTGTTGAGTGTAGAGATCGATCCAGTAGTAGAGGGATTGAAATAGGTTGTCCGAGACGAAGGGACGGATTTTCAATGGGTCCCGTCCGGACCAGGCCACTTGCAGCTCGGCAAAGATCATTGCCACTCGCCCTTGTAGGGCTTGCCAGCCAACTGCCGGGTCCTTGCGCGCCAGCTCTTCGAAACGCTGAGGCGCACCGCTGTCGACGATGGTAGGCAGTTCCGTGCCGGACTCGGCGACGTCTCCGGTCAACAGCGGGCCGCGCGCTTCGCGCGTTTGGTTGGCAAAGCCGGCGATCATCCAGTCGAACCGGCCAAAGCCGACATTCTGACGACAGTAGCTGCACTCGGTGCCACGCACGGCTTCGAGTGGAGCGCCGCAGTTCGGGCAATCGAGCGTGTGCGATCGGGCTTTGGCGCGAGATCGGGCCGTAGCAGCGCGAGTGAGCACGACGCGATCGACCGCGTAGAAGCGCCGCGTGCCGCCTGCGCGAAGCACCTCGACGTAGTTGGACTCGATTTCGATTTCGACTTCGAGCATCTGGGCCTGCGTGCCGGAGAAGCGCACGTAGCGCAGCGCACCGATCACGATGCCTTGCACGTCCCCAAGCTGCGGGTCGACCAGGGACTGCGCGAGGTTAGGCGCCAAGTATGGCGCGAGCGCTTGCGTGCCGATGGCGCGGCCGCGCTGCACGGCAGCGTACAGCATGTACACGAAGTCCTCGAACAGCACGAGCGAGAAACCGGGGTCGAGCGCGCGAATCGTGTCCAGCTCGGCGCGCCCCACGCGCGCGCTGCGCTCGACGCGTTCCACGGCTTGCACGTCGGGCGTCGTCGTCGACCAGCCCTTTTGCCCGGCGCCCACCACGGCTTTGCCCACGAAAAAGAGAATCACGAGGATCAACAGCGGCACGCCCAACGCCGGGTGTTGAATGCAAAGTAGGATCAGCTGGAAGATCAGACCGGAAGCGTCACCCCCGCCGCCCCCTCCGCCGCCACCCGAGGAGCGCGACGACGACGAACGCGACGAACCACCGGAGTAAGTGTGCCCACCACCTGGGCGCGCCCAAGCGTTGACCGAATACAGCACCAGACCAACGGCCAACGCCAAGGTCAGCCAGGACAACAGCCGACGTACGTCGCTTCGAGAAACACGAATCATTGCACTTCGTCCGGCAGTTCGTTCACGTCATCCGCTGTGCGCGGATGCGGCTCGCACAGCACTGCGCCGAGACCCGAGAGCGCGCGTTGAAATGCCGAAAGATCACGGTGTTTCACAGCTTCAGCCAAGCCACTCTGCGAGGCAACCCAGCTCGGCCCGAGCTGAGCCGCATTGATCCCGATGTCGGTCAGCACGACGCAGCGTCGCTCGAACATCGATGCGTAGACGAGCAAGCCATGCCGCCCTGACGTACGCGAGATCCCCAGATCGAAGAATGCCGCGCGCGCGGCGCGGTTCACGTTTTCATCGAGCGTCGCGCCACGCGAGAGAGCGCGCTTCACCGTGTCGAGATTGGCGGCAAGCAGCGCGCCCAACGCGAAGGCGATAACGCCGTCGAGCGCGATCGCGAAGGCGCTGTACTCTTGGGGAACGACCAGCAGATACGCCACCACGAGCGCCGAAAATCCCAAACCGAAGTGATAGGCGAGCACGCCGTAGCGCGCCGAACTCTTGCGCACGGCCACCACGATCTCGGCACAGGTTTGCGCCTCGGCACTTTCCACCGAGGTCTTCGTCGCTCGTTTGGCCTCATCGCTGAAAAAGTCGGCCTCGCTCATGAACGGCTGACTGTAGACGCGCGCTCGCGGCTTGCCTACTGCGATTTCGGGGCCTGCAATCGGCCCAATAGCTCGGCCACGCGCGTCTCGAGCGTCTTCGTGTCGAACGGTTTTTGCAGATAGGCAATGGCTTTCATGGGGTCGCTCGCAGGGAGCGACTCACCCCAGCTGTAGCCGGACATGAAGAGCACGCCGATCCCCGGGCGCAGCTCGCCCAAGATGCGCGCGGTCTCACCACCACCCAAGTTCGGCATGACTACGTCGGTGACGAGCAAGTCGATCGGGCCAGAGTGCGCAGCGGCGGCCGCCAAAGCCTGTTGTCCGTCTGCAGCAGCGAGCACCGTGTGACCCGAACGGGCGAGCGTGCGCCGGATCATCGCGCGCAGGGTCGGCTCGTCCTCGGCGACCAAGATCGTGGCGTTGGCGACTGCTGCCACGCGAGGTTCGAGCAGCGCTTCACCCGCACCGTTCCCGTGCTCGGCGATGGGCAGATACACAGCGAAGCGTGAGCCCTTGCCTGGCTCCGACTCGACCGTAACGCAGCCTCCGTTTTGCTCGACGATGCCGTGAACGGTGGCGAGTCCCAAACCAGTACCGAAACCAGGTGCCTTGGTGGAAAAGAACGGATCGAATGCGCGCCGCAGTGTCTCTCGATCCATGCCCACACCGGTGTCCTCGATGCGAAAGAGTCCGTATCGGCCTGCGCCGTGCGTCGCGCTCGGCAGTTGCAGCTCGACACTTTCGCTCGACACGCGCAGCTCTCCTCCATCAGGCATCGCGTCGCGCGCGTTGCTCACCAAGCTGACCAGCACTTGCTCGAGCTGCGCAGGATCAGCCAATACGAATAGTGGCTCGGCGCTCAACGCGAAACGGGTCTCGATTCGCTCGCCGACGAGCCGGCGAAGGAGCGGTTCCATGTCCGCAGCGGCTCGGTTGCAGTCGAGCACCCGCGGTTCGATGCGCTCACGCCGCCCGAATGCCAACAACTGACGAGCGAGAAAGGCGCCACGCCGCGCGGCAGCACGCGTTCGGTCCACCGCCGCCGCATCGAACGAAGCCTTTTCATCCAAAACGTCGATGCTGGTCAAAACGATGGTGAGCAGGTTGTTGAATTCGTGGGCGATGCCGCCCGCCAATCGACTCACCACCTCGAGGCGCTGAGCGTTGCGCAATACCTCACTTTGGCGTTCGAGCTCGGCTGTGCGTTCTGCGACGCGACGTTCGAGCGTGCGGTTGGTTTCTTCGAGCCCCTTCTGTGAGGTCGACAAGCGTTCGAGCAGCTGCGCGTTCTCGAGTGCGAGCCGAAACGCTTGCGTGAACGCCTGATGATTGCTGCGGGCGACGCGTTGCATGCCGGCCGCATAGGAGAGCAGCATGCTGCCCATGGCGAGATGCGCCAGGTCGCCCTGCGCGAGCGTGCGCACCACGAACGGGCCCAGCGCGCTACAGAAGTAGCCCCAGAACACGGGCAAATGACAAGACCAGGTGCCGGCCGCAGCGGCAGTCATCCCGCCAATCGCAAAGCCGAATACCAGCTCCGAGGGCCCACTCACTGCGTCGAAGAAGACCACGCTCGCACAGCCCCACACCGCTCCCGCCGAGATCGATCCGACCAAGAAGCGCCGCGCCCATGGTTCGAGCTGCGCCTGTTTGGGGTTCGCCCGCTCGAAGCGAAGCGTGAGATCGGTGCGAGCCAAAGCGACCAACGCGGAGACACCCACCCACGCAACGAGCAAGACCCGAGAGGCGCTGGGCCAGAGCGCCGCCGCTGCCAGCCCAGACACGGCCACGTTCAACCACAGAACCCCGCGGTTCTGACGGAAAAGCGCGCGCACTTGCTCTGCTCGGACAGAAGCCCCCAAGTCCATGGGCCACTGATCATATCATATCGGCTGTGGCGAGTTTGAAGTGCGACACTCCGCCGCAGCAGTCTGGTATCAACCCGAGACTTTGGGTGGCAGTCCGAGCAGTGGGTGAGAGTCGGAGCACCTCTAGGAACTGATAGGCAGAAGTACTATGCTTCTTTGTAAACTCGTACGTTTTGGCGCAATACACAGGCAGTCCATGAAACCTGGTCTCGTGACCAGCACAGCTGTCCAGCGCGACAGGTGAGGCGGAAAGTTACTGTTCCAATTGACACTCCCACATTAATCGACGTACCCAAGCACGATGTCCAAAGTTGATGAGGAAGTGCGAGAAGCCGTCGAAACGTTCGTGGAGCAACTGAAGGGATTGATCCAACGCGCGGCGCTCGAATCCGTCCAAAGTGCTTTGAATGGCGGCGGCTCAGCGCCGCGCCGTGGCGCGAAACGCGCGCTCCCCCAACCCGCGCTCGGCTCCGACCGCTACGAAGCGAGCGCCAAACGCAGCCCCGCGGAGCTCGCCGCGTTGATCAAGAAGTTGCACAGCCACATTTCCAAACACCCCGGCCTGCGCATCGAGAAGATTGGTGAAGGCCTCGGTGTTCCGACGAAAGCGCTGGTTCTCCCGGTCAAGCGCTTGATCAGCGAGAGGAAGGTCACCACTAAGGGACAGAAGCGCGCCACCGTGTACTACGCGCACTGACAGCCTGGCTATCGCCGACAACGCTACTGCGAAGCAAGTCTCTCGTCACAGAGTCGTCACCCGCCGCGACAGCGCGATCTGAATTCGGCCGTTCCAAACTCGAACTGGGAAGACAGAGAGACGGGTGTTTCTGTCTTCCAAGCATTCGCCCGTCTCGAGGTAAAAGCTCTGTAGATAGATGGGCGAGGTGATGGTCGGCGCGTTCGCATATTCGCCGACCATCCCGCGCGCGATCACGAAGGCGTTGCTGAACGGGTCGAAGTTGGAGAGCGCCGCCAACACCCCGTCTTGGGTCCGCACGATGGCAATCTGCTCGTCCCTGATCGAAACGGCCAAGCTGCCGCCCGGCGCGACTTCGTCGATGACGCAGGCGTCGTGCCATTCGAACTCGTTATGGACCAAAGTTGCGTGCTTCCGTTGCCGGGCCGTCATGGTTCCGTGTCTTCTCACCTCGGTCACGGTCCGCGGGATTTCAGAGTCGCGCGGCCGAGTCTCATACTTCCAGCTGTGCAGACGATGGAGCGGTCGCATTCTCCTCGGGGACTGACGACGTGCGCTCGCGTTGCTTGACGGGTGCTGCGCCGACGCGCGCGTGATCCTCCAAGAAGCCAATCAGACGCTCACGGAGTACGTAGTACTCGGGGTCTTCGAGCACGGTTGCGCGATCGCGGGGACGCGCAAAGGGCACTTCGAGGATCTCACCGACGGTAGCGCGTGGACCATTGGTCATCATCACGACGCGATCCGAGAGGAACAACGCCTCGTTGACGTCGTGCGTCACCATCAGCAGCGTTTTGCGATTCTCGCGCCACAGGGTCAGCAGCACTTCGTGCAGTTCGAGGCGCGTGAGCGAATCCAACATTCCGAAAGGCTCGTCCAAGAGCAACATCTTGGGTGACAGCGCGAACGCGCGCGCCAAGCCGACGCGCTGGCGCATGCCTTGCGACAACTCCGTCGGTCGCTTGTGCAGCGAATCGCGCAGATCGACGAGTTCCAGGTAGTGACTGGCAACGTCCGCGCGTTCGGCGGGACTCGCCTGCGGCATCACCTGCTCGAGCCCGAGCGTGACATTCTCGAGCACCGTCATCCACGGGAAGAGGCAGGGCGTTTGGAAAACGACTCCGCGATCCGGTCCGGGTGCCGTGATTTCTTTGTTACCCAGAATCACGGTGCCCGCGCTGGCCTGAGTCAGGCCGGCAACAATCGACAGCACGGTCGACTTACCGCATCCCGAGTGCCCGATCAGCGACACGAACTCCCCCTGCTGGACGGCGAGATTGAAGTTCTCGACGACCACGAGCGGACCACCGGCGGACGGAAACGACTTCTGCAGTTGCCAGATGTCGAGGTACTTCTTTTGGTTCTGGGCAGTCATGTGCCCTCCAGCGGCTCGGCGAGCGCAATCGGGATCTGGCGTGGAGCCTGGGACGCTCGACGCTGCGCTGCGCTGCCGAGTAGATATTCGATGACGCGAGTGCGCACCCGCTTGAACTCCGGATGATGATTGAGCGCTTTGCGATCCCGCGGACGTTCGATGTCCACCGCGACCGCAGGTCCCAAGGTGGCCTTGGGACCTGCGCTGAGAGGAATGATGCGATCCGCGAGCAAGATGGCCTCGTCCACGTCGTTCGTGATCATGACGACCGTTTTTCGGTCGGCCTGCCAGATACGCTCGATCTCGGTCTGCAAAGTGCCGCGCGTGAGCGCATCGAGCGCCCCGAGCGGCTCGTCCAACAGCAGCACCGCGGGGTCCATTGCCAACGCGCGCGCCACCGAAACACGCTGGCGCATGCCGCCCGAGAGCTGGCCAGGCTTGCGATCTTTGGCATGTGCGAGGTTCACCAGCTCGATGTAGCGCTCGGTTCGTGCGCGTTTTTCAGCCTGGGTCTCGCTGGAGAACACCTGATCGACGGCGAGGTGAATGTTTTCGAACACGGTGAGCCAGGGCAAAAGCGAGTAGTTCTGAAACACGACCCCTCGGTCGGGACCGGGGCCGCGAACGGGCTTCCCCGCCACGTTGACGCTACCCGAGTCCGGCATGAGCAAACCTGCCAGCATCGAGACGAGCGTCGTTTTGCCGGAGCCCGAGTAGCCCACGATGGCGACGAACTCCCCCTGTTCCACCTCCAGATTGACGTTTTCGAGCACGTTCACTCGGCCCGACGCCGAGTCGAAGCCCTTGCTCACTCCGCGCAGCTCGACGAACGCGCTCATACTACCTTGAACCTCCGCTCGACGAGCCCCATGAGTCGGTCGAGCGCGAAACCAACGACGCCGATCGTGATGATGCACAGAATGATGTGCTCATAGATCAACGCGTTGTACTCCTGCCAGAGGAAGCCACCGACGCCCGGTGCGCCGGTCAGCATTTCCGCGGCCACGATCACCAACCACGCGATACCGAGACTCAGCCGAAAACCCGTGAACATGTAGGGCAACGCGGCTGGCAAGAGCACGCGGAACAAGGTCTTACGCTTCGAGAGCTGCAGTACGCGCGCCACGTTCAAGTAATCCTGCGGGATGGAGCGAACACCGAGCGCGGTATTGAGCACCGTCGGCCACATCGAGCACATGGCAATGGTGAAGATGCCGGCGGGCTCTGGCTTCTGAAAGATGACGAGCCCGAGCGGCAACCATGCAAGCGGCGAGACGGGTCGCAAGATCTGAATGATCGGATCGAAGGAGTGCGTGAACCACTTCGAGACACCGAGCAACAAGCCGAGCGGTGTCCCGAGCAAAATGGCCAGCACGTAGCCCTTCGCCACGCGAATCAAGGAGTACCAAGTGAAGCGCAAGATCCCTTGATCGAGCTCACCGCGTTTTTCGAACGGAGCGAGGATGTAGGGTTTGCTGACCTCCCAGGTGCGCGCAGGCGAGGGTAACGCGGGCGCCCAGGTCGTGCTGGTGAGCGCCCACACTACGACGACGAACAGAATGCCCAGAAGCGGCAGAAAGAGCCCTTTCGACAAACGAGCGGAAGCAATCTTCGACATTTTGAGATCCATCACTGCAAAGCGCCGCCGTTTGCGCGGCAAATGCTCTCTCGAAGCGCCTGAGTCACCTGTCCCTGGGTGAGGTCAACACTGACCCAAGGAGATCTTAGCGCCTGAATGTTTCCGGTTAGCCTTTCAAAGATTTCACAGAGAAGCTCGCTGCGTAACCTTCTGGATCCTTGGGATCGAAGCGCACGCCGTCAAACAGCGTTTCCGGGTCCTCGTTGGCCCCGCCGTGGGCGTAACCGAGCTCCTTCATGGCTTCTTCGTAGATGTCGCCGCGCATGACTTGTTTCGCGACGCCTGCGTAGTCCGGCTTGCCTTCGACCATGCCCCAACGACGGAATTGCGACAGCCACCAAGTCGAGTACTTCGCCTGCGGGTAGTTGCAGTTCCGCTTGCTGAAGATCATGTAGTTCTCGTCCTGCTTCTTTCGACCGTCACCAAAGTCGTAATCACCCGTGAGCCGCCCGAGGATCGACTCCGGCGGACAGTTGATGTAAGTCGGCAGGGAAACGATCTTGGCTTGCTCGGGGCGATTGGCTAGATCGTCGAGCCAGGTGCTCGCTTCGTGCAGCGCCTTCAGCACGGCCTTGACGGTCTTTGGATTCTTTTGCGCAAATTCCTCGGTGAAAGCGCAGACCTTCTCTGGATGGTCTTTCCAGATGTCCTGAGTGGTCGTCGCGGTATATCCGATGCCGTCGGCGATCGCGCGCGCCCCCCAAGGTTCGCCCACACAGAAGCCGTCCATCTTGCCCACCTTCATGTTGGCGATCATTTGTGGGGGAGGTACGGTCACGAGGGCCACGTCCTTGTCCGGATCGATGCCGCCCGAGGCGAGGAAGTAGCGCATCCACATGGCGTGCGTGCCAGGAGGGAACGTCATCGCGAACGTCATCGGAGTGCCCTTGGCTTTCGCCGCGTCGACCAACGGTTTGAGCGCCTTGGGGTCGGCCGCGATCTTGCCCTTGAGCTCGGACTTCATCGTGATCGCCTGACCGTTCCGGTTCAGCATCCAGGGGATGATCATCGGCTTCTTGGGCGAGCCCAAGAGGCCCATCGTGGAAGCGATGGGCATGCCGATTAGCATGTGCGTCGCCTGAATATCGCCGTTGGAAAGCGAATCGCGGATCGCGGCCCAGCTCGCACCCTTGATTATCGTCGAGTTGATGCCGTACTTCTTGAATAGGCCTTTTTCGTGGGCGATCACGATCGGCGAGCAGTCGGTCAACGCGATCATGCCGAAGCGCAAATCGGGTGTCTCGGGCTTGCTGGCATTGCCGACCAGGGCGGGCATTCCGCTTGCGGCCGGTTCGGGAGCGGGAGCAGGACTTGCCTTCGATTTGCTACAGTTTGGGAGCGCTGCGAGCGCCGCCAAGCTTGCGCCGGCGCGGATGAACTCACGTCGTGTCTTGTTTTGGGTCATGGCGGTTTTCCTCGAAGGTTCAGAATGAAATGGGCAAGTCGAGCTGCGCGATCTTGAAATCGCGCCGGTTCATTGGATCATCGATGGGCAGAGCCAGCGCGATACCGGGGCGGAACCAAACTTTTTCCGAGAGCTTGAAGTGAAAGCGCGGACCGATGGCGAACGTCGTCTGGGCGCGGAACTTGTCGTCTTTCTTCACCTGAGCCGGCGTCGACAGCCAATGCTGGTGTCGGATCTCTGCGCCGAGCGACAACATCGGCAGAACGAAGTAACCAGCGTGCAGACCCGTCGTGAAGTTGGTGTTCGACTTATCGAGGGTATCTGGGCCGCGGGTCTTGGCCAGTTGAAAGATGGTGGCTTCCGCTTGGACAGTGAGACCGCCGTGTACGTACGCGACGTCGACGCCCGGAAAGACAGTGAAGTAGTTCGTCGCGAACATTGCGTTATCCATCATCGAACGCGCCATGGCGCCGGTCGTGTTCGCCGTGGCCTTGTCCTTGTTCGGGTTGTCTCCGCCGCCCGAGCCAACCGGGATCGTGACGCCCAAGAAGAGACCAAGCTTGAAGTCAGGTGAAAGTTTGAGTCCGTATAACCCGCCCAGTACCGGGTTGAGGATGCTCGTCGCCTCTTTGGCAGGCGGGCTCGCTGGATCAGGAGGGGTATTGTGGACCAAGCCGACGCGCGCAATCACCGCCAAGTCCGGGATGACCTTGTAGCTACCGAGCAATGAAGTTGCTTGCGCAGCGCCGTTCTTGCCGGTGACTGCGTCATCATAAAATACGAATGCCGTGTCGAGGCGGATCACCGTTGCCGGCGCTACCGGACGAAGTTGCCACGGCAACGAGTACGGCGGAGGTTTCGGCTTTGTTGCCGCTGGTTTCGCGGGTTCTTCGAGAGGCGCAGGTGCAGGCGCGGGTTCTTCAGGCGGAGCCGCAGCAGGCGGGGGAGCAGCAGGTTCAGCGGGCGCCACGGCGGCAGGAGCAGCTGGAGCAGGGGCGGCAGCAGGAGCAGCTGGAGCAGCTGGCAGAGGCGCTGCGGCATCGGCGTGGGCCGAATTCGCACAGGTGATCAAAGCGCTCAGAAGTGATGCGGAAGCAGCGAATTGAGAAGCACGGAATCGGCGATTGAACATGTTTGAGAAGAGCTCCGATAACAAGCGATGGGTGGAAGGGATGAAGAGCGGGGCACACGACCGCCTTCGCATTCGAGGTGCGTTTCGAGAAACATCGGCGACTCACAATTGGTCGCCGCAAACTGACTTCAAGGAACTCGCCGAGTGAGTTCGTCGAGCAGTAAGCGGGCGACGCTGCCTCGCAAGCAGCGCCTCAGTCGTCTCTGCGTCACCACCAACATGGCACTCCCTAGTGCAACGCATATGCCACTCAGCAAAAGCGCAACAAACCGCACATCACCCTCAACGGTGAAACAGACGAGAAATGGCGAATTCCGAATGTTTCCGACAAATCTGTCGGACTCACACTCACCCACGAACAAATTTGTTCGCGTGTGCTGCAGGTTTTGAGAGCGTTTCGCACCCCTCGAATGCAGGGAATTTCTGCCATTTCGAGCGTTCGCTCGAAACGAAACCGACACTCGCCAACGCCGCGCAGAACGACGGAATTGTCTGAATCGCTAGCCGCGAAATCGGTCTTTGCCGATTCCGAGCTTTTGGATCTTGTACCGGACGACGCGCACGGTGGTCTGGAGCGCCTGTGCTGCTGCGATGACACTGCCGTCGTTCGCTTCGAGCGCATTCTCGATCAATTGACGCTCCAGTCGCTCCACGGCCACGTGCAGCGGCAAACTGGGTTCGGTGGTTGCGGGCGCGCGTAGTGCCAGCGGTAGATCCGACTCTTGGATCAACGAACCGTGGCTCACCACCACGGCGCGTTCGATGACGTTCTCCAGCTCTCGTACGTTGCCCGGAAATGGCAGAGAACGCAGGCGATCCATGGCGGCGCTCGAAATTCCGGTCACCCGACGCTGGTGCTCCGCCGCGAATTTACGCACGAAGAACTCGACCAGCGCGGGGATATCACTGGTACGTTCGCGCAACGGCGGAAGGGTGATCGTGAAGACGTTGATCCGATAGTAAAGGTCCTCTCGAAACGTTCCCTTGGCGATCTTGCCTTCGATATCTGCGTTGGTCGCCGCTACGATGCGAGCGTCCGAATGCAGCGTCTCCGTGCCACCAAGCCGCTCGAACTCGCGAAATTGTAGGGCTCTGAGCAACTTCGACTGGGTCGATAGCGGTAGCTCGCCGATCTCGTCCAGGAACAGCGTGCCGCCCTGCGCGAGCTCGAAGCGGCCCTTCTTCCGTGCGTGCGCGCCGGTGAACGCCCCTCGCTCATGGCCGAACAACTCCGATTCGAAAAGTGACTCGGGCAGGGCCGCACAGTTGACCTTGATGAACGGCTGCGACGCGCGCGACGAGTTGAGGTGGATCGCACGCGCAACCAGCTCCTTGCCGGTGCCTGATTCACCACGCAGCAAGGTCGTGGCATTGGTCCGCGCCACCTGCCTCACCTTCTCGAAGACCTTGCGCATCGCGGGGCCGCCGCCAATCATGTTCGATTGGTCGAAGGGCAGCTCCGACCAATCGAAGAACCGCGCCTCACTCACGATGGGTTCGGCCCCGTGCACCGCCGGTTGGTCGCGCACGGCTTTACCAATCAGGCCCGCGACCACCTCCAACGCGATGTGACGCTCCCCGAAACCGTGAGGATCGCGTTGCCGAAAATAAGCGCCGAGCACGCCAATGCAGCGTCCCAAAGCGGTGACCGGCACTGCAACCAAGTTCCACCCAGTGTCCAGCCAGCGCGAAACGTCGGAGACCTCCGACAAAGCCATCGGATCATGACAGAGCACCGGCACAATCACCGGCTTTGCGCTGGACGCCACTCGCCCGGCTGCGCCAGCCGAATAGCGGGGACAAAACGCATCCGGCTCGAGACCGTGGGCAGCATCTACCGTCAGCGAGCGAGTCTCTGAACTGGCTGAGTAGAAGACTGAGCGCCCAGCGCCAATTCGCTCGAGGACCCGCAGCGCCGAGCGCAGCCGTGCTGCCAATGTCCCCGCGCCTGCGAGCGCGCTACCAATCTCGGCTAGCGCAATCAGCACGTCCGAGGAGAAGCTGCGACGGCTCGGACTGAAGTCGCTCAAGGCGACCACGGGGCTTGTCATATCGACTGCTAGTGTGCCACGCAGCCCACATTGTTAAACGAACTATTAACAGGTACTCCGGCGCGGACTCGAAGTTCCGAGAGTGGCAACTTCGAGTCGTTCGCGCCGGAAACCTGCGCGACTCATTCCGCGCCGGCGCGCTCCAGGGCTTTTTCGAGGGGTTCGTTGCCAACGCCGAGAAGCTCATCGAGCTCGGCCTCACCGCGATCGGCCTTTGCCTTCTTGCGGCGCGCGAACCAGTCGAGCACGTCGTCCACGAAGCTGTGGATTACGGGCACCGCCAACAAGGTGAGCAACAGCGACAGCGTTTGACCGCCGACGACGATGCTGGCCGTAGCCTTGTTGAAGCCAGAACCGATGCCGGACGAGAGGATGAGCGGGGCCATGCCGGCCACGAACGCGATCGTGGTCATCAAGATTGGGCGCAAGCGATCGCGATTGGCCTGCATCAGCGAATCGAACTTGTTGCGACCGAGCTTGCGGAGGTGATTCGTGTGATCGACTTGCAGAATGCTGTTCTTCTTCACCACACCGAACAGCACGAGCATGCCCAGCATCGAGAACATGTTGATGCTTTGGTTGAAGATCTTGAGGCTGATGAAGGCGAACGGCACCGTCAACGGCAGTGACGCCAGAATGATGCCCGGATAAACCCACGACTCGAACTGCGCCGCGAGGATCAGGTACATGAAGACGAAGGCCATCGACAACGCGAGGATGAAGCCTGCGGCCGTCTCTTCTTGGGACTTCGAACGCCCAGTCGGACGCAGCTGATAGCCTGCACCGAGATCGAGTGATTTGAATTCCTTTTGAATGATGCCGCTCACGTCGTTGTCGCCGGCACCGGCGGCCGCGTTGGCCAAGATCGTGATCTGGCGTTCACGCGCATAGCGGTTGATGCGCGAGGGGCCGAGGCCACGTTTCCAAGTGACCACGGAGCTGAGCGGGACGCTACCGTATTTCGACGACGGCACGCTCATCAGCGAGAGCGCGTTCTGATCGGCGCGATACTGCTCGTCCGCGCGAATGCGGATTTCGTATTCGTTGCCGTTCTCGGGGTAGGTCGAGGCTTTGACGCCCGCGACCAGCATTTGCAGCGTGGTCGCGACGTTGGAGACGCTCACGCCGAGATCAGCAGCGCGATCGCGGTCGATGTTGACCCGCACCTCGGGACGACCGTCGATGTTGGTCGTATCGACGTCCACCGCTTTGCCGCTCTTTTTGAGCGCTTTGGTGATGACGTCCGCGCCCTTCTCCAGCTCCGCAAAGTTCGGCCCGGACAGGATGTACTGCACGCCCTGCGTGTTCGAGCCGACCGAGAAGTCCGGCACTTCCGCGATGTTGATGCGCAGCTCTTTGGGCATGTTCGGGATCACGAGCTCACGCGCGCGGTCCATCAGCTGAAACTGCGTCGAGGCGCGGTGAGCCGGGTCGACGAGATCGACGTACAGCTGAGCGTAGTTGCGCGTGCGCTGGTCGTCTTCCGCGACGGTGATCAGGATGTGTGTCACGCCGGGCAACTTGCGCAGCAATGTGCTCGCGCGGTCGGCGATGAGCAGCGTTTCCTCCGCGCTCGTACCTTCGGGCATGCGCATCGTGACCTGGAATTTGGCTTTGTCGTCGAGCGGGAGGAACGAGCCTGGCAGTGACTTGGCCACTGGCACACACGAGCCCATCACGCCGGCGCAGGCCAGCGCGACCACCCAGCGATTCCTGAGCGAAAAGCCGAGCATCGCCATGTACACGCGCTCGATCGGTCGATAAAAGAAGTCGACTAGGCGACCGAGCCGGCTCCCCCCTTCGTGACCCAAGAGTAGGCGAGCCGACATCATTGGCGTCAGCGAGAAGCTGACGATCAGCGAAACGCCGATCGAGAACGCCATCGTATAGCCGAAGCTCTTCAAAAAGCGGCCGGGGATACCGCCGATGAACGCCACCGGAATGAACACCGCCATCAAAGACAGCGTGGTCGCGAGCACGGCAAAGCCGATTTCCTTGGTCGCGAGCACCGCCGCAGGGAACGGCTTCATCCCTTTTTCGTCGATGAACCGAATGATATTTTCGAGCACCACAATCGCGTCGTCGATCACGATACCGACCGCGAGCGCGAGCGCGAGCAGCGTGATGTTGTTCAGCGTGTAGCCTTGGATCCACATCAAGCCGAAGGTACCGATCACGGAAATCGGGATCGAGAGCGCGGCGATCAACGTGCTGCGAGCGTTGCCGAGGAACAAGAGCACGACAGCCGCGGCCAGCAATGCACCCACGATCAAGTGCTCGATGACGGAGTGCACGCTGGTGCGAATCGTCTGCGAATTGTCGCGGATGATTTGCAGCTCCATGCCCTTCGGCAGGGATGCATTCAGGCTCTTGATGCGCTTCTGGATGTTGTCCACGACCTCGATCGTGTTCGTGCCGGCTTGCTTGACGATCGAGAGCACGACGACTTCTTCGCCGTCATAGCGAGCAAGGCTTTCCACGGCCTCTTGGTCATCGACCACACGCGCCACGTCCGAGAGCCGGATGATGCGACCATCTTTGGCGCGCATCACCAAGCGCCCCACTGCGTCGACGGACGTCACTCGACCGTCGATGCGCAAGGTAACGCTCTCCGGACCCGTTTCCAGGTTACCGCCGGGCGTCATCAGGTTCTGCTGCTGCAGCGTATTCATCACGTCGATGGCGGTGAAGCCATTGGCGCGCAGCGCGAGCGGATCCATGCGCACGTGGATCTGTCGCTCGCGGCCACCGATGATGGTGACCTTACCGACGCCAAGAATGGTCTCTAGCTGGCGGCGCACCTTCTTGTCCGCGACCTCGGTCAAGTCGCGCATGCTCTGGCCTTTGCCGCGCACGCCGAGGTACAGCACTGGAGCCGCACTCGGCTCGACCTTGCTGATGATCGGTTGCTCGATACCGCTCGGCAGCTCACGCAGAACGGTGTTCACCTTGTCGCGCACCTCTTGGGCTGCGACATCGGTGTCCTTGTCCAGCTTGAACATGATCACGACCTGCGACACGCCTTCGCTCGAAACCGAGTTCAGGTCGTCGACGCCGGAGATCTGATTGACCGCGCCTTCGATCTTGTCCGTGACGTCAGTCTCGATTTCTTCCGGCGCAGCACCGGGCAATTGCGTGGTGATCACCACGACCGGCACGTCCACGTTCGGGAATTGATCGACGCCCAGGCCGCGGTAACCCACAGTGCCCAGCACCAAGATCACGAGCATCAGCACGGAGGCCAAAACTGGCCTTTGAACGCAAACTCTCGCTAGCCATTGCATGACAGGGCCCTCTTTCGTCCACTGGGGTTCGCCATGTTCTGGTTCATTTCACGTGCATTCCGTTCTTGAGCTCGGGGCGATACGCCGACACCACTTGCTCGCCAGCAACCACCCCGTGACGCACCGTCACGCGGCCATCGACCTCGGGGCCCGGTTGAAGGACCCGCTGCTCCAACGCGCCCGCCTGTACGACGAACACGTTGAGCTTGCCGTTGGACTCGAAGCTCGCGGCCTTTGGAATCGAGGGCAGCGCTTCTTTGCCAATCGTGAGCTCGACGTCCGCGAACATGCCAGGCAAGAGTTTGTGTTCGGGGTTCTTCACGCTGGCTTCGACCAGCACGTCACGAGTATCGCGCACCGCGCCCGAGACGTGCGAGACCGCGCCGGAAAACAGCTGCTCACCGTAGGCCGCGACGCGAAAACCGACGCTCTGAGCGAGCTGCACGTCCGGATAGTTTTGCTCGGGCAAGCTGAATTCGAGGCGTAGATCCGCCACTTGAGCGAGCGAGGCCACGCGCGACGACGCCTGCACGTACTCGCCCACTTGAATGTAGCGATCGGTGACGACGCCCGCGAACGGCGACAAGATCCGACCATCACCGACGTTCTTCGCGGCGATGTTTCGCCGCGCTTCGGCGGCTTCGCGGTTGAGCGGCGCAGTCTTGCACTTGGCCGTCACCTGATCGTACTCGAGGTCCGTCACGGCCTTGCTGGCCTTGAGTCGTTCGTAGCGCTCGCAATCCGCTTGGTTGATTTCTTCTTGCGTCTTGGAGGTCTGCACGGCGACACGCGCCTCCGCGAGCGCGAGCGCGGCACTACTCACGTCGACCAGCGCGATCAGCTCGCCCTTCGCCACGCGCTGGCCACGCTCGATCTTCGTGCTGACGACGCGTCCGGCGACGTTTGCGGCGAGATCAGTTTCACGCTCACCGCGCAGCGTGCCGGTGAGTCGCAACGTCCGGGGAGCGTCGATCGTCGTGACGGCCTCGGTGACCACCGCGACGGGCGGCGGGGGCGGCGGAGGCGCGGCGTCTGTCTTCTTTTTGCAGCCCGTGGCGGCCGCGGCGAAAGCCAAGGAGGCAGTCAGGGTGAACGCGGCGAAGCGGGGAAACGAGCGGTGGAGTGTAATGGCGGACATGGCTTTCAGCGGGCCCCGGGAGTAGCGGTGGGGGGATTGGCAGCGGGCGCGGGTGGAGTTGCAGCCGCTGGAGGGGGAATGGGATTGGTTTCGGGCGGCGGCGGCACCGCGAGGTCCTTGGCGGACTTGTTCGGCAGCGTCGAAGGCTGGACGTTGGGAGACTTTCCGGCGGCCAGTCGTAACACCACACGTGAGTAGAGCAGATCCGCATCGGCTTGAATGCGCGCGGCTTGAGCTTGGAATGCATCGCGTTGCGCTTGGGTGACATCCAATTGCGTGAGTGCGCCGGATTGATAACGGGCGAGCGCGAGCTCTTCGGCGCGCAGCGCGGCGTCGGCCTGCGCTCGCGTCGACTCGCTCTTGATGATGCCGGTGCGCACGCGCTCCCAGGCGTCGAAGATGTCGTCTTCGACACCGCGACGCGCGCGCTCCGAGCGCACCTTTTGCGCGTCTGCAGCGGCCGCCTGCGCTTGTGCGGTGGAGTATGCGCTGTAGTCGAGTCGCCACGACAGCACACCTTGAATCGTGTACGCACTGGTGCGGCCCGTGAATCCGGTCGCGTTCGTGACCCGCTCTTGCCCGTTCGCGGAGAGCGTCGGCAAAAGAGCGTATGCGGCCGCTTTTTTCGCGGCAGTCGCAGCGCGGCCTAATTCTGCCTGAATGCGGTCGCTCGGAGTATCAGTGCTACCCAGCCATGTGCCGAGCGGCGCTTCGGGATGCAAGTCGTCCAGTGGATACTCTTCGACCGGCGTGGGCGCGATGCCCGACACGGTCTCGAGATTGCGAGCCGCGTTGATGCCGATCAGCTCGGCCTGAGCTCGATCTTGTTTGCTCTGCTCGACCTGTGCTCGCGCGCGCTCACGGTCGAGCTCGGTGGCCACACCGATCGAGTGACGTGTCGTGACGTACGCCAGATTGTCCTCAGCGATCTTCTGGGCACGCTCGGCGGCTTGCACCAATGCAGCGCCGCCCACGTAAGCGTAGTAAGCGCGAGCGACCAAGCGCTGCACGTCGTTCTGAGACTGCTCGAGTTGAATGCTCGACGCCCTCGCCAAGTGGCCCGCCTGGCCGAGACGTTGGTAACTTGCCAGATCGACCAGCGGCACGTCGAGCTGGAGGAACAAGTCGAGCTGGTTCTGCGGCGTGATCGTGAGTGGAACTGGCGAAACCGGCCCCGCGGGGATCTCTGCGGCATACTGATTGCGCGTGTACACCCCGCGCGCGGACAACGCGGGCAGCAACCGACCCTTTGCCGACTCGCGCTCCCAGTTGCGCTGTTCGACGGTCGCGGTTTGCTCGCGCACGTCGTAGTTGCTCTTGCGAGCGGATTCGAGAAAGGTTTCGAGCGGCTGCGTCGCGCCCGCGGGAGCGCTGGCCAGCAGCGGAATCGCAGCAACAGCGATTCCTAAGCTAGAACTCAATAATTGACGGCGAAGGGCAGTCGTTCGGCGGGTGGTCATCTGGGTCACTCTTACTGGGGTCTTCGAGGGGGGGCTGAACTCACGGTCGCGTGGCGAAGCGTGTATTGCGAGGTGGCAGCGTGGAGGCGACTGCCGCGCCATTCAAAAGTAGATCGGCCAAGCCGCGCACGAACATGCCTTCCGGCATCGTGGAGCCATCGCCTTCTTCGATCAGAATCCGCGTGAGTACGAAGTGGTGCACGGAGCCTAGCAACGTGCGCGCAAGCACCTCCGCGTCCATTTGCCGCAGCTTGCCGCGCGCCATCTGTAGCTCGAAATAGCTGCCGAGCGCCTTCAAAATTTGCTGGAATTTCTTGCGCTTTTCATCGAACAGCGGTGCGGCGAGCGGCTGTGGATTCGACCACGACATCATCATGATCGGCAGCGCCACGCGACCAACCTCGACCAGCGTCGAGGCCAAGCGAATAATCCCTTCCCGCGCGTCCAGCTCTTCGTGCTGCCGTAGCTCTTCGATCACCTTCAGCACGCGCAGTGGGGGCTCTTCGCGATCGAAGTCCATGGCAGCGCTGAACAGCCCTTCCTTCGACTTGAAGCGATGAAAGAGCACCCCCTCAGAAACCCCGGCACGCTCCGCCACCTCGAGCGTGGTCGCCCGAATGCCGCGCTCGAGAAACACATCACGCGCTACATTGAGCAACAGCTGCGAATCAATCGTGGGCGGACGACCCCGACGAGGGCTCTTTGCAACAGGCGCAGCTAAATTTCCACGGGACCGAGGCACGTTGAATTAATGAGGCCGCACTCAATAACGTCAAGCCCCACTTTTTCTTTAGCGCCATTTACTGAACATAAGATCAGTATTAGAGTTGCGGCCCCGATGGCACTCGCTGCCCCGCGCATCTGCTGTTTGGACCTCGACACGTTCTTCGTGTCGGTGGAGCGGCTGCTCGATCCCCGGCTGCAGGGCAAACCGGTGATCGTCGGAGGCTTACCGGGCCAGCGTGGAGTGGTCACTTCGGCCAGCTACGAAGTGCGCGCGCTCGGTGTGCGCGCGGGCATGTCACTCACCAAGGCACAAGAGCTCGCGCCCAATGCCGTGTACTTGCCGACACGGCACGGCGTATACGGTGAGTACTCCGAGCAGACGCGACGCATCGCACAGGACTACACCCCGGTCTCCCAGGTCGCCAGCATCGACGAAATGTTCCTCGACTTCTCCGGTTGTGAACGTTTGTACTTCGCGCCGGGCGATGGCAACGCAGATCAAACCATCGAGCGCACCGTGCGGCGCCTCACGGACGAGATCGCAACACGCGTCGGTTTGCCGTCCAGCGCAGGCATCGCCACTAGCCGCTCACTCGCGAAAGTCGCGAGTGGCTTGGCCAAACCACGCGGCGTGCTGCTCGTACCCGCGGGCGGAGAGCTCGGCTTTTTGAGACCGCTCCCCGTGCGCAAATTTCCGGGCATTGGCCCAGTGGCAGAGCAGAAATTGCACGCGATTGGCCTGCATACCCTCGGTGATCTCGAAGCCGCACCGCTGCCCGCTTTACGGCGCGTATTGGGCTCTTGGGCGGAGGTGATTCAACAGAGCTGCCGCGGCTTCGGCGCGCACGAACTCGGCCGCGAACGCCCAGCCTTTCAAGAGCACGACCCCGAGGATTGCGCCCTCGGCACGCTCTCCAACGAACGCACGTTCCGCGAAGACGTGCGCGATCCCGCTTGCATCGACGCCATGCTGTGCGCCTTGTGTGAGCGCGTTTGCTGGCGCGCGCGCAAACGCGGCGTCCAAGCGCGCACCGTCACACTCAAGCTGCGCTATGCGGATTTTCAAACCCTGCAGCGCTCACGCACGGTCACGCCAACCTGTTCGGAGCTCGAGCTCTACCCCGTGATCCGTGATTTGTTCAAACGCGCTCGCACCCGCCGCACCGCGATCCGTTTGCTCGGAGTTCGGCTTTCCAACTTGCACCGGCAAGGCGCGCAATTGAACCTCTTCGACCAAGGCGAGCCGCTACATCGCGCCATGGATCGCGTGCGGCAGCGCTACGGCTATGACGCGCTCCGCGTCGCCCTCGGCAACTCGGGGGAAAGAGAGCGCGCTGAAATCGATTGATGCTACGAACAACAACCAGGAGTCAGCAATGAGCGAGAGCAAGACGTATCGAGGGTCGTGTCACTGTGGCAACGTCGAGTACGAGGTCGAGCTGGACTTGAGCGGCCCCGTACTCGCGTGCAATTGCTCGATGTGCGGGCGCACGGGTTCACTGATGGCCTTCGTCCCCGAAGATAAATTCCAACTGAAGTCCGGTGACGACTCGCTCAGCGACTATCAGTTCAACACCAAAAAGATCCATCACCTGTTTTGCAGCAACTGTGGCGTACGTTCCTTCGCGCGCGGCCGTGGCCCCGGTGACAGCGCCATGTGCATGATCAACGTCCGCTGTCTCGAAGGCGTCGACCCGCAAGCGCTGACCGTAAACCACTGGGACGGTAAAAACAGCTGAAGGCTGACTGGCAAACCGCCGCTAAAAACAGCTGGAGGCTGACTGGCAAACTGCCGGGCGCCAGGCCAGACTAGGCGAGCGAGAAGATGGCTCCCCCCGCTGAAGTCCTCCAAGAAGGACCGATCCTGCTCTACGACGGCGCGTGCGGCGTCTGCAGCGAAACGGTGCAGTGGGTGCTCGCTCACGAGCGCACGCACTCACTGCGCTTTGCGCCTCTCGAAAGCGCAGTCGGCACTGAGCTCCGCGCGCTCGCCGGCGTATCGACAGATGTGGACTCCGTGCTCTGGGCCGAGCTACGCGACGGCCGCGTCCACACCGATCTGCGCTCGACCGCGATCCTGCGCGTCCTTGCATACGTCGGCGGACCATGGCGTTGGCTGACCGCGCTGCGCATCGTGCCCGCGTTCCTGCGTGACGTGGGCTACCGCGCGTTCGCGAAACTCCGTTATCGTTTCCGCGCGCAGGCCTGCCTCGTGCCCTCCGCCGCCGAGCGAGCGCGTTTTCTAGGCGTGAACTAAGCTCTTATTTTTTGGGGTTCAACACGCCCCAGCCGCGCGCCGGAGCCTCACCGAACTGAGGCTTGGGGTCGGCCACACTTGGGGTCGGCCACACTGGGGGTCGGCCACACTGGGGTCGGCCACACTGGGGTCGGCCACACTGGGGTCGGCCACACTGGGTCTGAGCATTCACCGTGCGAGGCAGTCGCATCACGCGAGCGGGCCCGCCCCCAAAAAGCACCATCTTTCTCTGGCAGTTGCGTGACCAGAGGGCGGAGACTGCAGCACGGGGTCGCGCCCGTGGAGGCGAACCATTATTTCTGTGCGCGGACGGCTTCGGCGCGCGAAAAAACACTTCGGATCCGAACCATTATTTCTGTGCGCGATGGGCTTCGGCGCGCGAAAAAACACTTCGGATCCGAACCATTATTTCTGTGCGCGATGGGCTTCGGCGCGCGAATAAGCACTTCGGAAGCTGCTCGAGATCCTACACGTCGCGCCGTACTTTCACGCCTTTGGTCGCGCGTGGCGCTGAGCCTTCGGTGTCGCGGGCGTCGCGGGCGTCGTGAAGGGAGTGGTCGGACTGGGTGGATTTCTCCCTGAGCGCGCCGCGGCGGCCGCGCGACCCAGCCAGAACGACGTTAGAGGCTGCGAAGGGTCAAATCGGCGGTACACCCTCCGGGGTTGTTGAAGGCTCGGTGGCGGGCCGGATGACGTCAGCCGGCTGTGAAAGGACCGATTGTGGGACGCTCGGGGGAATTGGGGGCGCGCGTTTTGGCGCGCGTTTCCAGAAGCCGCCGTCGGAGAAGGAGAGCCAGCCCCAGCGCAGCCAGCGGAGCAGCGAGAGTGCGAGCCACAGCGCCCACGCCAACATCACGCCGCGGTACGCGAGCATCGGGACCGAGAGCACAGCAGGTTGTTCGGGGATGGGGCCGGTGCGATCGTCGAACCATTGCAAGAGTTCGCTGGAGGAGCCGTTGCCTTGGATTTGCATTTCGGGCGTGCCCATGAGGCCTTGCTGCACCGCGTACACCAGGATGCCGAGCGCGATGAATGTCCAGCCGACGAGCACGAGTTGTCCGAGATCGAAGAAGACGGCGCGTTGAGCGGGGCGCGCGCGACGGAAGCCGAGCGCGACGAGCCAACCGATGACCAATGCGGCCGCGGGGAGCGGGATTTGTGAGAGGCCGATCGCGAGCAGCATCCATTCGTGGCGCTTGAGCGGGACCCAGGTGATTTTGCCGAGCGCGAACGCGATCACCACGAGCACCAAGAGCAAGCTCCAAAACAGCACCGCAGGGCCCAGGCGTGGGCCGTGCACGAACAGCACCCAACGCGCATCCGACGCGCGAATGCTGGTCGTGGCATTCACGGTTTTGGTGCCGAAGTCGAAGGGCGGCGCTTTGAACCAGGCCGTGATGCCTTGGGGCAAGCGGAACGCGAGCTCGACGGTTTGCTGTCCCGGGACGATGGCGAGCGTGACCTTGCGACCTTGTTGGCGGAGCGGTTGAGGGGCGCCGTTGAACTTCACGGATTCGAGTTGCGCGCCCTCGGGCAAGTGCATGACGTGCTCGCCACCGCGGCTGGAGCGCAAGCTGAAACTCACGGTTGCGTCGGTCGCGCGTAGACCTGGGCGCACGTCATAAGTGCTGTTGTCGATCGTCAAGGTTTGACCGGTGATGCCCGCAGGTTTCAGCAGCTGAATGGTGACGGTCTCACCCGGCCAAGGGCGCCACTCGGGCACGCGCACCGACGCTTCGCTATGAACGACTGGCACGCCCGAAAGCGTCGCGTGCCAAATGGGGCTCAAATCGAGCCGCCAAACCTCGCTCCACCCGACCGATTTGGGCGCGACTAGGTTGAGCGGCGAGCGCTCTTCGAGCACCGAACGAAACTCGACCGCGCTCGCGTCGGGCGCCATGTTGACGAGCACTCTGCCCTGCGTGACGCGCACGTCGGGCGTGGTCACCGACTCGCCGCGGAGCAACGGCACTTCGAGCACGACGGCGCTACCCGTGGGGGTGACGCGCTCGATGCGCGTGTGGACCTGCCAATTGAGTCCGATCATGAGCGTACGTTCCACGCGCACGAACGGCGGCAATGCGCCGGCCGCGAGCGCTGCGCCCTTGCCGCCGTCTTCTTTGGCTACGCGAGTGAGTTGCAGGTGTTCGTCGGCTAGGCCGTCTTCGTGCACGCCTTCTAGCAACCAACCGTCGACGTTTGCTCGAACGTGGTGTGGCTTGAGGGGCAGCGCGATCTGCAGGGATTCGCGCGCGGGCAACGCGCCTTCGACGATCACGTCGTGCGCGCCGGGTGAGAGGCGCAACCAGAGCGCGCCGTCGTCCGAGCGGAGTAAGCCCTGAGCGGGATTTCCGTCGAGCAGCACGCGCTCGGGCAACCATTGTGCGGCTCCGCCGGGCAGCGGCACAGCCGTCGTGGCGCTGGCTTCGATCGCCAAACGCACGCGCAGTACGTTGTTTTGCACTTCGAGCAGCATGCGCGAACTGGAAGCACAGGTCGGCGAGCAGTCTGGTTTCTCGAGTAGGCGTTCTCGGTATTGATCGAGTAGCGCGTCGTTGGGAATGTCCGCGCGCGCTGTAGGGGCCATCAAGAAAACCAACGCCAGCGACGCCAAGGCCGCTGCGGGTCGGCCAAAGCCCGGCAGCCGCGCCGTGCCGAAGGGCAAGAGCCGAGCAAAGAGCAGGACGAGCAACGCAGCGCGCAGCAACGCCAAGAGCAGGTTGATCGGCGGTGACAGGAAGTAGAAGTGCAGACGCTGCGAGCGCTCGACCGGACCGCTGAAGGTCACGTTCGTGGTGGACCAACTCCACTTGGGGAGTCCTGGTCCGGTTTGAACCATCGCGTTCGGGTCGTACGCTTCGTTGAATTGTCGGTACTCAGGGCTCCCGCTGCCGGGCCCTTGGGAGCTGAGCGCACCGAGGGGTTGCATCTTCAGGACGTCCAGGTCCGGGTGCTTGGTTCGCCGATCATCGGTCGGCTTTTCGGGGGCCAGCTCCACCGGTGCCGCCGCGGGCACCTTCTGCTCAGGCGCCGGCATTGGCGGCGGCGCGGGCGCGACCGCGCTCTCCTCCATCTTGCGTTCTAAGAATCCGCCGCTCGTCGCTGCCTCGTAGTTGCCCTCACCCTCGGCGAGCGCTGGATAGATACCCTCACGAATGTGCTGCACGACGAACGGCAGTGTGCTGAGCAACAAGATCAAGAGCGCACCGAGGCGCAGCACGCTGCACGCGACGCGCGCTTTGCCCGCGGGGATCACGCGCGAAAGCGCTTCCGTCACGAGCGCTGCCGCCCATAGCCAACGCGCGGCGTCGGTTTCCGGGAACACCAAGGTGAAGGTCAAACACGCGAGCGCCCCCCAGCCGCGCCCGAACAGCTTGGCAAAGGAAAGCGAGAGCACGAGCACCAGGAACAATTCGAGCAAGGTCCAGTGGCGAATCCAGGTGCCGGGCACTTCATCCGCACCCGACGCGTGAAACAGCCGAAATCCCGGCGGAACGTGCAGCGTGGCCGACACTTCGTGAAAATCGTGATCCCAGCCGACTGCGGGCAGCTCTCGCGCGTCGGCATTGATGCGGCTATCGGCCGAGACCGTAAGCGGGCCTTGGCGCAGCTCGACGCCGGCCTTGTTCGGGTCTTTGTCCAAGTGCGTGATGAATTGATCTTTGCCGTCGACGGCGACGCGGCCGAGCACCGTCGGCGGCAGCATCTCCAAACGTGTGGCGCGGTGCACAGTGCCCGTGATCGTGTCATTCACGGTGTAGCCGCCACCGTCGAAGTCGAGCCAGAGCGAGCGTGACAGCGACAAGCGATCGGGTTCCGGCTCGACGTCACCGCGACGCTTTTCGACGAGCTGCATCTTGTCGCCAAGAGCCACGGCGTAAGTCGGCAGCGCTTTCCAATCGTCGGCCAGCAGCGTTTGCTGGGGATCGATCGCGCGCACGCCCTCCACGGACGTCAGACGCAACGCGCTTTTGGCCTCGAAAACCCATACTTCCTCGCCCTCTCGCCACGGTCCGTCGGGCACGGGGCGCGCGAGCTCGCTGACCGGGCCTTCACTGCGCGCGGTGATTTCGATCGTCCAAGTGCCCGGGCGCGCCTGCACACGCAGGCGCGTGTCGGGTTCGATGCGCGCGGGTAACTCACTGCTGATCGACATGGGCGTGAAGCCCGGAGGCAATGCCTTGCCCAGCACGAGCTCGCGGCTCTTGCCCGCGACATTGAGCACCACCCGCGTCGTGAGCGAAAGCGGCACATCGTCCGTCACTTTGCGCTGGACGACGATCTCGAGCCGCTCGCCTTCACTCTCGACGCTGGTCTTTTGCAGAAAGACGCGGCCCTCTTCGTCGCGCCGCGGCTCGGCCACACGCGAACCTTCGAGCTGAAGTGAGACGATCCCGGTCGCTGGGGGCACTTGCAGTGAATCTGGCATCGAGTCCCAGGCGAACGCGCCGACAATCGTGTGCTCTCCGGACTCGAGTTCGACACTGGGTAGGCTCGCGTGCTCAACCACGACCAGCCTCTTACCGCCCTCGGTGACGTCCAAGGGCCAGCGCACGAGATCGCCGGGCAGCGGCACCCAGGCGCGTGCATCGAGGTGCCAGCGCTGTTCGAAGTGCCCACCCTTTTCGCCCAAACTGAGCGAGAGCGCCGTGGGCCAAAAACAATGCACGGACTCTGCCGAACCCTGCATGAACGGGCAGAGCGCCTCGGGTTTGCTGGAGAGCACCCAGGACGTCCACGGACGCAGCGGCTCGGGTGCTTGTTTGGGATCGAGCCGCTGTGCGCGCGAATCGAACGAAACGAGCAACAGCGAGACCGTGAGTAACACCACGACCCAGCCCCAAAATCGGCTCATGGTAGCTAGAGTATCAGCCCTCGCCGCAAAAAGACGAGCGCCTTGCCGCGCGGAATTTAGCCCAAAAAACCGCTCAATTACTCAATCGCACGAGATGCGCACGCTCAGCTGCCGGCCGCCAGCCTTGATCGCTTCACAGGCGTTGCCGACGATCGCCAAGTGGCGCGAGTCCTTCAGGACGTAGCCATCAGCCACGCTGTAAGGGAGCGGCTGACCATCCAACACTACGTGTGCGCCGTTGAGTTCGGCCGCGGTCACGTCGCGTTGCAGCTGCACTTCGCACAACGGAATGTTTCTCAGGATGTCGCTGAACTGCTCCGCCAATTCGAGCACGTTGTCGCTCGCTTGGAACGGTTGGGCAGCACCGGGATCGACGCCATATACCCAATCGATCGGCTTGCCCTTTCCGGCGTTGGCAAGCTGCTGCAGATTCACACCTGCGATGCCGTTGGAGATGCCGAGCACGTACAGCTCGATGCCGGCCGCGAAGGCGCGTTGCGCGGCAGCGACGGCCTCGGGTTGCCCTTGATCGGGATTGGGCTGCAGACAGGTGTCCGGATTGCCATCCGTAACCAGGAGAATGTAACGAGGCCCTTGGCTCGGAGTCTGCTGCAGCTCGGTCACGACTTGCTGCAGAGCATCACCCGTCGGGGTGTCACCATCCGGACCCAGGCTGCGATACAGCATGTTGAGCGCGTCGTAGTTGCGAATCTTGGCCGGCACCTCGTTCAGGATCGGACACGAGCCAGGGCGACTGGTGAAAAACGCGACGCCGAAGCGAACCGTGGCCTCGAATTGCTTCACGACTCCGAAGGTGGGATCGAAAAGTGCGTCCCCCACCAAGGACCAGCGACTGGCCGGGCTGTCCTCCGTGGGATAGCGGTAACGCATGCTGAGCGATTGATCGATGACCAGCGTGAGCGCTGGTCGCAGCTCGTCAATCGCAACCGTGACCGCTTCGCAGGCGGGGATGATGGGTGCTGTGCCGCCGCTCCCGCCGCCTGCGCGCCCTGGGGAGCCCGCAATGGGCGACGAGCCGCCGACCGAGTGCGCCCCGGCGATAGCCGACGCTCCGCCACCGCCCTCGGGTAGCGAAGGTTGCCCGGGGTCCGCCTTGGGCCCTGAGCCTCCCACCGGACCCGCGCCGAGCAAGTCGACCGAGGAACGAGCGCCGCACGCCCCCAGCGCGCCCGCGCATAGCAGCAGGCCGATGACCAGCGCGCGGAGCGGACGCCGTACCCCGTGGGCTGAACCGTGTGTGAGCTCGACCATGCGCTGGACTTAAACGAGTGACCCAACCCCCAACGCGGGTCACGCTAACACGTCCTCGACGCAACGGGAACGAATCCATGTTGCAACGCAAACGCCTCACCTGCGAAGCCGAACAGTGGTGACGCTCTCGTGTGTGCGTGGGCCGTGGGCTGCGCATTGGCTAGCGATGCTTCTATTTTCGGCTTACAGCGAATACGAACCGCGATGAAATTCTCGGCCCTCATTTTGATCCTGTGCGTTGCGCCCGCGTGCAACGAACGCGCGACGAAGTCGCGCGCAAACGCCGATCCGAACTCGAAAAATCCAAGTACCACTGGCCACTCACTTCGCCCCGTCAATCGTTCAGTGCGCGGCTCGATCGTGGTGCTCGGTTCGTCCACCGCGGCCGGCATTGGCCCGAACGATCCGAACAACGCCTGGGTGGCTCGCTATCAGGCGTTCTTGGCTACGCAGTTTCCTAACGTGACCGTGGTGAACTTGGCGGTCGGTGGTCAAACGACGTTCGAAGTCCAGCCCACGGGTTACGTGCCGCCCGCGAATCGCCCAGCGCCAGTCGAAGGCAAGAACATCACCGCTGCACTGCGCTTGAACCCGAGCGCGATTGTCGTCAATTTGCCGAGCAACGATCAGGCGAACAATTATCCGCTCACCGAGCAGCTCGAGAATTACGATCGTCTAGCAAACTCCGCACGCGATGCGCACGTGGCGCTCTGGGTCAGCACCTCGCAGCCACGAAATTTCAACGAGTCGGCCCAGGTCGACGACTTGATGGAAGCGCGCGACGCCATCCTCGAGAAATTCGCGCCGCGCGCGCTCGACTTTTGGACTCCGTTCGCCGCTGCCAACGGCTTCATCAAAGCAACCTACAACGCCGGCGACGGCACCCACCTCAACGACGCCGCCCACGCCCTCCTAGCCACCATCGTCGAATCCGCCCAAATCCCCGAGCACTTCGCGCCCCAGCCCAACCCGGATTGAGGCCGACAGGGACGGCTCTGCAACATCGCGGACAGTGAAGAAAGAGAGGGATTGACCGCCGAGCCGCAGAGGCCGCAGAGATCTGAGAGAGAGGGGGGAGGGGGTTACCTCGGCGCGCCGCTGTGATTCACGGGAAGCCCACTTCGAGTGCTAAGGAAGTTCGTCTGACGGTTTTCGCGGTCCCTTCATCGTCGTGAACTGGGCCGACCCCCGCAGGCAACCGCGAACCCCCAAATCTCCCTCAGATCTCTGCGGCCTCTGCGGCTCGGCGGTTTAAACTCAGGGAGCCGTTCTCCGGTGGTTCCGCGCGTTCAATGCGTCTCCTCTCCAAGTCGTCCGCGACGCCGAAGGCTGAGTGTGATTCGACGTGGTGCGTGACCATCAATAATCAAACTCGAAGGGCGGTGCGTTCGGCTAGGGCTAGCGCGCCGGCGATGCCGGAGGTGGTGCCGAGGTGCGGCGGAACAACGTAGTCGTCGATGCGTTCGAGGAGTGCGGGGGCTTGGACGTAGCCGGCGAGGGAGCGGGTGAGGTGTTTGCGAATGAGCGGAAAGAGGGAGCTCACTTGCATGACTCCGCCGCCTAAAATCACGCGTTCGGGCGAGAGCACGAGGACTAGGCTGGTGAGCGCGCTGGCGATGTAGCGTCCTTCCAGATCCCACGCGGGATGATCGCCGGGGAGAGTTTCGGCGCGTTGACCGTAGCGGCGTTCGAGCGCAGGGCCCGCGGCGAGACCTTCCCAGCAACGCCCGCCGTGGAATGGACATGCGCCGTCGAAAGCCAGGTCATCCGGCTCGCGCGGCACGAGCAAGTGCCCCATTTCAGGGTGCACTAGGCCGTGCGCGAGCTGGCCACCGATCAGCGCGCCGCCACCGATGCCGGTGCCGATCGTGATGTAGATCGCGGTGTCGAGATTTCGTGCGGCACCCCAGCGCGCTTCACCGAGTACGGCAGCGTTGACGTCGGTATCGAAAGCGACGGGCACGCCGAGCCCGCGCGCGAGCGGGCCTACGACGTCCGCATGGCTCCAGCCGGGTTTGGGCGTGGCCGTGACGTGACCGTAGTAGCGCGCGTCACGGCGCAGCTCGAGCGGGCCAAAGCAGCCCACGCCGAGCGCGTCGATCTTGGGTTGTGAGTCGAAGAACGCTAGGCATTGCTCGAGCGTTTCGCGCGGGGTCGTGGTCGGAATGCGCTGCTCTGCGCGGAGATCGTCCGGGCTGGTCCCCACTGCGCATACGAACTTGGTGCCGCCGGCCTCTATCGCTCCGTACAGCGCCATGGCGAGCTCGTGTCAGTGCGGCTTTTGGATCACGAACAACGCGACCAGAACGGCGAGCACCACGAGCGTGACCAAGGTGACCCGCAGTCGACGCGCGCTAGCTGAACGCACCACGCTGGGATGCGTTGCTTCAGCGAGCGATACCAGACCACGCGAGTCACTGGTCGGCTTATCCCCGACCGTGGGCGGCTCCGACGTGGACGGCCCCTCTTGCTGAACTTCGCCAGTCTTGTCGTCGTCGTCGGCAACCGCATCCGCGTTGGCGGGAGGACGTCCGGTAATGGCCGAGTTCTCGGGGTTTTCAGGGGGCGGAGCCGAACTGAACGAGGGCACCCCGGGTGAGCCCATGGCGGGGACGGGCGGCGGCGGTGCAGTCGGAGGGGCGTCCGGCGCGTCCGGCGGCGGGGGCTGCGTGCGCTGCGCGAACATGCGTTCGAATTCGAGCGCCTCCCTCGGAATCTGTCCGATCACGGTGCGCTCTTCGTGAACGGACATGTCGTCACCGAAGCGCGAGCGCGCGATCATGGTCCGATCTTCTTCGCGCATCTCCTCGGAAATCGACGAATGAATCGGCGCGGACAGCGGAGACGAAACGGGCGCATGCATGGGCGCCGAAACCGCGGCGTGCGCGGGCGATGACACCGCGGCCTTCGCGCGCGCAGGCGCGATCGATTGCGGCATGTGAGCGATCACCGACTCGTCTCGGCGAGGCAACACGTAGGCCGCCAAAGGCTTCTGCGACGGGACTTCGACCTCCGACATCTGTCGGCCATCGACGACGATCGCCGTCGAGCAGTGTTTGCAGGTGATGCGAACCAACTTGCCGCGCACCTTCGCGTCGGAAACCGAGTACTGCGCCGAGCAAGAATTGCAGACGATAATCAAACCGACGTCTTCTCTTTCTCCGAATTACGGCGGTGGCCGCGAGCATCCACCCTCTCCATGGTTACCACACGCCATCGACTATGTCGTAACCACTAACGAGAATCGCCGATCGGCGGCAAGAAACGGCAAATTTGTCGCATTCTATCGCGGAATTAGCGCACGGCGCCCGAGCAGCACCCACCTTGCCACTTGTCGGTGCGCATGTTTGCGCCCGCGAACGCACATCGTCGTCCGCGGGCGCCGGGTTTGCCGTTTCGGCCTTGGATTTCAGCCGTTCGGAACGCAGACTTTGCGGTTCTTCGAGCCTCCGCCGGTCGAGCGGCAGATGAAGGCGGCGTTCGCCTTCGCTTGGCAAAAGGCCGTCGAGTCGCTGAAACCCGCGTTCGTCACGTCGTCCGCTTCGCAGCTCAGGAAGCAGTCCATCTGCCCGGTCGACTCGAAGGGCGCGCAGACCTGGGGCAGGCCGTTCGGGCATTCGCCCATCACGGCGCAGCAGTCCAGGTCTTGCGTACACTCGTGGGTGCAGTAGCCGTTCGGCACCCGGGTCATGCACACCGGATCACCCTGCAGGGTAGCCGGGTCGATCCCCGGGTAGCAATCGGTCGCCACCTTGCAAGCCTGCCCGGCGTTGGTCGGTCCAGGGTCATCGCTCGAGCCGCAGGCACTCGCGAGGACGAAGACCAGCGCCAAGAGCGGACCGGAGAGTCGCGCCAAGTCCATCATTTCACCACTACGGCGCAAATCCCGTTGTTACACGGCACGCCATTGCAGCAGTCGCTGTCCTGGCCGCAAATCTGGCCGTACTCGGAGCACACGCCGGGCGTTCCCGCACTGCCACCGGTGCCCGCGTTACTCGAGCCACCCGTGCCAGAGCCACCGTTCTCCGAACCACCATTGCTCGAACCGGCGTTGCCAGAGCCAGCGCTACCCGTGGGCGGCGGCGGGGTCGAGGTGGTGCAGGAACCGACGGTCGAGCCCGGATCGCGATGGCACAGGCCACCGGGGCAACAGTCGCCGTTGATCGTGCAGCTGCCACCCTTGGGCACGCACGCGCCGTCATCCAAGCAACGCAGAGCGCCCGCACCGTCCGGCACACAGGGCACGCTGTCGCAGCAGTCGGCGGCGGAAGCGCAGATCTCACCACGCGGCTTGCACTCACCGACGCCGAGGCAACGCGGCACGCCGAGCGCGTCGAGCTTGCACATCTGCCATTTGGGATTCACATCGCCGCAGCAGTCCGAGCGAGCCGCCGAGCTACTGCAGGTGTAGTTCGCGTCGGCCAAGTAGTGACAGACATTACCTTCGGGATTGCAGGCGTTATTTCCGCCGTTCACCGGGTTCGAGCAAATGCCGACTTTGGCTCCGGCTTGGATCACACACTTGCCGTTGCCCGCGCCGGGCAAGCCCGTAGTGGCGTCGCCACCGCAGCAGTCGGTGTCTTGCCGGCACAGATCGCCGGTCACGTGGCAGCCGCTCGCGGGCTGGCAAATGTCGATGCCTTCCGGCCCAGGCGCGCACAGACGGCTGCAGCAATCGCCGCAGCCGTTGCACAGCATGCCGTCGACTTTGTTGCAGTACGAGGGGCCCGTGGGCGGCACATCACACACGCCCACGGTGTGACCGTCGGCGATCGTGCAGCTGCCCGTGCAGCAATCGTTGTCACGCGCGCACGAGTCGCCCGGCTGAATACAGAAGGACGAGCTCAGCTTGCAGTGCAAGGTGCCATCGCACAGACCGGAACAGCAATCGCCATTGTCGGCGCACTCGTTTCCACCGGTTTTACAGCTGTCGTTCAGCGCGACGCACTTGCCGTCCGCGCCACAGTTACCGCCGCAGCAAGCATCGTTATCGGTGCAAGCTTGGCCGTCGGAGATGCATTGATCGCCCGAACAGAGACCGCCGACGCAACTGAGCGAACAGCAGTCGGCGCCTGACGTGCAAGAGCCGCCCGGGGCCGCGCACACCGTCACATTGGAGACGCAACCCGAGTTCGGATCGCATGCGCCTGAGCAACACTCGGTACCGCCCTGACAGGCTTCACCAACGGCCAGACAAGAGCCTCCAGCGGGCGTTTGGCCTGTGCCGGCGTGGCCACTGTGACCACTGTGCCCGCTACCACTGGCGCTGCTGTCATCTCCGGCGCTTCCATTCACTTCGAGACCGGCTGCGGCTCCAGATCCTCCATGGCTATTGTTCGAGCTACTGCCGCAGCCGATCCAGATGGTCGATGCGGTCAGGGTGATTGCCAAGAAGCGGCTGGCGATTCGCATTTGGTGAGTCTCCGTCGTGGTGAGGCAACGCGGCCTTGCGGACAGCTGCCGTGGAGCCAGTAAGCGGCGCGCCAGGGGTGAACTTTATGAAGCGAGAGTGATCATAAAATCAGGCGTATTCCGCCACGCACCAGGGATGAGCCTATTTGCAACCTGTTGCGAGTTTTCGCTGAGGGCTGCCCCTGATATCGTGCCGCGCGGTGAAAAGGACACTCTCTGCGTTGATGTGCGTCGGGCTCATGGCTCCGCACTGGGCGCAGGCAAAGAGTAAGGGCAGCGCCGCGGCACGCCTCCAAGTGACCAAGGGCCCAGGCACGGAGCAGTGTCTGGACGAACAGAGGCTCACACGCGCGGTCGAAGCGCGCCTGCGACGGCTCGTCTTTCGCACGGACGTGCCTGCCACGCTCGACGTGCAAATCGCGTTCACGCGTGACAGCGGCGGTTGGTCTGCGCTGCTCAAGATGCGCGACGGCAACGGCGCTTTTCTCGGTCGTCGCTCACTGACCACCGAGGCCGCGGATTGCTCTGCGTTGGACGACTCATTGGCGTTAGTCGTTGCGTTGCTCGTCGATTCACCGCCGCCTCCCAGTGCTGAAGAAGACGAAGTTCCGGCTGCACCCGCGCCGACCCCAAGCGCCGCACCGGCGGTTGCAGCGCCGCCAACGGCGAACAGCGAAACCAAAACCCCTCGCAGCGAAAAGCCATCGCCAATCGTGCTGCCTCCCGACACGCCGGCGCCACGCGAACCCTGGCGATTTCAGCTCGCTGCCGAAGGCGTGGGGGCGCTCGGCGTGCTGCCCGGATTCGCGCTCGGCGCAGAGCTCGGACTCGGCGCGAAGGCGCCGCGGTTGCCCGAGCTCCGACTGTTCGGCGGCTGGTACGCGCCACGCGAACAACGCAGAGCTAGTGGCGATGCCGGCGCACGCTTCAACGCTTTTTATGTCGGGCTCGAGGTCTGCCCATTCGAGCAGTTGCTTGGCATCACCGAGTGGACACTGTGCGCTGGTCAAGCCATTGGTCGTGTGCGTATGACCGCGTTTGGCTTCGATGAAAACTCGACCAACGATCACCTCACCTACGCGCTCTTGGCGCGCGGCGCGGTGCATCTCGCGCTCGGCTCGCATTGGGCCGTGCGGCTGGGCGCGCGGGCGGAGCTGCCACTGAGCCGTGGAGTGTACGAATACGGGACGCCCGACGGCGCTCAGGAGAGCCTTTTCCAGCCCAGTCCCGTTGCAGCGGTGCTCGATCTTGGCCTAATCGTGCGTCTGTAGCTTGAGCATTAATAATCGGTCGCCTGACGCCCCACTCACCATGAGAGACGCTCGAACCCCCTTTCAGACGCCGCGAGTCGCTCATGACTGATGAGCCTCGCCCGTCACTGCGACAGATTTTTGATGAGCATGCACGCTACGTCTGGAGAACACTCCGCCACCTCGGCATCCCGGAGGCCGATGCCCCCGATCTGTGCCAAGAGGTGTTCGTTACCGTGCACCGCAAGCTCTCGAGCTTCGAGGGCCGTTCGTCGCTTCGGACCTGGCTCTACGGCATCTGCATTCGCATCGCCTCAGAACATCGACGCCGCCCACACGTACGCAAAGAAACCCCGCTCTCGGAGCCTGCACGTGAAGCCCATGAGGAACAAGCATCTGCACCGGACTCGAGCGCTGAACAGCGCAGCGCAGTTCAGCATTTGCTCTCCGTCCTCGACGAGGACAAGCGCCAGGTCGTCGTTCTGTATGAAATCGAGGGCTTCTCGATGAAGGAAGTGGCAGAAATCCTCGATTGTCCCGTGCAAACGGCGTACTCGCGGCTGCACGCGGCGCGCGCATTGATGCTGGCCGCGTTCAACGCAGAAAGCGGGGGTGCACAATGAACATGCCCGACGATCCCGAGCGACTCGCAGACGGGGCTTCGCGCTCGCCGCTCGGAGAGCTGTTTGCCTCAGCAACGCGGGATCTGCCTTCGGACGAGCAACTCGCAAAGCTCGCCGCAGCGCTCGGCCCGATCATGGACGCGCCTGCGCCCGCGCCGAGCCCCCCGAAGTCGCCCACCAGCATATCGGGCTTGATGAAGCTCGGTGCCGTCGCAGGCGCACTCGCAGCGGTCGTCGGCGCTGGAGTCGCACTGCGCCACACCTCACACACCACCCCGGTTCCCCCTACTGAAGCGCCCAAAGTCGCTGTGCCCCTCCAGCCGAGTGAGGCATTGCCGACTCCCCCACCCTCGGCCGCGCCTCCAGCGGCCGAAGCACACTCCGAGGAGGTGCAGCCCTCTGCAAGCAGCTCGAGCGCCAAACCAACCGTCGCTCCGGCCAAAGCAGCCACTGAAGCCGCGCTGCTCGAGCAAGCACGCCGCGCGCTCAACACCTCACCGAGCTACGCGCTGCAACTCGCCAATCAACACCGCGCTCGTTTCCCGAACGGCGTGCTCACGCAAGAGCGAGAGGTGATCGCGATCGAAGCGTTGCGCAGGCTCCATCGCAGCACCGAAGCCGATCAACGCGCGAGCGGATTTTCCAAATCGTTCCCCGGCTCCGCGCACCAGCGCATGGTCGACGAAGCTGCGCCCAAGTGATAGCGTCGTGAGCCGTGAGGAAGTTCCGAACATGGGCCGTCGTTTTCGGCTGGTTCGCAAGCCTCTCGGCATTCAGCTGCACTGAGAATATCGAAGTCGGTCGCGATCACGCCGCGAGCGCAGGCGCGAGTATGGGTGCGGGCTCGGGCGGCGAGGTGCCCACGACGGGCGGCATGAGCGCGGGTGGCTCTGCCGGTGCCGCGCAAGGCTGCCAAGAGAGCGCTTGCCAAGGCAAAGTCTACAAATGCGGCGACTGTATGGACAACGACGGCGATGGGCTGATCGACTCGGCCGATCCCGAATGCACCGGTCCGTGCGACAACACCGAAGACTCGTACTACGGCGGCATCCCCGGCCAAAACAACGCTCCTTGTCGTCAGGATTGCTATTTCGATCAGGACACGGGCGCGGGCAATGACCAATGCTACTGGAGCCATCAGTGCGACTCGAAGTCGATAGCGCCGGACTATCCACCCAGCGGTGATTCACACTGCGCCTACGACGAGAGCTCCAAAATCCCCGGCAGCAACGCAAGCTGCGAAGAGCTGAGGACGACGCAGACCAGCACGTGTCTCAACGTTTGCTTGCCCATCACTCCCAACGGTTGTGATTGTTTCGGCTGCTGCGAGCTGCCGTCGGCGAGCGGCAACTATGTTTGGATCGGCTCTGCGACGCAAAACGTCGGCACCTGCGACGGCGCTCACCTCGACGACCCGACCGCTTGCCGTCCGTGCACTCCGGTGCGCTCCTGTTTCAATGCCTGCGATCCGTGCGAGGTGTGCGTAGGTTCAACCGCGCCCTTGGCTGATTGCGGGTCGAGCAGCCCGCTGCGCTGCCCGGGCTCGGCCGCAGCCTGCGGACAACCCGGCGAACCCGACTGCGACGTCGGCTACTATTGCATCACCGGCTGTTGCGCCGCCGCGCCGCGCTGAGCGCACGACTCGTCAATCACCCTCATGGTTTATTTTTGTGGGGCGCTCGCAGGTCGAGCCACGCACCTCACAGAGCACTTGGCGCCTCACACGGCGTCCAAGTCTCGGAACGCCGCTTTCGCGCGTCCTTCAGCGACGAGCCTTCGAAATTCGTGCTGACCACCGCTTGCTCGGCCGCCGCGATCTGCGGAAACAGAGCTCGGCGCGCGATCGCAACTTGTCGCTCACCCGCGAGCTCGCGGCAGATTGCGTACGTCAATTCGCGACACTTGGCGCAGAAATGAAATGCCACTTCGCCCGAAGCAAAGCGCGTCACGATGGTTTCGTTACTGGCGTCGAGCAGCAAGCGGCCGCGCGGATCCGAAATCCATGTGCCGTCGTGTTCTCGGCAAAAGTCACAAGTCTGCGCATCTGACCGAGGTCGAAATTCTTCGGGCGTCAGGCGACTGCACAAGGTCACCCGCGTCGCGCCACAGCGACAGCTCCCGAGATAGGTTCGCTCGCTCATCGCGCTCCCTGTTATGGGCTCGCTTCGAGGAGCGTCAATCGCGAAACGTAACTTCACACAGCGGGCGCCGAAGAGGTGCTAGAGGGAGCCCTATGCGAGTCAAGCGTTGGCAGTGGATCGCAATTGGGGTGGTCGCCTCTTTCGTCGTCGCAGGGCACTTTTTGCTCGGTACGGCGGCCGCGCCCGGCGAAAAGTTCGTGATTGACGTGGAAGCGCTGCACCGCGCGGCGATTGCGGCCGGGCCGCTGCCCGAGCGAATCGAGGTCGAAAAGGTCGCAGAGTTCGCCTTTCCGCAAACCTTGGTCGTCGCGGGCGACGGCTTTCGCATGCACCCGATGATCTTGCTCGCCCACCGCGTGGTCTGGCCGAATCGCTCTTTGCTGATCGACACGGCGATGAGCCCCGAGGCGACCAAGGTGCTGCCCGGCAGCAAGGCGGACACGGCAGCATTCGCCCGCGTGGAAGCCGCAATGAAGCAAGCGGATGCGATCGTGTTCACTCACGAGCACAGTGATCACGTCGGCGGAGTCGCCGCCGCGCCGGACTTTGCAGCAATCGCGCCGAAAGTGCGCATGACGCGCGAACAACTGAATGGCCCCAAGCTCGAACGCGGTGAATTCGCGGCCGGCAATCTGGAGAGCCTAAAGCCGCTCGATTATCAGGGCCTCTACACGCTGGCTCCCGGCGTGGTGTTGCAGAAGGCGCCGGGGCACAGCGTGGGCACTCAACTCGTGTACGTCGAGCTCGAAAGCGGCACGCGCTACCTCTTCGTGGGCGACATCGCCTGGACGAACGACAACATCACCCGCCAAATCGGCCGCCCCGCCATCGCAACGCTACTCATGAAAGAAGACCGCCCAGCAGTGGCCGCCCAAGTCCAAGCCCTCGCCCAACTCCCCAAAGACCTCCACGTAATCGTCGCCCACGATCCCGTCGAGTTCGAAGCAGACCTCAAAGCCGGCCTATTCAAGCAAGGTTTCACGCAATAGAGACCAGGACGCAAAGGAGAGTAGACGCTCTCAATCCGGCAACTCGGTACGGCTCCCGGAGGGATGAACCGCCAAGCCGCCAAGCCGCCAAGTCCTTTCGCCGTCCCAGAGCCCTCGGCATCCACCGGAGCTCGCAAAGATTTTTGGGGGCGCGAAACACGTCGCGCTAGTCGTGTGTGTGCCCAGCGAGCTTGCAGCTTGGGTCGCTCGACACGCCGCAATTCGCCGTGATCGACGACTACCACGATTGTGCTGAGCGAACCCCCAATCCTCTTGGCGCTCTCCCTTGGCGGCTTGGCGGCTTGGCGGTCAATCCCTTCGCGATCAAACTTTCGCGACGTTGCTGTTCCGGCAAACGCCTGACGCGCGGGCGCGATCGGGTGAGGCTCCGGCGCGTGGCTGGGGCGTGTTGAACCCCCAGAAAAGAAGACGCGCGCATGGGCGGTGAATGCGGGCCGATCAGGCCTGTTTTGTGGGGGCTGAGGGTTACACTGGTTGCTCTTGTTCGCTGGCGGCGACTTTACGGCGGTGGCGGTGTTCGGCTTCTTCTATGGAGTGGGAGCAGAGTAGGTCGAGGTCGCGTTTGGCCATGCGCGCCAGGCTTTCGTAGTGCGCGTGGAGCGTGCGGAGTTCGGCTTCGCTCATGGATTCGATGTCGATCAAGCGATTGCTGGCGCCCTTCATGGCCGCGACGATTTCGTTGAGCTTGAGGTGCAACGCGAGAGAGTCTTTGTTTTGCGAGCGCTGGATCAAGAACACCATCAAGAAGGTGACGATCGTGGTGCCGGTGTTGATCACGAGCTGCCAGGTGTCCGAGTAGTGAAAGAGAGGACCGGTCAGGATCCAAACCAGCACCACCGAGACCGAGAGCGCGAATGCGCTGGTGCTGCCGGTCCAAGCGGTGACTTTGCGAGCTGTCGTCTCCAGCGCGCGTTCGAAGCTCGATCTTTCCTGGTGCTTCGAGGACTTACGTTTTGCGGCCATGCTCGGGCTTAGCAAGAAACGACCCGAGCACCGAGAGCCTCAATGCGCGTCCGTCGCCTTGCGCGGATCACCGAGGAATTCGAAGTGCATGGTGTCTTTCAATTCATCGTGACCAAGCCAGTAAAAGCCATATTGTTCGAACGCGGTGACCCAGCACTGTGGCATGGCCATCCGCTCCCAGTCGGGCTTTTTGCCACGGCATCGGGGGTTGCTGCGCCAAGGTTCGACGCAATTGCAGCAGGGGTTATCGAGCGGATCGATATCGAGCGCGATCCCGTAGACGTGATTCGAGACGTCGCCGCCAAAGTAGGTGTTGGTCTGGCGCGCGCCGCCGAGTGAACGCGGTTGATAGGGGACCTCACGACAGTCGCGCTCAATCGCCTGTTCGACGCAACGCAACGCCGGGATCACGCGTTCGTGAAGCACGAGCGGTAGACCCGCGAATTTCGTCACGCGCATTTGGTGGGCGAGCGGCCGCGGATTCCAAACGCGCGAGCCGAAACCGGCGTAATAGCCGTATTGCTCGGTGCGGTAGCGAATCGAGCGCTGCAAGCGCGTCCGCCACTCCGAGTGCGCTTCGGCAGTAGTCAGCGCGCGATTGTGTAGGTGCGCGTCGATCAGGAACTGTTGAGCCGACTGCCTGACGCAAGTCGATGTACTCGACGGGGGTTGCGCTGCGGGGTCGGGCGCAACGTCCACCGAGTTCGCGTCGTTCGCGGGGACGCGCGCGGCACTCGTGGCTGCGACAGCGCTCGATACGGGCGCGACGCTCGCCGCTGCACTCGCCGGCGGTGTCACTGTCGTGGCAGGAACAACCTGCCCTGCGGGCTGCTTTTGCTGGGGCACGATGACCCGGCGACAACTCGCCAAGGTCAGAACCGCCAGCAAAAGCGGGCCGCCTCTACTCTGCATCACGGCTCCGCATGGCCGCCAACTATAACTGGTCGGCGGCCAGAGCGGGCAGCTTCGATATCAGGATTGGTGGTAAACCTCGCTGTCTTTGGTCTCTTTGACGAAGGCCATGCCGATGATGAAGGTCACCACGGCAATCACGATCGGGTACCAGAGACCGCTGTAGATGTTGCCCTTGGCGGCGACGATCGAGAACGAGACTGCCGGCAAGAAGCCACCGAACCAACCATTGCCGATGTGGTACGGGAGGCTCATCGAGGTGTAGCGAATGCGCGTGGGGAACATTTCCACGAGCATCGCGGCGATCGGGCCGTACACCATGGTCACGTAGATGACCATGATGGTCAGGATCAGCACGAGCACGATCCAGTTGCCGGAGAAGATCTCGATTGGGTCGGCCTTAGCGGGATAGCCGGCGGCGGTGAGCGCGGCGCGCACTTCTTTCTCGAAGCGAGCTTTCTCGTCCTTCGCGTTGGCGGCCTTGGCGTCGTACGCGGTGACCGACTTATCGCCGATCTTCACGGCGGCGACGCTGCCCGCGGGGCCGTCCACCTTGTCGTAGTTGACGCCAGCGTTGGACAACCAAACGCGAGAAACGTCACACGGCGTGGTGAACTTGGCGGTGCCGGTCAGGTTCAGCACCAAGTTGCAATCTTCCGGAGCGGCAACGACCGTCACGGGCGACTTCTCGATCGCCGCCTCGAGCTTCGGATTGGCGAACGAGGTGAGCGCGTGGAAGAGCGGGAAATAGGTGATCGCGGCGATGATGCAGCCAGCCATGATGATCGGCTTGCGACCAATGCGGTCAGAGAGCGAACCGAAGATCACGAAAAACGGCGTGCCTAAGATCAGCGAGACTGCGATCAGAATGTTGGCAGTCGGACCATCGACCTTGAGCATCGTTTGCAAGAAGTACAGCGCGTAGAACTGACCGGTGTACCAAACGACGGCTTGACCTGCGGTGAGACCGAACAGCGCCAACAGCACGATGCGCAGGTTCTTCCACTCGCCGAATGACTCCTTGAGCGGCGCCTTGGAAACCTTACCCTCGGCCTTGATCTTCAAGAACGCCGGGGACTCACCGAGCTTGACGCGAATCCAGACCGAGACGCCGAGGAGCAGACCCGAGCACGCAAACGGGAAGCGCCAGGCGCCCCATTCTTGTGCAAAGTCCTTCTCGCCCTCGGGCGTGAAGGCGCCGTGACCGGCGTAGAAGCGCGAGATGAGAATCACCATCAGCGCCAGCATCAAACCGACCGTAGCGGTGGTCTGAATCCAGCTCGTGTATAGACCACGGCGGCCCTGGGGCGCGTGCTCGGCGACGTACGTCGCGGCGCCGCCGTACTCACCACCGAGCGCCAAGCCCTGCAGCAAGCGCAGCGAGATCAAGATGATCGGCGCCATGATGCCGAGCGTCTTGTAGCCGGGCAAAAAGGCCAGCGCGAAGGTCGAGAAGCCCATGATCAGGATGGTGACCAAGAACGTGTATTTGCGTCCTACCAAGTCACCGAGCCGACCGAACACGAGCGCACCGAACGGACGCACGGCAAAGCCGGCGGCGAAGGCAAGCAGGGTGAAGATGTTGCGCGTGGCTTCATCGAGCGGAGCGAAGAACTGCGCGCCGATGATCGCGGTCAGCACACCGAACAGATAGAAGTCATACCATTCGAAGATTGTGCCGAGAGAAGAAGCGAAGATAACTCGCTTCTCGTCGCCGCTCATGGGGCGAGCTGCCTCTATATTCGCCATCTGGACTACTCCTTCGTTACCCTAAAATTCAAATCGCAGATTGAGCGCCCGTCAGGCAATCCCACGAAGCGTGGGTGCGAGATCGAAGAAAGCCCACAAACCCAGGCGCACCAAGCAACCATCGCAATACCTGATTTTGCGACTCGGTACTACAGCGATGAAAGAACCCCGCGCCCATTTGTGGGATCGTTCCCATGTCGGTGCGCGATTACGCGCAGTGGCCTTTCCAGAATGCGGCGCGCGAAACATTCCAGAGCCAATTTTCCAGTGATTCGGGCGTGACGCGACTGCCATGGGACCACGGCTAAGCGCTCAGCAGCGCCCGCACGCTCGCATGAGACGCAATCAAAGTGACATCAACGAGACAAGGTCTCACGCACAGCGCTCTTGCTGGGGCACGATGACCAAAGCAGCCGTCTTTTAGCGACTGCTTTCGGTCAGAACCGCCAGCAAGAGCGAGCGTCTCGTTCAGTAGTTCAGCAGTCGATCAGTAGAAGTACAGCTGCCACTGCAGCTGGAACTGATTGTAGCTGTGCGAAGGAGCCGGAGGCGTCTTGGAGTTGATGTTCGTGAAGAACGCCTTCAGGTTGATGTTGTGGCCGTAGGGGAACCAACCGAGACCACCGCCGACGCGCGTCTCCGATGCGTCGGAGTTGCCGAAGTCCTGCAACTCGAACTTAGCGATCGGAGCGATGCCAATGCCGTCGATGCGGTAGCCGGCTTCGGCCATGAGCGCCGTCTGCTTCGCCAGAGCGACGAAAGTATTGCCGTTCCACTTGCTGAAGTTCACCTGTGCGGTGAGCGTGCCCGGACCAGCAGGGAGATCGGCGAAGCCGTCCACTGCCCAGTGGTGATAGCCGCTCTGCATGTCGAGGGCACCGCCGACGGACAAGATCTTCTTCTTGCCGAGGTACGTGCCGGCGTAAAAGAAGCCCGTTTCAGCGTCCAAAAGGTTGATCTGAATGCGGCCGGCGAAGCGGAACATGTTCTGGCCGGAGACTTCACCCGTGCCGCCGCCCATTGGGGGCGCGGTGCCCGGCTTGCGCAAACCTTGGAAGAGACCGGCGCGGTACTCGATATGATTGTCGAGCAACAAGCCGCGAACTTCGACACCGGCATCGCGGCCCACTGGGGCGGTTTGCGCGTTGAACACGTCCGTGTGGCGGAACGAGTTCGCGAAGTAGTCGAGCCCGAGGAGCGTGCCAGCACCCTGAAGGGCGTTGTGCGCGCCCGGCGTCAGCATGTAGCCGGCGTCGAACTTGATCATGTCCTCGTACGCTTTCCAGGTGGCAATGGCGTCTTGCACCACGATGCCCTGGCTCGTCTTCGCGCCCGAGGCGACGCCCATATCGAACGCCGTGGCGCCGCGGAACAGGTTCGGCGCGTCAGTGTCGAAGAAGTATTCGAAGGTCTTGAACAACGTGCCGCCGACGAGCAGGCGCGTGCGGCGCAAGAACAGGTTGTTCGAGGTGCCGGTGTGAGCAGCATTCGTGCTGCCGAGAGCCTCGTATTGAGGCTGCAAGAGCAGGCCGACCTTGAGGGTCGCGCTTTGATTCTTGTTCTCGATCTTGAACGACTCGAACGTAGCCGGAGCAGCAGTGTCCGGTGCGATGGGCGAAGCAGCCGCAGGCTCTGCAGCGGGCGCCGGTGCGGGCGCAGCAGGCGGCGCGGGCTCCGCGGCGGGGGCAGGAGCTGCAGCGGGGGCGGGCTCCGCGGCGGGCGCCGCAGCAGCCGGATCCGCAGGCTTCGGCGCTTCCGCGGCCTGCGCAAACGCCGACGTCGTGTAACCAAACGCAGCGACCAAACTCAACGCACAAACCTGAATTTTACGTCCCATGATCGAATCCACCTTGCTTTGCGTGCGCTGCCGCACGCAGAAAAACTAAGCCCGTTGAACTCTGCCAGCGCACAACCGCGCGCCCCGTTCACTTAGCGAAGCTCGCCAAGCAAACGTTTCCACTTCCAGTCTGCTATCTACTCGACCGGGGTGCTCGCAGCCAAAATTATGGCTTTTGTGCACCTTCAGCGTGTGTTTTCGTTAACGCAAAACCGCGCCGAACGAGGGGGACTCTCTCACGCTGGCAGCGGATTGGCAATACGTGTCCGTAACTGTCAAACAGCAGAGAACGCGCCTACGCAGCGATCGAAAACGCGCTCACGCGAGACGCCTCTGCTGATTTCTCGCTGACTTTTTGGGCCGCACGCCATACAGCCGTTCCGACGCGCGCGGCGTGGGGCACAATAATGACTACGCGCATGCGCTCACATCTCGCACGCTTTTCGGCGCAAGCTCACAGATCAACGCTCGTTAATAGTCGGGCACCTTTGGGCGTGTCAACGCGCTCGAAGGGCGCTACTTTCGCAGCTCGGGCAGCGGGGGCGAAGATTTGGCGCCTTTGCCGAAAGGTCGAACGCCCGGACGTCGATGCTGCGCAAACCCTGGCTCAGGCTGATTCTGGCAACGCCGACCAGCCCGTGCGGATGGCGACTGCCGAAGCGCTGCGGCGAGCGCCGAATGAACTCGTTTGGGTGGTGCTGAGCGACGTCGAGTTCGATTGCGAGCGCAGTCTCGTGATTGATGAACACCGATATGGGCTAGCGCGAGCGCCGAATATTCCAGCAGACACACTCACGGACGCCAGGCGTATGGCGGGGGCGTAGTCACTTCGGTCATGTTTGCGCTGGCGGTGGTGTCGTCGACGAAGCCGGAGAAGGAGCCGCTGGAGCGATTGGTGCCTTGGCCGCGGTATTCGACGTCGCCGAGGAGTGATGCAGTGCCGGAAAGGCCTTGGCCGGATTCGAAGAAGCCGACTGGGTAGAAGGTGGTTTGGACTTTGGCGCTGCCTGCGACCGTGAACGAGTTGGCGCTCGAGGCGCCGATCAGCGACAGAGCGCCAACGGTACCGCCGCTGACCGTGCCTTTGACGACGGTGGCGTGGTCTTCGATGCGCGCGGTGCCGCTCACTGTACCGCCGAGGATGGTCGCGTAGGGGCCGACGTACACGGTGTCGGGCGTGGCCGAGGGCGCGCAGCCGCCACCGTTGTCGTGGCGCGCGAGGCCGCTCGGACAGGCGTCTGGTTTGCCGCCTTGGAAGCCTGCGGGCCATGCGTTGCCCAGTTGGACCATGTACGGATAGCGATAGATGCTTGGATAGGCCTGATCCCAGACGATTTGCTGTTGCGCCGAGGGCGTGGCCATCACGACCAGGAACAGTGGCTCACCCGCCTGCACGCAGAATTGCAGAGTCCCGTCGGTGCCGCTCTGCAGCTTGCTGTAACGCGGCTTGGCAATCGCAGAGTCGGTCGCCACTAGGCCCCAGCGATAATCGGCGTTGGCCCCCGATTGAGCGACTCCGCGGAAGGTCACGGTAACGCTGGTCGCGCCGGCATCCGGATAGAGCCGAATCACGTTGTAGCCCCAGCGCTGCGGTGCCCAATAGTACGGCGACATGAAGCGGCGATTGGTCGCGTAGCTCGTGTCGAGCGGTTCGAGCTGGGTGACGCGCAGACGGCGCTCGGTCTTCGAAGCGTCGACTGTGTTGCCGTATTTGGAGCGATAGAGTGCGCTTTGGTTATTGGCAGTCGTGCTTTGGGGCGCGGGATCTTGGTAGTCCCAGGTCACGTTGTGCATCGCCCATTCGCCGAAGAAGTCGTTCAATTGGCTGATATTCCAGCTGCGCGCGTTCATGATCGCGGTGAACGGATCTTTGGCGGGCGTGCCTGTCCAAATGGCATTCACGGCGGCCGGACAGTACTTGTCTTTGAGGTACTCCATGAACTGCCAGTTGCAGTAGCGATCGCGCGTCGAGCCCAGGTACAAGTGGGGCGCGTTCGCGAGCATCTCCGAGCAGTGCACGTCCTTGGTGTGATATTCGGGAACTTGCTGAGCGTGCCAATTGGCGTGGCTCTCGTAGATCCAGCCGCAGGTGTTGGATTGATTGCAGCTCATGCCGCCTTGCACGGATTGCACGCCGTGCGTGAACTCGTGCGCCAAGCCCCAGTGATCGGCGAGCGCGCCCGGGCCGATCCACATGCCCATACGTCCCGTTCCCCACGAGCCACCGGTGAGGCCGTAGTCGGAATGCACATGGATGCTGACTTTGGTTTTGTTCGCCTGGTTGCACAGCGGCTCGCGCATGAACAACGGCGCACCGAAGAAGGTCGGCCAGACCGTGCTCTCCAAGTATTCGGTCGCGCTCTGCGCGGTGCTGGTCGAGATGTTCTCGTCCGAATACACCGCAAAATGAGCGGACTCCGCGATCAGTTTGAAGGTCGAGTGATCGGGATCGGGACCGCCTGCCGTCCACGTACCGGCGGTGCACGCGACCGCCGTCGTCGCGCAATTGCTGGCCCACACGGTCGTGGTCGTGCCTGCGTCGCACGTGCCGTTGCTGCTGCCGGCGGTGCCTGTCGTGCCGCCAAAGCCGGTCGTGCCGCCAAAGCCGGTCGTGCCGCCCGTGGAGGAGTTGCCGCCACTAGAGCCGGGGTTGCCAGCGCCTGCAGTGCCTGTTGCGGAGCCAGCCGCGCCGTTGCCAGCGCCACTCGCGTTGCCAGTGCCGGAACCGGCGACGCTGGTCGAACCGCCCACGCTCGACTCACCGGCGGTATTCGTTCCGCCACCTGGCGTGCCGGGCTTACCACCTACACCGGAGCCAGCGCCCGAACCCGCCGGACTATCCGAGCTCGCGCTCGAGCAAGCCAACTGAGGAGCGCTTGCCGAGGCCAAAATCAGCAGCGAAAACAACGAGCGGAAAGAGCGGCTCATGCCCAGTCAGTCGTGTGCCCGAAGCGTGAGCAGGCAGCAAAGTGGCTCGCTCCTTCGCCGAAAAATCGGCTCAAAACGCGAGGCCGGAGCTCGGCTTCACCTTTTGAATCGAACCGTCCGCGTTGAACGTGAGTTTGTCGACCGCCACTTCGCGCTTGTAGGTGCCGCCGCCGTTGGGCCCGTTGCTCAAGTGGTAAACCAGGTACCACTGCCCAGCGAACTCAGCGACGCCCGGGTGGCTCGTCGCCGCGTCTTGACCCGAGACATTGGGCAACGCATCGAGGATGCGCCCACCGTATTTCCACGGCCCGAGCGGACTCGTCGACGTCGAGTAATCGATGGTCGCCGGGTTCTGTCCCGCGGCATAGATCTCATAGTAGACGCCGTTGCGCTTGGTCAGGAACGCCGCTTCGAAAAATCCTTGCGGCGTGATCTCTTTCATCTTGTCGCTGATGCTGATCATGTCAGCGTTCAACTTGACGCCCACCATACGACCGAAGCTCCCGTAGTGGAGATACGCTTGGCCGTCGCTGTCGACGAACACGGTCGGGTCGATGGTGTACGGCGTGTCGGGCGGAGTCTTGAAGCCCATATTCGAGAGCTCGAACGCGTCATCGATCAACGCTTTGCCCAACGCGTCCTTGAACGGGCCGCTTGGGCTATCGGCCACCGCGACGCCGATCGCCATGCCACTGCCGGCCTCGTTCACAGGCACGTACCAGTAGTATTTGCTACCTTTTTTCACCATTTGCCCGGCCCAGGCGTTGGCGTCGGCCCACTTGAAATCTTTGAGTGAGAGCGCGACCTTCTTGGTCCAAGTGACCATGTCGGTCGACGAGAGCAAGAACCACTCCTTCATCACGAAGCCGGTGCTGCCTTCGTCATGGCCACAGTTGATGTAGAAGGTGCAGTTGTCGACGAAGGGCGCGGGATCCGCGGTGTACTGGTCGCTGAACAGAGGGTTCTTGCCTTGCGAACCCGCGACTGGAGGCGTGCAAGTCGCCTGTCCGGCACTACCAGCAGCGGACGCGTTGCCAGCGCTACCCCCGATGCCACCGCTACCCGCGCTGCCGGGCTTACCCGCGCTGCCGCCCGAGTTGCTCCCTGACTTGCCGCCGGCTGCAGCATTGCCTCCTGCACCGCCAGCGCCGTTCGCCACGCCGCCAGCGTTCATTGTGCCCGCTGCAGCGCTCCCGGCACTGCCCGGGTTTCCTGCAGCGCTCGAAGTGCCGCCAACGCCGATGCTGCCAGCGCTCGCCGACGATGCGCCGCCGCTCGGCTTCGCGGTTCCGGCAGCGCCAGCGTTCGCTGTGCCGCCGCTCGCCACGACAGGCGGTTGATCGCTATTCGAAGCACCGCAGGCGAATGTCGTGAGCAACGGAGCCGCCAACCAATACGCCCATTTCATGCACTTGATTGGGTCGAACGACCGCGCAGCCGCCAGGCAGGAATGATCGCCGCGCGCCTCGGTGGCACAGCGCTCGACGCGCTGATCGGCGCTCAGCGCCCGAGCGAGTCTTGGCCGGCGGCTTCGAGCGCGGCGAGCTCTGCGTGACTGAGGGCGACGTCGTAAATCCGGAACTCGTCGTAGCTGCCGCGCAAGTAGTGATCTTGCGACCATTGTGAGCGACCAAGCCACTCATTTTCTTCGACCAATTGGGCGAGCGATACCAGTTTGCTCGTACTGAGTCGCTCGCCGGCCGCGTACATGCGCAGCTCTTGCGCTTTGCTATCGACGGCCACCGCGAGCATGGCAACGTTCAGCACTGGGAACGGGCGGTCGCTGTCGACCGAAGCCGAGATGACGTCGGTCTTTTCGAATACAGTTGCAGGCCCAGTCGCCATGCTACCGTCGGCGTTGTTGCCACAGCGCAGAGGCGTAGCAAACAAGCTGCTGGTAGCGTTACCAACGTTACCCTCTCCCGCGTCGGAACTGCCGAAGTCGAACACGCGTTGCCAACATATCTTCCCGCCATCCCAAGACAGCCAGGCAACGAGCGTTGCGTCGTTCAATCCGGACAATAACCCATTCGGCAGATCGACGTAGTCGTCCATGCCGTCGAGCGTGACGTGCCCGGTGCCGCTGAGCGTCGCGCCGCCCATCAGCGTCCCATCCTGCGAGCCGATGGAGTCGCTGACGCGCGTGCCTTCACCATCGAAGCTGTAACGATGAATCAAGTGCGCGAGAGGCCCCGCGAAAGGCGCCCCGGCGTCACCGCCGTTGTTGGCACCACTGCTGTTGCCGCCGACGGAAGCATCCACTGACGAACCGCTGCCGCCATGACCGACGATCGGTTCCAGCAATGTGACGTGGGTTTCGCCGCAGGCGAGCAGCCCGATACACGTCACTAGCGCACCGAGCGACGAACCGCGCGCCATTCAGCACTCACTTACCCGAAGAAGTGCTCGCGATGCGCGCGGAGGCGCGGCGCGCTTCAGGCACCAAGGGCGAGCTCGGGTAGCGCACGAGCAGTTGGTTGAGGAGCGCCTGAGCGCGCTCCGGTTGACCCGTGCGCTCGGCGGCGAGCGCTTCTTGCAAAAGCCGGCTCTCTTCACCGAGCGTGCCATGTGGCACCGCGCGCGCAGAGGCGTGCGGCACGCTGCGATGCTCGCTGACGTCGCTATTTTGCTCGGGAGCAGGTGCGGAGGGAGGATTCACTGCAAGCTTGGACGCGCTGGAGCTCTCGTTTGCACCGAGGCTCGCTTCACAACCCCAGCGATCGCCGCGATTCAACGCCGTTTCGCTGCCGCCGTGCTGCACGATGACCACGCCGTCCGTTACCTCGACGCAGGTTTCGCTGCCAGGCGCACGGTTCGCGTCGACACGCACCGAAAACACCGTGCCGTGCACGACGACGCGCGCGTCGGGCGTCTGCACCGAGAAGCGCTGGCCTTCGTTCAAATGCGGCACGCTGCAATTCAGATAGCCTTGCTTGAGCTCGACCTGATTGCTCGCCGCGGCGCCGACCAAGCCAGCGAGTGACACGCGCGTGGCGGCGCCCAAGTTGAGTCCCAGCCCAGCGCTCGTGACTAGCTCGGCCGAGCCGTCCGCCACGGTTTCGATGACGCCCGGATCGGCGAGCAGGCTCTCGCCAGCGTGCAGCGGGCGCGGACTCACGCTGGCATTCGCCTCGGAACGCGCCGTCGCTTGCCCGACACTGCCCACGAACGTGATCACCAACGGGGGCGACGCGCTGCCCGACTGAGCCAAGCGATGCACGCCGAACAGCACGCCCGCGGCCGCAGCCAACGACAGCGCGACATAACCGACGCCGCGCTGCCTGCGCGAAGCGCGCTCGGCCGCCAGCGTTCGAACGTCACGCTTCAACACCGCGACCACGCGCTCGCGGCGCGCTGCGAGTCGCTCCGCGTCGACGCTCACGGGGCGATCGCGCAGTGCCCCGAGCAAGCGCCGCACTTCATTGGCGTCGTCACTCATGACGACCTCCCCAAGCGAATGCGCGCGCGGCGTAGCAATTCTTTGCGACCGCGCACGAGCCGCGACTGCGCGGCCGCGACCGACACTTTGGTGATCAGCGCGATCTCGGTGAGCTCGTGTCCGTGCACGTCGTGCAACAACACGGTCTCGGCTTGCGCTGAATCCATGGAACTCAAAATCTCGTGCAGCTCGGCGATCTCGGCGCGGGCTTCCAACTGCCGCTCCAAGTTGCCACTCGGCACGCTGGCCGCGTGCTCGGCGCCGCGCGCGCGATCTTCCCAAACCAACGCGCGCTCTCGGATGCGCGCGCGCACGGTGTCGACGGCGACATTCGAAGCAATCGCGGTGGCCCAGGTGGAGAGACTGCAGGCACCGGCAAATTTGCGTTCGACCAAGGTGCGGATCACGCGCTCGAACACGACCTGCACTTGGTCGTCGTGATCGGCGTTGCTCTGCAGAACGCGGCGCAGCGCGCGGTCGACCGCTGGGTGGACGCGGTCATACAGCGCCTCGGCGGCCCACTCCTCACCCGCAGTCAGGCCCGCCACGATCTGCTCGTCCGAGGGCTCATTACCCGCGTGCTGGCCGTTGCCCCCGACGAGCGCTCTCAGGCGTTTGGGCTCGGACATCGGGTCAATTATTTTCTCACGGGGGATCATTTGGGGCCAGGAGCTTGCACCGCATGTTCTTGGTCGCCGTGGCCTGGCATCAGCAGTCAGCGAAAGTCATAGCGCAGCGCAGAAACCAGCCCCCAAGCGAACGGCGGCAATTCCCGAGTCTGACCGGCCACCTCGATCACCACTCGGGGGCCTAGAACCCCGGCCTCGGCGCCCGCCAGCAGCGCCCAGTTTTTGACGAAATAGCCGCTCAGATCCAGCCCGAAACGCGGACCGAAGCGGGTCCGGCGCGCGCTCTCGGTGCGCTGCCCGTCCGTCGCCTCGATGCCTACCGTCTCAATTACAGCCTCGCCGCGCGCCTCCACAGCGGCACGTTCATGCGCAAAACTTACACGAACCCCGGCGCCCAGCGCGCCCGTGACCCAGGTCAAGTCAGTGTTACCCGAACCTTGAACGGTGTAGGCGGCGCCGGCCGACGCAAACACCGGGACGCCCTCGAACACGAACCCGAGACGCGCGAGCGGACCAACGCGAAGCGCCGCGCCGCGCTCTTCCGAACCCGCGGTCACTCCCAAGTCCAATCGCCAAAAGTGCGTTCGTCGCGGGGGGGGCGCGGGTGGTTTGGGCGCTGGCGGTACGACGACAACCGGTGGCGGTTCGGCCTTCTTCTCGCTCGGCGCGCGATCGGTCGGTTGCGCCAACACCAACGCGGCAACGACTACGCCCGCTGACGCCCAACGCTCTTCGGGAGAATCACGCTCCTTGAACTCGAGCTCGCTGCTCGCCACGCGACCTTCGGCGTGACCTCCGGGGAGACTCCCGTCGAACAATTCGATCGTGAGCCGCGCTTCGCCATCCACGCCAAAGCGCACGACCGCGTACCAACGCGACGCGGGCTGCTCGCCGGCACTCGCGTTCGCGAGCACGCATTGCTCCGGACCAAGCGTTGCGTTGCAAGTCGCGATGGTGCGCGCAGCCGTGGCCGCCTCGATCGGCGGAACATCGATCACGACTGCGAAGACCATTCGAACCTACGTTAGTGCACTGCCCGGCGCACCGGCGAACAATCGCGCACGCCTGACGCCCCAAGAATTGGGAGATTTTTGATGGTCACGCGGCACGTCGCCACCGGCTCAGCCTTCGGCGTCGAGCTCCGACGCGCCGCGCGGGACGCGCAGCGACGGGAACCCAGTGCTCAGCGAGCTGCGATGCCGGATTGGGAGCGCCCCCCTCAAGGCAGCCCCACTCGACCGCAAACGCTCCTTTCAGCGTCAGGGCCCTCCAGAAGAAAAAACCTGTTCGAAGTCGAACAACTTTTTCGACGCCAGGCACCCCTCTCCCCAAAAAAGAATGGTTCGAAGTCGAACAACTTGTCGAACGCCAAACGCCGAATGCGCCGCGCACACGCTCGACACGAGTGGCAGCCGTGCGCGTGAAAGAAAGTTCGAAGTCGAACAACTTTTTCGACGCCAGGCACCCCTCTCCCCAAAAAAGAATGGTTCGAAGTCGAACCACTTTTTCGACGCCAAGCACCCTCTCCCGAAAAAAAGGAATGGTTCGAAGTCGAACCACTTTTTCGATGCCAAGCACCCTCTCCCAAGTGGGAATAGTTCGAAGTCGAACCACTCTCTTCGAGTCGAAGCACCGAAGCACCTTCCCAAAGAAAACTGCGTTCGAACTCGAACTTGGTTTCGACGCGAGCGTGTCGCCCGGAGAAATATTTCTCAGGGTCCGCTGAATTCCGGCGGACGCCGACTCTTGACTGCGTTGATCGTGGCCGTCAGTTCGTCCGGTTGTTCGCGCAAGCAGGCATAGCAGTCTTCGCTCTTCTTCGGCCCGCAACCGCGCTTGCCGCTGAGCTTGAGCAGCAGGTGCGTCGATCGTCGATCCCCGTCTTTGAGGGCTTTCGGCAAGAGCGCTTTGTATTGCTCGCAGCGCTCGGCCACCCGCAATTCGAGCGCCACCGCGAGCGCAGGCGAGGTTTTCGGCCGAACATCCGTGCTGTAGACGAACGCACGCGCGAGATCGGTCGCATCGCTGCGCACCGGTGTGTGCGTCCACACTTCGTACAAGAGATCTGCGCCGGTCGGCGCGTCCAGCGCTGCCATGGCCGAGAGCGCGTCCGTGCTGGTGCGCGCGTCTTCGGCGAGCCGCAACAACTCGCGCTGCGTCACGGGATCTTTGCCGAGCGCGGGGTTCGCCTCAATCTTGGAGCGCAGCGCTTTGCTTGCGGAGCGAGCTTCTTCGGCTTGCGCCTCGGCGAGCAGCGCAAGTTCGCGCGCCGTCAACGACTCCGGCGGTCGCGCTTTGAGGCGCGCCAGTTGCTGTGCTGGAGTCTCGACGGGAACGGGCGGAGGACTCGCTTCAGCCACGCTCGTCGCGGTAGCGCTAGCAGCCAACAACTTGGCGCCGTGATGTCCCGCTGTAGCGCGCACGAGCGCGATGGCCGTCACCGCGAGCAGGCCAGGCGCGAGCAGCATCCACAGCGCAGGGTGAGCACCCAATAGGCGCCGCGTGCGCTCGAGCTGATCACCGGAGGGCGCGAGGCTCGCAGCCGCGGCTGCTGAATCCGAACTGGGCGATGACGGGGGGCGACTGGGCAAGGCCATGCGCGGCACCGGCGGGGGCTCTACGTCCGCGACGGACGTGCCCGAACGCACGAACACCGGGCTGCGCTGCGCGGACGGCGGCGACGGCTCAATCGGCGGCGGCGCTACGCCGAGCAGGGTTTGGTCCGATGGAGCACGCGGCGGTCCGTCTGAACGATCTTCTTCCGACATGCACCGCACACGGTAACACGCTCGCCGAGCGCCTGTCTCGAGTCCCCCGTCAGGCAAGATTGCCCGGCAAAACGATCGCAAATGCAGCAGTTGCAGCCGGCCGCGACGTTTTCACGCGAGGCTCTGCGCATTTCGTGATCGTGAGGCATTCTTTGCATCATTAGCCGGGGGTGAAGGTACTGACTCGAGTGAAGTTCTTGGCTCTGGGTGGCTGCGCGTATTTTTTTGGGACTGCGGAGGCGCACGCAGCAAGCCGTGTGGCGTTGGCCTATGACGCCGCGACGGGCTGTCCGTCCGAGAGCGAGTTCCAGGCAGCGGTCGAAGAACGCGGGGGCAGCTTCACTGGGCCCCGCGCACCTGGCTCGGCGTGGGCGCTGCGAGTCTCGATCGTGCAAGACGGCGCCGACTTTCGCGGCACTCTGCAAGCCACGACGGATGAAGCAACGTCCACCGCGCGCGAGGTGCACGGAACGACGTGTCAAGAAGTCGCCAATGCCTTGGCCGTGGTCAGCGCAACCGCCCTGAATCCACAAGCCGACTCGAAGGCCACGGCCAAAGAGGAGTCTTCACCGCCACCTGCAGCCAAAGCTCCGGTTACTGCGCCGACTTCGCCTGCGGCCGCAGCGGTTGCGGAAGGCCGCTTGCGCGCGACTGGCAGCGTGAACAACGCGAAGGTCCCTGTCGAAGCGGGGACACTACGCTTCGACAAAGCCCGCATCCTATCGGTCTTTGGCGGTGCTCAATACGGGCGGACGGCCAACTGGCACCTGAAGCCGAAGTGGTCGCGATCGAGGCGCTCGTTGCGCGCGGTACTCACGCCGCCGCGAGCGAACGCGCGGACCGCTTTCTCGCCCGCTATCCGGGCGATCCGCACGCTGCGCGCGTGAAGTGGCTCGCGCGCTGAGCGGCGCGGTCGACGCGCGCGGTTGACAGCGTTCAGGCGCGAGGTCATGTGCGCACTCGGTGAGCGTCGGATTTTCCCTGCTGAACACGACCGCGCAAGGCGCCCGCGCCGGCGTGTTGCATACCCGCCGCGGTGACATTCCAACGCCGGTATTCATGCCCGTGGCAACGCGCGCGAGCTTCCGTCACATCTCGATGGACGACGCCCGCAGCACGAACGCCAAGATCATTCTCTCGAATACCTATCACTTGTTGGATGCCCCAGGCCCCGAGGTGTTCGCGAGCTTCGGCGATATTCACCGCTTCATGGGCTGGCAAGGCGCGGTGCTGACCGACAGCGGTGGCTATCAAATTTTCTCGCTGCCCGGCGAACGCAGCATCAGCCAACGCGGCGCGCAGTTTCGGTTACCGAGTGGCCGCAAGCACTTGCTGACGCCCGAATCCAGCATCGAAATGCAGCAAGCCATCGGCAGCGACATCATGATGGTGCTGGATGTGTGCGTCGAATCCACGTCGGACGAGGTGCGCACGCGCGAAGCCATGGCCACGACGCACGCCTGGGCGGAGCGCAGCCTCGAAGCGCACATCCGAAACCAGCGCGGACAAGCACTGTTCGGCATCGTGCAAGGCGGCGTTCATCCCGTGCTGCGCGAACAGAGCGCACAGGCCGTCACCACCCTACCCTTCGACGGCTTCGCCATCGGCGGCCTGGCCGTCGGTGAAACGCGCAGCGAGCGTGAAACCATGACCGCGCTGTGCACCGCCCTGCTCCCGCGAGACAAGCCGCGTTACCTGATGGGCGTCGGGACGCCGCTCGATCTAGTCGAAGCCGTGCACCGCGGCGTCGATCTGTTCGACTGCATTTTGCCCACAAAAATGGCGCAGCAAGGCTACGCCTACACGTTCCACGGCGTGCTCGAAACCATGCGCCCGGCGATGCAACACGCCCAAGGCCCGCTCGAGCCCGGCTGCACCTGCCTCGGCTGCCAAAGCCAACCCCTCGGGTATATTCATCACTTGTTGCGCGTGGGCAACGCGCAGGGCGTGCGCTGGGTCGCGATTCACAACATCCACCACACGCAGCTCTTGATGGCACACCTGCGCAGTGCGATCCTCGAAAGCCGCTGGGAGGCGTTGTACGTCGAACTCGTGGAGCGCTTACCCAAAAGACTGAAAGCGCCGCTCGCGAGCTGACTCGCGCAAGCGCTTGCGCGAGGTTACGGCTTCGTCGCAGGCTTGTCCGAAGCGCGCAGCACCGCGCCCAGAGTCGTTTCCTTCGGTGCGGTGCTCTGCATCGCAAAGCCGAAAATCGCGGCAAACACCGACAGCACCAACATCGGCTTGTAGGTCCGCCCAAGCACGCCCGCGGCCCAATGACTGCGCTGATGCCGCTGATTCTTCTTGTACACCGCGCCCAGCACGGCCACGTCGAGCAGCACCTCCGCAAACAGCACTGGCGACGAATAGACGACGAAGCCCAGCGCGACCACCCCGCCGAGCAGCGCAATCACTGCGATCACGATCGGCAACGCGTCGTCCGAGCCACTCACGGCGTCCAGCGCGTCGGACGCGCCGCTGTCGCCCGAACCGAGGTCGACGTCCCAAGAAGCGCTCGCGCCGCCGCCACCAAACGAGCCCCCGCCGCCGGAAAAAGCCTGTCCCGCGGAGCTTGCCAGATTGCCCAAATCTTCGAGCGCGCTCAAATCCGGCACATCCAGCCGGCTCAGGGCATCACCAAGTCCATCCGGAACATCGCCGTCGTAGTCACGCCGCTCCGACGCCTGCGGCTTTTGCCGACCAAACTTCCAATTGCGCGTCTGATACGCAATCCACACCCGCACGAACGACAAGAACGATACGTATCCGCCGACCACCGCCAGCGCGTAGCGCACGCCCATGCTCCTCAGGCCACAGCGCACGAGCATGGCCGAGCACAAGAACGTTCCGACCGCAGCGAGCGCCAAGATCAGCATCATGTGCAAACGGGGAAAGCTCGTCGCCAGCAACCGCTCTTCGATTTGCTTGGCGTTGAGCTGCCGCCCTGCGCGCGCCTTGCGCTTGGCCTTGCGCACCATGAGTCAGATTGATTGAGCGGCGTGCGCAGCGAGCACGTCTGCCACGCACAGCGTCAACTTCCGTGCCGTCGGCAAATGCAAAAATTCGTTCGGACCATGCGCGTTCGAGCCAGGGCCGAGCACTCCGGTAATGCAGAATTGCGCCTTCGGGAATTTCTCACCCAGCATGCCCATGAACGGGATCGAGCCGCCTTCGCCGAGGTACATCGCGGGGCGTCCAAAGTGCCGATTCGAGGCGCTTTCCAGCGCACTCGCGAGCCAGGGCGAAAGCGGGGGCGCGTCCCAGCCGTTGCTGCCGTCATTGCCGCTGAAGCTCACCTTCGCGCCATAGGGCGGCTCGCTCTCGAGCAGCGCTTTCACCTGCGCGGCCGCGCGTTTCGCGTCCAAACGCGGCGGCAAACGCAACGACAATTTCAAGCGCGTCACCGGCCGCATCACGTTTCCGGCATTCGCGATCGGCGGCAAGCCATCGGCACCGGTGATCGCGAGCGCCGGTCGCCAAGTGCGATTCAAGACGAGCTCCGTGTTGCTGTCCGTAACGGCGCGCACCCCCGACTGCAACGGTAGCTTCTGCCAAACCTCGTCGCCCAACACCTCTGCCGCGGCACGCGCCTGTGCCGCGCGTTCGGGCGGGATCGGCACGTGCAGCGCTTCCAGCTTGATCGCGCCGGTGTTCGCGTCCTCCAAGCGCTCGAGCAATTGCCGTGCAATGCGAAAGCTGGATGCGACCAAACCCGAGCCGTCGCCCGAGTGCACTCCTTCACTCAACAGCGACACCTCCAACGTCCCTACAATCAACCCGCGCAGTGAAGTCGTCGACCACAGCTGCTCGTAGTTCGCACAGCCCGAGTCGAGACAGACGACCAACGAGAGCTCGCCGATGCGCGGTGCCAGATGCTCGATATATGCCGGCAAATCATAGCTTCCGGACTCTTCACACGCCTCGATCAGCACCACCGCCCGCGCGTGCGGCACGTTGTCCCGTCGCAAAGCGGCGAGCGCGGTCAGCGACGCAAAGATCGCGTAGCCATCATCCGCGCCACCACGTCCATACAGCTTGTCGCCCTCGAGCACAGGCTGCCACGGCCCGAGGCCCTCACGCCAACCGGTCATCTCCGGCTGCTTGTCCAAATGCCCATAAAGCAAAACCGTATCGCCCGCCGCACCGCCCGTGCCGGGTACGTCGATGAAGATCACCGGAGTGCGTTCACCGAGTCGCACTACCTCGAGGGTTGCGCCCTCGGGCATCGCTTCGCGCGCCCAGCCGGCCAGCAATTCCACCGCGCGATCCATATGCCCCGCTTGCTTCCACGCGGCGTCGAACGAAGGACTCTTGTTCGGGATGGCGATGTACTTCTGCAACGTGGGCACGATCGACTGCGTAAACCGCTGCTCGACCCACTCGGCGCACTGCTCACTGACTGGCATAGCCCGGAGGCTACCACCGTTTTACTGGCTCGGCCGACGCTTGCCGTAACCCACTTCGACGCCGCGATCGAATGCCGCCTTGTCCTCGGCAGCCTTGTTTTGACGCGCCAAAGCCAGCTCTGCCTGCGCGTTCAACTTGGCCGTCTCGGCCGCGCTCTTCTCGCCCTCGAGTCGATCTCGGTCGCTCTCCACTTTCGCCCGCGCGGCGTCCGCAGCCGCTTTGTCTTGCTGTGCGAGCAACCGCTCTCGCTCGGCCTTCGCGCGGGCCGCGTCCGCGGCGGCTTGATCGTTCCGCGCTTGATCGCGTTCTGCTTCGGCTTTCCACGCAGCGGTCTCGGCCGTCGCCTGCGCGCTCTTTGCCGCTGCGCGCTCGCCTTCCGCCTTTTCTAGCGCAGCGTCGAACGCAGCCTTCTCCTGCTGCGCGCGCAAGCGAGCTTCTCGCTCCGCGTTCTTCTGCTCTTGCGCCAGGCGCTCATTGGCGAGCGCCATGCGCTCCGTCTGAGCCTCCAAAGCCTCGACCACCTCGGTGATCCTGCGCGCCTTCTCTACCGCGCCCAAAGAAGGATCCGCGATGATCTTGTCCAGGGTCGTGCCCGCGCGGTGCAACTCATCCGACGCAGCGTCGGCCTTCTTCAGCGCGGCATTGGTCGCTTGCTTCGCTTCACCCATGGTGCGCTTGTGCCACTGATAACCGATGAAACCGCCCATGCCCGCCGCCAACGACAGCCCTGCCGAGACAGCGACCAGTTTGCGTCGCAACTCGCGCGACTGACGTCGGCGCGTGAGCTCACTGTCCCACTCGAGCAATACCGAAAGCTCTTCCAGGAACTGCCGCGCACGTGGCCGCTGTAGCGGATCCACCGCAAGCCAACGGCTAAACGCCGCGCTGAGCCGCTCGCGCACTGCGCCGAACAGCCCAGGCAATGCTTCTTCGGGCAGCGGTGTGAGCGCGCGCGCGGCATGAATACGAGCGAGTTGTGAGCGGAGCGCGGTCAACGCCTCGGGCGTGGCTTCGACACCGCTGTCGTTCTGCGCCACGTCGTGGCCGGCAAATTTCGAACCGATGAGCGAGAAAAGCAGTGTCGCCGCGAGCGCGTACACGTCGACCTTTTCGCTCAGGGCGGCGTGCTGTTCGCCGAGCAAACCGCCGATCAAGGCCTCGGTCTGCTCCGGCGCGGCAAAGGGAAACGTCGCCACGAGCGGGCGATTGGCGTGTTCGCGCGCTGCACCGCCCAGGTCGAGCAATACCGGGTGATGCTCGGCGACGCCGGCCATGGTCGCCAAATAGATGTTGTCGGGTTTGATGTCTTGATGCCGCAACCCAAGCCGATGCATCTCGCACACGCCTCCGGCGATGCGCGTGAACACCGCGTGCGCGCGCGCGAGCGTCAGGTGACCGCGGTGCTTGAGCAGCGCCGCCAAGTCCAACCCTTGATACAGCGGCATCGTGTACCAAAGGTACGGCTCGGGCGCGCCAGCTTCGACACCGTGCTTGTTGAGCTGCACGACGTTCGGATGCGCGATCGCCGCCAATGCGCGTAACTCATGCTCGGCGTATTCACGCGGATAGCGACGCAACCCGACCACTTTGAGCGCGACTTGTTGCCCGGTTTCCTCATCCTCGGCAGCGAACACGCGACCGAACGCGCCCTCACCGAGCAACGAGCGCAAGACACAGCGACCGCCTACCTTTTCGCCGCAGCTCGGGAGCTGCGCGGTATCGAAAGGAGCGGACGCAGGCGCAGCGTCCGTCACCGACGTCCCGATCAACACGGGCCCCGAGTCCGGCGCCGGCTCACTTTCCCCTGCAAAACACGGCACTTCCGGCACAGGCCAAACCTGAATCGTGCGAGTGCGCGTGCTGACGCGAGTGGCTAGATTCGGTGCAGTCACCTTACCCATTTAGTCGATCGGCGACGAGAAACCAAAGAAGTGGCAATTCAGAAATGTGAGGCGCGGCTGCACTTAACGATGTGCGCGGAACCACGCGGAACCTCGAGGTGCGATGCTGGAACGCGACCGCCCCCCAATCTCATTCGCTTGGGCATTTTCTTTTTTCATGGTCACGCGGCACGGCGAGCGGCGGCTCAGCCTTCGGCGTCGAGGGACGGCTGCCCTGATCCGGAGAACCATTGGCAACGGCGCGGGGCGCCGGTAAAAGCCCGAGAAATGTCGCAAGTCGCGAAACCGAGGTTCGACCGTGCCGGATGAAGACCCGCCTGCAATGCGTGACGGCGACTTCGAACTCGTCACGCTGCGCAACGGCGCGCGGGCGGTGCGCCACCTCGGTCACGGCGAGGTGATGCATCCGTCAGTGGGGCCTTGGCAAGAGGCCCGCGCCTTGTATGTCGAGCAATCAGGGTTGGCGGAAAAGCTCCAAAGCGAAGGGCCGCCATTGCGCATTTGGGACGTGGGGCTAGGCGCAGGGACCAACGCGGTTGCGGCATTGACGTGCGCGAGCGAACTGGGCGAGCGACAACGCCGTGAGCTCGAGATCGTCAGCTTCGAGATCGATCTTGCGCCGCTCAGGCTGGCATTGGCGGACGCCACCGGGTTCCCATTCTTGCAGCCGTTTTTGGCTGCGGGGATGGATTTGTTGAACGGCGGTCGCTGGCAAGGAGCAGGCGCGCAATGGGCCCTGCATCTCGGCGACGCAGCACAGCTGTGGGAGCGTGATTGGGAACCCGCAGACTTGATCTTCTTCGATCCGTTTTCGCCCACCTCCAATCCAACGCTATGGACGCCCACGGCGTTCGCCAAGCTGCGCACGCACGCGCGAACCGAGGGCAGCGGCTGCACGCTGTACACGTATAGCGCGGCCACACCCACGCGCGTCTCGCTGCTCCTTGGAGGCTTCTTCGTCGGAACCGGAATCGCGACCGGGTTGAAGAAAGAAACCACAGTGGCCGCGACCCGCCGCGAGCTACTCGATCAGCCGCTCGATGCGCGGTGGTTGGCGCGCTGGGAGCGCTCAGCGGCGCAGGCACCGCACGGACTGGAGCTGAGTGAGGAAATTCGCAGCGCCATTCGCGGACACGCGCAGTTTTGAGCGAGCACTCTGCCGGCCTCGCTTGTTGTAGCGGGTAAGCGGCGCTACGAGATGCCGAGCTTTGGCCTTCTTCGTCGTTTTTACCGCTCTGGTCTTTTGGGCGGCAGTGTTTGCGGCCTTCTTCACCTCACAAGGCACCAGCGCGCTCGAGTTCCTACTCGGTCGCTTCGAAGCTCCGCCTGACGATCTGAATACCTGGCGTGATACGGGCATCGAGCACCCCTCGGGCTTGCTACGGCAGGAGCGGCTACTTTTCCCGGAAGGCCGACAGAATGGGCCTATCTTGTTGCGCCAAGTGCGCTATCGCGATCCGGTGAGCAACGAGATCGTGCGCGTCGCTCCGGAGGAGCGGTTGCGGAGGCGTCGAGTCAGCGCGCGAGGAGATGGGGGTTGAGGCCGGCCCCCGCTGCACGCAAGTTCGTACCAGAAAAACGGCTGCAAACGTACTAGCCGCGGCGGCCGATGGATGAAAACAATTTGCGTCCGCTAGGTTGGAAGTTTGAGCTCAATCGAGACGTATGATCAGCACTATTACGCTCGGCAGCTCGAACATTATCGCACGCGCATTCGTTTTCGGCGCCATAGGTAAAATGAACCCCAGAGGGTGACTAGACCGCCAGAGCCGAGCGCCAAACCGAGCCCAATCCGAGCGAGCCCGTTGCTCGGGCGAATCGCTACCGAGTCGCGGGTTTGAACGAGCACGACGTAGCCAGTCGCGCCAACCGGGGCGAAGGCCGCTAGCCAGCGCTCACCCAATAGCGGATCTGCGTAGTCAGCACGCTGCAACGGGAGCGCCGTACTAAGCTCGAATTGGCGTGCGCTCGCGCTCGGACTTCGGAACGCGCGTGCTAGCTCGGCAGCGGTCGCTTCATCCAGCTTCACCTTGGTGCCTCGTTGCAACCGCGCGTGAACCAGCAAGGTGAACTCCGGTGGGCCAGAGGCGGGTGGGTGCGGCCCGCTATTTTCACCCTCGAACGGGCCGACCAGCACGGTCATCCGTTCGCCGCTTTCGCTGCGCTTCATGCGCGGGAGCTCGAGCGTGGAAGCCGCGACCCTGGAACCGCTGATCACGCCGACCCAGCTACCATCGGCGAAAATGGGGCGTGAAACGGCGAACTTGATCTGCTGTGAAACAGAAGAGCGATAAGCTTTGCGGACGTAGCTGATGCGCTCCGGACGCTCGGCGTCACGCGCGGCGCTCGCAAAGTAGTCGCGCCAATCGTAACTCGAGCGCACGTAGTCGGGTTGGGAAGGCTCCTCCGAGATTCTGGCGCGTGGGCAGCCTTCGGCGTCGAGCAGCACGACGGTGGAAAACCCAACCGCGAATGGCTGGAGCGCGCCTGACTGCTCCAGCGCTGTCTGCGTGCGACAAGGATCCTGCCCAACGCCTTCACCCGGCCGCGGCGCGGGGGCGTGAAGCGGTCCATGAGTCAAAGCCTGCACCGCGGGATCCGCGGCAGCGCGTTCGATCGTCTCGGCGTCGTCGCGAAATTGATAGAGCACGGCAGCCGCTTGTCCGCTGGCTGCGTAGGCGTTGACGTCCAACACCGCGCGCCGCAATTCGCTGCGTTGTGTCGCCGCCATCAGCAAGGTGATCAGAGCAAACATCGGCAGCAGCAAGAAAATAGCGTTGCGCGCACCCGGATGGCGCTGAGACCAATGAAACCAGCGCCCCCAAATGGGGATCCGCTGATCGCGAAGTGGTCGCTCGGTGAGCAAGCGCTCCAAATCTTCGACCAGCGCCGCGGCCGAACCGTAGCGGCGCGTGGGATCTTCTTGGAGCGCGCGGTGCGCAATTGCTGCAAGCCCCCAACCGAGCTCGGGGGACCAGCGCCTGAGCGGCGTCTCGCGCTGGCTGCGAACCGCGTCGTTCCAAGCGCTTCCCGAAGCTGCGCCGCCGATCGAAAGCCAATGCAGCACGAGACCCAGGGCGTACACGTCCGACGCCGTCGTCAACGGCTCCGCTCGGGCTTGCTCGGGTGACATCCAACCGGGCGTCCCCCCTTGAACGGCAACAAAGTCCGCGAAGGTGGCTGTGTCGAGGTGACGCGCCAGCCCGAAGTCGCTCACGCGCGGTTCCCACGCGGCGTCAAACAGGATGTTGTCGGGCTTGAGATCGCAGTGAAGCACCCCGCGTTCGTGTGCAAACTGAACCGCACGCGCGATGCTGAGCATCAGCTTTGCGCGCGCGACGGGCTCTGCATACCGCTCGGCATTTGCAGGCTCTGCGAGCGTGCCGCCTTCCATGAGCGGCATGACCACGAACGGCTGACCTTGGTGATGCCCGCTGCCTTGCACGGGCAGGATGTTCGGGTGACGCAGCGAGCTCTCGATCTTGGCTTGCTGGCGGAAGATCGCCTGACCGCCGGGCCGCTGAAGTAACTCGACCTTGGCCAGCTTCAGCGCCACGACCTCGTCGGAATCGACGTGCTTGGCGAGAAACACGCTGCCCATCGCACCTTCACCCAGCAGCTGAAACCGCTCGTAGTCACCGATCAGCACGCGCTCCTCCGAAAGCCCCGTCCGCAGAGCGCACGCTCCGCACAAAGGGCCGAAGGAGGTCTCGACGAGCTCCGCTTGGCAGGTCGAACACGAGTTCATGGCCAAAAATACCGACGCAACTCGCGCAGCTCGTCGTCAATCGCACGCGCGCTCGCGAGTCGAATCGTCTCGCGCGTTGCGTCGTCGGCGCTAGCATCGAGGCCGCGCTCCAGATCGAGGAGGTCGCGAATCGCTTCGCGCAGGAGCTCACGAAAGCGCGCACGCATCAGGCAAATGGCCTTGGCCAACGCGTTTTGAGTCATGCCCAGAGTGGCACCCAGCGACGCTAACTCCACCGGATCCATTTGCGGCCCGGGCAAGAAGCGCGCGAGCGCATCGAAGCGCGGTACATCGCGGCTCTCGCCTCGCTGCAGTGAGAGCGCATGAGCCACGACGTGGCTCGCAAATTCGCGCATGCAGGCTTCATCAGCCGGGACGGACAGCTCGCTCGGTTCGAGTCCGGCAGGCGATGTGCCGCGACGGCCTGCGCTTGCCGCGCGCCACTTATCCCACTCGTTCATTAGGAATCGCTTCACGGCCAAGCTGAGCCACGAGCGAAACGAGCCCCGCCCGCGCTCCAACTTGGCAATGTCGTTGCGCCGCAGGATCCCCTCCAAGAAGTCTTGCTTCAACTCCTCGGCAGTGGTGTCGGGCGGATGGCCATAGTGCCTTATCAGCCAGATCACGAATCTTTGATAGTGACTGAGCAGCTCGCCGAGCGCGATCCGCACATCAGCACCCGAACCCTGGGCGCGCACGATCAATGACCAGCGGGTCGCGTTCGCTGCCGATGCCAATGCTTGCGCCATGCTCGTCTCGATCCCCTAGTTACGCAGCTGTCGCCGGATCTTACTAGTTCGAAGAAAAAACCTCGAACCTAGTAAAGTCCGACCTCACTGCACGGGCGTGCGCTCTTCAGTGCTCGTCAAGCGTGCCGGTCATGGCGCGAACGCCACCAGGTCCGGACGTTCAGCCAAGCCCTACGCAGTGCCAGCTCTGCCCGGTCGAGTTGCCGTGCAAGCCACAGGGACTGAGTCGCGAAAAGCGCGGCACTTAGTGCAAAGAAGAGCACTGCCGGCCCGGGAATGAAGGCGAACACGACGCCGACCGGAATCAGCACCACCGCAGCCGCGACATAGGCGATATGCACCCAGCGGGATCGGTGTTGCTGCGCCTCGTAGAAGCGCTCGAAGCGTTCACCGGGAGCAAACTGTTTCAGCTCGCTCCATCTGCCTTTCAGGTGAGAGAACATCCTTCCAGTCATGCATATGACATGCCTTCTAGCGCGCGACGACAAGTCGAGCCGTTCGGGCACGAGCACGCGGCAAATCGCCTCGAACGAGGCGGCGCACCAAAAAAAAACGGCCGGGAAACGCTTCCCGGCCGTTCTCGCTCACCTTACCTGGCTCGGCTCAGGTGGGGTTTTCGAAACACGCGTTGAGTGCGTCGATCTGAGTTTGGCAGTTGCCCTCGTTCGGGAAGCCGCCAAAGTCGGGGTCGCAGGTGAATTGTGACGCCGGCAGTCCAGCAATGCACAAGTTGTAGTTGGCGAACTCTTGCACGCAGACGCCAACGTCGGTCTGCCAGGTGCGGCAGAACGCGGCGCAATCTTCGAAGCTCTGCGTCGAGCCCGGGCAAGCGGCGGTGGAAGCGTCGCACGACTGAGCGCACGCCGTGGTGAGCGACGTGGGCGCGCAACGCGGACTCGACGCGTTCACGTTGAGCGTCGTGGTCGAGCTGTTGGGTGGCGACAGCTTGTAGCTGATCGTTTGCCCATTCGGGATGTTGACACCGAACACGTACGGGTGATCGCCGGGCTTGAAGGAGGTCGGGCGTTGATTGGTCGTGTCGGCGGCAAACTGGTTGTTCGTGCCATAGGGCACGTTCACGATCACGCCGTTGGCGTTGTTGTAGCCGAAGTAGGCGCGAAGTCCGCCGTTCGGATTCGTCGCCACGCATTCGAGACGCGGTGACGTTTGAGCTTGGCCGCCCTTCTGATAGCCCGCGTCGAGGAACGGCAAGTGCGCGTCGAGCCGGGTGTAGTACGAGAATTTCTCGCAGAAATCACCGGTCCACGAGGAGATACCCCAGACCTGCTCCTGTCCGTTGAAACTGCGAATCGTCGGGCTGCCCGAGTCACCGGCGCAGCCGTTCGCGTTCGGCGCGGTGCCATTGAGCTGCAGCAGACCAGCGACGACGGTTGGATTGCCGAGCCCCGGATGCGGATGAGGCGGCAAGGGGTTAGTCACCGGCGTGCCGACGAACGGCGAGAGCCCACTGCGCTTGAGGCCGGCGCCCGCGTTCTGCTGAATGTCTTCGCTGAACGCGATGTTTGCGCCGTAGCCGACGACCGTGAACGGCAAGCCGACCGCCGACTGACCCAGGCGAGTGCGTCCGATCGGGAGGGCGTCAATCTTGGTGGGAGTCGGCGTGGTCGGCAGGCGCGGCTCGCGATCGAGGTAAACGAGCGCGAGATCCGGATAGAGCGTGCCGGTTGCGTCGTAGCTGGGGTGCGCTTCCCAGCTGTCTGCCTTCATCCACTTGGAAGCGGCTGGCGCGGCTGGAACTCCGTTGAACGGATCGCCACCGCCCGCGGTGGTGAGTGCCTGCAGATCAGCATCATAATTGTTGCCGATGTACACGAGCATACGACTCACGTTGTCCACGAACTGATTGGGCGTGCCCGCGTTGCGGATCGGCCGGATGCAGTGCGCGGCGGTGAGCAGCGTGCGGGGTGCGTAAAGCACCGCGCTACAATTGCCCATCGTCTGGTGCCCTGAAGTGACGCTTTGGTACCCGATGCGGAGGTACATCACGTAGTTACGGCCGTTCTCGGTCGTGCCACGAACGATCTCTTCTGACGTGCTGCCAACGGCCGTGTCGTTACCGCTCGCCGATGCGCTGCCAGTCTCGGAGCGACCGAGATCTCCACCGCTACAGCCAACAGCAAACAACAGGCCCGTTCCGATGATTCCCAGATTCAACTTGAGCATTCCGCTGTCTCCTCTTTTCTTCGGGTCCACACACGTACCCCCCGGAGCGCGGCGACTCTAACCCTCGAGACCTAGAAATCGCAACTCTGCTCCTGGCGCGAACTCTAGGAGTGAAAACTTGTGATGACGAACCCGCGACTCACGAGCGGCCGGATGCCCGATTTCTAGGAGTTGGGCATTTGTGGCACACACTGAGTCCGCCACAGTCCCTTCATGGTTTTGATATCGCATCACTGACCGGCCCATCTCGAACGGCTAATCGTTCAGTGAACGTTGCCTCCTTCACGATGGACGAGTGGTGTCGATTCGATGGCGAACGCGGACTTATGCCGAAGCTCTGTCGAATAATGTCAGCCAACATCGATGTTCGCGAACTAATCACCGCCATGGTCCGATTCCACGTGCTACGTTCCCTCGCGGTCGGAGCGAACGTTCGCGCGCTCCGACACTCCGAGGGTTGAGAGCGAACGTGCGGGTATCTGATTCTTCGGCGATCGAGCCGAGGACGGAAAGGGTCACGACATGATGAGATCATTGGCTAAGGGCGTCGCTAGCGTTTCCGTGTTTTTTGTCGCGCTTTCGAGCATGGGGTGCGCCGCAAGTGTCGGCGAAGAATCGACGGCAACGGCGGAGTCGGCCGTAACAGTGGCTGATCCCGTCCCTTGCGCGGCGTGGTCCAACGCGGTCGTCGCAAACACCAGCAATGTCAGCATTGGGGCGGGCACACTGGTCGACTCCTACCAATCGAGCTTGGGCGCCTATGGCGGCTCCAACGTCGGCAGCGCGGCCATCATTCAGTCCGCGACCACCATCACGAACAATGGCGGGGTAATCAAGGGAACCCAAAAGAAGAACACACCTGGTGGTTTCGCGGTCGTGCCCGTGCCGGCTGGAGCGAAAAACCTTCCGCTCGGCGCGAGCAGCCCGGGCTCGCTCAACATCTCGACCGCGGCTCAGAGCATCACGCTCGCGCCCGGCAACTACGTCGCTGCAAACGTCAACGTCGGCGCCCCCGGAGCCATCAACGTCTCACCGGCTGGCCAGGTTCGCATTTGGGTGACGGGCAGCCTTAATTTGGGCGGCAATGTGAATCCCAATGGCACCCCCAAGAATCTCGCGTTCTTGGTCAACAGCGCAGGCTGGGTAAACATCAATAGCGGCGGCGCGCTCAACGGTCTCGTTTACGCGCCGACCTCTAGTGTGCTCGTCAATGAACCGGTGTTTGGCTCGGTGATCGGCAAGAGCGTCACGCTCAACTCGGGCGCGGCGGTCCATTTCGACCAGAGCTCCACTTGCGCACCGCCGCAAACGGCACAGCTGGACCAGTCCTTTACCGCACCCGGAGGTCTCAGCGCGGGACTCTACGGTAAGCCGGTACTGACGGCCCAGTCGTACACCGCGAGCGTCAGCGGCAACCTGCAAGGCGTCGCGCTCGACATCACCGCACTCGACGTAACGAAGGTGGCGCGCATTCAAATCGAGGCGATCAGCAACGGCGTGCCGAGCAATGTCGTTCTCGGCGAGGCACGTGCGGCCGCGGGGGGCGACTTGTCGATCAACACCGTCATCCCGTTCACGACGGCGATCCCCCAAGTTGCTGGGCAGCAGTACGCCATTCTCGTGGACTATCCGGAGGCCCCACCCTTCGTCGACAACATCCAAAACACCGCCTCGTGGAACGGTGCCGGCGACAACGCCTATGCCGCTGGCACGATGTATGCGACCTTCGACAACGGCACGACCTGGAAGTCGTACGCGAGCGACGGTTTCGACCTGCACTTCAAGACCTTCGTCGTGCCGAACTGAGCGATTGGAGCGCGCAGACAGGGCGAGTGGGGGGCGCCTTGTCTGCGTGTGGGGTTGGAACAGACCCATGTTCGTTTACGGCGGCAGCCACGTCTTCCCCGTTTCACAATCAATATGCGTGAGCCGCGCGCTCTCGCGCGAGATGTCGATCGTCCCCAGCAAGATCGGCAATTGAAAGCGGCGTGGGCCGATCGAGCCGGGGTTGAACAAGGTCACCCCGCGGTCACGCCCGATGAACGGCACGTGCGAATGTCCGCACACCACGAGGGATGCGCGCTCGCTGTGCGCTAGGCGCGCCACTTCAGCGCGCAGCTTCGGCCCGTACACGGCGATGTGTAGCAGGAGCAGCCGCAGTTTCATGCGCTCGCCGTCCATCAGCTCGAGCGTGATGATGTCCGGCACTTGGCTGGTCTGCACGTCGATGTTGCCGCGCACCGCGAACACCGGAGCAAGCGCCGCGAGTTGCTCCAACACGGCGAGCTCACCAATATCTCCCGCGTGCAGAATGACGTCGGGTTCGAGTTCGCGAATGCGCTGCTCGGTCGCCGGGTGCGGCTTGCTGTGCGTGTCGGCAACGACGGCGAAGCGGAACTTGCCGTCGGGGCGCGCCTGTACGGTTGCTTTGCTCGTGATCGGCTTTCGCGGCACGCGCGGAGTGTGACACACGGTGCCCCCCAGGGCGGCGCGATTTCGAGGCCCTGCCCTCGTTCGCGCCACCCTGGGGATGGCGGGCTCAGCGCTTTGCAGCGCTTGCGCGACGTCCGCGGGTCGCGCGATTCGCGTTGGCGCGGCGAGTCGCGCCGGTCGCGTGCGACGCTGCCGTCTTGCGCTTCACGGCGGTTCCGCGTGCGGCACGCGTACGCGCGGCCTTGCGCGCGGCCGCTTTGCGCGCCGTTGGACCGCGGCTGCGCGCCGCGGCGTGAGCCTGGCGCGACAACGCCTCATGGCTCCCTGCGGCGTGGGGTTCGCGCTTCAGCGCTTCACGCGTTGCCCGGCTTCTGCGCGCGGCAGGCTTTCGATTCGGCTCGCTTCGGCCACGTGCGCTGTCGCGAGCGGCGCTTTGCTGAGTTCGCTTGGATGTGCGATCCGATTTGGGCGGCGGCAATGCGACGCCAGCGCGGCGGGCTTTCGAAAGACCAATGGCGATGGCCTGCTTCGTCGAGCGCGCGCCATGTTTGCCCTCACGGACATGGTCGATCTCTTCGCGCACGAATTCACCCGCTTGGGTGCTTGGCGCTTTGCCTTCGGCTTTGTCTTTGGCGGCGCGTCGCTTGGTTCGTTCTTCGGGCATGTTGGCTTCCTCGAGCTCGCTGTTGGTGCCTCGGTGCCTGCAGGGTGCGTGCCAAGCGAGCGCGAACGATCACGCGAAGGGCATGAGGAGCACCTTGCCGATGCCACCTTGCTCGGCGAGTGCTTGTGCGGCCGGAGCCTCTGCAAGGGGGAAGCGTTTGGCGATCGGGATTTCGAGCGAACCGGAAGCGACGGCTGCGGTGAGCCGTGCGAGGTGCTCACTATCGGGGTGAGCCATGATCGCGACGACCATTAAGCCGCGGTCTTTGGCCGTTTTCGGCTCACCGAGCACGCTGCCCACGGTGCCACTCGGTTTGAGCTTGGGCACCAGTTTGGCGAGCGTTTCACCGCCCACCGTGTCGGCGATGCAATCGAGCTCCGGGAGCGTAGCTATCGCCGCATCGTCGTCGATGGCGACCACTTCGTCGACGTCGAGCGATTTGGCCTCATCGACTTGCTTGGCTCGCACGCCAGCGATCACGCGAGCGCCGCGTTGCCGGATGCCCCACGCGGCAACTCGCCCCACCGAGCCGAGCGCGCCCGTGACGAGCACGGTCAACCCTGCGCCGGCACTGGGACCAAGTGCGGCTTCGGCCAATTGATCACCAGTGAGCAACACGAGCGGCAATGCGCCCGCGTCCTGAACAGCGATCCCCTCGGGAATTCTGGCCCACGCTTCGGTCCCCGCGACGACGTATTGGGCGTACGCACCGTTCACGAGCCCGAGCACATGGTCTCCCTCTTTGAATTCCGTGACGCCTGCGCCCACGCGAACCACCTCACCTGCGGCATCTCGCCCCAGAATCGCAGGAAGTTCCAGCGGCATCATTTTCTGAAGCGCGCCACTGCGCAGCTTCCAATCCACCGGGTTGAGACTAGCGCTCGCAACGCGAACTTTGATTTGTCCCGCACCGGGTTCAGGCTCTGGTCGCTCGCGAAGTTCGAGCCGATTCGGGTCACCGTACGCGGATAAAACGATGGCTTGCATTCTCGCCTCCTCGTTAGGTCATTGCGTTTCACGCGCTGC
>Ga0164309_10000002_pt1 | contig 189970 bp, 166 predicted proteins | sample Whisoiple_247_MG_FD_109984 | JGI IMG/M metagenome (GOLD analysis project Ga0164309, IMG submission 109984) | Soil microbial communities amended with fresh organic matter from upstate New York, USA - Whitman soil sample_247_MG | ecosystem: Environmental > Terrestrial > Soil > Unclassified >... | reverse complement strand
CGTCGACATGGCGCACCCGACTTTGGCAGCGATGGCGCTCACGCCGAACCTCGACCAACCCCTTCCCTACGCCTACGCGCGAACACGGCTGGAAACTCCACTCTTCGAACGCGATCCCGCGCATGACGACGCAGTGCGCGAAGTCGGCAAGTTGCGGCGCCGGGCGGGCATGGCCGTGGTCGGCTCGTGGTCCGCGCGCGATCCCGAGGGCACCACGCAGCGACTCGCTTTGCTGACCAGCGGTCGCTTCGTCAAGGCCACCGATCTGGAAGCAGCCCAGCCCTCCACGTTTCACGGCGTGGAATTGACGAAGAAGGAGGACTTGCCGTTCGCGTTCGTAGTCAAGCGTGGCGTACACGCCTTCAACCTCGAGGGTGATACGAGTCGCAAAGCAGGCGAGCTCGACTACCACGAAGTCGTGCACCTGACGGGCCGCTATCACAGCGTCGGTGAGGTGAAATACTGGGCGACCAGCGACGGCCACTGGGTGCGCCACCGCGACGTGTTGGTCGTTCAGCAACGAAACACGTTCCCGGATTTTGCTCAGGGGAGCCAGCGTTGGATCGACGTGAGCGTGGTCACGGGCACGTTCACGCTGTACGAAGGGCGACGCCCACTGTTCGTCACGCTGTGCAGCGTGAGTCGCGACGCGCATCAAGCAGAAGGCGACAAGTGGTTGGGCAGCTTCGAAGTCACGGGCAAAGAGGTGACGATCGCCACGCGCGACGAAAGCTCGTTCGCCGAGAATTTCGAACTATTCGACGCACCTTGGGGCATCACGCTGTCGTCGGGTCTACAGCTGTACGGCGCCTATTGGCACGATCGCTTCGGCGCCGATCACGGCGCGGGAGCAATCGAGCTGTCTCCCGCGGACGCCGAGCGCGTCTATCAATGGGTGACTCCGCAGATCCCCGAGGGCTGGCACGGACTTTCGGCTCCGCTCGCGGATGCCGAAAAGACGAAAATCGTGATCCGTAAATGAGCCCTGCGCCAAGGCAGAGCTCTGATTCAGCCGCGCAAACGCTCCAAGACTTCGACCGTCGCGGGCGAGCGGTTCAGCGTGTAGAAGTGAATGCCGGGCACGCCTCCGTCGATCAGCTCGCGACACTGCGCGGTCGCATGCTCGACGCCGATCTGCTGCACCTTAGCCAAGTCATCACCGGCAGACTCCAGGCGCGCGAGCAGCGGCGCCGGGATCTTCGCCCCGCACAAGGCAGTGAAGCGTTTGACCTGCGAGAGATTGGTGATCGGCATGATGCCGGCGATGATCGGCGCCTTGATGCCTGCCGCGCGAGCGCGAGCCACGAACGAGAAATAGTCGCGGCTGTCGAAGAACAGCTGGGTCACGAGCACGTCCGCTCCCGCCGACACCTTGTGCTTCAGGTTTTCCAGATCCACATCCGCCGACGACGACTCGGGGTGGCTCTCCGGATAGCAGGCACCGGCCAAACAGAAATCATAACGCTCGCGAATGAACGCGGTCAGCTCCGAGGCATAGCCAAAGCCACCCTCGGACTTCACGAACGCAGACTCGCCCTTTTGCGGATCGCCGCGCAAGGCGAGCACGTTGTGGATGCCGCCCTCCTGCAACTGATCGAGCACGCCGCTGATCTCGTCACGAGTGCCGCCGACGCAGGTCAGGTGCGCCATCGCCTCCAGCCCGACCTCGCGCTTGATGCGCGTCACCAGATCCACCGTGAGCCGGCGCGTGCTACCGCCCGCGCCGTATGTCACCGACACGTACGCCGGATCGTACGCCTGCAAGCGAGCGACGGTCTCGAACAAGCGCTCGACTCCGACCTCATCCTTCGGCGGGAAAAATTCGAAGGAAAATGCAGGGGTTTTCGCCGAAAGCTTGTCGATGATTTTCATGAGAACACGACGCGCTCGAGCGCGGACGGGCACGCTAGCAGCGGGCCCCAGGCTATGCCAATAGGACGCCTCGCCGAATTGGCATCCATCAACTCAGGCGGATGAATGGACTCATGCAAATCCACATCGTAGCGGTCGCAGGAACGGGCATGGGCGCTTTGGCAGGGCTGCTCACGGAGCTCGGGCACCAAGTGTCGGGCAGCGACGTGGCCTTCGACCCCCCGATGGGCCCCGCGCTCGAAAGTTGGGGTGTCCGCTGCTTGCCAGGGTTCGACCCGCAGCACCTCGAGCCCGCGCCCGATCTCACCATCATCGGCAATGTGTGCCGCAAGGATAACCCCGAGGTAGTGGCCGCCCTTCAACGCGGCCTGCGCTACACGCACATCGCGGGCGCCCTGGCGGAGTTCGCCCTCGACGGCTGCTCTCCGCTGGTCGTCGCCGGGACTCACGGCAAGACCACGACCACCGCCATGGCCGCACACTTGCTAGAGGCGTGCGGGTTCGCACCAGGATTCTTGATCGGCGGGTTGCCCAAGAACTTCCCACGCAGCTTCCGCGCAGCGCGCGTGGGCAAACCGCGGCTTTCGCTCGGCGATCGCCCGCAGCGCAAACCACCGTTCGTGATCGAGGGCGACGAGTACGACACGGCGTTCTTCGAGAAGACCGCAAAGTTCCTGCATTATCGGCCCGAGATCGCGATCCTGACGTCGATCGAGCACGATCACGTCGACATCTACCCCGACCTCGATAGCTACCTCGACGCGTTCCGTAAGTTCGTCGCGCTCGTTCCGGAGAGCGGGTTGATCGTCGCCAACGCAGCCGACTCGGCGGTCGTAAAGATCGTCGATGAGCATGCGCGCGCGCAGGTCGCGTGGTTCGCACTGGAAGGCGAGGACACGCACGGTAAACCTCCGCATTGGCTCGCGGCTCCCGCGCAAATGGACGAAGCCGGCACGCGCTTCGATTTGTATGCGGGCGGCGTGTCATGCGGTCGCCTCGCCCTGACCGTCCCCGGCCGGCACAATCTGAAGAATGCGCTGGCCGCGATCGGCGCGACCGCCCAAGGCTACGGCGCCCGAATCGCCGATATCGGCCCGGCGCTCGCGCGTTTCGAGGGGGTCCGCCGCCGCCAGGACCTGATCGGCACGCCGCGCCAAAGCTTCGTGTACGACGACTTCGCCCATCACCCAACCGCGGTGCAAGAAACGCTGGCGGCGCTTCGCAGCCGGCACCCAGCGGGCAAGCTGTTCGCTGTCTTCGAACCGCGCAGCGCAACCGCGTGTCGCCGAATGCACCAAGACGAATACACTCGTGCCTTCGAGAGCGCCGACGAGGTGTTGCTCGCTCCCCTCGGCCGCTCGAACCTGCCGCCCGATGAGGCCCTCGACCTCGGGCGGCTCGCGCACGACTTGAATGCGCGCGGCAAGGCCGCCCGTGCGCTGCCGAGCGTCGACGCCATCCTCGACTACCTGGCGCTGAACGTCGTCCCGGGCAGCGTCGTCGCGCTGCTCTCGAACGGCGCGTTCGGCGGCATTCACGCGAAATTGCTGGAGCGCTTGGGCCGCTGAACAAAGCCCCGTGCGGTCGCCGGCGAAGGGTGCTAAACGCGGGCGCTCTGAAACGCGGTCCGGAATAGCAAAAAGAGGCTGATAGTGGCGTGTCCCTGCGGAAAAGGTGAGTCCCTCGAGGTGTGCTGTGGTCCGATCCTGAGCGGTAAACGCCAGGCCGAGACCGCCGAAGAGTTGATGCGTGCGCGTTACACCGCGTACGCCACGCACAACGTCGACTTCGTGATCGCGTCGCATGAGCCGAAGACTGCCGGCGACGTCGACCGCGCCAACACCGAAGCCTGGGCCAAAAATTCCGAGTGGCTCGGTCTGGAGATCTTGGCGACCGAGGGCGGCACCGCCGCCGATACCGAAGGGAAAGTCGAGTTCGTCGCCAGCTACAAGCTGCAAAAGATGAAGATCGACCACCGCGAACGCGCGTCCTTCAAAAAAGAAGACGGCAAGTGGTACTTCGTCGACGGCGTGGAGCTGAAGGGCCCGCCCGTTCGTCGCACCGAACCGCGCGTCGGTCGCAACGACCCGTGCCCCTGCGGTAGCGGCAAGAAGTACAAGAAGTGCCACGGCACCGAGGCCTGACGAATTCGGCGCTCGTTGCCCACGTGATCGCACGCCGCCCGACAGGTCGGATGTTCATGCTCCGGCTTCCCTCCTGAATCCGCGGGCATTTTCAAGCTGATGAACTACTAGCTAGGCTGGGGCAATGTGTTTGGGGCCGGGGCCCCAAACACCACGAGACAGCGGCCCCAAAACTGAGGGTGGGGCCCCACTGGGGCGGGAGCAAAGCTCCCGACGAGCGATAAAACTCCGGGCTGGTCCGCCACTCACGGGTGGAGGATGATAGCTGAGAATGAAAGATCGCTCGTCGGCTCGGCCTGCGGCCGCCTTCGCTGCGCGGCCGACCCCGCCGAAGAAGCCCGTGCGCCCCACTTCGGGGCCCATGCTGGCTGCTCGCCGGCCAGCGCCGACGCCTGCCGCGATCGAACCGACGATCTTACTCGTAGGCGCGGATAGCATCTTCGAACCTGCGCTGCGCGCGTCACTGGCGCGGCACCGGGTATACGTCGAGACGACGACGGCGGAGACGGTCGCCGAGACGGTAATCGCCACCGCACCCGATTTGGTATTGCTGGTTGGGCCGGCAGCGCGCGACGGTGGCGGCAACGTCCTTCAGACGCTGATGAGCTCACCGGTGTGCTCGGTGATTCCAGTCGCGATTTTGGACGACAACGCGGCGCTGGACATGCGCCTGCGCGCCTTCCGGCATGGCGCTGCCGCGGTGATCCCGCCTTCCGCGAGCATCGACGCCATTGCCGAACAAGTGGCGAAGCTCGCGCGCGAGATCCCGGAGCGTGGTGGCGAGTCGCTCGGCGTCGTCGGCGAGGCCACGCTGAGTGAATTCGTCGGCGCGCTGAGCAGCGAGCTGCGCAGCGGGATCTTGTCGGTCCACACCGGCAAGGGCAACGAAGATGCAGTGCGCTTGGTGCTCGGCAGCGGGCGCCCGCTAGCCGCGTTCATCGATGATTTCGTGCGTCAGGTGAAGTCACACGTCGTGCACGCAGAGCCACTCAAATACGAGTTCGCCGAGCACGCGAGCGGCACGGTCACTTTGCTCGATCCGGCGGCACCTTCGACCGAGCCCGAGCGTGTCAACGTCAAAGGCGTGCGCGTCGCGCTGGCAGATGACGACACGGGCCGCGCGGACAGCGTGGCCCAAGAGCTGCGCGCGCGCGGTGTCTCCGTAGTCGTGACCGATTTGGCACCCACGGATGCACGCTTCGCGAGGCTGCGCCAAGTCGATCCCGAAGTGCTCTTGATCGGCGAATCGCACGTCAAAGGCCAAGGCTACGAGCTCTTGCGACGCATGCGGCGCGACACCCGCTTGCGCTGGGCGTCGCTGCTCGTCGTGCGCTGGGACGAAATCTGGTCGGACACACTCTCCGTACCCGCGCTCGATCGCCTGGAAAGCGCTCTTGCAGCGCTGTCCGAAGCCGATCGCACCTTGCAGACCTGGGCCGAGACCGGCGAGAGCTTCGACGCTCGCTTGGAGAGCACCGGGCCCGCGCGCTGCTTGCGCGCACTGAGCACGAGTCCCAAGCCGCTGCGCGTCACCGTGAATAACCCGCGCGTGAGCGTGAGCATCGATATTTCCGACGGCTTGGTCGTCGGTGCTGCGGGCGAATCGCGCCTCGATCCGAGCCAAAAGTGGGACGGCGCGCTCGCCCTGTCCGCGATGATGGTGTTGAGCTCCGGGCGCGTTCACGTGAACCCCGTGAGCCAACCCGCGGTCACCAACGTGATGGCGACGGTCGATGTCGCGCTCAACATGGCCGACTCCGAACCCTCGCCGATCACGCCGTCGATACCGACCACCGCAGCGCCCAGCCTGCCGCCACCGTCCGCCGCAGTACCGAGCGCGACGAGTCTGCCGTCGGTTGCGCCGATTCCAACCGTTGCGCCTGTGCAGTTGCCGGCTCGAAGTATCCCGTCGCTGTTCGCGCAGCCTCACACGGGAGTCAGTTTGCCGGCAGCGCTGTTCTTCGTCGCACTCGCGGCATTACAAGGCTTGCTCGTGGTGGCGGCGCTCAGCTTGCTGTTGAAGCCACGACATTCGAAGACCATCGCGAGCGCGTCAGCGAGTGTGTCGGCGCATACCGACGTATCCAGCGCGCCTGCTTCAGTCGCGCCCAGCGCAAACGCGAATCCGGCTTCAGCCGCGCAGACCGCGCAAGCACCGGCGAATGCGAGCATCCCGGTCGACGAAAGCGGCGCCAAAGCCCCCACCTGCAACGAATCGTTTGGCGGCGAGAAGGTGAAGCCCGGAGAGTATCCGGGCGCAGCTTACGGCCAAGTGCGGGACGCAAACCGCGCCCTCGTGCGCGGTGACATCGAGGCTGCACAGACTGCGCTGTGCAAAGCCGTGCTGTGGAACCAAACCAATCCCGCACTCCCGCTCGAACTCGCGCAACTGATGTTGCTACGCAGAGACGGCGCACAAGCGGTCGAGTGGGCCAACAAGGGACTCGCCCTCGACGCCACCAGCGCTCGCGGGCAAAGCATCCTCGGCGACGGCTTGGCACGCGTGGGTGACTACGAGGGCGCCAAGCGCGCCTGGCTCGCGTCCATGCACCTCGAACCGAGCAACGATCCGCAGCAGCTCAAAGCGCTCTCGTTCAGCAGTGTGCGTGAAGCGCAAGCCTCGATGAAGCGTCACGACTTCGCCCGCGCCGAGCGTTTTTTTCGCCGCGGCGTGGTGATGGACGGCGACAACGTCGCCGCGAGCAACGGCCTCGCCGATTCATTGCTCAAGCTAGGCGATGTCCCCTCCGCGCTCCGCTGGGCCAACCACTCAGTAGCCACCGCCCCACGCGACGCCACCGCGCGCGTCGTCCTCGGCGACGTCCTTTCAAAAAAAGGCGACCGCTCCGCCGCCGAAGTCGAATGGCGCGAAGCCCTACAACTCGACCCCGCCAACTACCTCGCCAAACTCCGCCTAAACAAACTCACCACCACCCCATAACGTCCTTTCTTTTGTTGATGGTCACTCACCACGTCCAACAGCGGCCCAGCCTTCGGCGTCGCGGACGAGGAAGAGGGAGAGAGGGACTAACCGCCGAGCCGCAGAGGCCGCAGAGATCTGAGAGAAGGTGGGGATTGCTCTTCGCGGCGTTTTGCGTCGTGACAACGAACTTTTCGACTTGAAGCGAGAACCCCAACTGTTTCAGATCTCTGCCGACGCGCGTTGCGAATTCATCAAACCCCTCGGGGTCGCGGAGCGAATTCCCTGAGCCATCATTCGCCGCTCAGCGCGACCCCCAAAAACTCCTCTCTGATCTCTGCGGCCTCTGCGGCTCGGCGGTTCAAACTCTGGGAGCCGTGCTGAGGCGCACTTGGCCCGCTTGCGAGACACATGGCCGCGATGCGCGCGGTGGGCCGCGACGGGAACCGAGCCGGGATGTGAGGTGCGATGCCGGAACGCGGGCGCCCCTTCTTGGGATCGTGCTTTGAGGGCGGGATCGCGCTAGATCGCTTGGCTATGCAGGAAGAGTCGCTGTTCGATCGGCTTGGTGGCGAGGCGGCGCTGCGTGCGATCATCGAGCGGTTCGTCGATCGCTTGTTCGATGACTTGATGATTGGGTATTTGTTCCGTGCGGCGGATCGTGAGCGGGTGAAAGCGAAGGAGTACGAGTTTGCCGCGCGTCATCTGGGCGCGCAGGTAGCGTACTCGGGTCGTCCGCTGAAGGAGGCGCACCGCGCGCATCGCATCACGGGAGGGCAATTCATGCGCCGGTTGCAGATCTTGAAGGAGACTTTGGCCGCGTTTCGCGTTCCGACGGAAGTGAGTGAGGCTTGGATCGCGCACACCCTTTCCTTGCAGGCCGAAATCACGGACAACGCTCTGGACCAATGCGATCCTCGACACAGCAATCGTTCCGGCTCTTAGCGATGAACGCGCAGCGCTGGGTGTGGTTGTCGCTCGCGGCTTCGGCCTGGTCGTGCGCCACCGCGGGCAATACCTGGATGAATCAGCCGCTGTCGACGGGCGCTTGGGGCGATGACGCGCCGCCCGCGAACAGTGCGCAAAGCGAAAACCTCGACGATCCCAAGGCAGTGCCGCCAGCGCGCGTCCAGTCGCGCGTGTTGAGCGATGCGCCGCCGAACGACGATCGCTTCACGCCGCTCACACCCAGTACGGCGAGCTCGGGTTCGCCCACCGCAATCAGCTCGCCACCCGTGAAGCTCAACCCGCGCGCGACGGGCGGGCGCGTTTTGGGCACCTTCCGCAACACCTACTACGACTTCCCCAGCGAGGCGGATTTTAGCGGCGAAACCGTCTCTTTGAAGAACCCGCGCTGCAAAACGATCAAGAGCGTCGCGCGTACCTTCTACGAATCGCTGTGCGTCCAAGGCAGCGGCACCTTGTCGAGCGGCAGCACCGTCAGCTTCGCCAAGCGCGACTGTGAATGCGCGGAGCTCTGTCCGCGCACGGGCCAGCACATCTGCTTCGACGAGCTGGACTCGAAGACCTATCCGTGGGGCCGCGGCGCGACGGGGCGTGCCATCACGCCGCTCGTGACGATCGCCGTCGATAGTGATCTGATCCCGCTCGATACGCCGGTGTACATCCCCGAGTACGACGGGATCCCGCGCGATCCGGCGCGTAGCACGACGCACGACGGCTGCTTCATCGCTCAGGATCGCGGTGTGCGCGTGAAGGGTGAACACGTGGACGTGTTCACCGGGCATCGCGAAATCACCGCGCTTTGGAACAACCTGGTACCGAGCAACCGCGGCGTGACCGTGATCGTCGATCATCCGCGCTGCGCGCGGGTCGCGCCGAGCCGCTGAGCATCACTCAGCGCTCGGCGCGTGCTGCGGCACATCAATCGCGGCGGCTGTTGGGTGGGCCGGGGTCGACTTGGCGCAACTGCAGCGAGTCGACGATGCGGCCTTGAGCGAGCACATTGGTGATCACGACCAACCACGTGCCTTCGTCGGCCCAATTCTGACGCTTGAGGTAGGCCAGCGCGTTCTTCACGGTCTCTTCCGGATCATCGCTGAACGGCATCAGGAACGGCTCGACGCCCCAGGGCAAGAGCAGGTGACGGAACGTCTCCACGTCATCCGTGAACGCGTAGATCGGCACGCCCACGGCGCGCAGCGCGGCGAGCGTGTAAGCCAAGAACCCGCTGCGCGTAAAAACCACGATGCCCGACTCGCCGAGCTCCTTGGCGAGCACGGTCGCGGCACGCAGCATCTTGGCTTTGGGCTGCTCGAGCTCGATCGTCTCGTTGAACAGCCGCTTTTCCGTCGGCTCGATGGAACCGATGATGTTCTTGAACACGTCCACGCACTCGAGCGGGTATTGCCCGGTGGTGGTCTCGCCCGAGAGCATCACCGCGTCCGCGCGCTCGCGCACCGCGGTCGAGATGTCGGAGATTTCAGCGCGCGTCGGCATGGGAGCGCTGATCATCGACTCCAGCAAATGCGTGGCGATGATCACCGGCTTGCCCTCTTTCAGGCACAGATCCACCATCTGCGTCTGCACCAGCGGCAGCGTGTGGTAGTCGATTTCGATACCCAAGTCGCCGCGCGCCACCATCACCGCGTCGGTGACTTTGATGATCGCGTGCATGTTGCGGACGCCGCTCTGATCCTCGATCTTCGCGATGATTTTCGCTTTCGATCCGAGATTGTCGAGGAAGTCACGCAAGAGCAGGATGTCTTCACTGCGGCGCACGAAGGACAGCGCGACGAAGTCGATGCCCGCTTCGACGCCTGCACGCAGATCGCGCTCGTCCTTCTCGGTCAGCGACGGCAAGTTCACCATCATGCCCGGGAGGTTGACGTGACGACGCGAACCGAGCTTGCCTGGCGTGAGCACCTTACAGCGCACGTGCGTGGCATCCAGATCCAAGACCTGCAAACGCATCAAGCCGCTGTCGACGAGGATCGTCGCGCCAATCGAGACGTCCGTGGGCAGCCCGGGGTAGTTCACGGAGACACCACGCACACCCGGCGTCGGCGTGTCCGTGTAGAACTCGAACTGATCGCCGATCGCGAGCTCGATCGGAGTCTCGACGACACCAGTGCGGATCTCTGGCCCCTTGACGTCCATCATCACGGCGACGTGACGACCCAACTGATTCGAGACTTTGCGTACGCGCTCAATCAGGTTCTTCGCCCAGTCGCCTGAGCCGTGAGCCATGTTGAGGCGGAGCACGTCGACTCCGGCGGTGATGAGCTGCCCAAGCTTTTCTTCGCTGTCGGTGGCAGGTCCGACGGTCGCAATGATTTTCGTGTGCCGATAGTAGCCGCGCATGAGCTCCTCTACCCTCGATCGAGGGGGCGAGCCAAGTGGACTTCGCGTGTCACGCAGCTGCCGCTCATTCCGGCGCCTGAGCGGTTTCGAATGTTTCAGGCTTGCGGTGTGCGGGCGGCCTACTGGGATAGACTCGAAATTGGCCGTCCGCGCACTTCACGAAGGAGTGTCTCGACGCGGCGGAAAGCTGCATTTCTGCCCAGCTGCACCAAATGCCCTCCGTGCCAGGACACCAACTGCGAACCAAAATGCGCGGCGAGTTTTCGGGCGTGGGTGACGGGGGTGATGCGATCTGCCTTGGCGCCGACGACCAACGTGCGGGGCGGAGGAATCAGCGGTTTGCGGTCGAGCGGGCTCACGACGCGATAAATCCGCTCCAGGAGGGCGTGCTCCTCCGCCGCGACGTCCGCCGCGCTGCTGAGCTCCCCTTGTTCGCGCACGAAATCGGCCAAAGAGGCGAGCGGGATCACTGGCACGCAAAACGAGAGACCCGGTTCGACAGTAGCAAGCAGAGACGCGGTGTAACCCCCGAGGCTCATGCCCATCACGCCGATCTCGGGCCTACCTTGGGCGCGCAGCCAGCCTACGAAATTGCGCAGATCCGCGATCGCCTGACGGAAGCCCTCATTACTAAAGCGCGGATCGGAGCCCGGGAACTCTGGAGCGCCGCGACGCGTCGCGTCCGCCCGGACGCCATGGAACGGCAGCGTAAAAAGCGCCACGTCATAGCCGCTGCGCAGAAAACGCTGCAGCGGCCAGACGCGCTGCTCCATTGGGTAGCTGCCCGCCATGTAGCCGTGGATCAGGATGGCCACGGGTCGCTCGTCACCCGACGTTAAAAGCCGAGCTGCCGCAGCACGGTTTTCGGCACACCGTGCGTACCGCTCAGCGAACCCAGGCAGAAACGGCTGGTATTCGCTGGCCCACGATAGATCGAACGCCCGCGCGAAGCCGGTTTCGCGCGGAAGCTCACGGGCGACCGGCGAGATGCTGCGCGGCGTCAGAAAAAATTCGTCGCCCAGCGAATCCGGGTACGACTCGACGAAGGCGCGCAGTGTTTTGACTCGATGGTCGAGCGCCGGGGATTCCGCGGCGCGCGAGCGACCGCTCGATCGCGCCTGAACTGCGAGCGTCACCGCGCGGTCGACCGCGCCTGCGGCGCTGCCCAAAACTCGGCGAGTGACACGTCCAATCACGGTGAGTCGTTAGCGTGCACCGCACGCGCTTGAAAGACCAGCATTTCGAGCGTGCCCACTTCACGTAAGAAGCGCTGGTCGTGAGGGCCGGCGGGGCAAAGCGAAACGGCGTTCACACCCCGCTCTGCCAAGCGCTTGGCGAGACGCTGCGTTGCGTCGCGAAATGGATCGAGCGTCGAGGTCACCAGCTGGATACGCAGCGCCGGTCCCGAAGTTTTCAGCGCCGACAAACGCTGCGCGTACTGCTCGACCGCGGCCACACTGAACGCCGGCTGAACGCCGCTCAACGCGGCAAATAACTGCGATTTACGCAGAAAAATCTCGAGCGCGACGTACCCGCCGAGCGACACGCCCGCGACACCGCAGTGCTCGGCGCCCGCGAGCAGCGGCGTTTCGGCTCGCACCGCGGGCAACACCGTTTGCTCGACGTAGTCGGCGTAGCGATCCAAAACCGGCGCGCTCGGGTGCTGTTTGAAGACGTTGGGCGTGAACGGACAGACCAGCGCCAAGTCTGGAAAGGGCCGCTCACGCAGCTCGTGATTGAGCTCGACCAAGCGCTCGTCAGTGAGGTACCGCTCGCGCGACAGCGTGCGCTGAACCGGAGGTGAGCTCAGCCGCGCGTACGCATCGGGCAGCCCGTAGCGATCGTACCAAGCGCGAATGCCGAGCGCTTCACTGCCTGTTTCACCGAGGCCATGAAACAGCACGAGTAGCGGCAGCGGCTCACTGTCCGGCACTCGCGTCGGCCGCAGCAGCAGGCACTTCTGCCCAAACTTCCCTGGGTTCGACAACGTGAGTTCACGCGCGCTCAATGCTCCGGCCTCGGCCGCACGCGCGCCCGCAGCCAAGAGCGACAGCGCCGACGTGAGCCACCAACGCCGCGTAATCACCTGGGTCAACTCCGATGACGAAGCGCGGGGATCAGCTTCGCCGGAGAGCTCACCATCAATAGTGTGCCCAGCGCCGCCACGCCTAGCCCGCCCGCGACACGCCCAAAGTGCAATCCGTGATCGCCGATTCGGCCTAAAAATCGCACCGACAAGATCACCGTCGCGTTGTACGCCGCATGCCCGATGATCGAAGGCACGAGTGAGCCGCTGTAGAGGCGCGTCAAGCCGAACGCGATGCCGAGTACCACCGTGCCGGCGATCTGCGTGGGTTCGAGGTGAAACAAGCCGAACAGGACGCTGGGCACGAGCACCATTTCGGCGTGCGATCGCTTTTCGAAGGCGCGCGTCACCAACCCGCGGAACACCAGTTCCTCGACCAGGGCCGGCAGCACTGCCGCGGCGAACAGCACGCCGATCAACCCTTCACTGGACGCGTTCTGAGAAACCGCCACCACCAAACGCTCGGCGTTGAGGTCTCGCCCCAAGAAGCGAAACGCGAGTTCACCCGCGAGCTCTGCCAGCGGTCCAAAACCGAACACGATCAACAGCCCCGCACAGATCGTGCGAAACGTCGGATGCCCGATCGGGAAGACGTGCCCGATGTGTGGACGGTGACGAATGATCCAAATCGTGAGGGTGATGGCGACCGCGAGTTCGTTGACCGCGATCGAGACCGCGATCCACGTCGAACTCGTCACGAGCGGCGAGGTGTGTGGGTCGCTGATCAATGCGAGCGCGTGATCCAACGGCAAGCCCGCGCGCACCGCGAGCACCGCGGCTGTCGCGGCCACGCCGACACCAGTCACGAACACGGCAATCAACGCGACCAACCAAAACAACACCGCTTGCAGCCGCGTTGGAATTTCCTTGGCCGGAGCGTGCGAGAGCGGAGTAAGGGTCGCTGTGCTGCTCATCGGGGATGTTCAGTCTACCCCCGGCCTAGACCCACGGGCCCTGCCAAAGACTTCGGCCCGCGACACCAGAACGTGTATCGTCCTGCCAATGATGGGTCAGACGGGCATGGGCCTGAAATTTAGCTTCGTTTTGCTGTGTTTGTTGGGTGTGGGCGGGTGTTCGAGCACGGAGGATTTACCCGACCCGAATGCCACGGTCAGCGGCTTCTGCGGGAACTGGGCCAAGGGCGCCTGTTCGAACGCGGTCGTGTTGGCCTGTTCCGGAGCGGAAAAGGTCGACACCACCCTGACTGACAAGTGTGTCAGGAAGCAGCAACTGTTCTGTGAGGGGTTGTTGCTGGCCCCGGGCTACAGCTCGCAGAAAGCCTCGCAGTGCTTGAGCGCGGTGCAGACCGCGTACAACGACGCACGCCTCACGTCAGCGGAGATCGCGACCGTGCGCCACCGCGGTGAACCGTGCAACCACTTGATCAAGGGTCCGCAGGCCGAAGGTGAGAGCTGCGAAGTAGACGACGACTGCGACACGATCAAGAACTTCCTGTGCGTGAAGAAGAGCGGAGTGGGCAGCTGTCGCATCCCCACGGTGGTTGCGAACGGAACCTCCTGCTCCGCGCCGGACGCAGCGTGTAGCCCCGGCTTCTATTGCGGCGTGGACGAGAGCTGCGTGCAGAGCAAAGCCGCGGGCAGGGCGTGCAGCGAAGACTTCGAGTGCCAGACCGGGCTCGTGTGTGACGGGAGCAAGTGCAGCGCAAAGGTCAGCCCCGACGAGTGCATGAAAGACGAAGATTGCCCGAGCAACGTGTGCGACATTCCGGTCAACTCGACGTCCGGCATGTGCGTGTCTGCCATCACGCTGTCCGCGAGCAGCGGCGTGTGCGAGGATTTGCGATGAAATTGTGGGTCGGGCGGAGCACTTGGGCGCTTCTTCTGTGCTGCTCGGCGCTCGTCGCTTGCGACGAGGAGCCCAAACGCACGGCGCCCAAACCGGAAGCAACGGCAACGGCGACTGCCACCGTGACCGAAGCACCCAAGCCCGCCGGCCCACCCACGTTCGAGATCGACACGCTCAGCGCCAAAGTCGGCTTCGAGCGCGCTCTGCTCGACAAGAACGACGGTCGCACGAACCTGATCAACCTGCTCAAGTCCACCGAGAAGTACGTCAGCAGCAATGACGTCACGCTGATCGTGGATCGCAGCGCCAAGCTGCCATGGGTGGTCGCTTACATCGACGAGCTCGGCAAGCTCGGCGCCAAGCATGTGATCATCAAGACCGAAACTCGCAAAGAGTTCGCCGCGAGCTTGCCCTTCACGCCCGAACTTTCACTCAAGCCCCCGCCCGACTGCAGCGTCGTCGCGATGGTGCTGGAAGATCGCGGGACGGCCGTGTGGAAGCTCTCCGGAGGCGTGGCCACCAAGCACGGCAAAGGCATGGCCGGCCCGGATCTGAGCATGACCGGCGACAACATCGAGCGCTTCGCCAAAGGCTGCAAATACTCGACCACCTTGTTCGTCTCGGTCGGACCGAGCGTCGAGTGGGGCCTCGCGTACGACTTGGCCGCGTCCGCGAAGACCTTGCCGAAAGCAAGCTTCGACGGCTTCGTGCTGCTGGGCGAAACACCGGTCCCTGGGCACAAAGTTTCGCTACGTCATTGAGCCGCGTACGCGCTGGGGCAGCGGGCTCAGCGCGCGCGTGATGCGTCCGTACGCAGAGTCGACGGTGCGGACGCGGCCGCCGCCGCCGCGAACTGCGCGAGCAGGCGCTCGACATCGGCGATGTTGAACGGCTTCTCCAGCTGGGCGCCGGGATGCTGCGACAGAAATTCCCTGGCCCGCGGAGTGAACGCTCCGCCAGTCATGAACACGAAGCGCTCTGCCAACGCCGGGAAGTCCCGCTTGACGGAGTTGTAGACGGCCGCGCCATTCACGTCCGGCATCATCAAATCACACAGCACGAGATCGAAGGCTGAATCATTCTGCAGCCGAGTCAGCGCTTCACGCCCGCTGGTGCAGATGCTCACCTCGTGGCGGCCTTTGAACGCGTACAGCAGCGTTTGGCCGAGCAGCGGCTCATCATCGATGATCAGAATACGCGAGGGCGGGACCAGCTCCTGGGGCGGAGCTTCCGCAACGACGCGCTGCGACGCGCTCTCTTCGGACGCGAACGGCAAAACCACTCTGAATGTCGTACCACGACCGAGCTCCGTCGACACGGATATCTCACCACCGAGCGACGTCAGGATACCTCGACAGATCGCGAGACCAAGACCCGTGCCAGCGCCGGCCACTTTGGTCGTGAAGAAAGGATCGAAGATCCGGGCCAAGTCTCGCTCGGCAATACCGCCCCCGGTGTCCGAAATCTCGATCACGGCGGAACCGTCCTCGGCACTGGTGCTGATTGTGATCTCGTTCACCGAAGGATCACCCTCGATGGCCTGCGCGGCATTCATGATCAAATTGAGAAACACTTGACCGAGCCGCGCCTCATCACCAATTACCGGCGAAATTCCGGCGTATCGTTTGATCAGGCGTGCGCGATGCCGCACTTCGTTCCAGGCAACGCGGATCGTCGTGTCCAAAACCGTCTCGATCTCGACCGCTTCGCCATTTCCGGGGGTCGCGCGCGAAAAGTCCATCAAATCACGGACGATATTGCGCACACGTTCAGCGCCTTCACGGGCGCTATCCAAGGCTGCCACAGCACCGGAAACGTGTTCGAGCTCCTCGTGCGGGTGACCCTGGAGTAACAGCTGTAAACCGTGGAGTTCGCGCAGACCGAGATCCAAGCTGCCCAGCACGTACGACAGTGGGTTGTTGATCTCGTGCGCCACTCCGGCAGCCAGCGTGCCGAGCGAAGCCATCCGCTCGGTCTCCGCGCGGTGGAGCTCGTTCGCGTTCGGATCGACAAATGCTCGAAGCTCGTCTGCACGTCGCGAGAAATTGCTGGAAACGGAAATAGATTTCATTGGCCCCTCAACCAAGATTTCGAGAAAAGTCTCCCATACTTTTTCCCTAGTAGCGAATCGTCCCTACAAGGTCGGGCGAAAACCCAGCAGATCCCCGGCGTTCCCTTGACGACGCGGTGCGAGCGGCACACGCTCTGCCGCGGTTGCCAGGTCGCACGCAAGCGTCCCAGAGCGGCCTCGAGCACCCCGTGACAGCCAAAGAAGACGCAAAGAAACGCGCCAAACCGCAAGCCGCCAAGCGAGCGCAGAGCCCCCGTGCGCGCGCCAACCAATCCCAGAGCGAGGCCGAGCCCGCGAGCGGCGAGGACGTCGGTGAAGACCCGGACACGGACTCCGACGACCAAGAGCCGGAAGCTGTGGGCGATGATCGGGCGGTCTTCGATACCGAAGCCGAGATCGTCGACAGCGACGAGACCGACTCGGACGAACGCCGCGAACCCAGCGATGAGCGCGATCCTGCGGCCGAGATCGAATACGCCGGCGACCGAGAGCGCGAACGTGAACGCGACGACAACGGCGAGCGTGAAGGTGAGCCGGATGCGGACGAGCGAGGCTTGGCGCGCTTCGACGCACTGCAAGCTTACATGCGTGAAGTGCAACGGCACCCGCTGCTCTCGGCCGACGAAGAGCACAAGCTCGCCGTTCAGTACCAAAAGAGCCAAGAAGGCGGCTTGGTTGGCGACCGCGAAATCGCCGCGCGCTTGGTCACGGCCAACCTGCGCTTGGTCGTCAAAATCGCCTACGAGTACCGGCGCGCGTACCGCAACATGATGGACCTCGTTCAAGAGGGCAACATCGGCTTGATGCAAGCCGTGAAGCGCTACGACCCGTACCGCGGCGTGAAGCTCTCAAGCTACGCCGCTTGGTGGATTCGCGCGTACATGCTGCGTTTCATCCTCAACAATTGGCGCCTGGTCAAAGTCGGCACCACTCAAGCTCAGCGCAAACTCTTCTTCAATTTGAACAAGGAGAAGGCGCGCCTCACGGCCATGGGTATCGAACCCAGCCACGCCGAAATCGCCAAGCGCCTCAATGTGGCCGAGTCTGAGGTGACGGAGATGGATCGCCGCCTCGCGCGCGCCGACGCCTCCCTCGACGCAACCGTGAACGAGGCGGATGGTCGCTCCACCACTCGCCTCGAGCTCATGCCGTCGAGCAGCGCCACTCCCGATCAAATCGCCGAAGGCTCGGAGTTCTCCGAATTGCTGCACGCAGAATTGGCGGAGTTTCGCACCACGCTCTCGGGTAAAGACATCGACATCTTCGACAAACGCGTGGTCGCGGACGAGCCGCTCACGCTGCAAGAACTGGGCGATCAATTCGGCGTCTCGCGCGAGCGCGTGCGCCAGCTCGAATCGCGCCTGATGGGCAAGCTCCGCGAGCACCTGCGCCAGAACTTCGGGGACGCCGTGGGCGTCGGCGACGCCGTGAGCGTCGGCAACAACAATTGAGCCAAGCGACGAACGCCGTGCTCGGCAAGCTGTACCTGGTCGGCACCCCGATCGGCAACCTCGGCGACATCACGCTGCGGGCGCTCGAGACGCTCAAGCAAACCAAGCACATCGCAGCGGAAGACACGCGTCGCACGCGCCAGCTGCTCACGCACTTTGCGATTTCCGAGCGCGCCTTGCATGCGCTCGACGCCAACGCCAGTCCGCGCAAGATCGAGGAGCTACTGCAACTGCTCGAGAGCAGCGAGGACATCGCGCTCGTCACCGACGCGGGCATGCCGTCCGTGAGCGATCCGGGGACGGCGCTAGTGCGCGGGGCGCATGCGCGCGGCATCACCGTGGTGCCGATTCCGGGAGCGAGCGCGGTCACTGCCGCGGTCGGCGTGTCGGGCTTGGTCGACGCGAGCTTCGTCTTTTTGGGATTCTTGCCGCGTCATGGGCGAAAGCGAAAAGAAGCCTTCGCGCGCCTCGAAAAGAGCTTGGATCCGCTGGTGATCTTCGAATCGCCGCAGCGCATGGCCGCGACCTTGCGCGAGCTTTGCGAACGGATTCCGGAGCGAGCGTGTACCCTGTGCCGCGAGATCACGAAGCTGCACGAAGAGATTGCGCCGAGCACGATTGCAGAGCTCGCGGCACGCGAAGGCGAATGGCGTGGTGAGATCACGCTGGTCATCGCCGCTGCCAGTGAAGAGAGCGGCGATACGGTAGTCGATCTCGCGACGCTCGAAGAACGCGCGAAGTCGCGGCTCGTCGCCGGCGCCACGGTGAAGACGGTGGTTGCCGAGCTGGGCGAAGAAGAGATCGGGATCGCGCGGCGCGAGCTGTATGCGCTGGTCCAGCGCGTCCGAGAGGAATTGGGAGAATGAGGGGGCGCTCGACGCGCTTCGCGACACCCGAAGGGGTGAGCTCCAGCATCGCAGCTCCGAGGGCGCTGAGTTCCCGACCCTGCCGTTAGTTCGGCACGGCCACACCCTATCGTGACCAGGCAGGGCTCTGCCGCTCTTCCCCCCAAATCTCCCTCTGATCTTTGCGGCCTTTGCGGCTTTGCGGTTCAAACTCGGAGAGCTGCTCTAGAAGGAAGGAATGCCACAAGACGACCTTCAGCCAACCGCGTCGGAAACGCTGCTCTTTCTGCCCGGCGCAGGCGGCAACACCACGCTGTGGCAGCCCGTCAGTGACGGACTGTCGCATCAGGGCGGGCGACGGTTCTTCGGTTGGCCGGGGTTTGCGGGTGCTCCAGCGGACCCGAACGTGCGCGGACTGCCCGATCTGGTGGCGCGAGTGGTGGACGAGATCGCGGGTCCGTCGCTGCTCTTTGCACAGTCGATGGGGGGGCTGATCGCGTTGCGCGCGGCCCTCGCGAAGCCCGAGCGCATTCGCGCAATGGTGCTGTCCGTAACGTCTGGAGGGATCGACGTTGCCGCATTGGGTGGCAGCGATTGGCGGCCGCAGTTCGAGCAGTGGAACCCGAACGCGCCGCGCTGGTTTCTCGATGCGCGAGACGATCTCACTTCTCAGCTGCCTCGAATCGCCGTGCCAACTCTGCTGCTCTGGGGCGACGCGGATCCGATCAGCCCCGTCGCGGTGGGCCAGGTACTTGCCGCATTGCTGCCCCAATCCGAGCTGGTGGTGATCCCGGGTGGCACGCACGACTTGGTGAGCGAACGCGCGAGCGAAGTTCTGCCTCATGTCGAGCAGTTCCTCGAACAGCTCACACCCCCTCCGGCCAGCGCAAACCCGACGCGCGGCTAGAGCGCGAGCGCCAGAATCTGTCCGGCTGCGTCCGGCGTGATGTCCAGTCTTTCTCCCATTCGCAAGCGGCGGTTGGCTTTGAGCTTTGCGACGATCTGGGGAATGGCTTCTTCACCAATGCCGTAGGCGGAGAGCCGCGTGGGGATGCCTAGAGACTCGAAGAAACCGGCGGTTTGCGCGATCGTCGTGTCGATGGCTTCAGCGGAGTCAGAGCCGCTGATGCCGAACACGCGGGCGCCGAACTGCAGCAGCTTTTCTGCCTTTTGCTGACGGCGAGCTTCGAGCACTGCAGGCAATACGACAGCCAGGCTGCGCGCGTGATCGAGGGCGTACAGGGCAGTGAGTTCGTGCCCGATGTGGTGCGTGGTCCAGTCTTGAGGGACGCCCTGTCCGATCAACCCGTTGAGCGCGAGGCTGGCCGCCCACATCAGGTTGGCTCGCACTTCGTAGTTTTGCGGATCGCTGAGCGCGAGGGGGCCTTGTTCAATGAGGGTGAGCAACACGCCTTCAGCGAGGCGATCCGGAAGCGCACCGCCCGCGGGATAGGTCAGGTATTGCTCGACTACGTGCACGAATGCGTCGGCAATGCCGTTCGACACTTGCTGCGGTGGGAGCGAGAGCGTGGTCTCCGGATCGAGTACCGCGAAGCGCGGAAAGCAGTGCGGGCTGATGAAAACGAGCTTTTGGCCGGTTTCCTTGTTGCTGATCGCCGCGGCCCCATTCGACTCGGATCCGGTTGCCGGCAGCGTGAGCACGACGCCGAGCGGCAACGCGCCCGTCACGCGCGCGCCTTTGGAGAGGATCGCCCAGGGCTCCACTTCAGTCCGCGCCGCGGCGGCGATCAATTTTGCGCCGTCGATCACCGAGCCACCGCCGACTGCGAGCACGAAGTCGATCGACTCTCGGCGAACGATTTCCAAAGCGGGCAGCAAAGCGGCGACGTCCGGGTTCGGCGCGACACCCCAGAACTCGTGCACGGTGCGACCGGCGAGTGCCTTCATGACTTGCTCGAGCACGCCATTCTTGCGAATCGAACCTCCGCCGGCGACGAGCAGGATGCGCGCGTCAGCGGGGATTTCGTCCGCGATGTTTTCGATTTGGCCGCGGCCGAACAGGATTCGAGTCGGGTTTTGGAAGGTGAAGTTGCGCATGCTTCCTCCGAGCTTCGTGATAGCGCGTCGAAATTATTTCGAATGGGACTCGATGAGTTCCCGCACTGCGGCGAGGGCCAGTTGATTTTCCATCAGGGCAATGTGGCCCTCTCCGGGAACTTCTACGTAACGCGCGCGAGAACCGAGTGCAGCGGCGATGGCACGGCCCTGTTCGGGACCCATCAGCGCTTCATCCGCGGTACCTTGGACGACCAGGATCGGCGCCTGCAAATCAGCCAAATATGGCCGCGTGATGAAGTCATCACCCGGGTCCAGCTTTGCGTAGAACGACCGCCGTACCATCGTGATGTCGTCGACGGAGGCGAGCAGCGAAAGCGACGCTGGCTTGGGCGTTTGCTTGGAGAGCACGCCCATGGCTCGCGCAGCGAGATGACCACCGATGGAAAAGCCGACCACGTGTACGCGCGCTCGATCGAGCTTTTCCGTCGCGCACAGTTGCGCGAAGATCTCGGGGGCGTCCGCCGCTAAGAGCGGCAGGCGTGCCTCGCCGTCGGACGAGTCGTAACCGCGGTAGGCGAAGATAGCGAGCCCCCAATCACGCGTGCCGGCGAGGTTCGTGAGGAAGGTCTGACCGACCTTCAGCATGTGCGCGTCATTACCCTGATAGAAGAGCACCCACGGCGCATCAGCCGCATTGGGTCGACGCACCAAGCCGTTGAGACGAATGCCTGGCGCGACGGTGATTTGAGTCGCGCGAAAGCCCGGCTGCGACGAAAGCGCCTGGTACTCCGCCGGCGCAATGCTCCCAGTCTGGTACGTGAAACGCAGCCGTTTGGGGCCAAAAACGCGCGCGAAAATGCCGAGCGACAAAGCCAGGACTGCTGCGACTCCCAAGATGATCCACCCTTTGCGGCTGATTCGAAACATCACTTGCTCGAGGAGCGTTCTCTAAGCATTGCGCAGTTTTTTGAAGCGCGAACCGTATTGATCGTCGTCCGAGATCTCGACCAAGCGCGGGATCTGATAGGCGGCCATGCGATCACGACAAAAGGCACCCATCCGCCGTTTGAAATCCGCGAGTGGCTCGGGAGCCTTCAGGTTGAAGCGCGCCGCCACCATCTGGCCCATCATGGGGTGAGGTTTGCCGAACACCGCCACCTCCTGCACGTTGTCCATCTGCAGCAAGATGTTCTCGACCTCAGCGGGATAGACCTTTTGACCGCCAACGTTGATCAGGTCACTCGCGCGACCCAAGATGCGCAAGTATTCGCCGTCGACCTCGACGGCATCTTGGGTGTTGAGCCAGCCTTCTTCGTCGAACAAGTCCGGCGCGTTCAAGTAGCCGATCATGGCTGCATCGGCCTTCACCCATAGAATGCCGTCGATGATTTTGGTCTGGAATCCTTCGCCGGTGAACTTGATCCAGAGTGATTCCGAATCACGCGAGCGCGAGCGCAGCACACCGAGCTCCGACATTCCGTAGGTTTGCACCAACGATACCGCGGGAAATACCTCGTGCAGCTTCTTGAGCGTGCTCGGCGGCATGGGTTCCGTGCCGTAGGCGATCACCTGCAGTGACGAGAAATCATACTGCTCGAACAGGCCCGACATCAGCCACAAATTGAGGAACGTAGGTGAGGCCGGCAGCGTGTGCACGCGGTACTTTTCGAGCGCGCGCGACACGGTTTCCGGATCGCGATTCGGCACCGTCACCACGGTGCCGCCACTGGCGAGCGTATTGAACAACGTGTCGATGCCGCCGATGTGATCGAACAGCAAAAACGTCAGCGTGGTCTTCTTTTGACGGATCTTGAGGAACTTTTCCAGTAGCGACACGAAGTCGTGCAGGATCGCTTTGGGCGACCCCGTGGACCCTGACGAAAAGATGATCAACCCGGGATGACCGCGCGCGATCAGCTTCTTGGTGACCGTGTTTTGAACGGTGCGATCATAGTCGTAGAAGGTAGACGCGTCCGCTTCGTCGAACTCGACGAGCAAGCGTGCTTCGGCGATTCCCAAGAATTGATCGCGCTGGGTGCGCATCAGCGGCGTCAGCGGAGCGATGATTGCGCCAAGGCGCACCAGGGCGACCAGAGCGGCACACGCGTTGGGCGAGAACGAGCCCTCCAGCGCGACCACTTCGCCCGGCTTCAGACCGCGAGCCTCGAATTTCTCCTGCCACCCATCGGCGAGCTTGGACAGCTCCGTGTAGGTCGCAACCTTGTCATTCCAGACCAGCGCGGGTTCATCGCCCCAGGCGACGATGCGCTCGAATAGCCATGGGGCAATCATAGCCGGCACAGCCTAGCAGTTCAGGCGCGCCCTTGTCGCGGTTCACTTCAGAATGTCGGACACCGCGAACACAATCTCCGGAAATGCACCGAGACGAATCGACTGCCCGCGCTCGTAGCGTTCTGTTCGAGAATAAGCGTCGGGCGACGGCTCCGTGTACACCTCGATGCAGCGATCCTGGAGGTTGACGACCCAGTACTCCGGGATTCCGCAGCTTGCGTATAGGCGCAACTTCCTGCCGCGATCTTTGGTGAGCGAAGACTCGGCCACTTCAATGATCAGGTACGCCTTGCTCGGGTGATCGAGGTCATAGTCACCCAGTGTGACGACCGTGAAATCCGGCTCGGGCTCCGAAATCTCCGACGCCGCAAAGGACGATTGGCAACGCACCCCTGCCCGTCCTTCCAAGGCCAGGATGAGCAAGCGGTTGAGCCTTTGCACCGTCGAATCATGAGGCGGGCCGATCGGGCTCATGGCGACGAGTTCTCCATCGAGCAACTCGATGGACTCGTCTTCGAACGCGCCAAGCTTGACCAATTGGTCGTACTCGACGCGGCGCAGGGGGCGAATGACTTCAGCGACTGAAGCGACGGCCATGGGGAATCCTCCGGAAGTTTCGCATGCACCCCAACAGCTCGGGCAGCGCCGGCCGGGAGTTACGCAATTTTCGCGCAACCCCCTTTCGAAAGCGCTGCTCCGTCAGGTCACGCCGCCCAGGTAAATGACCTGGCCGGTGATGTTGTCGCTACTGGGGCTGATGAAGAAGTCACACACGTTGGCGCAATCGAAGTTCGTGCCCAAGCGCTTGATCGCGAGGTTATTCACCACCGCGTCGATCTTGTCTTGCGGCACGCCCTTGATCATGTCCGTCATGATCGGCGTGGCGCCGAACGAGTTGCAGGTGATACCCCACTGCCCGAGCTCGAACGCCAAGATGCGCGTGAAGGTGACGACTGCGCTCTTGGATGCCGCGTAAATCGCCTCACCCGCCAGCGCGATCGGCGCGACGATGGTCGTGAAGTTCACGATGCGCCCGTACTTGCGGCGAATCATCACCTTGGCCGCGTCACGACAGACGAGCATGGTGCCGGTAACGTTGACCGAGAGCATGCGATCCGCCGACTTCGCGGGCGTCAGCAAGATGTGGTTCATGCTGGCGATGGCCGCGTTGTTCAGCACCACGTCGATGCGACCGTGGCGCTTGGTGATGTCGGCAACCATCAAGCGGACGGCGCGCTCGTCAGCCACGTCCACCTCGTGGTGGTTGTAGTTGGGATCTTTCAGATCACTGACGCCGCGGCTGCAGCCTTCGACCAGGTAGCCCTTTTGCAGGTAATACTCGCACAGGTAGCGGCCAATGCCCTTACGGCTACCGGTCACGAGCATGACCGGCTTTTCGCTCACGTTGCTCACGCCGCGCTCACTTCCGCGACCATGGCCACGACGTGATCGGTCAGTACTCCAACGGTCCGAAACGGGCTGTTGCGCTGCGACATGGCCTTGTCGTTTGCGAGCGTCACGGACGCGCCGTGCTCACCTTCCACGCGCTGCTCTACCTCGACAATCAATGACACGACTCCCAGCGAGTCGAGCACCGCGTCTTTTCCTACGAGCACGGTGTCCTCCGTGAGGGCAGCAGGGGCGTCCATCCCAGTTTGGGCAAAGACTTCTTGGAGACTCGCGTAAACGATATTGAGGGCAGCTGTACGTTCGATCATGTTTCCAAACTCCGACGCTTTTGACCACGCAACAGCGCCATCCGAAACCAAACAAACGTTATCCATGTAGTCTGGAACGCCGGAAGCGTCTAGGCTGACGCGCTCGGATCGCAGACGAAATGAATAGAAAAGAGGCGCTCAGGCTCGAGTATCTGGATGGGCTCCGGGCGGTTGCCGCGCTCTATGTCGTACTTTTCCACGCGGGCGTCGGCTTCGTCGACGCCGAGCGGCCAATCTTCGGATTTGCGCGAAATGTGCAGCGCGCTCTGAGCTTCGGGCACGACGCCGTCGCTGTCTTCATCGTCTTGTCTGGCTACTGCTTGATGCTGCCCGTGGCGCGCACCGAAGGAGTGCAGGTGCGCGGAATACCGAACTACATCGCCCGCCGTGCTTGGCGAATTCTCCCGCCCTATTTTGCGGCGCTAGCGGGCTCACTGCTGTTGCTCGCGCTCGTGCCCGTGCTGGAAACATGGACGAAAACCATCTGGGCGGACACGTTTCCAGCGTTCGAGCGCGGGCCAATCGTCAGTCACCTGCTCTTGATTCACAATCTGTTTCCAGCGTGGGCCCACACCATCAACGGTCCACTTTGGAGCGTGGCAACGGAGTGGCAGATCTATTTCTTCTTTCCGTTCTTCCTATTGCCCATTTGGCGTCGTTGGGGTGCGGGCGCGACGGTGCTTGCGGCGTTCGCGCTCGGCGGCGCGCTAACGATCGTCGCGCCGAGCGCGGCGGGCTGCGCCGCATCGTGGTACCTCGGCTTGTTCGCGCTGGGCATGTGTGCAGCGGGCATCGACTTTGCTTCGCGAGCCAGTGAGCGCTTCTTGCGCGAGCGTGTCGCGTGGCGCATCGTCAGTTTGGGAACCCTCGCCGCAGTGGGCTGCGGAGTGACGGTGCTGGTCAAGTACTGGTTCCGGTTCATGCCGTACAGCGACGCGCTGGTCGGTGCAGCAACCGCCAGTGCGCTGCTCTATCTGACTCCGCACGCGCTGCGCCCGGCCGAGCACCGGCGCCCGCTCGCGCTCCGAATCTTGGAGTCCGGACCGCTGGTCACCGTCGGACGGTTCTCGTACAGCCTGTACCTGACCCATCTGCCGATTGTGGCACTGTGCTATTTCTGGCTGCGCCGGCTCGGGCTGTCGCCGAACATGGAAATGCTCAGCTTGATCGCGCTCAGCTTGCCCCTATCGTTGGCGCTCTCGTACGCCTTTTATTGGCTTTTCGAGCGGCGCTTCGTGGGCGCCCCGCCGGCCTTTTTTCGGTTGCGCCGTAGTTGAACCGCGTTTTGCGGCAGGCCGCCTCTCGCCCGCCAGCTCGCCCCTCGGCGCCCCGACTATGCTAAGACCCCGCCCGTGTTCGAAGCGCTCAGCAAAGGCTTTCGTGAAGCTCAAAACCGCCTCGCCGGTCTCACCGAGCTAAACCCCAAAAATGTCCAAGCCGCTCTGAAAGAGGTGCGGCTCTCGCTGCTCGAACCGACGTCGAGCTCGGCGTGGTCAAGCGCTTCTTGGCTACGGTGGAAGAGAAGGCGCTCGGCCAAACCGTGCAAACTCGCGTACGTCACGGCGGCGAGACGCACCGCGTAACGGCGGGCGATCAGTTCGTGCGCATCTGCCACGAAGAGCTCGTGGCCATGATGGGCCACGAGGGCGAGCCCATCACCTTCGCCAACTCCGGCCCCACCGGCGTGATGATGGTCGGCTTGCAAGGGTCCGGCAAGACGACCACCACGGCCAAGCTCGCGCGCTGGTTCGAGAAGCAGGGCAAGTCGCCGCTGCTCGTCGCCGCCGACATGCAACGCCCCGCTGCCGTCGAGCAGCTCAAGGTGCTCGGCCAGTCGCTGTCCATTCCGGTGTTCAACCTCGAGGGTGGCACGCCGCTCGAGATCTGTATCGCTGCTCGCGAAGAAGCCAAGAAGCAGCACAACGACGTCATCATCTACGACACCGCCGGCCGCCTCGCGATCGACGAAGCGTTGATGGAAGAGCTGAAGTCGATCAAGAGCGCGGTTTCGCCGCAAAATATCCTGCTCGTGATCGACGCGATGATCGGCCAAGACTCGGTGAAAACGGCGCGCGGCTTCAACGATCGCCTGGACGTCACGGGCGTGATCTTGACCAAGCTCGACGGCGATGCGCGCGGCGGTGCCGCGCTGTCGGTGAAGGAGGTCACCGGTGCACCGCTCGTGTTCGTCGGTATGGGCGAGACCACGGACAAGCTCGAGCCGTTCCGCGCCGAGGGCATGGCTAGCCGTGTGCTCGGCATGGGCGATGTCGTCGGCTTGATGCAAGACTTCGAAGAAGTCGTCGACCAGAAGAAAGCCGAAGCTGACGCGGCCCGCATGATGCAGGGCCAGTTCACGTTGGATGATTTCTTGAATCAGGTCCGCACCATCCAAAAGATGGGCTCGCTCAAAGACTTGATGGAAAAAATCCCGGGCCTGGGCGGAATGATGCCGCCCGGCGCAGCCGCCAACTTGGACGACAGCGAGCTTGGCCGTATCGAGGCCATGATCCAATCCATGACCCGCGCCGAGCGCGAGGATCCGAACGTGCTCGTGCGCGAACCGTCACGCGTGGCGCGCATCGCCAAGGGTTCCGCGCAACCCGCCGAGGGCGTCAGTGAGCTCGTGCAGCGCTTCTTGTTCATGCGCCAGATGATGGGCGGCATGGGCGGCGGAGATCCGGGCGGCTTGCTCAGCAAAATCCCGGGCATGGGCGGCCTGAACATGGCGCGCAACATGCGGCGCGCCATGAAGAGCGGGAAAATGCAGGACGTGATGCAGAACATGGGGGGCATGGGCGGAATGCCGGGCTTCGGTGGGATGCCTGGGTTCGGCGGAATGCCGGGCTTCGGCGGAATGCCCGGAATGCCGGGCATGGCCGACGCTGGCGGCCCCAAGATGCGCGTTTTGAGCAAGGGCGAAAAGAACGCCAAGAAGAACCAGCGCAAGCGCGAACGCGACGCGCGCAAGAAGAGCAAGGGGAAGAAGTGAAGACCATGCGTTGGACTGCCGTGCTGTGCTTGGGTGTGCTCACGTCCTGCGCGAAACCGCCGCCCGCCGCTGAACAACACGACTCGAAGGCGGAAGCCGAGCGCTTGAAGGAGTACGTGCTCGACGCACCACCGGCCGATGTCGGCACGCGCGTGGATGCGGACTTCGGCGGCAAGGTCACATTGCTCGGCGCGCGCGTCGAGCCCACTGAGGGACTCAAGCCAGGCTCGCGCGTGAAATTCACGCTGTATTGGCGGCCGCAGCAGAAGCTCGAAGGCGGCTGGAAACTATTCACGCACATCGTGGATGCCTCGGGCGAACGCTTGTTGAACATCGACAACGTGGGACCGCTACGTGAAATGCGCTCAGGATCGCAAGCTTTGCCTCCGAGTGATTGGGAGCCCGGCAAGGTCTACGTGGACGAGCAGAGCTTCACCATTCCTGCGACGCTCAGGACCGAGAAGATGCAAATCCTGAGCGGCCTGTTCAACAAGCACACCCGGCTCGAGATCACCGCGGGTCCGCACGACACCACACGCCGCGCGATCGCCGCCACGCTCTCGGTCAGTGGCATCTCCGCCAAGCCGAAAGCCAGCCGCGCCGTCCCGTCGATGCAGGTGGAGAAACTCGAGCCCTCCGCTTCGATCAAGATTGACGGCAAGCTCGACGAACCCGCGTGGAAGAGCGCGCCGAGCACGGGCCCGCTCGTGGACGTGCGCACGGGCGAGCCGAACCACACCTTCCCCGCCAACGGTGAAGCCAAAGTGCTGTGGAGCGACGCAGGCATGTACGTCGGTTTCTCGGTGACCGAGACGGATCTGGTCGGCGGCTTCAAGAAGGGCGAACAAGACCCGCACTTGTGGACCAAAGACACGATCGAAATCATGGTCGACCCCGAGGGTGATGGGGACAACAAGGATTACTACGAGATCCAAATCAACCCGCAGAACCTGGTCTTCGACTCACAGTTCGACGCGTACAACGAGCCCAAGGTCGATCCGGATGGTCCATTCGGACACCAAGAGTGGTCGGCGAACGTGAAGAGCGCAGTCGCCTTGGACGGCACGCTCGACAAGAGCACGGACGAAGACAAAGGCTACACGGTCGAAGCGCTGATTCCGTGGAAGTCCTTCAGCAAAGCCAGCAAGCTTCCTCCCGAAATCGGCTCCACCTGGCGCATCAACTTCTACGCCATGAAAAACAACGGCGGCGTCGCCTGGTCGCCAATCCTAGGCCAAGGCAACTTCCACAAAGCCGCGCGCTTCGGCCGCATCACCTGGACGAAGAAGGGCGCAGAGCCCGCCGCCAGCGCAAACGCCTCCGCGTCAGCCTCCGCACCGCCCGCGCCGTCCGCCGCACCCGCAACGTCCGGCTCAGCACCAAAAGCGATCACCCTCAGCGCCCCCAAACCCCCCGCAAAACCCGCAGCCCCCGCGACGTCGAACTGAGCACCGAACCACGTCACTCGAGAACGGCCTAGCGCACGCGGTTCGGCTCCCTGAATTTGAACCGCCGAGCCGCAGAGGCCGCAGAGATCAGCGGGAGATTTGGGGTTCGCCCTGACCGGAATCGTTCGCGTTGTTCACGACCAAATGAAGGGCGTTACGAGCGTCTGCGGGTGCATTGGCGCGCGTCGAAGTTGGTCGTACCTTGGACGCAAGGCGCGCTACTTAGGGTACCCCTCCCTTCTCTCTCCCTCAGATCTCTGCGGCCTCTGCGGCTTGGCGGTCAATCCCCTCGCCCAGCGACGCGCTGTGCGGTGCACGTTGTGCAGCTCTGACGCGCTGACGTTCAGTGCGTGAACGGTGCGCGCTTCGAGGTGCGTTGCTGGATTGCGAGCGCCCACTCTTCTCCCCGGGAGCAGGGATTCAGAGTTTGTATTTGCGCTTGGTCACGCCTTGGGCTTCGGCGCAGTGGTTGAGTTTGGGGGCGGCTTGGGCGAGTTCGCTTTGGGCGAAGTCGAGGATACGCGCGGCTTCGGCTTTGCCCTCGGGTGTGGTTAGCAGTGATTTTGCGCGCGTGGTTTCGGCGAGGGCGAACACGTGTTGACCAAAGCCTTCGACGCAGGTGCGCTGTAGCTCGCACAGCTCGGCGTTTTCACATTGGACGGCTTTGAGCGCGTCCAAGAGTGGCGCTTTTTGCGGGTTGGGCGCGTCGCGTAGCTGATCGATGGCGCGGCTGATGCGGCCCGCTTCGGCTTTTTCGCTGGCGGAGGCGCCCAGCGAACACCCGGTCAGGAGTAAGAGGAGGACGAGCGAGCGAATCAGTCCGCCGCTTTCGGCGGCGGGCCCATTTGGACGCGTTCACCGATGTATGCGCCGATCAACGTGAACAGCACGCCGAGCGCCGAGAGCAGCACGTACATGAAGGCGGGCATCGTCTTCACGGTTTGATTCACGTACAGCAAGAACGCGGTCGGGATCGCCACCAAGAACACCGCGACCATCGGCTCGATGAAGGTCTTGCCGGGCGAGATCAGGCCAATCAGCATGCCGCCCAAGAACCACACCGGGATGGAGATACGCATGCCGGCCGAGCCTTCGAAGTCGAACGCCGGCACGACCATGGGCAAACCCATCACCAAAGCTGCGGTCATCACCGACATGATCGCGAGCGAGACGCCGAACCAGAGCGGGCTGAAGCCCTCTTGCTGATACCGCCGTTCGAGCTCTTCTTGCCGCGTGAGCGAGCGCTTCAGATCTTCGATCTTGGCACCGCACGACACGCAACGATTGTTGGCGAGCGGAGGCGTGTTGGAGAAACCACACGACGGGCAGATGATCTTGCTAGCGACAGCCATTGGGACCCCTGATTGTACTCCGGCAAAAGTACACCGTTGCCGGCGAAATGTCTGTCTAGCGGCCCAGCGCGGGCGCGCGCAACACCTACATCGGGGCCACACATGACCGTCGGCCATGGGGTGGCCAGCTGGCCGGCGAGTTCGAGCGTCAGATTCTGCTAGTCTCGCCCCGTTTTCGCTTCGGTTTCGTTCGCGCTCGACGGTCGCGGAACAAATCGCACCCGCGGATGTCGGACCATTCGCTAGCAAAGCCGCCATTGATGCCCCGCTATCCTTCCTCTCCTGAGCTGGTCGCGACCCGCGCCGCCTCCGATCACGACATCGATCTCGAAGCGTTGCCCGCGCCACGCCGCCCTTGGCGACGTGCGACGCTCGCGGCGCTCGCCTTGTCGGCACTTGGTTCGCTCGTGCTGGCCTACCAACTCCGGGGTGAAGCCATGTTCGCGCTTTCGAGCGGGCCGCCCGTCGATCTCGGCGAGTTGAATCGACTTCACCCGACGACCGCAAACGCCAACACGTGGGTGCACGGCAATGGCACGCTGCGCGCCGACGGCGCAGTGCAATATGCGCGGCCACTCGAGAACGACACCTATCGCCTCGCTCAAGTCGAGGGCAACGCCAAGCTCTGGGTCCAAGTCAGCGTGCCGGAGGATCCCTCCGATCCTGAAGGCGCGCACTTCGTCGCGCCCACGTCTTTCGTGGGGCGTCTGATTCCGGTCAGCCGCGCGGGCATTCGCCACGGCGTGGTGCGCGCGGCCGTGAGTGACGCTTGGCAAGGCAAAGTGACGGACGATGCTTGGCTCTTGGTCGACGGTGAAGCACCGCAGACCACACGCTGGGCGCTCGGGCTGTGCGGCTTGTTCCTCGGCTTCGCCGCGTTTAGCGTGATCGGTCTGGCCAAGTTGACGCAGAAGGTGAGCTGAGCAACGACGGCGCGGCCCGCCGTCATGCCTCGCAAAAAAGCCAGCCAGCGCCCCGCATCGACCGACGTTTTGATCATCGGCGCGGGCATCATGGGCACGAGCGCCGCATGGGAACTCGCGCGCCACGGCTTGCAATGCCTGGTGCTCGAACGCAGCGTGCCGGGCGCCGAAGCGTCGAGCGCCGCCGCAGGAATCCTCGGCGCGCAGGCAGAAGCTCACGCGCCCGGTCCGATGACGGAACTGTGTTTGGCGAGCCGAGCGCGCTACGAAAAATTCGCAGCCACGCTCGTGAACGAGACGCATATCGACGTGGGCTATCGAGCCTGCGGGGTGCTCCGCGTTGGCTTCGAACGCGCGGCAGTGACCAAGTTGAAGCAAGCCGCCGCGTGGCAGCGCAAGACCCGCTTGTCGGTGCAAGAGCTCGCAACACGTGAGCTGACCGCGCTCGAGCCCGCGCTGTCATCGAAGCTCGCCGGTGGCGTGCGCTTCGCGGGCGATAGTCGCGTCGAACCGCGCGCACTCTTGCGCGCGTTGCACATCGCAGCGCTCGCGCGCGGCGCGCGCTTTCAGAGCGGCGCATTCGTGCGTCGCGTCGCGCTCGAAGACGGCCGCGCCGTGGGCGTCGTGCTCGACGATGGCAGTGAGCTGCGCGCCAAGAACGTACTCGTCGCTGCCGGCAGTTGGACCTCGCTGATCGACGGCATCGGCATCCCCGCGGGGCGCGTGATCCCAGCGCGCGGACAAATCATCGAACTCGAATTGCCCACGCCGCCGCTGTCGCACGTGGTGTTCGGTCCCGGCGTCTACTTGGTGCCACGCGACGACGGCCGCTTGCTGATCGGCTCCACGCTGGAATTCGTCGGCCACGAACGAAAAGTAACCGCGGGCGCCGTGCGCGACCTGCTGCAAAGCGCAACAGCGCTCGTGCCCACGCTCGAACGCGCCGCGCTTTGCGCGACCTGGTCGAACTTCCGCCCGTACACCAAAGACGAACTCCCGCTGCTCGGCCCCACGCAAATCCCGGGCTTGTTCTTGAGCTCGGGTCACTATCGCAACGGCATTCTGCTCGCGCCCATCAGCGCCGAAATCGTGCGCAGCGCGATCCTCGGACAACGCCCGCCCGTCGCAATCGACGCGTTTCGTCCCGAACGGGTTTTGGGAGGCCACGCTTGAACGGGCGCGCTTGCCGGTGAAGAGCGACACAAGGCCAGAAAAACCCGGCGCATTCCCCGCCTAGCAGCCGCGCCTGCCCTCGCAATAACGAGCGCAAATCCCCTCGAATTCGAACAACTCTTCCTTCGCAATCAAGATCCTGGGCAAATTAGGGGAGCCGCGCACCTCAAGAGTGTGCCGGATCTGGCCGTAGCAGCTGTGCTATGGACCGCGCGATGACCGCCCCAAGCCCCCTCAACCTCGGCGTATTGGTGTCCGGTACTGGCACCAATTTGCAGGCGATCTTGGACGCCATCAGCGCGGGCACCTTGAACGCGCAGGTCAAGGTGGTGATCTCCAATCGTCCAGGCGTGCTGGCGCTTTCGCGCGCGCGCAACGCGGGTGTGGAAGCGCTGACCATCTCGCACAAGGACTTCGTCGATCGCGAGGCGTTCGACCATGCGTTGGTTCGAGCGCTGCGCAAAGCGGACGTGAACTGGATCGTCCTCGCGGGCTTCATGCGCGTGCTGACCCCCGAATTCTTGGGCGCGTTCCCGGGGCGAATCATCAACATTCATCCCTCGCTGTTGCCGGCCTTTCCGGGCATGGACGCGCAGAAGCAAGCCTTCAACTATGGTGTGAAGATCACCGGCTGTACGGTGCACTTCGTGGACCACGGCGTCGACTCCGGCCGAATCATCGCGCAGCGTGCAGTCCCCGTCGAAGCCGGGGATGACCTCGCGGCACTCGCGGCTCGCATTCACACTGCCGAGCACGCGCTGTTCGTCGAGGTCTTGCGCGAGATCGCGGCGGGTCGCGTGCCGCCGTTCGCCGGCTGAGTAACGAGGCTCCGTGACTTCGCGACACTACGACGTCATCGTGCTCGGCCGCTCATTGGGCGCGCTCGCCGCCGCGGCCGTGCTCGCGCGACGCGACTTTCGAGTGCTGCTGCTCGGCCAAGGCCAATTCGGCCAAACGTATCGCTTCGAAGAGCACGTGCTGTGCCGGCGCTCGTTCACGCTCTTGGCGGGTTCTTCGCCGACCTGGCGGCGTATTTTGCACGAGCTCGCGCAAAGCCCGCAATTTCGTCGTCGCACCACGCCGCTCGACCCGATGTTCGTGATGATGAGCGAGGGCCGGCGCATCGAAGTACCGCCGGACATGGAGCACTTCGGTCGCGAAATCGAGCGCGAATTCCCCGAAGTGCGACAACTCGTCGACGAGCTGTACGGTTCGATCGCCACGGTCAACGCGGCCGCGGACAGCGCCTTCGAGCGCGATGCGCTCTGGCCCCCCGGCAGCCTCTGGGAGCGCTTCGAGACGGGTCGCGTCGCGAGCAGCTTACCACTGTCTGTCGATCTCCTCGGCAAGTTCCCGAGCGGTCACGCCTATCGCGAAATCACCACCATTCCGGCGATGTTCGCGTCGAACTCGGCGATCCTGGGCGGTGAGCTCCCCCCCTTTGCGCTGGCGCGCTTGCATGGCGCGTGGACGCGCGGCGTTCAGTCGCTGGCGCGCGCGGAAGACGAGCTCGCGGAATTTCTGTGCGAGCGAATCGCGGCGCATGGCGGCGTGATCGAGCTCAATCATCGCGCGACCTCGCTGGTCACTCGGCGCGGCGCCGCGATCGGCGTGATCGAAGACGGCGAAGATGCAGCCACGGGCGCCGGCGCGGTGCTCTCGGATCAATCCGGTGAAGCGCTGGCAGCGCTGTCCGGAGGTGAAGGGGTGACGAAGTCGGCGCGTGACGATTGGCCGCGCTTGAACGCGGAAGCTGGACGCTTCGTAGTCAGCGTGATCGTCAACACGCGCGGTCTGCCTGGACCCTTGAGCAAAGAGGCGTTTTTGGTGCCCAGCGAGAAGAAGCGCCGGGATCCGCGCCACCCCACCGTCCATTTGCAGCGCTTCGAGGCCGCGGCATTTTCGGAGCGTGAACAGGCCAAAAGCGAGACGCTACTCGTGGCCGAGACCATCCTGCCCACGCGCGGTTCGCTCACGTTGCTCGAAGCGCGCGAAGCGGTGCTCGGCACCTTGCGTGACGCACTGCCATTCTTGGACGAGCATCTGTTGATCGTCGACAGCGCGCACGATGGCTTGCCGCTCTACGACTACCGCGGCGGCAGGCGCCGCGAAGTCGATCGCGTGCACCTTCACGGCACGACGCCCATCGCCGAACCCATGGAACGCCTGTGGCAGGTCGAACCCAAGGGTTATTTGGAGCTCGCTGGCGAACCCATCCGAGGCCCCATCCCCAACACGTTCTTGGTCGGAAAGACCGTGCTTCCTGGCCTCGGCCAAGAAGGCGAGCTGATGGCTGCCTTCGGCGCGGCCAAGCTCATTACCCGCAAGGACGGCGCCCGACAGAAGATGCGCCGTCAAATGTGGAGCAAGATCGAAACCACATAAAATGAAGATCGTTGCGGGAGAATTTCGCGGCCGGCAATTGTCGACCCCGAGCGGCGATGCCACTCGTCCGACTGCGGCGCGGGCGCGAGAGGCGCTGTTCTCGATCCTTGGTGACGTGACCGGGGAGCGCGTGTTGGATCTGTACGCGGGCAGCGGTGCCCTCGGGCTCGAAGCGCTGTCACGAGGTGCCGATCAGCTCGTCCTGGTCGAGTCGGGCAAAGCCGCTCAGCAAGCGATTCGCAGCAACCTGCAGGCGCTCGGGGTCGGAGCGCGCGCCACGCTGCTGCCCCTGCGCGCCGAAACGTCACTGAAAGCCCTCGAACGGCTGGCCCCATTTTCATTGGTATTCGCCGATCCGCCCTGGGCGGATGCGCAGGCCGCCTTAGTACTTTTAGAGAAGCTCGCTGGCCAATCGTTGTTCGCACCGGCCGCGCGGCTTGTCCTAGAACACGCGGCTCGCACTGCTCCCGTGCTATCAATAGGTACACGCTTGAGCGCAGTCGATACGCGTCGTTGGGGGGATACGGCAGTGACGATCTTCGAGCTTATCGAAGTTGGCGGCGAAGTCGCACCCGCCCCCTCCACGCCCTCCTCTTAGTGAGAGTCGATCCTGAAACCTCTCCCGTCCGAGGTTTCAGGACCGACTCTTAAGAAGGCTCGCGCTCGGTCGGAGGGGTAGCTATAGTCCGGCGCTGAAAGCCGGCGGTTTTCGACCTGTTGATGACCAAAGTGGAGTTCCCTGATGTCTGAAAGCACACCGCCTGTTCCCAAATCCGGTGGCAGCGGTCCGTTCATTCTCGCTGCAATCGTGATGCTGCTGCTCATGGGTGGGCTCATTTTTTGGAAGATGAAGAGCGGCGGCGGCGAGACCGCCAAAGTCGAAGCTCCAAAACCCACTGCCACTCCCGAGCAACCCGTGTTGGATGAGCCCCCGCCTCCTCCCCCCCCGCCGCCGGTCGCCTCGACCGACAGCTCGGCAAAGCCAGACGACAAGTCCGGCGCGAAGAAGATCGCTAGCACCGGTGGCGGCGCCGCCGCGTGTGGCGTGTGCTCGGGCGAGCCGAATCCCGCGCTGCCCGGCGCATTGGGCGGCAAAGCCGGCCAGAGCCGCGCCTGCTACGAGAAAGCGCTGAGCTCGAACACGACGCTATCCGGTCGCATGACCGTGTCACTCAAGATCAGCCAGACTGGCTCGGTCTGTAGTGCGCAGGTCAAGAGTGATATGAACAACCCGCTCGTAGAAAACTGCGTGCTGCAAAGCTTCCGCTCTGCGACGTTCCCCGCACCAAAAGGCGGCTGCGTGGATGCGTCGGTGCCGCTGTACTTCAAACCCAAGACCTGATGCGACGAGCGTTTTCGCTGAGATCCAAGATGCTTTGGGCACTCGCCTGTGGCGGGTGCCTAGCAGTTTCTTGTGATGGCGGAGGCGTTACATCGACTTGTCCGCCATTGCCACTCTATCAAACGTACCCGCTCGGCGACTCTTCGCCACCAGACGCCGCCAGCCCTGATTCGGCAGACGTGCAGCTCGCACTCGAAGCGGCTTACGACGCGGGTTGCGCAACGCGCCCCACTGACTTTGCGTATGACGCGAGCGCGGGCTCGGCCGGCGCGAGCGGAAGTGCCAACGCGCATGCCGGTGCTGCCGGTGGACACTGAGCCGGACTCGAGCGAGCCGGAGACCCAAAGCCCGCGCGCTCGCACTGTCCAACATCGCTTCGGCGTGTTGCTCACGGTTGCTTATGACGGTCGTCGTTACTCGGGTTGGGCGCGGCAGACGAACGCGCGCAGCATCGCCGGCGAGCTCGAAGGCGCGATCGCCGTGATCGATCCGAAGGCGAGTCAAACGCGAGGACTGAGTCGCACGGATGCCGGTGTGCATGCGCGTGAGCAATTGGTCGCCTTCGACAGCGACAAAGACATCGATCTGCGCGGCTGGGTGCTCGCGCTGTCACAGCACTTACCTGACGAAATTGCCATCGTGCGCGCGACGCGCGTGCCCCCCGGCTTCGATGCGCGACGCCAGGTCACTCGCAAGGTGTATCGCTACACGGTGCTTCACAGCCGCGTCCGCGACCCGTTCTTGGAGGGTCGCGCTTGGCGTGTGATCGAGAGGTTCAACCACTCGGACCTGCACGCAATTGCTCAGTCCCTGGTTGGGAAGCACGACTTCGCCGCCTTCCGTGGCGCGGCGGATACTCGAACCGAGACGGTGCGACAGATCTTTCGCATCGACGTGCAGAAGGCGCATAGCGACGAACGCATCACGTGGATTGAAGTCGAGGGCGACAAATTCCTCTATAATATGGTGCGAATCATCGTCGGAACGCTGATCGACATCGCGCGTAACAAGCGACCGCAAGACGCGCTGACGCGGGCACTCGCGAGTCATGCGCGTACGGACCTAGGCATCACCGCACCGCCTGACGGCTTATGTCTGGAACGCGTCATCATCGATGATGGAACTTTCGTCGGCGGAATCAGCTTTCATCAGCTCGAATCCTGGCCCCCCGCACATTGACGTACGGCGATCCGTAACGTAGTTTCCGCCGGCGACGACGAGCTCTTACCCGTTCGTCGAGCTACGCTCCGTCCGTTCTGTCGTTCCTCACGACAGCGACTTATCGAGCGAGCACTCTAGGAGCTTTGACAACGATGGGCCTGAAGCAAAGAATCGTCGAACGCGGCAAGCAAGCACTTCTTCAACCGAGCGTGCTGCGCTGGGTGACCGATGACCGCGTGATGAAGGCCACTGAAGGGTTGATGGACGCGCGCACGCGCGTCAAAGACGCCTGGAAGGTCCTGCTCAACGGCAACGAGCTGCCCAACGTCGACCCTGCGCTGGACGAGAATATCGGGCAAACCGAGAGCGCCGTCGCCAAGAAGAGCAACGGGCACACGAACGGCGCCAGCAACGGTCACAGCGCGACCAATGGCAGCGCGGCCGTCGCCAGCAACGGCAGCAGCGCCAGCGCGCGCGTCGAAACCAGCGACCGCAGCGAAGGCTCGACCGACATGGCCGAGTCGATGAAAGAGCGCACCACGCTCGCGAGCGTCGGCGGCAAGGACGTGTTCGAGAAGGCCTACAAGTTCATGGCCGCGGACAACGCGCGCAAGATGGGGATCTATCCCTTCTTCCGCCCGCTCGATTTCGCGGACGGCCCCGAAGCGCAGATCAACGGCAAGCGCGTGGTGATGTTCGGCTCGAACAACTACCTCGGGTTGACCATGCACCCGAAGGTGCGTGAGGCGGCCAAGGCGGCCATCGACAAGTACGGCACGAGTATGACCGGCTCCCGCTTGGTCAACGGCTCGATGCGCTTGCACGAAGAGTTCGAAGAAAAGCTAGCCAAGTGGTTCAACAAGGAATCTGCGCTGGTCTTCACCACCGGCTACCAGGTGAACATCGCGACGTTGGCTGCGCTGCTCTCCAACAAGCAGACCGTCGCCTTCATCGATCGCAACGTGCACGCTTCCTTGTATGACGGCGTGCGGCTCGGGCAGTCCGCAGGCGCGCGCCTCGTTCGCTATCGCCACAACGACGCTGAATCGCTGGACAACGCCCTAGAAAAGCTGGAAGCCGACGAAGGCGCGTTCGTGATCACCGACGGCGTGTTCAGCGCCGAGGGCGAAATCGCCAAGCTCGACGAGCTGGTGCCCGTGGTGAAGAAGCACCAAGCCCGCCTGTTCGTGGACGACGCGCACGCGCTGGGCGTGATCGGACCGGGCGGTATGGGCACGGCCGCGCACTTCGGCTTGATGGATCAAGTCGATCTGATCGGCGGCACCTTCTCCAAATCCATGGCCAGCATCGGTGGTTGGTTGGTCGGTGAGCGCAAAGTGCTCGACTACATCCGCCACTTCGCGCCCTCGTTCATGTTCGCCGCCGCAGCAGCTCCCCCCTCGGTGGCCGCCGCGATGGCAGCCTTCGAAGTGATGCAAGAAGAGCCGTGGCGCATCGAGAAGCTACGCGAAAACTTCACCTACATGCGTGAAGGGCTGCGCGGTCTCGGCTTCGAGCTCGGCCACACGCAAACCGCCGTCATCCCGATCTACATTCGCCAAGATTTGCGCACGATCATGATGTGGCGCGATCTGCTGGAAGAGTACGGCATCTACACCAATCCGTTCATCTCGCCCGGCGTGCCGCCCAAGAGCGCCATGCTGCGCACCAGCTACATGGCGACGCACGAACGGCACCACCTGGATCGCGCGTTGGAAGCGTTCGAAAAGGTCGGCAAGAAGTACGGCGTGATCGGCAAGAACAAGTAACGGCTCCGAGAAAGACCGCCAAGTCGCCAAGACGCCAGAAGAGGGAGAAGAGAATTTTTTTGGGGTGCGATGTGCGGGCAACCGCGTCTTTGAGACGGCGACGCTAGCCAGCATGTCGCACGCGATTCCGGCGTTTTCACGACGTGATGCGCGGACGAACGAGAACCCATTCCCTCTGCTCCTTCTTCCTCTTCTGGCGACTTGGCGACTTGGCGGCCTCTTAGAAAAGCCGTACTCGAACGTTCCTTGACGCGTCCCGCGCGCCAAAGTTAGCTGCGCGCGGCATATGACCCTCGAGCTCAAGCGAACGATCATCGGCGGCAAGATCAACGACTTCATCAACGTCGTCGATTACATCTACAAGCGCGATCCCAACTATGTCCGTCCCCTGGACATGGATATGAAAGATCGCCTGAGCTACAAGAATCCGTTCTTCGAGCACGGCGACGGCGTGATTTTCACCGCCTATCGCAACGGGTTCTGCGTGGGTCGTTGCACCGCGCAGATCGATCGCGAGCACCTGGCTCGTTACAAAGACGACGTTGGCTTCTTCGGCTTCTTGGACACAATCGAGGATCAAGAGGTCGCCAAGCTGTTGCTTGACGCGGCCACCGACTGGCTGCGCGAACGCGGCATGAAGAAGGTCCGCGGCCCGTTCTCGCTCTCGATCAACGAAGAGACGGGCTGCCTGATCGAGGGGTTCGACACGCCACCAATGGTGATGATGCCGCACCACATGCCGTACCAAGCCGGCCTAATCGAGAAGTGCGGTTTCACCAAACTGAAAGACGTGTACGCCTGGCGCTACACCGTCGGGCCCATCCCCCCACGGGCTCAAAAGGCGCACGACGAGCTCGCAGCGCTACCGGAAGTGACGACGCGCCACATCGATATGAGAAACCTCGACAGCGAGGTGCGCGTAGTCATGAACATCTTCAATGACGCATGGATCGACAACTGGGGCTTCGTTCCGTACACCGAGAAAGAGCTGTCGAAATTGGCAGCCGATCTCAAGCTCATTGCCATTCCGGAGCTGACGTACATCGCTGAAATCAACGGCGAACCCGCGGCGTTCGCCGTGGCTCTGCCCAACATCAACGAGCTGATCAAAGAGTTCAAAGGCAAGCTCGGCCCGCTCGAGCTCGGCAAGCTGCTGTGGCGACTCAAGGTAAAAGGTCCGAAGACGGCGCGCCTAGCGCTGCTCGGCATTTCCAAGAAGTTCCGCAACCAACGCAAGTACGCGGGCCTCAGCATCTTTCTCTACGCCAAGCTGAATGAATCGGGGAAGCGCTTGGGCATCGAATGGGGCGAGCTGTCTTGGACGCTCGAGGACAACGGCCCGGTGAACGTAGGCATCAAATTCATGGGCGGCAAAATCTACAAGAAGTACCGCTTGTTCGAGAAAAACACATGACCATTCTAGTCACCGGCGGCTCGGGCTTTCTCGGTTCTCACATCATCGAACAGCTGTCGCAAGCCGGGCGCCCCGTGCGCGCGCTGGTGCGTCGCTCGAGCGACACCAAGTTCTTGCGCTCCTTGAGCAACGTCGACTTGGTCGACGGCGCGATCGACGATCGCGCGAGTTTGGATCGCGCGGTAGAGGGCGTCGAAGCGATCGTTCACTCTGCAGGGTTAGTGAAGGCACGCAATCTGGACGAGTTCATGCGCGTGAATGCGCGCGGCACCGAGAACCTACTCGCCGCGGCGCTCCCGCTCGGCAGCTCGCTGAAGCGCTTCGTGCAGGTTTCGAGCATTGCCGTCGGTGGCCCGAGTGACGCTTACGGCAATCCTGTGTCCCCAGAAGCGACGCCGCGCCCAGTCACGGACTACGGTCGCAGCAAGCTCGCGGGCGAGCGCGCCGCGCTCGCCAAAAAGGACCAACTCAAGATCACCGTGATTCGCCCACCGGCGATTTACGGCCCGCGTGACCGCGAGATCCTCGCCTTCTTCAAGTCGATCAAGATGGGCGTATTGCCGCTCCTCGGCTCACCTCAAAGCAAGCTGAGCATGACCTACGGCCCGGATTGCGCGCGCGCATGCATCGCGGCGATCGACGCGGACGTGCCGAGCGGCAGCATCTTCTCGGTAGACGATGGCGCCGTACACACCATGGCCGAGTTGATCTCGGAAGCGGAATCGGCACTCGGCAAGCGCGCCTTCTTGCGCATTCCACTGCCGCGGCGCGTGGTCGAAGGCGCAGCCTTGATGAGCGAAAGCTACGGCAAGCTGACGAACCGCGCGATGATGCTCACGCGCGACAAGTGCAACGAACTGTTCGACCAATGGGTGTGTGACGGCACGAGCGCGCGTCGCGACTTGAAGTGGTCGCCGGATGTGAGCTTCTCGCAAGGCGTCAAGAAAACCGTCGACTGGTACCGCACCGCCGGTTGGCTCTGAGAGCTCACCATGTTCGTGCCTCTCGCGCTGGCGAGCTTCGCGTGGTTCGCGATACACGCCTTCATCGCAGGCTCGGAGCTGCGTTGGTGGCTCGTCAAGCGCATCGGCCAGCGCGGATTTGCCGCGTTTTTCTCGCTGCTCTCGCTAGTCACCCTGCTGTACTTGGTGGACGCTTACCGCAAAGCAGGCTTCTACCCGCTCTGGTTCTCGCCGCGCATCATTCATCTGTTGCCACTGCTGGTGATGCCCTTCGCGCTCACGTTGTTGGTCGGCGCGTTCAGCGTGCCGAACCCGACCGCCGTTGGCGCTGAAAAAGTGCTGCAACGCACGGACGCTGCGTGCGGCGTCCTGCGCATCACGCGCCACCCCTTCTTATGGGCGGTCGCGCTCTTCAGCTCTGCACATCTGCTCGTCACCGGTCACGTCGCAGCGATCTTATTTTTCGGCTCTTTGCTCATCACCGCGCTCCGCGGCACAGGCAGCATCGACGAGAAGCGCCGCCGCACGAACAAAGCCGAGTTCACGCGCTACGCCGAGGTCACGTCGAACGTCCCCTTCGCCGCCATCATCCAAGGCAAAAACAGACTCTCCCTCAAAGAACTCTGGGTCCCCGCCATCATTGCCGCCCTGCTCATGGCCGTGCTCCTGCACATGCACCTACGCCTCTTCGGCCGCTCCCCCCTCGGCTGATCCCCGCCACATTCTGTCTCAAAGAATGGGGCGCTCGCGTTCCAGCAACGCACCTCGAAGCGCGACGCTGTTCCCGTCGGAGCGCGGCTCCGCGCTGCACGCGAGTTCGGATTGTGTTGAGCCCAAGAACATTCAGAACGGCTCCCTGAATTTCAACCGCCGAGCCGCAGAGGCCACAGAGATCTGAGGGAGATTTTTGGGGTCGCACTTGTCGGTAGGTTCGTCGTTGTTCACAACGATGAACGAAACAACGACGAGCCTCAGAGGCTCCTTGGCACGTCGAAGTTGAACTTTCCTTCGAATGCAAGCGGCGCGCTGCGTAAACCCACCTCCTCTCTCTCAGATCTCTGCGGCCTCTGCGGCTCGGCGGTTAGTCTCTCCTCTCCATTCGTCCGTGACGCCGAAGGCTGGGACGGGATGGGACGTGTTGGGTGACCATCAATAAAAACTCGAGGCGCGTGCTGGAGTGTTGTTGATGGGGGTCAGCGGGCGACGCGGTAGAAGGTGGCTCCGGCGATCGATAGGGGTGTTGGGGCGTTCTTGAGGGTTCGGCCGAGGGCTTCGATGGCTTCGGTGTCGACGTAGATGCCGGGGCCCCAGGCGTCTTCGTCATCTTCGTCGGCGCCGTGGCTGGCGGTTTCGGCGTACAGAGCGCGACGAAGCGGTTCGCTCGGGAGCGACACGGGGTGCCACTCGATGCCGGAGACTGCGGGGGGTGATGCTTCGATTGGATCGGCGAGCCAGCGTCCGCCGTGACTCAGCACTCCGACGCTGGCCAGGTCGAGCGCCTTGAGTCGCGCGCGCACCAACTTGATCCACGCGATCGGATCTTCGGTTTGATCGCCGTCGGGGAATTCGATGTACAGGGCGTGGCCGAACTCGCGCGCGACGCCGGATTGCGCGAGCGGGAATGTTTCCACGCAGGCGCGCAGCGCCGAGCGAAACTCCGAGAAGCGCGCGGCGAATTCGGCAGGTTCCAGGGCATATTCGTCGTGCTCGATCGCGTGATAGCCGATCAGCACGCCGAAGGCGTTCTCGTCACTCAGAGACATGTCAACGACGACGGGCGGCGGAGATGGCGGAAAGCGCGGCGCGCGCCTTGTTGCGAGTTTCTTTGGCTTCGAGCTCGGGCACGCTGTCAGCGACCACGCCCGCGCCGGCCGTCACTTCGAAGCGCCCGTCTTGCATCACCACGGTGCGGATGGCGATCGCCAAATCCAAACTCGTGCCGCGCGTCACGTAGCCGATGGCGCCGCCATAGGTGCCGCGCGGACGCAGCTCCAACTCGCGGATGATCTGCATGGCGCGAACCTTGGGCGCACCGCTGAGCGTCCCGGCCGGAAACGTGGCGCGAATCACGTCCCAAGGACCGAGGTGCGGCGCGAGTTCACCCTCGACTTCGCTCGTGATGTGCATCACGTGGCTGTACTTCTCGACGCTCATGTGGAGCGGCACGCGCACGCTGCCCGACTTCGACACGCGACCGACGTCGTTGCGCGCGAGATCGATGAGCATGACGTGCTCTGCGCGTTCCTTGGGGTCGGCCAGCATTTCTTCGGCGAAGGCTTGATCCTCTTCCGGGTTGCGACCGCGGCGACGCGTGCCCGCGATTGGGCGCAACGTGATGCGCTTGTTTTCCACGCGCACCAGCGTTTCAGGGCTCGCCCCAGCCACGGCCACGGCGGGCGCTCCGTCACGCGCCGGCAATTCCAGCAAATACATGTACGGAGCAGGCGAGAGCACGCGCATGGCTCGGTAGACGTCGAACGGATCCGCGCCGCCCGTGGGCGTCGAAAAGGTGCGAGCCGGCACGATCTGAAACGCATCGCCCGCGCGGATGTACTCTTTCGCCCGTTCCACGACACGGCCGTAATCCGCGTCGCTCATGTTCACGTCGACGTCACTCGGCAGCGCCTGCGGATCGGGCGGCGCCATCAAGGGCAGCGTGGTGGCGTGCGAGAGATCGTGCTCGGCGCGTTCGACCTCCGCAGGATCTTGCGAGGCAATGACCGCGGTGTGCGTCAGGTTGTCGAACACCACGACCGTCGCGTCGGCGATCATGCGCGCGATCGGGCGCTTGCTGCCGATCAGCTCCGGCCAAGGGTCGACCTTGGTCACGAAGTGCACCATGTCGTAAGTCAAAAGCCCCACGCACGCCGTCGCGAAGCGCGCAGCGACGTCGGACTCGTCCACTCCGCCGCCGGGCGCGAGCTCGGACAAGCGCGTGAACGGATCGATCCCAGGCTCACCGTAAACGACGTGCTGTGAACGCGGGCGATATCCCAGGATCGAGTAGCGTCCCCAACGTTCGCCGCCGATCACGCTTTCGAGCAGGAACGAACCGCCTTCCGAGCGCTGACGCAGCGCTTGGTAGGCACCAACCGGGGTAATGCCGTCGACGACGAGGGTTTTCTTGTACATGACGCTTCAACGAGAGCAACGAGACCGAGGACGAGAGATGGCGAACGAGAGCTAGGACCGCCAGCATAGCGCCGCGCCGGGAAAAACTCAGAAATTCTGAGCCCTCGCCGCCAAGAAGGCGCGTTTGACGCGCCGTTGTCCCCCGAGCCATGCTGCGCGACGCGATGATCGCTCGAGCTCACGGCGCTGGCCCCCAAGCTGCTCTCTCCGTCCTTTCGCTGCTCACGCTTGGACTTCTCTTGAGCGTTGCCGGCTGCAAACGCTCGAGCGAGCGGCAATTGGTGGACACCGAGCGCCGGCATTTCACGGCCAAGTGTGAACGGTCGGGCGAGTGCACGCTGAACCAGACCGCGGGCGATCGCCGTCCAGGCAACAAGACCGCGTTCACGCTGGTTCGCGTCGGACGGCTGGTTGGCATCTGTGACGTGATGCCTGGTCACGCGGCGGAAACGCCCGCCGACTGCCGCGCGCTCGTGTGCCAAAGCGACGCGGACTGCCCACCCGGACATGGCTTGAAAGACGGGCAGTGCTTGAACGCACTGTGTACCGATCCGTCGCAGACGCTCGTCCCCGAAGATTCGGTGATGCTGTGCCTCGCCGGTTCGGGTCTCGGCAACGAGCAAGCGCGTCAAATCGAGCGCTACGCGCTGGGCTTGAATTGCGGCACGCCATGCAAGGTGCCCGCGCCCTGCCGTCAACCGTAGCGGCAGGCCTTTTTGGGGCTGGGGCCCCAAAAAACAAACGCGATAGAGCCAAAGACGCGGCCGGTCGCGTGAGGCTTTTACCACCGCTGTTTCTCCGCTAGCCTCCGGGCCCACTAATGACGGAAACCACCTCGCTGCAGCCGAGCATAGCGCTCTGCGCCTACGCCGAGCCACTGGCCTCGAATCGCCGCGTGCTGGTCTTTGGGAACGCGCTCGGCGCGCTGCCCGCGCAGCTCATGGAGCGCGGCGCGCGTTCCGTACACGTGTGCGACATCGACGCCGTGCGCGTCGCTGAAGCGACCGCCCGCAATCGCTCCACGCAAATCGCCTACTCGAGTCTCGCCGACAGCGACCTGTCGCTGCGTGACGGCGCATTCGAGCTCGCGGTGGTCGACAATTTGGGTGCGTACGATCCGCTGCTGCTCTTGCGCACGGTCAAGCGCGCGCTCGGTCCGCGCGGGGCGGCGGTGGTCGCGTGCCCGAATCCGGAGGCGGCTTTCCCACTCTTGCGCACATCCGCCCGTGATGCCGCGGCCACGAGCCTCGACTACTACGCCCTGTACGACGCGGTAGCTGCCGAATTCGAGCACGTGCGCATGCTCGGTCAGACGCCGTTCGTCGGCTACGCGATCGCGGATTTTTCGGCCTCCGGCGAGCCGGAGCCCGCGCTCGACACCAGCTTCGTGCCTGGCGGCGCGGAAGAGCCGGATTACTTCATCGCTTTGGCCTCGAATCAGGAGCTGCGGCTCGATGAATTCGCGGTCATTCAGCTGCCCACGCGCCGCTTGCTGAGCAGCGTCAATCCGTCGTCCGCAGCCGCGCCCGTCTCGCCCGACGACCTCAAGGCGCGCGATGCCGAGATGGCTCGGCTGAACCAATGGATCAAAGAGCTCGAGTCACGCGCCAGCACCGCCGATGAGCGCGCCGATCACACCGAGAGCGAGCTCGAGTCGGAACGCACCAAGTTCGAAGCCGAACGCGCCAAGACCGAAGCCGAGCGCGCCAAGACCGAAGCCGAACGCGCCAAGGCCGAAGCCGAACGACGCGTCAGCGCACAACTCAAGACCCAGCACGAGCGGGAACTCGGCGCAGCTCGCGCCGAGCTCGACGCGCTGCGTGCTCAGAGCACCCAACTGCGCGAGCACCTGAACAACCAGGGCAACGAGCTGTCCCGTGTCACCAGTGAGCTTGGCGCGCGCACTCGGCAACTGAGTGAACAAGCCGAAAAGATCGAACAAACCAACGCCGCCGAGCTGGCCGAGTTCGAGCGCCAATTGGGCGAGCGCGGCACCGAGGTCCGCCGCCTGGAAGAGAACCTACGAACCGCCGAGCGCACCGGGCGCGAGCTCGTTCGCGAACTCGAGCGCCGCACCAGCGAGCAATCGAAACAGGCGAATTTGGAGCTCGAACGGGCGCTTGCCGAGCGTGAGGCGGATCTCCAAGCCGCCGCCTGGACGATCGAGAGCCTGTCCTTACGTCTCGAACTAGCCGGCAAGCCCGTGGCCACCGAGGGTTCATCCCCAGAAACCGGCTTGCCGATCGAAGAAGCGCGTTGACAGGCCGATCGAAAGCCTTACCTTGCCGACCAACTTCCAGTGTCCGGCTCGGCAGCATCCAGCATGAGTGAAAAGCGCGACTATTACGTGGTCTTGAGCGTCTCTCGAGAGGCCTCGGACGACGAGATCAAAAAAGCCTATCGCCAGGCTGCCTTGAAGCATCATCCCGACCGCAACCCGGGAGACAAGGCCGCTGAGGAAAAGTTCAAGGAGGCGAGCGAGGCGTACAGCGTGCTGTCGGATGCCGAAAAGCGCGAACGCTATGATCGCTTTGGCCACGCGGGGCTGAATAACGGCTCCGGCGGTGTCGGCGACATGGGCGACATCCTGAGCCACTTCCAGGACATGTTCTCCGATTTCTTCGGGGGTTTTGGGGGGCAGACCGGCGGAGGCCGACGCAAGCGCCCCGAGCGCGGCCAAGACGTGCGCGTGGAAGCTGTGATCTCGCTGCGTGACGCGCTGCTCGGCGGCAAGCACGAGATCAATGTCAGCGGCGCCGCCCCCTGTGACACCTGCCACGGTTCAGGCGCAGAGCCGGGCACCAAAACCGAGACCTGCAGCCAATGTCGGGGCTCGGGTCAGGTCACGGCGCAGCGCGGCTTCATCATGTTCTCGAGCCCCTGCGCGCGTTGCCGCGGCACCGGGCAATACCTGCCCAATCCGTGCAAGGCCTGTCACGGCTCGGGCGCGGTGGAGCGCCAGCGCAAGGTAATCGTCTCGATCCCGGGCGGAATCGACTCTGGTCAGCGCCTGCGCGTTCCCCGTCAGGGCATGCCGGGGCCGGACGGCCTCCCCGCGGGTGACCTGTACGTGGACATCGAGGTCGAAGCGCACGAGCGATTCGAGCGTCAAGGCGCCGATCTCGGCACCCGTGCGTCAATCTCGTTCACCGAAGCCGCCCTGGGCAGCAAGCTCGAGATCACCATGCCGGACGACACCGTGGTCAGCGCCGACGTCGCGCCGGGCACGCAACCGAACAGCGTGATCGTGGTTCGCGGCCAAGGCATGCCGCGGCTGGATCGTCACGGCCGCGGGGACCTGCACGTCGCCGTGAATGTGCGTGTGCCTACCAAGCTCAGCAAGCAGGCCAAGAAGCTGCTACGCGAGCTCGACACCGAACTCGGCACCGACGCTGCGGCTGATTGAGCGCCCGCCTCAAGCGAGCTTTTGCGAAAGGCGCATGAGCTCCAGCTGCGTCTGTTCCAGCGGCTCGCTCGAAAGCGCGTCCTGACACAGAAAGCGCTCGAGCTCGGGCAACGCGCTGATCGCCTGATCGAGCCGCGGGTCGCCGCCCTTCTCGTAGGCGCCGAGCGCGATTAGATCGCGCTTCTGCTCGTACGTGGACAGCGCGCTACGCACGCGCCGCGCCGCCTGGACGTGCGCGGGCGACACGACTTGGTCCATCACTCGAGAGAGTGATGACACGGCATCGACGGCCGGGTAATGCCCGCGCGCGGCGATGCGCCGCTCGAGCACGATGTGGCCATCGAGGATGCCGCGCACCTCGTCGGCGATCGGCTCGTCCATGTCGGAGCCTTCGACGAGCACCGTGTAAATCGCGGTAATCGAGCCATTTTCGCCCTGACCGCTGCGTTCGAGCAAGCGCGGCAAGAGCGCGAACACGCTGGGCGGATAGCCGCGACGCGCGGGCGGCTCGCCGGCGGCGAGGCCGATCTCGCGTTGCGCACGTGCCACACGAGTCACCGAGTCGACCAGGAGCATCACGCTCTTGCCCTGATCGCGGAATGATTCGGCGATCGCAGTGGCGGTTTGCGCGGCGCGTAGACGCTCGACCGGCGGCGCGTCACTGGTGGCGACCACGACGACCGATCGCGCACGGCCGACAGTGCCGAGCGCGCGCTCCAGAAACTCCGACACTTCACGACCGCGCTCACCGACCAGGGCCACCACCACGACGTCGGCCGTCGTGCCGCGCGCGATCGCGCCGAGCAGCGTGCTTTTGCCGACGCCAGACCCCGCGAACAGACCCACGCGCTGTCCCACGCCGAGCGTCATCAAGCCGTCGATCACACGCACCCCGGTGCCGAGCGCGGTGTCCACTGGACGCCGGCCGAGCGCTGGGGGCGGCGAGCGATCGACAGGCACCCACTTCAAACCGGTGGGAGGCTCTCGGCCGTCGATCGGGCGTCCCAGTCCGTCCAACACGCGACCGAGCAACGAGGGCCCTGCGCCGACCTCGAGCCCGCTGCCGGTGGATTCCACCAAGTCGTCCGGACCAACGCCAGAGAGCTCCCCGAGCGGCACGACCAACGCCTCGCCGTCCGCAAAACCCACGACCTCGGCGCTCAGTGGACCGCCACGACGGTGCACGATCAGCACGTCCCCGACGCGCGCGCCGGGCAAGGTCACGCGCAACATCAGACCCGTGACCCCGACGACCTTGCCCACCGGACGCAGGGTAGAAGTCCCCGCCAGACGTGCGCGCAGCGAGTCGATGTCCACGGCAAGAGTTTGCCCAAAGGCCCTGAAGGATGGGAGGCTTTTGTGGTGGGCTCGTTCTATCAAGCCATTCGGCGCAGTTTGGCGCGTTTAGTCGCGCAGCGTGGACCTTGCACGGTGGCGATCGCGCTCACTGCGCTGAGCTGCAAAGCATCGGTGAACGCGGACGTGAAGACACACGTGCGAGCCGACGCGGAGGAGGGACCGGAAGACTCAGCGGACTTAGATAAGCCGGTCAGCGCCAAATCACTGGCCACTCCGGCTGCGTCCGCGTCCGCGGCCGCGCCACCGGCTGGCGCTACCACGCTGCTCGGCGCTCGACACGACATGAGCTTGGTGATCGCGCACGCCAACGCCGCGTGCGCGTGCCTCAAAGCGGCAATCGGTTCCTCGAACTCTGCCGCCTTTCAATGGCAAGGCAGCGTGCCACCGCTGAACGACGACACGCAGCTCGCAGTCGCACTCAGCTCCGAGAGCATGCCCTGTGAGAAGGAACCCAAAGGCAGCTCCGGTGCGTCGTATTGGGGCTATCGGATCCAAGGCAATGACGTGATCATCTTCGTCGAGGGCGCGCGCGCCGGGAGGCCGCGCACGGGCGCTGCGATCATTCCAAAGCCGGTCGCAGACGGTCAGGTGTACATCGCGCCAGCGAAGAGCAAGTTGCCGTATGGACGACCACTCGACGGCAAGGGCGCGAAATGCAAGATTGGAAATGTTGCAACCAAACGCGTGACGCCCTTCACGCCTGGTGAACTTGGCGACACGGTGTTGCGAGACCCGGACGCTGTTCCAAGTGTCGACACCGGGGAATAACGCGCCGTGGAATAACGCCCCGAGCGCGCCATGAGTGCTTGTGTGTTGCGCATAAATCGTGCGTGGTAACTCACAATCTAGTGGATGAAATGATTGGGCTCGTGTGTGCTGTAGTCGTGGACGCGGCCGGGGAGCACCCTCCCCCCACCACCAAGTGCCCTCGGTCGCGTCCCCATTGCAAGGTGGGGCTACCCCAGCATTTTCCGCGGGAATTCCAGCCGATTTCGCGCACTACGCCAGTGTTCGAAGAGTGATGGTAGTTTGTCGCCGTGTTTGCCCCACGAATCGCGCGAGGAACGAGTCACGGCTGCGCGTTGCTGCTGAGCGCGCTCGCTCTGAGCAACTGCGCGAGCGACGGCGCTGCACGTAAGTCGTGTCCGAGTGAAGCTTGGACCGGACAGTGCATGCTCCACGACGTCACGAAGGTCGAAGAGCGTGAGATGCCGATGCCGTACGTAGTGTACGAAGCCATCTACACGCCGCAAGCGAACCCCGAACATCCGCAGTTCACGCCGAACGACGTGCGCGTGCGTTTAGGCGCGCCCGCGGTGCATGAATTTGCGCTCGTCGATCATCTGAAGCAGCAGCAACTGGTCGCGTGTCACGCGGCCTCCGTGCCCGTCAGTTGTCTGCCGGGAGAGGTGACGGCAGACGTGTTGCCATTCGATGCCGAGCACGCGCCGCCTCCGGCCGCACCGAGTATCGTCGGTTGCGCCGCCATCGACGCGGCGAGCGAGCAAGACCGGCTCGCGCGCACGCGCACCGAGCCGAGCGCGATTGGCGAGCGCTTTACGTTCGGTGAAGGGTCGGCCGCGCTGTCACCGGATGCCACGAACAGCGCTCGCGACATCGCCAAACGCATGGCGGACGACCCAGGTTTGGAATGTTTGGGCTTGGTCGGACAGACCACACCGGGCGAGCCGCTCTCACTCGCTGAAGGGCGCGCGCGAGCCGTCAAGCAGCTGCTGATTTTCGCAGGGTGTCGATTCGCGACGGCTGCTCACGATCGCCGCGAACGCCAGCGTCGCGAATACGGGCACGAAGACTCAGCCGGCGATCGCTCCGGAGAGCCGCCGCGTGTCGTTGCGCGTGTTGCTTCAGACCAGCGCGAAGACGGCTCCGTGAGTCACCCTGTTCGGCGGAAAACCGTCTGGGTCTGCGCAACGCTGCTGGCCTCGGCCGCCATCGCGAGCGCACAGTCGGCATCACCCCCCGCGCCGTCGGGTTCTACGACGACATCGGCACCCGCTGTACCGCCTTCGTCGGCGCCGGCACCAGCAGTCGCACCGCCAGCCGTACCGGACGACATGCTCCCGGTGCCCGGCGGGACATTCACGATGGGCGCAGACGGCGTGGGCGAGCGCGACGAACAGCCAGCTCACTCAGTCACCGTCGCCGGCTTCTGGCTCGACAAGACCGAAGTCACGAACGGTAAATACTTGGAGTGCGTGCGCGCGAGCGCGTGCAAACCCTATCGCGACAACGTGGCAGCCGGTTTCCACGCCGGTCCTGAGTCGGGTTTTCGTGGCGCAGAGCAGCCCGTAGTGGGTGTGTCTTGGTTCGACGCGAGCGCTTACTGCGCGTTTCGCGGCAAGCGCCTCCCGCGTGAAGCCGAGTGGGAGCGCGCCGCGCGCGGCGACGACGGCCGTAAATACGCTTGGGGAAACAGCCCTCCAGATCCCGAGCAACTGGCGTGCTTCGGCCGCAAAGTCGGCGCGAAAGGCGCAACCACCATGCCCGTCGGATCCTATCCCCTGGGGCGCGGCCCGTATGGGCATTTCGACTTGACGGGTAACGTCTGGGAATGGACCGCCGACATCTACGATCCGATGGCCTACAGCCGAGAGGGTCGTGATCGCGGCATCCCCGGCGATTGCGAGCAGGTACTCGAGTCTTTGGCTGCGCTGCGCAAAGGTAAGCGACAAGGCTACACCGGATCGAATCCCATCCCGACTACCTGCGAGCGCGCCCTGCGCGGCGGCGCCTTCAACTATCCGGGAGCCGCGTTGCGCGCGTCGAACCGCGTACACCACCCGCCCGAATGGCGCATGCTCGTCGCCGGCTTTCGCTGCGCACAGGGCGAGTAGAGTGCCAAGGGCGCGACCGAAGCGCGACGAGAACAGACCTTCAGCGTCCGAGGCGTGAGTCATTTTCCCCGGACAATTGCCGCGTTTCTGGGGATCGCGAGCGGGCGTGCTATCGTTGGGAGCTTGACGAGAGCATCGCGTCACATCTCGACTCAAGATCGCGTGCTCGATACGGGGCCCGCACGGCTCATTGCCATTGCGGGATCACAAGCCGGTAGGAAATTCAAAATCGGCGACCACGCCGTGATTGGCCGGAGCGGCGAAGCCTCCGTCACGATCGAGGACCCGGAAGTGTCGCGCAACCACGCGCGCATCTCCAAGAGTGATCTCGGCGCTTACCTGCTCGAGGATCTCGGTAGCAAGAACGGCACGCAGGTCAACGGCATGCCCATCACTCGGCATTTGCTGTCCTTCGGCGACAAGATCCAAGTCGGTCCACAGGTCATGTTGCTGTTTGCGCCCTTCGACCCGATCGAAGATCAGCTGCTCCAGCGTCAACGATTGGAGGCGCTGGGCCGCGTCGGCGCGGGCGTTGCCCACGATCTGAACAACATGCTCGGCGCGATCGGCGCGAGCATCGACTTTTTGGGAAAGCTCCCCGGAGAGCGCACGCTCAGCAGCGAAGAAGTGCGCGAGTGCTTCGAAGACATTCGCCTCGCCGCATTGCAAGCCTCCGAACTCACCCGTGGCATTCTGAAGTTCGCGCGCGGACGCGCCCAAGCGCACTCGCCCGTCGATCTATCCAGTCTGTGCAACGACGTGATGCGCCTGATTCGGCACACGTTCGATCGCGCAATTCAGATTGAATCCAAGATCTACCCCGGGCTCTCGGTACGCGGGGATCAAGCCGAGCTGCACCAGGTGCTGATGAACCTCTGCCTCAACGCGCGTGATGCGATGCCGCGCGGCGGCGTGCTGCGCGTCTCGGCCAGCGCCATCGCCCCCGGCAGCCAAGATCTACCCGAGTCGCTGAATCCGGAACTCAGACACCTCGTGCTGTGCGTCGAAGACACGGGCGTGGGCATGGATGAAGCGACACGCGCCCGCATCTTCGAAGCCTTTTTCACTACCAAACGTGAAGGCGCTGGCTTTGGCCTGGGCCTCGCCACCGTCAAAGAAGTCGTCGCCTTTCACGGCGGCCAAATTCGCATCGACTCCGAAGAAGGCAAAGGCACGCGCTTCTTGGTGTACTTGCCAATGCACGAAGCGGGCAGCGAACCGCGCAAGATCACCGGCGCCCACGAACCACTCCAGACCAGCCCGCGCGGCTTGATCCTGCTCGTGGACGACGAAGAAGTCGTCCGGCGCAGCTTCGCACGCTTGCTGCGCCAAGCCGGACACATGGTCGTCGAAGCACCGGACGGCGTAAAAGCCATCGAGACCTACCAAAAAGCCTACCCTCGCCCGAACCTCGTACTCCTCGATCTCGACATGCCCGTCCTCAGCGGCGAAGAGACCCAAGAGCGACTGCTCAAAGTCGACCCGCTCGTGCGAATCCTCTTCGTCTCCGGCCACGACGAACCCAGCCGCGAATCCGCCGTCCACGCCCGCGGCGCCCTCGGCTTCCTGCGCAAGCCCTGCAAAGTCCAAGTCCTCCTCGGCGCCGTCTCCGACGCCCTCGGCGGCCTCGAAACCCTCCACGACAACGAAGAACGCACGCGCCCCGTTTGACGGCGCTGGCCGCTGGGATCGAGAGGGGGCGGTCGCGATCCAGCAACGCACCTCGGAGAACGCAGGGTTCCCGCCGCAGCACTCTACGCTTGGCGCACCGACGAGCTTCGCGACCTGGCCGAGTACGACTCAGTCCGACCCCCTGAGATTTGAACCGCCAAGTCGCCAAGACGCCAAGGAGAAAAGAGAAAGAGATTGGGGGTTCGCGCTCCACGATCGATTACTTGATGGAAACGTCTGTATGCGACTCGCCCACAACTTTCATGGAAGCGTCGCCTCCGGCGCAACTTCATGCCAGCGTCGTAACTCGTCGCACATCGCAGTGTCACGATCAGGATCCGAGAGGTGCCCCAAGACGCGAAGTACCGCACAGTGCGACCCCAATCACCTCTCCTCTTTCTTGGCGGCTTGGCGACTTGGCGGTTCCCTCTCCCTCTCCTTCATCCGTGACGCCGAAGGCTGGGACGGTTGCGTCGTGGTGCGTGACCATCAAACCCCCTCAAAACCTGCGATTTTCGAGCGTTGCAGAAACGCACTGGTGAGTCTGAAAATGCTGGCTAGCCGAGCGGGCGGTCCGTACGCACACTCTCCCTACGCTTGCGATGGCGCAGCGCTTGGTCAGGAGTTTCACAATGTCAGAATCGAACCAATGGGTCATCGACGCATCTCACTCGAACGCCGGCTTCACGGTGAAGCACATGATGATCACGAACGTGCGCGGCGAGTTCACCAAGCTCGAGGGCAAGGTCAGCTGGGACCCGGCCAAGCCGGAAGCGACTCAGGTCGAAGCGGTGATTGACGTAACGTCGATCAGCACGCGCGAAGAAAAGCGTGACGGTCACCTGAAGAGCCCCGATTTTCTGGACGCGGAGAAGTTTCCGAAGATCACGTTCAAGTCGAAGTCTACCAAGCGCAAGGGCTCGGACGAACTCGCGGTCACGGGTGACTTGACCATTCACGGCGTCACCAAGGAAGTCGTGCTCGATGTCGAAGGACCGAGCGCACCTTCGACCGATCCCTTCGGGAACGTACGCATCGGCGCGACCGCGAGCACCAAGATCAAGCGCGATGACTTCGGGCTGACCTGGAACGCGGCGTTGGAAGCTGGCGGCGTGCTCGTCGGCAATGACGTGAAGATCACCATCGACATTTCCCTGATCAAGCAAAAATAACGCCGCATGGCCCGGAGCGGAGGCGCGAAGACGGAGGCTCTCCCTCGCGTCTCCCGGGCTGCGGTCGGGGTGACCGAACCCGGAACCCGGGCTGACCGAACCCGGGTTAGTATCCGGGCGATGAGTGACCTGGACCTCAACGACGTGGCGGCGTTCGTGCGCGTCGTTGAAAATAGTGGCTTTGCCAAGGCGGCGCGTGAGCTCGGTGTTCCAACGTCCACCGTCAGCCGCGCCGTCGCGCGTTTGGAAGAATCGGTGGGCGTGCGCTTGCTCCACCGCACGACGCGCAACTTGAGCGTCACGAGCGAGGGCCACGCATTTCATCAGCGAGTCGCGCCACTCGTGGCTTCATTGCGCGATGCGACGCGCACGCTCGGTTCGGGCAGCAAAGAACCTGAGGGCCTGCTGCGCGTGACGGCGCCCAACGACATTGGTTCTGCGTTCCTGTCCGAAGAGGTGGTGCGTTTTTGCGAGCGCTACCCGCTGCTGCGCGTGGAGCTGATCCTCACCAATCGCAAGCTCAATCTCGTCTCGGAGGGCATCGATCTCGCGGTGCGCGCTGGCAAGCTGGAGTCGTCCTCGCTGGTCGCGCGCAAAGTGGGCACGTTGCACGTCGAGCTGTACGCTGCGCCGAGCTACGCAGAGCGCCATCGCTTGCCGACTTCGCTGGCCGAGCTTAGCCGTCACCAGATCATCGGTTTCGGCGCGCGCGACGGCAAAGTCAGTTGGCCGCTCGAAGGCCCGCGCGGGCAAGAGACGCTGGACCTCAATTGCCGCATTGCCTGTGATGACTTCGGCTTCGTGCGCGCGGCCGCGGTGGCGGGCGGCGGCATCGGGCTACTGCCGCGCACGATCGCGCTCTCGGACATGGCTACGGGGCGACTCGTGCGCGTGCTGCCCGAATACGGGCAAAAGGGCGCGGCGCTTTACGTCGTGTATCCTTCGGCGCGCCAAGTTCCGACCAAGGTTAGCCTGTTCCGCGACTTTTTGGCCAAGAGCTGCACTCAAGCGATGACCGAATGAGTGAGCGCAGGGGCATCAGCGTGCGCTTCGTCTGTCTGGTGCTGGGCGCGGTTTCAATCGGCGGCTGTCACACAGGGCAGCGTGAGGCCGAGCCCGCGAGCGGCGCTGCGCCGCTCATCACCCACTCGGGTGAGGTTCGCAGCAACGTATTGCGAGCAGACTATGCAGGGTCCGAAGCTTGCTCGGGCTGCCACGAGCGCGAGTACGCCGCCTGGCGTGATTCGCCCATGCACCGCATGACGCGGGATCTCCGGAAAACCCAAATCAGCGCGCCTTTCTCGAGCAATACCTTCGCTTTCCGAAGCGACTCAGTGCGCCTCGAGCAAATCGAGGGGCAGCGCTTCATGCGCTTGCACGAAAGCAGCGCGCAACGCGACTCGCTGTTTCGTGTGACGAAGGTGATCGGTGGTCGCTATCGCGAAGACTTCGTGGGCTTCGAGGTCGATCCTGAGTCGCCGCTCGCGGCCGCGCGCGACGTCGAGCGCATACTGCCGGTCTCGTATTTGGTGTTCAACGGCGAGTGGCGCTACAAGGGCTATTCGGTGATGGTGCGGGAGCGCCCGGCGCTCGAACCCGGCGTGGTGTGGAAGACAGGTTGCATTTTTTGTCACAACACGACACCCACGCTGTCCCTCTTGCTGGACGACATCTATGGCGAATACGGGCAGCGCGCGCACAGCTATCAGGGTTCGGCCAGCGTCGAGTTACCGGACGATAAACGCCCGCGCTACGCGGTGAGCGACGAAACGCGCCTCAAACGCGCGCTTTCTGCCGAGCTGTCGTACCTCGGCAACACGCGAGATATCGCGAGCTATGGCTTGAAACGTGCGCTGACGGTGAGTATCGACGGCACGCGCGATAGCTTCGACGAACGTCACTTGGTCGAGCTCGGCATTGGCTGCGAGGCCTGCCACGGTGGCTCGCGGGAGCACACGCAGAATCCGGGAACGGTGAAGCCATCACTATCCCTGAGGAGTGATTTTTTGCGCGCGACCACGGCCGCTGGCGGTGAGCCGAGCCATGCCGAAGACGTGAATCGCACCTGCGCCAAGTGCCATACGGTGCTGTTCTCGCGCTACCCCTACACTTGGGAAGGTCGCACGCGCAAGCACGATCCCGGCGGCGCGACCATCAACTCCGGCGAGGCCCGTGATTTCTTACTCGGTGGCTGCAACAAGCAGCTCAGCTGCGTGCACTGCCACGACCCGCACGGCGAAGATCCGAAGCGCGCGTTACTCGAGCTCGAGAGCTCCAAAGGCGACGCTCTGTGCGCGAGCTGCCACGAGAAATATCGCGGCTCCGAAGCCCAGCGCGCACACACGCATCATGCGGACGGCAGCGCCGGCAGCCATTGCCTCAATTGCCACATGCCGAAGAAGAACTTGGGCCTCGCCTACGAACTCACGCGCTATCACCGCGTTGGCTCGCCCACCGATCGCGAGCGCGTCGAAGGTGACCGACCGCTCGAATGTGCCCTCTGTCATACGGACAAGAGCGTCGATCAGCTGGTTTCGACCATGGAGCGCTTCTGGCGCAAGCGCTACGACCGCGATGCACTGCGCCGGCTGTATGGCGGGGACTTGCGCGTGAACGCATTGGAGGCGACGCTGAGATATGGCAAGCCGCACGAACAAGGCACGGCCGTGGCCATTGCCGGCCGCGATCGCCGTCGCGATCTGCTGCCCTTGGTCACCGAGCAGCTTGCCAACGAGTATCCCTTGGTTCGCTATTTTGCGCGCCACGCCATCGAACGAATCACCGACAGTCCGTTGCCCATCGACATGAATGCAACCGGCGCAGACGTCTTGAAAAGCGCACAGGTGTACCTGAGCGCGCAAGCCAATCGGAACCCAGCCCAGTGACCCTCCGCAGCTCGAAGCAAATGGCGTTTTTGCGCCAGTCAGAAATTCGCAACATGACCCTGGAGTGCGTCAAGCTCTCGGGCATCAACCTTTCGCAGGGGGTTTGCGACACCGAGCTGCCCGAACCCGTTCGCTTGGGCGCCGCAGCTGCGATGCTCGAGGGCACGAATACCTACACCCGCTATGACGGCCTGCCCGCGCTGCGCGCAGCGATCGCGCAGAAAGTACTGCGCGACACGGGCGCGAGCGTCGATCCCGAAACCGAGATCGTCGTGACGAGTGGCGCGACGGGCGCGTTCTACGCCGCGTGCCTCGGCCTGTTCGACGCAGGCGACGAAGTCGTGCTGTTCGAGCCTTACTACGGGTATCACTTGGACACGCTGCGTGCGCTCGGCATCACGCCGCGCTTCGTGACCCTCGACCCAGAGCATGACTGGTCATTCAGCGTTCAGGCACTGCGCCAAGCGATCAACGCGAAGACGCGAGCCATCGTCGTGAACACGCCGGGCAATCCTTCCGGCAAAGTCTTCACGCGCACGGAGCTCGAGCAGATCGCGAGCCTCGCCCGCGAGTTCGATTTGTACGTGCTCACCGACGAAATTTACGAATACTTTTTGTACGACGGACGAGAGCACGTTTCGATGGCCACGTTGCCTGGCATGCGCGAGCGCACGTTGACCTTGGGCGGCTTCAGCAAGACGTTTTCGATCACCGGTTGGCGCATCGGCTACCTCGTGGCAACGGCCGAGCTCTGCCACAAGCTCGGCCAGGTGCATGATCTGGTTTACGTGTGCGCACCCGCACCGCTGCAAATCGGCGTCGCGCGCGGACTCGAACAACTGCCGCCGTCGTTTTACGAGGAATTGCGGCTCGAATATGCCCAAAAGCGCGAGAAGCTGTGCGCGTCGCTGACACGCGCCGGGATCGCGCCGCACGTCCCACAAGGCGCCTACTACGTGCTGGCCGACTCGCGCTCGCTACCCGGCTCCAGCGCCAAAGAACGCGCGCTCGCGCTGCTTCGGCAGTGTGGCGTGGCTGCGGTACCGGGCAGCGCTTTTTTCCAAGACGGACGCGGCGACGATTTACTAAGATTCAGCTACGCCAAGCGAGAGGCCGAACTCGACGAAGCCTGCCGCCGGCTCGATGCTTTCCGCCGCTAGAAGCTCAGAGAGGGAGAACACGATGACCGAAACCGATTCGAAGTTCGTGCTCGAGTTGCCGGGCGTCGAGCGCACACAGGTACATGGCTTGCCCGCGGTGCGCGTCGAAACCGCGAGCGGTTCCGGTCTCGTGTATTTGCAAGGCGCCCACGTCGCTGCCTGGCAGCCCGCGGGGCAAGAAGCCGTGATTTGGATGAGCGAGAACGCGGCCTATGCGCCAGGCAAAGCGTTACGCGGCGGCGTGCCGATTTGTTTTCCGTGGTTCGGACCGCACGTCGAGCACAAAGAATTCCCGGCGCACGGCTTCGCGCGCACACGCAACTTCGAGTACCGCGGCGCGCGCCGCGACGCGAGTGGAAGGACAGAGCTCGAGTTCGACCTCAATAGTGATGATGCGACGCGCGCATGGTTCCCGTTCGACTTCAGCGCTCGTCTGCGTGTGGCCTTCGGACAGACGCTTTCGTTGAACTTTGCCGTGACGAATCGCGACGCGCACCCGTTCACGTTCGAAGAAGCCCTACACAGTTACTTCGCCGTGTCCGATGTGACTCGAACTTGCGTGCGCGGGCTCGAAGGCGCGCGCTACGTGGACAAGGTGCGCGAGCAAGCGGTGTTCACCGAGGGCCCGCGCGAGCTGCGCTTCGTGGCCGAAACCGACCGTGTGTACGAAAGTTCTTCCGCTTGTACGATCGAGGACCGTGACGCTCGGCGCTCGCTCGTGATCGCGAAGGAAAACTCGGGAGCTACCGTGGTTTGGAACCCGTGGCGGGAAAGAGCGGCACAAATGTCGGATCTGGGTGCTACAGCCTGGCCGGGGATGCTGTGCGTCGAGAGCGCCAATGTGGGGAAGAGCCGAGTCACACTGTCCCCAGGCGAGACCCATAGCCTCGGGGTGACGGTCTCGGTACTTGGGATTTCCTGAGAAAACGTGACAAACTGCTGATCGCAATCGGCCTCGTTTTCAAGGACCCGCACCGCCGTGGCGCAACCTAGACAGCGCATCACCCAAGAACACGTCATCAGCGGCGGACCTGCACGCTTGATCGTGCTGGAAGGTCCGCAGGCTGGCCAAAAATTCAAAATCGACGGCGACGTCGTGCTCGGGCGCGCGATCGACTCCACGGTCGTTCTGGAAGATCCCGAAGTCTCACGCAGCCACGTGCGCATCACTCGCAGCGACGTGGGCGCGTACATCATCGAGGATCTGGGCAGCCGCAACGGGACGCAGGTCAACGGCGTGCCGCTGCAAAAGCAGTTCTTGAGCTTCGGCGACAAGATTCAGATCGGCCCGCGCGTGCTGATCTTGTTCGCGCCGTTCGACCCGATCGAAGATCAACTCCTGCAACGGCAACGGCTCGAGGCACTCGGTCGCGTGGGGGCCGGTGTGGCCCACGATCTCAACAACATGCTCGGCGCCATCTCGGCCAGCATCGACTTTTTGAGCCGATTGCCGGCAGAGCGCAGCGTTGGCGCGCCGGACGTCAAAGACAGCATCGCCGATATTCGCACGGCTTTGGGGCAAGCAAGCGAGCTGGCTCGCGGGATCTTGAAGTTCGCGCGCGGGCGTAGCCGTGGCCACGCCCTCGTGGATCTCTCGGTCGTCTGCCAAGAGGTGATCCGCTTGGCGCACCACACCTTCGATCGCGCAATCGTGCTCGAACAATCGATCGAGCCGAACCTGATCGTGTCGGGCGATCAAGCCGAGCTGCACCAGGTGATCATGAACCTGTGCCTCAATGCGCGCGACGCCATGCCTAGCGGCGGCACGCTGCGCATTCGCGCAGAGCTCGCGGACGCGACCGACAGCGAACGCGCGCGCGTCCGCATCGCCATCACCGACTCCGGCACCGGGATGGACGCAGCGACGCGAGCTCGGATTTTCGAGCCATTCTTCACGACCAAGCCCGACGGCGCAGGCTTCGGCCTGGGACTGTCGACCGTCCGTGAGGTGATCAACATGCACGGCGGAGATATCGAAGTGCAGAGCGCGCCCGGCAAGGGCACGAGCTTCTTCATCTATCTCCCGGCCAGCACGGGCCAACCCCAACCGGTACGCATCACCAGCGGCCACCGTGACTTGCGCCCACAATCCGGCTCTCCCGCGCGCATTCTCTTGGTCGACGACGAGGAGGTGGTGCGGCGCAGCACTGCGCGGCTGCTACGCCAAGCCGGTCACGAAGTGCTGGAAGCCCCCGGCGGCAAAGAAGCGACGCAAATCTACGCCAACTCGGACCGCTATCCTGATTTGGTGATCTTGGATCTCGACATGCCGTTCTTGAATGGTGAGCAGACGCAACGCGTGATCTTGAGCATCGACCCGAGCGCGCGCATCCTGTTCATGTCGGGCCATGAAGATTTCGTGCGCGATAACTCGACCAGCGTCGGCAAGGCCATGGGTTATCTGCGAAAGCCGTGCAACGTCACCTTGCTGCTCTCGACCGTGAGCGACGTCCTCCGGACCGACCGCTTGCAGGACTACGAAGAAGCAGAAGAGCGCACGCGACCTGGGCTCGGTATCGGGAGCTGAGCGCTCCAGCGCGCATCGCTCAAAAGCGCAGCGCCGAGCGCGCCCAACTCGCGTCGACTCGCCATTGAACGAGCGCGCACACGCCGACGTACAGCAGAAATCCGAGCAAGAAGCGCGGCATGCGTCCCACCGTGGGCGAATCTCGAAACGCGAGGCGGGTCCGAGCACCAAAGACGAGCGCGGTCATGAATGGGCTCACTCCCAAAACCCCAATGCCCGCAAAGAGCGTGCCTAAGATAGTGGTCGGAAGCATCACGACGCCCAGTCCGGCTGCGAACGTCGTCGCGGCAAGCAGCACACCTGCGAGGTAGGCCGAAGGGCCTTTGGCCCGCAAGTGGCACGCGAGCGCGATCATCCCGAGCAAGATCGCGCAGTAGCAGCCTGGCATCACCGCACCGAGTTCTGGACCGTCGCCCGCGCCGCTGCCACGGAATATGGCTGGATCAGCGATCACCATCCCAATCGGCATAATGATGCCCAACAACCAAGCGGTGACCGGCCGCTGCAACAAAGGCTGCTCGTTCATCAGCCTTTCGTCGCATGGTTTGCGGCGCCGATGCGTGGAGCTACCGGGGAGAGATTGTGCAGCTACTGAGGAGAATTTATGGCGAGCGTAATCAGTGAACTAGCTCACGGCGCCCAGCGTTCACCGGTCAGGGTCGAAACGTTTTGCGTCCTGCCACCCCAAATGACGAACTCCTCCCCAGTCCAAACGCCAACTCCGTACTCGTGCTTTTCGTCCGAGGGCCATGACGGGATGGGCGTCCACTGCCCGCTCTGCACCGCGTAGGTCGCCCCGTCCGTCGCGAGCGTGTCGCTGCTGCCGCTGGTGGAGGTCTGTCCGGCAATCATTCCGACGACGCCAGGCCCGACTTGGAATGCCCAGCCCGAGCGTCCGGCACCGATGCGGCGTGCGCTGAGCACCTTGCTCGAGCTCATGTCGCTCCAGCTCGTGCCGGACAGGGTCTTGCCATCGGCAACCATGCCCGCGTCGTCTTGTCCGCCCCAGACGACGAAGTGCGTCCCATCCCACGCACCGAAACCGCCGGTACGCGCGGAAGGTCCCTTGGTCAGGCTGGCCCAGGTATTGGTGCTGCTCGTGTACGCGAACACCTTGTCTTGGCGCACGCCTTCGATCACGCCGCCCTGGAGATACATGACTGTGCCGTCGAAGGCGACCGCGGAGAAGGCGAGTAACCCCGGGTCGCCGCCGGTCGTCGAAGTGGTCCAGGTCTTGAGATCGAAGCGATCCGCGCCCGGGACCACCGCGGCTGTCGCGGTCAAGCCGCCGAAGAACACAGCACGCGTGCCATCCCAATAGCCAAACGGTGCGCTGCGTTTGCTGGTCGACATGCTCGCAGGCAGCGGCGTCCACATGTTGTTCGCGACGTCGTACACGGAGCCATCGCGAAACACCATGCCGCCGGTGGCGTCCGTTCCGCCATACACGATCACTTTGTTCGATCCGCTGCCGGTCCAAACCGCAGTGGCGTTGATGCGCGGAGGCGGAGATCCCGGATCCTGCGGCAAATAAATCCAATTGTCCGAGGCGGGATCGTAGATGGCGCCGTTGCCCAGGGCCATGCCGTTGTTATCGAGCCCACCCCAGATGAAGGCCGCCTTGCCCATGGCCACTGAGGCGGCTTTCGAACGCGCGACGAGCAGAGCCGGCGGGGCAGCCATTGACACCCATCCGCCCGTGCAACGCTCGGCAACACAGCTGCGTTCGGCGTTACAGATGACGCTACAGGCTTCACTGCTCGAGCCACCACTCGCGCGCCCCGCCGTTTCCGACTCGACCTCGCCGCCGCTACCGCCATTGCTCGCGAACTCGCCACCCTCCGCGAACCCCGCGCTGCTCTGGTCGTCGCCTGCGCCAGCGGATGAAGTCAGAGCAGCGCGGCCGCCCTGTGCGCCGAGGGAATCCTCTTGCAAGCGATAGTGATCCGTCAGCGGGCAGCCGGTGAGCAATAAACACAGCGGGAGTGAGGCGGCGATCGCCGCGCGTAAACTCACAGCTGTCCGCCGATCTGAAGACCCGCAGGCAGCGCGCGGATCGCCAGATGTTCTTCGCTGGGCTTACCGATGGTGAGTAGTGCAATCCCGGTTGCAGCGGCCGCGATACCGACGCCGAAGCTCACGTACGAGATCGTGCGATTGCTGCGAAACGAGTCGATATCATCGGCGGACGACGGCGGACAATTTGGCTTGCACACCGAGTCGAGCTCGGACTTGTGATGCAGCGCCACGATCCCCGTATACGTACCGACCCCGACACCCAATGCACCGACACCGAGAGCCACATAGGCCCCGGTTTTTCGCCAAGAATGCGCGCTCTGCGGCGCGGGTTCGCTGACCGCGGGTTGTTCCACGACCGGCTTTGGCGGCTCCACGAGTCGAACGTCGAGTTCGATTTGGTAGCTCTGGCTCTCGGCGATGTTGAGCTCGCGCGTTGCGCGGAGCTGTCCACCCACACGTGCCTCGATGCGGTGCGGCCCGGGATTGATCGGACGTTCTACGCCGAGCAGCGCATCGGGCGTCGGCTTGTCGTCCATGCTGACTTGTGGGTGCTCGTTGCTGCTGACGCCAATCAGCATCAATTTCAGCCGTGGCAAACGTCGCCGAACGTCATCCATCTCGCTACGAGCGGCCTCGACGGCTTCTCGATAAGCGTCCGGTGCGTCATCCGGCAACTTGAAGCGAGCCGTCTGCTCGTAGATGTCGATCGCCTCCAGCAGCTGTCCAAGCTTTGCCAGGCTGCGCGCGCGGAGCAGCGCGATCGACGGAGCTTGCACCAACTCGTGGGCACGACGAAAGAAATCGGCTGCTTGGGCATAGTCACCGGCCTCGAAAGCCTGAGCGCCCTGCGTCGCGAGATCGCGCGCGGCCGTGCGAATCTCCGCATCTTGCGCGAAGGCAGGTGAAGCGCACAGCAGCACACCACCCAGCACCCCCCACCAAGACCATCGGAATCGGTTCTTGGATCTCGATCTAGAAGCCAAAGTCATAATTCTTTCCGCGGCGCGGCAGACCGCCAGGTGCGCTACGCGGACTGGTGACGCCCCTCGGTGTAGCCTTGCTCGCCGTGCCAGCCGGCGGCGCGGTCGCTGAGTTCAGCGGTGCGGCCGGCGCAACCTCGGGCACCGCGGGCGCGGGAACCTCGTGTGCAGCAACACTCGCCGCGATGGATGCGGCGTTGGCGGGCGGGATGACGCGCGGCGCACTTTCACCGCGCAGCATCAGGCCCACGCCCAAGCCCAAAACCAATGCCACACACACCAGCCCCGCAACCAGCCAACGGCGCGCAGGACGCAGCTCCGGCATGCTGGAGACGTGAGCGGCCGCGGGGCGCGCCGAGCGCACGGTGGGACGCTGCGTGGACGCGACGCCCGAGACTGTTTTTTCAGGTCCGGGTGGGACGCTACCACTCGCTCGCATGCGCCCGGACGAGCTGCCTTGCGGTGAGAGATCCATTCGCACGCCCGAGAGCGAGCCGTCGAGCCACACGGCGCGCAGGGAGTTCGCTGAGATGTCTTCCTTGACGCCGTGCTTGTACAACCACAGCGCGAGTGCCTCGCCGAGCTCGGTCATCGAGCCCCAGCGATTCTCTGGGCTCTTCTGCAAGCCGCGCTCGATCACGCACCAAAGATCGTCGTCGCCCGCCGAAAGCGAGGTGGTCGATGGCGGTGGCTCGTGGATGATCGCTTGCATGAGCGCGTTGTAGTTGGGGCGATCCCACGGCACTTGCCCGGTAATGCTCTCGTACAATACGACGCTCAACGCCCACACATCCGTGCGTTGATCGATGTCTTCACGGCCGAGTGCTTGCTCGGGAGACATGTAGTCAGGACTGCCAAGCGCAATGCCTTCTTGCGTCAGCTTGTGATCTTCCACACTGTGCGAGACTTTGGCGATGCCGAAGTCGAGCAACTTGGGCTGCTGCCGCCCGAATTCATCACGCGCGACCAAGATGTTGTCAGGCTTGATGTCGCGATGAACGATGCCCTTGTCGTGTGCCGAGCGCAGACCGTCGGCGAGCGGGAGCAGCATCTGCACCGCTTGAATTGCCGGGATACGCAGCTCGCGGCGCAGGATCGAGCCCATGCTCTCGCCCTGCACCAACTCCATCACCAAAAACGGATCTGCGCGGCTCGTCCAACCGAAGTCGAATACGCGCACCATCGCGGGGTGACCGAGACGCGCCGCAGCGTGCGCTTCACGCGCCATGCGGTTCGAGCCCGTGGTGCCGCCGAGATCGGAATGAATTAGTTTGAGCGCGACGTCCACGCCCAGCACCAGTGAGTGCGCGACCCAAACTACGCCCATGCCACCGCGACCGAGCGGCCGTACCAGCTTGTAGCGATCGGCGATGACGGCTCCCGCCAGGTACTCCGTGCGTGGGGCAGCCGCGCGCGCGGCTCGACGCTCGGTCTCGGACCACCGTTCGGCGACCGCGATCGTCTCCGACGGAGTCTTGGCAGGTGCAGGGGTGATCCGCGCGACCATTCCTAGACCTTCAAGCGTAATGACTCATCAGCACGGCGACCAGGAAGAATCTCCCTGCTCGCGAGAACGGCGCGGGACTCGCGATTGTTAATCGTGCCTACAGCGGTCCTGCGCCCACCACAGCGGCACACTTGACAGACAACTCGTTCTTCGTCCGCTCGGGACCATAATTTTTGGTCAGCAATATTTTTCTCCGGAACCGTGCTCTCTCCGCGCACCCTCGGAAACAAAATGCGTGAGGCGTCGCAGTGCAGTCGGCACGCGACGCCTCACTCGATGCGTTCGCTCAACTCGGTCGTGTTACGCGCGACGCCGCGAACCGAACCGTGTCCGTGTCATCACTCACGTCCCGCTTGGAGCAGCCGGGGCTGGAGGTGCGTCATCGCCTTCGGGTGCAGGGCCACCCTCGCCGCGCGGACCGTGGTGATGACGGCCGTGATGCGGGAACTTCAGAGTGCCCGCGGCCACCGCGGTTTTGATTTCCTCGCGCGTCACACTGCCGTTCTTGTCGGCATCAGCGACGCTCAAGTGCTCCCAGCGCTTGTCGCCAACTTCGTCTTTGCTCAAAGCGCCGTCATTGTTCTTGTCCAACTTTGCAAAGCGTTCTTCCGCGAATTTCTCGAACGCAGCTTTGCGTTCCTCGGGGCTGATCTTGCCATCGTGATCGGTGTCGACCTTGGCGAGGTGCTCGGCACGCATTTTCTCTTCGCCCGCCTTGAGCTCTTCCACCGTGATCACGCCGTCACCGTTGGTGTCGGCCTTGCCCATGAACTTTTGCATGTGCTCGGGGAGCTCACTCACCTCGAGCTTGCCGTCGGCGTTCTTGTCGAAGCGCTTGATCATCTCCGCTGGGTCAGGCGGACCGCGCCGACCACCGCGATGATGATCGCCATCGGGCCGACCCGAGTTGTCAGCGACCGAACCAGCCGGCGGAGGCGCGACGACTTGGGCGCTGGCCACGGTTGCGCTCTGATCCACCGGCTCGACGTTTGCGCCCGAGCAGGCGGCCAGCGACAGGGCAATGAAACCAGAAACGATCGAACCAACAATCGAAGTGCGCATGATATTTGTTCTCCTTCAGTTTCAATTCATCCGACGCCGCCCGCTGCCAGCGCCCTACGGGGCACCTTGCGAATTTTTGGGGCATTTCTTTTAGTCATTGGTTCTAGGCACTTAGCGGCGCGAGCCGACCGCGCGGCCAAAGGCGCTCAAAAAAGTAGCGCGCTCGCGTAGGAAGCTCGGGGTCTCCGTCGTCAGACCACGTAAGAAGAGGCGACGACGTGGAAGGCCCGGAGAGAACAACCCTTGGACACACTCGAGAAGGCCGTCGATCGAGTCCTCAGTGGGGACCGCTCGGCCTTTCAACAAATCGTGGATGCAACCAGCCAAAAGCTGGTGCGGCTAGGCGCTAGGATCATGGGCAATCAAGCAGACGCAGAAGACGTGGTGCAAGAGGCGTACGTGAAGGCCTACCGCGCACTCACTGCCGGCGAGTTCGACCGTCGTTCCAGCACCAATACTTGGCTGTATCGCATCGTCGTCAACGGCGCGATCGACGCCAAGCGCAGCCGCAAGCGCCGTGGTGAAGCCAGTGACGAGCAAATCGATCCGGGCTGGGACGGTGCCGCGCGCGCTGAAGCGCGAATCGCGCTCTCGGAGCTCGATGATTGGCTGGCCGCCTTGCCCGCCGATCAACGCGCCGCGCTCGTGCTGCAGAGCATGGAAGGTTTGAACAACGCCGAGATCGCCCAAATCATGGGCGTGAGTGAAGGCGCAGTCGAACAACGGTTGGTTCGCGCGCGCGCCGCCTTGCGCCAGAAGAGAGAACAGTCGTGATCGAGCAAGAAGATATCGAACAGCGCCTGGCACGGCTAGCCGGAGCGACCGACGCATTGCGACCGAGCGCGGGCTTCTCGGCGAAAGTCATGCTCGCGATCGAAGCCGACGCGGCGCCGAACTTCCTCGAAGCGGCTTGGTTTTCCGCGCGGCGCCTGGTCCCCGTTGCGGCCGTCGCCGCCGCGCTGGCCGTCGTTTGGGCGGTCCAAGTCGACGGCACCGTCGACGACGAACTGGCCACTTCCTACGCCGCGGTGGAGTTCGAGTGATGGACCGCACCAAACTCAAGGGCTACGGCGCGCTGGTCTTGGTGTTCACCCTGGGCATCTTGATCGGCGGCGCCGGCTCACGCGCCATGCTGCAGAACCGCTACAAGCGCTTCTTTCGCGACCCCAGCGAGATGTTCGAACGTCGACGTTTGGGCGCGATGTCCCGCCGCCTCAAACTCGACGACGCGCAAGAAGATCGCGCCCGCGACATCATCGGCAAGTACGGCAAACAGCGGCGCGCGCTCACCCGCGAAATCATGACTCGCTGCGGCGAGCCACTCCACGCGCAAAAGGTCCAAATGGACGGCGAAATCCGCGCGCTACTGCGACCGGATCAGCAAGCGCGCTACGACCAGCTGATCAAAGACAGCGAAGGCCGCTTCCCGCCGCCCGATGGGCCGCCCGAGCCGATGCCATGATTCGTTGCACGCGGCTTGCAACGTCTACCACGTGAGCTTGGTCGGACCTCCGAACCAGCCACCGAGAAGCAAGCTCACGCCGAGCTGCGTAGCGTCGTTTTCGTTGTTGTATTGGTCGCGGCTATCCAATTCGTGGAACAGAAACGGACCGGCACCAAAGAAAAAGTGAGTGACGGGGTGTACCAGAAATGGCGCCGAAAGCTCGACCCAACCGCGGGTGCGCGTGTGTTGATTGGTGCCATCCGCCGAGCTGACACTCGAATCGACTGAGCCATAGCCCGCACCAGCGCGCAGCCAAATCGAGGCAACCGTCACTAGCTCGACGTTGTATCCAGCGCGGACCGCACCGCCAAAGCTCGTCGACGAGAATTGCGTCTCCGCTCCCGACACATCGAACCCAGTGCCAGCTGTAGGTCGCGTTGGAAATGTTCAAGGCATTCGAACTCCCCATCATCACCCATTGGCCGCGGCCGCCGAAGTGAAGCGGCGGAGGCGGTAGTGGAGGGGCCGACGTGGAAAGCTCGGGCGTGCTTGGGGCGTCGGAGTCGACTGACAGCGGCGTGAGCGTTGGCGGGACGTCCAGGTCATCCGCGACCGGTGGCGTGAGCGAACGCTGTTGCTGAGTCGCTCGCTGCGACGCGGGATCCGGCGCGGGTTCCGCCGTCGGCGACGCGCTCTGCGCGAGCGCCGAGCGCGTAGACAACAGCGCGAGCAATGCCCAGCCAAAGCCCCTGCGAATCGTCCGCTGCAGCATTCAAGTTTACGGTTAAGCCGAGGTCGCCAAGGATGAAAATAGTCATCCATTCGCAACTGTATGGACGATCGCGCTCTCCCGAGCCAGCCCGTGGTTGGAACACTCCGCACCTCGAGGTGCGCTGCTGGAATCGCGAGCGCCCCAACCAATCCGACGAGGTCACATCTGACCTCAACGTGCGTGCGGCTACTTCAGGGCGGCGGTGATGGTGGCTAGTTTTTGTTCGAGGTGATCGGCGCGGGCTTTGTGTTCGGCGGCGACGGCGAGGGCTTCGAGGAAGTAGGACAAGAGTGAGCCACCGGGGGCGAGGGTGATGCCGAGCTCGCGAGCTTGGGCCTGAATTTCGGCGCCTAGTGAACCCGCGGAGGCGCTCGCGTCGGCCGCTTTGGGCGATGGCGGCGGCAGCCCGACCTGAAACGAAATCGTCCCTGGCTCGGGCCGCGCTTCGCGCGACGCGGAGGTCGCGACGGGCGCTGTTGCAGCAGCCTTGTTCGAGCTGACATCGCCGGTGAGGTGCGAGCTGACACCCATGATGCCACCGCGAGGTTCCGCCGGATTCTCTTGAAACGGCGAACGCAGAGCGGCTTCGAGCTCGGCGACAGTACCGAGCCCAATGTGCTCAGGGTGCAGCTCGATTTGCGGCGGCACCCCCTCGGACAAGGAGAGGTGAAGGCGCCAGGAATTCAAAATCGGCCTCGGTAGGTGGCCCCACACCTCTGCGTGGCACGCCGCTTCCATCTTGGCGAGTGTCGCCCCGTCGAGTGGTTCGCCGCGAAAACGCGCCAGTACCTGAAGCATCTTTTCTTCGTACGTCACTGTGCTTCCTCCCTCGTGAAAAGCTCGCCAATGGTTCTAGTCGAAACCGCTCCCAGAATGCTAGCGCACGCGCCGCAGCAGAATTGCGGCCTTATCCTCGAGCACGCGGAACGTGAAGGATTCGGTGAGGTAGAGCTCGACCGTGGTGCGATCGTGTGAAGCGTAGCCCACAGAGAGATCTTGGCCCACCGTGAGCTCGTAGTCGCCACCGCGGATCGAGAGCAGCACTGCGCCTTCCTTCAGCGCGGGTGCCCAAATCAGGTTGCCCTCGGACACGCGCTCTTCGATGCGGTTGCGCAGCGGATAGCCGTCGTCGCCGTCCGCGGTGAGCTCGTCGTAAGCTTCCATGCCGAGCGCGAGCGCGTAGGGGCCGTTGATGCCGGCCATGCGCAGCACCTCTTTGGCCGCGCTGACCGCGCTGGGCCAAGCTTGGCTCGAGCGCACTTCGATCGGTTTGTGGGGCGAGGCTTCGAGGATGCCGGTGATTTTCGCGTCGGGAAAGCCGTGGAAGATGGCTTCATCTTCGGCGCGGGCCACGCTTTCGGCGGCCAAGATCACTGGATCCAAGTCCAAATCGTCCGCCCCGCGGGCAGCGTAGTCCAGCTCCAAAATGGGCAACAAGATCGGGGCGCGCAGCTCCACGAGCGGGCGCACATCGCGGATCGCGTGGCTCACGTGCTCGACCGGTCCGCGCTCGATGTGCGTGAGGCGCCCAGTGTTGACCGCGCCGAGCTCCCAGCCGTGCGGGCCCGAAAAGTCCACCAGCTTGCGACCGGCCAAATGCAGTTTGAGGACGCGCCGCGCCTCTTCGTCGATTTGCTCCCAGGCTTCGCTGACGATTGGAGCCTTTTGGCGCTTCAGCAGATCCATCACTTGTTCCCTTTCAAACTACCGATCCCGAGCGACTCGGAGGTGTTGTACGACTTTCCAGATTTGGCTTCGCTCTTCTTGGCAGTGCCGCCCTCACCCTTGCCGCTCGCGCCGCCTTCGACTTTGCCCCCAGCGCCCGAACCGCCCTCGCCATTGCCGCTCGCGCCCGAGGTGATCGCCGCTTCGACTTCAAGGATCGGGCCGCTGGAATTGAGGTATGTGCCGATGTTGTCGTCGAAGACGGGAACCTTGCGACGCAGCCACTCGAGCGTCATCATCGCGTGCTCGACTTCTTCGTTCTTGTTGTGTGTGAGCACGGCGCTGAGCTCGGGATCGCTGCAGGCCTCGGCGCGCTGTTGATACCAATCGATTGCCTCGAGCTCCTCCATGAGCGAGACAATTGCGCGATGCGTATTCTTCGTGTCTTCGGACAAGAGCTTGAGAGGCTCGTGGTACGTGTCGCTGGCCATGGCGGCGAAGATTACATCCAACCCGAATTCGCGCGCAGCCCTCAGTGGAGGGAACCCCGTGATTTCGCTGGGGAAGTGTGACAGATATGCGTCCGTGCCGTGCCTTCGGACCACCGCAGCAGGTTTTTTTCGCGAAGGCGCGACTCGGCCCGAAGACCGCGCGACGACCTACTTAGGCTGAATGCGTATGTTCAGAATTCACGAGTTCTCGTCGCCAAGTGGGGAGTTGTCATCCGTGTTCCTACGCCTCGCGGACGGCGAACTCATGATCTCGTCGGAAGCCGGCGAGTGGCCGCTGCCGTCCGGCGCATTGCGCGCGGTGCTGACGCGCTACGGCGCGCCCTTCGACGCGGACGTGCGCAGTACGGAGATCGCGAGCTTGCGACTGAATGAAGGGGAATGCTTGCGGCACGTGCGGCACTTGGCCGGCTACGACGTGATCGCTCGCGACTACTTGGTGTACGAGCACGCTGACGGTGAAGCGCTATGTGCGCTCGCGGCAACCGTCACAGCTGCGCTCTTGCATCTGGGCCAAGCGCAGGCAGCGCGAGGCTGACGGCGCGGCGACGAAGCGCCGCGCCTGTTCGTCATTAGAGCGTGCTCAGTGCGGCGCGTTCGAGGTGATCCACGCGTTGATGGTGTTGATTTGCGAGGAGGTGAGGCACATCGGAGCCGTGCCGCCCGAGCCGCACTTGTTCGGCATGCGATCGACCATCTTGGTGGCGGTGCCGTCTTTACAAGACGCGCTGCCGGCGATCACCTTTGACAGGAAGCTGCCAGTTGCATCACCCGGAGTCACGAGGATGGCGCCCTTGCAACTCTGAAACATCGGCGTTGAGGACAACGCCGTAGTCAGCGTGGTGTACAGCTCGCCGTCCTTGAAATTCGTGTGGCCCGACGCGGAATCGTGGCATTTGTTGGTTGCGCAGCTCGAGCTGAAGATCATCTTCACGTCCGCGTAGGTTGCGCCAGTGCTGGCACCGCCGCCGCTACCGCTGCCGCCCTTGCCGCCGGCGCTGCTGCCGCCCGAAGTAGTCGAGCTGCCGCCGCTGGAGCTACCACCGAGCGACGGACCGCCACCGAGGGGCGCTGAGCCGCCAATTGGAGCAGAGCCGCCAATTGGAGCGGAGCCGCCAATCGGTGCAGAACCGCCGAGGGGCGCTGAGCCACCAACCGGACCAGAGCCGCCCGCGGCATTCGCATGCCCGCCTGTGCCGGTCGAGGAACCACCCTGCGGGGTTGTGGCGGGCGGGGCATCACTGCCACCGCAAGCTTGAGTCGAGGCGAACGCGAGAAGTGCTGCCATTCCGATAAGAGCGCTTTGCTTAGAAGTAATCATGGGCTTCCTTTTAGTAGCCGAACGCAAGCTGATCGCTAGATCATCTGCGCGGGCTTGAAGTTTGCAGCCTTGGCGGCAGATTCCGCGCTGCTATTGAATTGTCCTCACCACACCACCAGTACGTGGTCCGAGTACCACAAACGTGATCAGAATTTCGCGGGGCAATGCTGTCAAAAAAAAATACCTTCTGACGATAGTCGTGCTCGCTGGCTCGCTTTGACACGCGTGCGAAACGCTCGCTGCGAAACGCGAACGTCGCGCAGGCTCAATCCGAAACAGACTCACGAGCTCAGCAATTCGGGTCAGATTTTTTTTGCGGATCGCACGCAGTGCGGATTTCGCCGACTACCGCAGAGCCGCACAAAAACAGTTCGACTGCTCACGCGGATGACGAAAACGAAATGCGGTGCAGGCAAGCTCGTGCGCGCATTCCAAGCTCGCCTGCGGCAACTAACGCGTGCTTTTGCGCTCGCGAAGAGCGAATGAGTTATCGAACCATTCGCTACGTGAGTCGCCAATCCCCGTCGCGTGATTGTCACTCTCGTGGAAGGTCTGCACGAGCTTCGCAGCTCGAGCTCACGGCTGACCAATACTGAAGACGCGCAGTAGCGAGACTCGACTCGAAAATCAATCCCCATTCCGAGTGCGGCGAGAATGCGCCTGGGCGCGTCAAACAGTGCTCTTCCGAGCCCAACGCTGGCGTTCGCAGCATTCGGTGTACCCTCTCCGCCCTCCATGCCTGCCCTCGATCTTCCGCCGCTGCCACGCGGCCTCAAAGGACGCACCACTGAGCTCGCTACGCTGGCGAAAACCATCCAGGAGACGGCGCCAGCGCGCTTGGCGCTCGTCGGCGCGGGCGGCAGTGGCAAGTCGATGTTGACGGCCGCTTTGGCGCATCGCTTGGCGCGTTTTTTCAAGGGGCGGGCGTCGTGGTTTCGGGTCGGCTCGTGGGATTTCTATACGTTGACCGAGATGCTTGCACTGCGCTTCGGTGTGCCGGGCGGCGACGAACGTGTGAAGCGCTTGAATGACTTTTTTACTCGTACCGGGCCGCGGCTGATCGTGCTCGACAATCACGAGGATGATCGCGCGATGGCGCGCTTGCTCGATGCGTTTGCCGAGGCGCCAGTCACGTTCGTGATCACTGCGCGGCGTTGCTTGCTGGCAGGAGTGCTGATTTTTCCCGTGACTGCGCCGATGGTCACCGCGGGGCGCAGCGCGTTTCCGCGCGTGGCGCGGTTGACGCGCATGCTGCGCTGGAACCCGCTCGCGCTCGACATTGCCGATGGCATCGTCGGTTCGCGTGCGGCAACGGTTGGCGAGCTTAGCGCGTTCTTGGAGCAGCGCGGGGTGCAGCGCGTGAAGGTGATCGAGCACGAGGATGATCTGCCGGAAATCGCGTTCCTCGTGGCCTGGGCGTGGCAACGTCTATCACCGCAGAGCCGCCGCATTCTGGGCGTGCTCGCACACATCGAAGGCGATCACGTCGACCTTGGCTCTTTGGCGAAACTAGCCAAACTTCGCGCTGATTTAGCCCCGGCGTTGGCTCCGCTGCAGAGCTGGAACCTGGTGCAGGAGCCGGTGGAGAGCCGCTACACGTTGCACGCCGTCGTGCGCCACGCAGTGATCAAACGCACCACGCTCGACCCAGAATTCGTGTTCGAGCACTACGTGAGCTTGCTGGAACGTGAGCCAGAGCGGTTGATGCGCGAGCAGACGCACCTGTTTGCAGCCATGGATCACGCGCACCGCACCAGCAACCTGAACGCGATGCTAAGAGTCGAAGCTCTGGCGCGACGTTTGGCGGGCCTGGACTAGCGTCGACCAATCAGTCACGAGCTCGAGAGCGGCTCGAGCCAGAGAAAGGACGTGACGCCGCGCGGATAATACTTCGACCTTTTGCCGATTCCCGCGAAGCATTGGTCGGTCATGGCCCAGTCTGCACAGCCGAGTTGCTGCCAAGAGGCATGCGCCGCGTGGCTCTCGCTCCGCGGTCGAATGCCGAAGACGCGTTCGGCCACGTGCTGGCAAATGAAGATTTTGCTCGGCCAGCTATTGTTCGAAGTGCTGGAGAGCTTCCACCCGCCGTCCGGAAACAGGCAAAGGCCGGGCTCGAGGACTCGCTCGAGGTGGCGCTTCAATTGCGCCAACAAGGACGCGTGCGGGCCGGTTGGGTCGAGCAGTTCCAGTTGTCCCCAAAAGAGCGGAAAAATTAGGCCTTCAACCGCGGAGAGGATCGCGCTCGAACAGCCGTCGCGGAGCGCGGGCAAATAGCCGAGCGCCGGATCATACCAAGTGTTCAAGGTCTGCTCGAGCCGCGCCGCTGACGCGCGCGCGGCCTGCGCCTGTTCCGGCAGCTGCGCGCGCTCGAACAAGAGCCGCAATGCATGCCAAGCCGCCCAGGTCTTGCTCGCCAGATACAGACTGTTTCGCGCCTGACCCAAGCTCGAATCGAGGCTGTCGTAGGTCGTGATCTCGAACGTCCCCGCGCAGCGCGTGGAGTCGAGGCTGATCAATCCGTTCCGACGCGCGGGATCCGGGTCGTCGCGATTTTGTAGCGACGTGAGGCAGTCGCGCAGCACCGGCAGTTTACCTGCGAGCCACGCGTCATCGGAAGTGACGAGCACGTAGGTGGCAGCGATCAGAATCCAATTGACCAACTGCTCCGCGGTCATGAAGCTGAAGCAGCCGATCACACCTGCGATTTCATAGCTGGACGTCCCGGCAGGGGCGAACTGCCCTGCTACGCCCATGTCATGGGTGAAGCTGATTCCGCCGGGCAGATCGGTCTCGCGAGGCGGAAAAACCAGATCTTTCACGAGCTCAGGATCACGAATGTGCCCGAGCTCCATACCGCGCGCGTTCTCTCCCGGCCGATTCAGGCGGTCCACGTAGGAGTGGCGCAGCGCAAATTGGTCCAGCAAGTTGCGCAAGGTCCAAGGGTGATTGCGCGCCTCGTAGAATGCCATGTCCACACTCAAGTCGAGCGTGTTGATCATCGCGTACTCGCCTTCCAAAACGACCCATAGCGGGCGGCCGGCGAGGTCGAGCAATTGGGTATTGCCCCAGTAGCTGCGCTCCGAGTGAGCGAGCAAAAAGCGCTGATGCGGATCTGGGATCAGTCGCTCGAGCTCCGCCGCTTGTGCTTCGGCGTTGGCACAGATGGCTGTGTGTCGCTCGATCCCCGCTTGCAACACGCTAGCGAGCGTCGGATAGAAGCGGGTGTAGAGGTAGCGACATTCGAGGCCGCTCGTGACCACGCTCGTACGGCAAAATCCGAACGATAAGTCGAGGCTGCGCGTTTCACCGGGTGGCACGGTCAGCGCGAAGCCGCAGGTTTTGCCTAGTAGATGGCTGCGGTTCGAGCTCAAGTACTCGAGCTCACTGAACGCGACCCAGGCTTCGAGACCGGGCACGTCGCGCGCAGCGATGCCCATGTCCGTGCCCCAGGCCACCGCTTTTGCGCCCGGGACTTCGTCGCCCAATAGCCGGCATTGGCGCCCCACGGTGATCGCAAACACCAGGCGACGCGGCACGGCGCTGGTATTCGTAAGCGTCAGACGCGCCGCGACGGCGGGCAGCAACGCGGAGGCCAGCGCCGTGTCTCCCCTTGCTTCGGGATCGGGCAATTGTCGGACGGGGGTGTGGATCGCGAAGCTGAAATCTCCGGCGGTCCAGGTGTCTACACCGCGCCGATAGCTTCGCTCCAGATTGTCCAGAGCCAAGCGACGATTGCGCGGTGGAGTAGCCGCATCCGTCGCAAAGTCCGAAAAATCAGCCACGCCCGCGCCGTGAAAGAACGGCAGCGCGTGCATGTCGTCGCTGCCGCCGTCGGCGTAGCCAATGACCAGATCCATGGTCGCAGGCGCCACGCCTTCGATCGTCGGACCGCCGCCGGCACCAAAGCGACCACAGGTGAACGTGGCATACGCGCCTTGTGGTGAATGATGCGCGTGAAAGTCGATCGAGTGCATGAGCGCCCGAGGTGCTCCCGGGGGCACGTTCAGGTGGCCTGCGGCGTGCGCGTCTTCAGGCTATCGACGGCGTGCACCGGCGGTGCATCGCCCTTCATCAGATGCGCGATCGCGCTGTACACCAAGCGCTGGCTTTCGAGCATGCCCTTGCCGGCAAACACGCTGGACACCACTTCAATCGTGAAGTGACCGCCGCCACCGTTCACGATGGCTTGCGCTCCGGGGATAGCGGTTTCGATGGCTTGCCGCAGGGCGTCGACGACGGAGCCTTGGAAATTCGTAGGGTGCGATGACATGAGGCCTCAAAATCCGGTATCTGCGGGTCAATCAATATTGCGGCACGCCGCGGTCGACCGTCTCCGACCAAGCGTGGATGCCACCGCGCACGTTGTAGACGTTGCGGAACCCCTCGCCCAGCACTTGCTGCGCGGCGTTTTGGCTGCGCATCCCGTGGTGACACAAAAATGCGATGGGCGCGTTGCGGTCGAGCGAAAACAAATACTCTTGCCCAGCCTCGTCGAGCGACCGAGCTTGGGGAATGCTCGCTAGCGCACGCTCGTGATCCGGGCGCACGTCGAACAACGTGACCTTGCCCTGGTCCAGGAGCTCCTTCAGCTCAGCAGGCGTGAGCTGCTTCACCGTTGTCGGTTGATTCGGATTATCGATCTTGAACCCCGCATTGGGGCCGTCGACGAAATCGATACTCATGCCGTCCGCGCGGCGTGCGCTGGCAGGGTCGATGAACAAACTCAGCCCTTGGACGCTGACCTCCAGGGTGCCGGGCTCGCGCGGCGCGAAGTACAAATCATTCTGGAAGCTCGCGTCGATCTTCAAGTGCAAGACCTCGGCTTCTGCCTCGCTCGAATCCGCCAGCGCGCCGCGAAAAGCCGAAAGCGCGCCCTCAGTGATGTGGATCGTCGGCAGGGGCGGAGGAGCGCCAGGCTTCGACAACAATTGCTCGAGCTCTCCCGACTCGCGCAGCGCGCGCACGATGTCACAACCGCCGACGAACTCTCCGTTCACGAACAACTGCGGAATGGTCGGCCACTGCGAGAACTCTTTGATGCCATCGCGCAGCTCGGCGGAGCTGAGCACGTCCACCGTTTCGTACTCGGGCAAAAGCTCGTCCAGGATCTGCACCACTTGCGCGGAGAAGCCGCACTGCGGCGCGCGGCGCGTGCCCTTCATGAACAGAATCACGGGGTTCTGCGCAACGAGTCCAGAAATTCTGCTGCGGAGGGCGTCATTGAGCATGGTCGTGGGCGACCGTGTAGCACATTAGGAACGCGGATAATTAGCCACGAGCGCGACGACGGAGAGCTAGCCAGGCTAGCCCGAGCAAAGCGAAGACAGCGGGTGATCGGGCCCCCGGTCTCGCGCTGGACACCGCACAACCCTTTGAATTCGGCTGGGAAGAAGTCGGTTGGCTGCCGGCGACGCTGGGCGCCCCCATGCCGCTGCCGCCGACACCCGGCGTCGCCGGTGACCCTGCTGCATTCGTGCCAGTACCGCCGCTGCCGGCCCCGGCTGCGGCCCCGCCGGCTGCGTTGGACGTGCCGCCACTCGCCACAGCGCTGCCCCCGTTCCCGACACTCACAAAACCTGCGCTACCGCCGCTGCCATCGCCAGCGCTTGCCGCAGCACCACCGTCACCACCGCTGCCGCTCGCAGCTCCGGCACCGCCGGAGCTTTGATCGACCAGCAACCCATCATGCATCCACTTGGCGACCAGCGCGTAAGCGTCATCCGTCGGATGCACGCCGTCGCCGAAGTACTCGGGGTGCCCAGTAGTCGGTGTATTCAGATCGATGGTCGGCAAACTCTTTTCTGCCGCGAGTTGTTTGATCAGCGGCAGGACCTCGTTGTGAATCACCGTACCGTCGATCGAGCAGCAGGGACTGTTGCCGGTGGCCAGCGGTAGCGCGAGAAAGATGCGAGGTTTCGAAGGCAACGCGCTGAAGTGCTCGACCATCGCCCGATAGTCGCTCAGAAATTGCTGATCGTTTTTGGGCTTGCCGCTCGGTGTCCAATTGAACGGCTTCGAGTCGTTGGTGCCGAGCATGATGATCACGTCGACCACCGCACTTGCCCCCGCGCCGCTGACGAAACTAGTGGCCGCGCTGTATTCCGACTGATCCTCGTACGGCAAATCACCGTACGGAGCGGACAGCATGGTCGCGCCGTTGTGCCCGAAGTTCTTGACCTGTACCCCCGAGCCAAACAGCATTTGCAAGTTCGCCGGATAACTCTTGGTCGCCTGATTCGACGAACCATACCCGTAGGTAATGCTGTCCCCCACACAAGCCACATGCGTCGGCACCCGCGGAGCCGCCGACGAAAACGCAGGCACGAACACGGCGCTCACGAAACCAAGCGCCCCCCATCCAACGCGCAACCAACGATCATTCCGTCCTGACATACTCACCGAAATCGTAGCGGAACAGACGAAGTCCGTCAGGGAAAATCTTGAGAGGGGACTAACCGCCAAGCCGCCAAGAAGAGGGAGAAGGAGATTGGGGTTTCGCACTGAACGCCCGGCGGTAAGTGGAAACATCCGTGGGTGCACTCTGAGTCGACACAACGACTCAGCCGGACTTGTTTCGCGCACACCCCAAATTTGATCGTGGGCTGCGGTGGATGTTGAGGGCTGTGCGTCGTCGAGAGGAGTTGGCGGCTTGGCGACTTGGCGGTTCAATCTCAGGGAGCCGTTCTGCACGGCAACAGTGCGGGCTTCGAGGTGCGTTGCTGGATCGCGAGCGCCCACTCTTTCAAAAATGGTCGCCCGAGTCTTTCAGGGACGCGGGGCGACTGTTTAGTGCGGTCACGCGATCACGCGGAGTGTTTGCCGTGCTTGTGACCGAGCTTGCCGTCTGCGTGGGCTTGGGCGAGTTCGGCCTGGGAGACCTTGCCGTCTTTGTTGGCGTCAGCGACTTGGATGCGCGACCAACGTTTGTCGCCGACTTCGGCTTGGGTCAGAAAGCCGTCGGAGTTCTTGTCGGACTTCTTGAAGCGTTCCTCGGCGTGTTGCTTGCGCTCGGCTTCGGTCTTCTTGCCGCCGTGTTCGCCCGAACATTGCGGGCGCGCGCCGTCGGTCTTGGGGGCGTCGGCGAGTGCCAGCGCGCTCAGCGAAGCCGAGAGCGCAAACACGGAAACAGCGAGGCCAACACGAGTATTGAGTTTGATCATCGTTTCTCCTTGCTGAGTCCGACGACGCCCTCCCAGCGGTCCCTACGAAAAAAAACCAAGCCGCCAGGATTCTAAATTCGACGTCGCGGTGCCGAATTCCTCCGCCACTGGCAATCGGCATGACGCAGGACTGAAAAAGGCCCACGCGCGGAAAGAAAGCCGACCCTGCATCACGGGGAGGTGTATGAAGAGTCACACAATGAAAGCATTTAGGGCACGTCAGCGCCCGCTGCGCGGCGTGACGTCATGACCGAGGCGGAAGCTCCGCTGCTCGCGGAGGAGGAGTCGTCCGACGAACCGCGCAAACGCCCGACCCGTTCGGACCTGCGGCAGACGTTGCTCAGCCAAGAGCCACTGCTCGTCGGCTCATCTTGGGCGAAGCTGTGGTGCAACAGCATGCTCAGTGATGGGCGGCTCGTCGTCGGCGGCTGGCCAGGCACGATGGCTGAGGCTCGTGCGCGCATTCAAGGGCATCTGAGTGGAGAGTTGGCGCGCCGCAAGATGCCTGCGCTCAGCATCGTGGAGCTCACGGCTGCCGCCAGTGCCGCCTACCAACAGGCTAAGAAGGATTGGCTGCTCGCCGCGCGCGACACGCGGCCCAAAGGCTCTCGCAGTTCGGAAGACGACGAGGACGAAGCGTGAAGGCCGAATCTCCCGCGGCGCCGTGCAAAGTCACGATGCAATACCGGAGTGGTGCTGGAAAGGTCTTCGAGCTGGAAGTCGCTGGCCGCATGTTGGACGTGCACATCACGCCTCGAGAGGGCTCGGACGCCAGCGGGCCTTGGCAAGTCGCCGCTCACGATCGTCGGGGTGCGGACGCGGTAGTGATTTCTGAAACCGGCGCCACACGCGATGAGGCCCTCGAGAAAGTCGGCGCCGCCTGGGACGCACAGGCGCTCGAACGCAGGTTGACGACCTTCGACTGGAGCGCGGTAACTAGCACTCTGCGAGCAATTCGCGCCATCTGATCAGCTCACGCGAGCATCAGCGGCGCACGGGCTTGCCAGCGCCTACCCGAAGCAACAAACTACGTGGGGTGTCGACCACAGACTCTGCTCTAGAGGCCTTCGACTTCGTGATCGTGGGCAGCGGCTTTGGTGGCAGCGTGAGCGCGATGCGCCTCGCCCAAAAGGGCTACAAGGTCGCCGTCGTCGAAGCCGGAAAGCGTTGGGCAGGGAGCGATTTCCCGAAGACCAATTGGAATGCGTTCAAGTACTTTTGGGCGCCGCGCTTCGGCTGCTACGGGATTCAAAACATCACGCTCTTGAAGGGCGTGATGGTGTTGCATGGCGCGGGAGTCGGCGGTGGCAGCTTGGTGTACGCCAACACGCTGATGCGACCACTGCCAAGCGTGTTCGACGATCCGGCTTGGAGCGGAGCGGTGGCGTGGGAAAAGGAGCTTGCTCCACACTTCGAGACCGCACGGCGCATGCTCGGCGTCACGGAGAACCGCGCGCTGATGGAGGGCGAGCGCACACTGAAACGGGTGAGCGAGCGCATGGGCAGCGGCGACACCTTTCACGCCACCGAGGTGGGCGTGTTCTTCGGCAAGCCCGACGTGACCGTTCCCGATCCTTACTTCGACGGCGCGGGCCCGGAGCGCACGGGCTGCAACCTTTGCGGCGGCTGCATGGTCGGCTGTCGCTTCGGCGCCAAGAACACGCTCGACAAGAATTACCTGTATTTTGCCGAGCGTTGGGGCACCAAGGTGTTTGCGGAGCTCAAGGTCAGCAAGATCGTGCCGCAAGCCGATGGCGGCTACGAAGTGGAGACTGAGCGCTCGACCGCGTTGCTCGGCGGCGCTGGCCCGCGGCTGCGCGCCAAGCGAGTGATCTTGGCGGCGGGGGTGCTCGGCACGGTCGAGCTCCTGCTCAAGAATCGCGATCAATACCGGACGTTGCCCAACGTATCCGCGCGCTTGGGCGATTTCGTGCGCACGAATGGCGAGAGCTTGCTCGGCGCAACTAGCTTCGACGCGCATCGCGATCTTTCGCGCGGCATCGCCATTGGCGCCGCGTTCCACCCGAACTCGCTGACCAAGATCCAATCCGTGCGCTACCCGAGTGGCTCGGGCGCGATGCGACTGCTCGGTGTGCCGCTCACGCCTGACGGCTCTGCCTTCACTCGACCGCTGAAGATGCTGGTGCGCATGGTGCTGCAATTGCCGCGCATGCTCAAGCTGTGGCGAGTGCGGGATTGGGCGCGCAGCACGGTGATCTTGTTAGTCATGCAATCGGTCGATCAGCACTTGAAGCTGCGTCTCGGGCGCTCGTTGTTTGGCCGCGGCTTGAAGGACACGGGCACCGATCAGCCCGTGCCGAGTTACCTGCCGATCGCGCAGCAAGCCGCCGAAATTTTGGCCGAGGAGCTGCAGGGTGAAGCGCAAAACGTGATCTCGGAAGTGCTGCTACGCACGCCCGCCACCGCGCACATCCTCGGGGGTTGTTGCATCGGTAAGGACGCGGCTGCAGGCGTGATCGATGAGCGTCACGAGCTGTTCGGGTATCCGGGGTTGTACGTGTGTGACGGCAGCGTCGTCCCAGGCAACTTGGCGGTGAACCCGAGCTTGACCATCAGCGCGCTCGCTGAGCGATTTGCGTCCTTCTTCGAGCGAGCCGAGAGCCTGAGCGATGACGACTTCGCAGCGCGTCAGATCCGTTTCAGCTTGCCTTCGACCGATTCGCCCTCGACCGATTCGTCCTCCGTGCACGACCTCGACGCGCAAAAGAGCGCGTAAACCAGCGGCGCGCGAACGGCGCCCTGCTATGGTGCGGCCCAATGGCCACCGACTTTGCTGAACTCGCGCTTTCCCCCGCTTTGCTGGCGGTCGTGGCGGAGTTGGGCTTCGAGAAACTGACCCCGATTCAGGCCCAAGCCATCCCTGCGCTGCTGGAGGGAAAGGATTTGGTCGGGCAATCGCGCACGGGTAGCGGCAAGACCGCGGCATTCGCCTTGCCGATTTTGCAGCGGGTGCGGCTCGAAACGCGTGAAATCGCCGCCCTGATCTTGTGTCCGACGCGCGAGCTGAGCGCGCAGGTGGCGCGCGAGATCCGGCGTCTTGGTCGCCGCCACGCGGGACTCACGGTGGTCGTGCTCTCAGGCGGTGAGCCCGTGGGTCGGCAGCGCGGTGCGCTGGAAAAGGGCGCGCACATCGCGGTCGGTACGCCGGGCCGTGTGCTCGATCATTTGCGACGGCGAAGCTTGCGCGTGCATCGCGTGGGCACCGTCGTGCTGGACGAAGCGGACCGCATGCTGGACATGGGCTTCCAGGAAGACATGGAGCAGATCCTGCGCGCGCTCCCCGCGCAGCGGCAGACCGTGTTTTTCTCCGCGACCTACCCGAGTTCGATCGCCGAACTGTGCCGGAAGCACCAAAAAGATCCGGTGTTCGTCAAGGTCGAGGCGGAACCGGAACAGGCGCCCGAAATTCGGCAATTGCTCGTGCCCGTAGAGGCCGAACAAAAGATCGGTGCGCTGCGCTGGGTGCTCGCCCGCTTTCCGCACGAGTCGGCATTGGTGTTTGCCAACCTCAAGGTCACCGTCGCGGAGATTGCCAAGGTGCTCACGGAATCAGGCGTCAGCGCGGACAGCTTGCACGGCGATCTCGAGCAGTACGACCGCGACCGCGTGATGGCCAAGTTCCGCAACGCGAGCACGCGCGTGCTCGTCGCAACGGATGTGGCAGCCCGCGGGATTGACGTTGCTGATTTGGATTTGGTGGTGAACTTCGATCTGCCGTCACAGCCGGACGTGTACGTGCATCGCATCGGGCGCACGGGGCGCGCGGGCAAGGTCGGGCTTTCAGTTTCACTTCGCACGTCGCGTGAAGAGGGCAAGGTGCGCGCAATCGAGGAATTCACCGGTCAAACGCTGACGGTCACCGAGCGCGAGGCCGTGCCGCGCGGCGAAAAGGCAGCGATCGCCAAGAGCCTCGAACGAGACGCCAAAATGGCCACGCTCCGCATCTCCGGCGGGCGCAAAGACAAGGTGCGCCCGGGTGATATCCTAGGCGCGCTGACCGGTGAAGCCGGCGGCCTCGACGCGAGCGACGTGGGCAAGATCGAGATCCATGATCACTTTTCTTACGTGGCGGTCAGTAAGAGTGTCAGCCGAGGCGCACAGCAAAGTTTGAGCGCCGGCCGCATCAAGGGCCGCAAGTTCCAAGTCACCTTCGAGGACTAAGGGCCCGCGACAACGGCGGCGCGCGCGCCCAGGTCGAGCTCTTCGATCGACAGCGAGCTGAACGCTTCTTCGGTCGCTTCCAAAAACAGATCCACCGTGGTGAGTCGCTGCAAGCGGCGCTGCAACGTGGCGCCGTCACGCACGGAGCGACAAAGGTAGCCGAGTTGTTCTTTGAGTGGTCCGAGCGGATTGCACGAACCTGGGTCGCGCGCACCGAGCGCCTTCGCCAAGCGCACGAAGTGCCCCGCGAGGTCGCTGCCCGTCGGTCGATATGGCTCGCGCCCCGCGAGCAGCTCGTCGATTTGGCGGAAAATCCAGGGATTGCGGAGCGCGGGACGGCCAAGCATGACCGCATCGCAGCCGGTCTCTTCGAACATCTGCAACGCGGATTGCGCGTACCAAATGTCGCCATTGCCCACGACTGGGATCGAGAGCTCGCGCTTGATGCTCGCAACGATGCGCCAGTCAGCAGTGCCGCGATAGTGATCGACTCGACGGCGCGGGTGGACCGCCAAATAGTCGAGCCCGCTGTCTTGCACGAGGCGCGCGTTGCTGAGCGCATCGTCGGTAGTGTCGAAGCCAGCGCGCAGCTTGGCTGACAAGAGCCCGGGCACACCGCGGCGCATCGTGCCGAGCAAGCGAGCGAGCAATTCGGGTTGCTTGAGCAAGGCAGCGCCCACGTTCTTGCGCGCAGCGCATGCCGTCGGACATCCCAGATTCAGGTCGACGACATCCGCTCCGGCATTGGCCACCACTGCGCCCGCTTCGGCCATCAACTCCGGATCGTTGCCCATGACCTGCACGCTCAGCGGCACGCTCGCCAACTTCTCGACTTGACGACGCAGATAGCTGGGCGAGATTCGCCCGCCAGAGATGCGCACGAACTCCGTACAAACCAGGCCGATCGGGCCGTAGCTGGAAAGCACCTCGCGCACCGCCGCGCTGGTGACGCCCTCCATGGGCGCCAGGACGCATGCTGGGGAAAACGGAAAGCGAGCCACGGTCGATGAGCGTAGCCGACCCTCACGAGCTACGCGAAGTGGTGCCGCGCTCAGCGCCGACGACGCCGCGCTGCGTCGCGAGGCGCTTCAGCATTCGGCGACGATGCGGCCGGCAATTGCTCGCGCTCGATGCGCTCCGCTCCAGCGGTGGCATCAGGCGCTCGACGCGCCAACACGATCACCTCGGGACCGCGCCGCTGTGCGCGCTGAGGGCGACGCGGTTGCTGCTCGCGCGCTTGCGATGCGGCGTTCGCGTTCGCGCGCGCGGAGGCCATGTGCAACTGTGGGCCGCGGTTTTGCTGCGGGCTGCGGTTGTCCTGATGCCCTCGGTCATCACGCGGGCCGCGGTTTTGCTGCGGGCCGCGGTTTTGCTGCGGGCCGCGGTTTTGCTGCGGGCCGCGGTTGTCCTGACGCCCTCGGTCATCACGCGGGCCGCGGTTTTGCTGCGGGCCTCGATCCTGATACGGGCCTCGATCCTGATACGGGCCTCGATCCTGACGCGGACCGCGGTTCTGTTGAGGCCCTTGCTGGTCACGCGGCCCTCGGTTGTTGTCCTGAGGGCCCTGGTCGCGGGGCCCTCGGCTGTTCGCTTGCGGACCGTGGTTTTGGGGGCCGCGCCCTTGCTGCGCACCGCGATCCTGACGCGGACCGCGATCGGCGAACGAGCCGCGGTTTTGCTGGGGACCGCGCTCCGGAGACGGACCGCGCTGGGCTCGACTATCTCCCTGCGTTTGCGGTCGCCGCTCGTCTCGGTCGCGCGGTGCTTGATCGAAGAAGCGCGGACGCTGTTCGGGCACGAACGGACGCCCCGAGGGCATGAAATCCGGCGTCAGGTCGCGCCGCACATAGGCACGCCAAATCTCTCGTGGGTCACTATTGAGACGGCCTCGCAAGCTCGGATCGATCGCGGCGAAGTGACCGAGGATGTTGCGCGCGTCGCGAATGAAGAACGACTCGGATTGGCTGTTTTGGGCCGCAGAAACAATCTGCGGAAAGTCGATGATGGTCGCGCCAGCCTCGGCCCAGAGCACGTTGTACGGCGACAAGTCACCGTGGATGAGATCGCACGAAAGAATCCGGACCAACTGCGCGAGCATGTCCAGATAGGCCGCGTGCGCTTGTGCCGCGTCGAGCGGCGTGTCGATCAGGCGCGGCGCGGCTTCGCCATCCACACCGCGCACCAGCTCCATGAACAGCACGCCGTCGAAAAACATGACGGGCTTGGGCACTCGAACGCCGGCGGCGTGGAGTTTGTAAAGCGCGTTCGCCTCTTCGGCCTTCCACGCTTCCTCGGCCGCCTCTTGACCGAACTTCGAACCGCGCTCCATGGCGCGCTGTGAGCGCGTGTTGCGCACCGCGCGGCCCTCTTTGTAGGCCGCATTGCTCTTGAAGCTGCGTTGGGCGCGGTCCTTGTAAACCTTGGCCGCTACCACGTCGTCGCCGTACGCCACCGCGTAGACTTCGGCTTCCTTGCCACTCTTCAGACGACCGTAGATCTCGCTGATGACGCCTTCGGCGAGGAGAGATTCGAGACTGCTTGCCACGTGATTACTTCGGGAAACGCCGCTGCCACTCGGTTAAGCGGCCAATGCTGGGCAGCCGAATAGCACGTTCGCTGAACGAGCGCGTCGAACGCGGCCCAAGCGCCCCGGCTCGGCGTCCGTTGACAGCTTTATTGCTTTATTCAAGTTGAACTGGATCGTAGAAAAAGCGGGCATAAATCGCCCCCGAGTCGCGTTTTCGGCCACAGGTTCCTCATCACTACAGGTGCTGACACTTTTTCCGAAGTCTCCCCACTGCATGCGCATCCGATGCCTGCCAGCAGCAACTGAGCGAACGCAAATCGCCGCTGGCAACGGAAAGTGACTTTCACGTGCCTGCAGCCCTCAACGCCCGACGACAATGATCCGTAGTGAGTGACGAGTCCAAGGTAAACGCCATGCTGATCGAATCCACTGAGCAGTTCCACGCCTCGACGGGGATTGCCATTCAGCGTGGCACCAATGAAGTCGCCGAGAGTGACTTCGAACGCTTGCCACCGGCAACGCGTACCAAGCTCCGCATCCTCCAAGAGCACGGCGTCGTGCGTGTCCACACGAGCGTGGCTGAAAAGCCGGAGCCGCCCGCAGACCGCAGTACGCTCGCAGGGCGCAGTAAGTAACGGTATTTTCGAGCGCGCTAGCGCTGCGCCGAGGCTTAGAGTAGCCGTCTCTCGAGGGAGACGAGCATGGCGAGCAACCAAGAACTGACCGGACCGGACCTCAGCCAGGGTCTCGACGCGACTTCATTGGCCGAGGGGCAAATGCTGGTCGGACATGCCAACGGTGAAGCCGTGCTGCTGGCACGATCGGCGAACCAGGTGTTCGCGGTCGGCGCGCACTGCACTCACTACGGCGCACCGCTGGCAGAGGGCTTGTTGGTCGGTGATACGGTTCGTTGCCCCTATCATCATGCGTGCTTTTCGCTCACGAGCGGCGAAGTCTTGCGCGCACCTGCCCGCGATCCCATCGCCTGTTATCTAGTCGAACAACGCGGCGGCAAGCTGTACGTGCTCGGTAAGCAGGCCGCAGCGCCCGCCTCGGCGATCACCAAGCCCAACGCAATCGTGATCGTGGGCGCAGGCGCGGCTGGCAACTCCGCCGCCGAAAAGCTGCGCCGCGAGGGCTACACCGGGAAGATCACGCTGCTCGGAGCGGAAGGTGCGCTACCCGTCGATCGCCCGAATCTATCCAAGGATTACTTGGCCGGCACCGCGCCTGATGAGTGGATCCCTCTGCGCTCAGAAGAGTTCTATCGCGAGCAGCGAATCGAGCTGGTTCAGACCAAGGTCAACAGCCTCGACCCGAGCTCGAAGAGCGTCACGCTCAGCGATGGCTCTCGTATCGATTACGACGCATTGCTGCTTGCCACCGGCGCTGCGGCGATTCGCTTGAACATTCCCGGCGGCGGACTACCGCACGTGTACACGCTGCGCACACTGGCCGACAGCCGCACGATCATCGCGGCGAGTGCCAAGGCCCAACGCGCCGTGTTGATCGGCGCAGGCTTCATCGGGCTCGAGGTTGCGGCGTCGCTGCGCGCGCGCGGCGTCGAGGTCACGGTCGTCGCGCCGGACAGCGTGCCGCTCGGGCGCGTGCTCGGCGAAGCGCTAGGACACAGCGTGCAAAAGCTGCACGAAGCACACGGTGTTCGCTTTCGGTTGGGGGCGCGCCCGAAAGCCATCACCGCGCAAAGCGTCGTGCTCGAGGACAATAGCGAGCTCGCCGCGGACTTGGTCGTGTTCGGTGTGGGGGTGAGGCCTGCGACGGAGCTCGCCGAAAGCGCAGGCCTCGCCGTCGATCGCGGCGTCTTGGTCGATCAGTATTTGCGCACCAGCGCGGCCGACGTCTACGCCGCCGGTGATATCGCGCGTTTTCCGGATGCGCGCACGGGTCAACCCATCCGCGTCGAACATTGGGTGGTCGCCACGCGACAGGGCGAGATCGCGGCGCTGAATCTACTTGGGCAAAAACAGCGCTACGACGCCGTGCCGTTCTTTTGGAGCGCGCATTACGACTGCACCATCTCCTACCTCGGCCACGCCGAAAATTGGGAGCGCATCGACCTCGCGGGCGATCCGAACGCGCGCGACTGCGCCGTCGCATTCCGCAGCGGTGATCGAACGCTCGCGCTCGCCACGATTGGACGCGATCGAGCGAGCCTCGAGGCTGAGCTTGCGATGGAGCGCGGCGACGAGGCCGCGCTCCACGAGCTAGTGCCGCGCGCTACTTGAGCGTCTGCGCAATCCGCTTCGTCAGACTGTCCAAAGCGGGGCCGTAGCCGTAGTCGGCGCGCGTCGCGTCGGTCGCATTTCTCGGGCACATCGAGGCGGCGACGGCGCGCGCGCCCATTTGTCGAGCAAATGTCAGCTCTCGCGTACCTGGATAGGCCTTGCCGAAGTACTGCATGGGCTGCGGAGGGCCGCCACCGGGCGGCTGACAGAGCGCGTTGTTCTCCATGAGTACGGGGTTAAAGTCGTTCTCCTTGTTCGGCGCACAGTCGCAATTCGCACTGCCTGCCGTGCACGCCACGGGCTCGGCTAGCGGGAAGATGCATGCGTGCTGCAAGTCCCAATTGTCGAAGTTGTTCGATTCGTGGCCGTTGATCGGATTTTGCTGCGGATTGGTCGACGTTTCGGGCGCAATCGAAAACATCGTGACGGGGTTCTTACCCATGCGCGGCGTGATCGACTCGATCATGAACGGGTCACTCGGCGGCACGTTCTTTTGCTTGTCGCCGATCAGCATTGGCCAACGACCAGCGCTTTCTAGTCCTGCGGCGTCCAAGTACTCGAGCGGACCGCCGCTCGAGCTGTCGACGGTCGCCAAGTCTTGCCAAGGTGCACCCACGATCACCGAAACGCTGATCAAGGTCGCCGAGCGCGGCCCCTTGCCTGCTCGCTCTGCGAACAACGGATTGTCTACCAGGGTGCCCGCGCGGTTCTTGATTTTGGGATTGCTCAGGGCATCGCTGTACCGCTCAACGGGTTGCAAGAAGTCGAATCCGAAGCGCCGCTTTTGCTCGAAGCAGCGCAGATTCAGCGAGTCACCCGCGGTATCGTAGCTGGCGTAAGCTTGACCTGCGGGGATCACGCTGCACACGCTGTCTTCCGCGAGCGGCGCGCAGCCGTCCGGCTTGAGGCTTTCACTTTCCGCACACGAACGGCAGCAGGGGTCGTTCGGATCCGTCTCGCAGATGCTGGTGGCGCGCGGCATGTGAAGCTGAGTTGTACTGAGCCTGCTCGACCCAACCAACCAGCCCTGTTCCGAGTCTTTGATCGAACAGTCGTTTTCGTCGCTGAACACTACGACCGCCAGAGACGAATCAGGCCGCAAAAATGCCGCACGTTGTGCGAGCAGCGTATCGTTGACGCCGGTCGGCGTACTCTTCTGACTCACCACCTCGACCGATACCGGCGGCTCTGGATCGACCAGGAAGCGATACATCGCTTCGAGCGGCGCTTCGTAGCCGCAACCGCGTTCGCCACTTGCCGTGACCATCTCGCTGAGGCTCGTCCCGAGCGCAGCCGCGTCATTCACGCCCGCGGCACCGCTGGCGTCGTACGACAAGAAGCCGCTGTCTTGGTAGCTAGCGACGCCCGTTCGCTTGCTGGGCAAGAGCTGCGCTTGGTCGTCTTGCTGGTCGAGCGCGGCCGTCTGATTGGTGCAGACGTCACCGCCGGCGCTACCGATGCTGGTGGTGATGACTCCAAAGTGAATGTCCGCGATCGGCGAAAATTCACGAGCGCCGCTGGAACACGCCGCGCTAGCCAAGGTTGGCTGATCGACAGTTGGGCTACCCTGATCATCCACGCACAGCGGATTGGTCAGACGTGACACGAATCTAGGCAGCGATTTGGCCAAAATCTTCTGCTTGCCGAGCATCGACACCGAGTTGTCGATCACGAACAAGACATCGAGTTTGTCGCTCGACACTTGCGCGCCAACCGACGCTCCGCCGCCCGAAGCGTTGCTCGACCCTGCACTCGATCCGGCTCCACCGGCGGCCATGCCGACCGAGCCGCCAGTGCCGGATCCGCTGCCTCCCGAGGCAGCAGCGCGCTCCGAGTTCGAGGGTCCACACGCTTGCAAGCTCCCCAAGAGGAGCACTGCAGCCAAGTGACGCGGCGACCTCATTTGAGAGTGGCTCCGATGCGAGTGATCAGGGCGTTGAACGCCGGTTTGAAAGCGTAATCAGGGCTGTTCGTGTCGGTCAGCGTGCGTGGGCAGATCGAGGCAGGCACCGCGCGCGCGCCCAGCTGCTTGGCGAAGGTCAGCTCACGTGTGCCGGGGTAGCCGCGACCGAAATACTGCGTGGTCGTCGCTGCGCCGCCTTCGGGAGGTTGGCACAACGGGCTCCTATTCGTTTTGACGGCATCCCAATTGCCCGCCTTGTCGGGCGAGCATGCACAAACCGGATCGCCGTTGGCACAAACCTTCGGAGAGACGAGCGGGAAACTGCAGGCGAATTGCAGATCGTCTCGTTGAGGCAAGTTTTGTTCGTGGCCGTTGATGGTGGCGAGCGGGTTGGTCGAGGTGGAAGGGACGATCGGTGCGTTGGTCAGTGGGTTTTGCCCCGCGCGTTCTTCGATCGCCTCGATCATGAACGGATCGCTGGGCGGCTGATTTTGAGCCTTATTTCCAATCAGCAGCGGCCAACGACTGTTGCTTTCGAGCGCTGCGCCGTCCATGTACTCGATGGCATGACCCGAGGTCAGGCTGGCAGGAGTCGCCAAATCTTGCCATGGCGCGCCGACGATCACGGACACGCTGATCAACGTCGCTGAGCGCGGCCCCTTCTCGTCACCGACCAAGAGCGGGTTGGGCACGAGTGCTTGACTGCGGTTGCGAACCTGCGGATTGCTCAGCGCATCACTGTAGCGCTCGACGGGATAAAGCAGATCGAAGCCGAAGCGCCTCTGTTGATCGAAGCAGCGCAGGTTGAGCGAATCACCGGGCACGTCCCAAGTCGCGTACGAGGAATTGGCCGGGATGTTCTTGCAGTTCGCGTCGTCGCTGATGGCACCACAACCCGCAGGCGGCGTCGAGGCGGGGTTCGTGGCGCACGATCGGCAACACGGGTCGTTGGGGTTGATCGCACAAGCCGTGGTCGACCGCGGCATGCGACCCGTCGAACCCACGAACCAGCCCACACTTTCGTCGCGGATCGAGCAGTCGTTCTCGTCACTGAGGATCACGACGGCCACCGCTGAATCCGGGCGCAAGAAGCTCTTGCGTTGGTTCAGCAAATTTTGATTCACCTCGCCGGGGGTACTGTAACTGCCGACCCTCGTTACCGTAGTGGGAGGCTCCGGATCGACCAAGAAGCGATACATGGCTTCGAGCGGCGCTTCGTAGCCACAGCCGTGCTCTCCCGCTAGGTCGACGACCGTCTGCAGGTCGGCGATCACGTGGTTCACGTCGGTGCTACCAGCCGCGCCCGTTGCGTCGTAGGCCAAGTAACCCGAGCCGTTGTAGCTCGGTAGGTTGGTACGCTGCATCGGCAATAGTTCAGCGTGATCGTCGAGGTGCTCATCGGCAGATTGGGGAGTCGCGCAAACGTCACCACCGTGGCTTCCAATGCTGGTCGTAATCACACCCAGGTGCATGTCCTTCACCGGAGTGAACTCACGGTGACCGCTGCTGCAGGCCGCGTCAGCGGTAGCAGGTTGGGTCGCCACTGGTTTGCCGTCTACGTCGACGCACAGCGGGTTGACCAAACGAGTTACGAAGCTCGACACCGACTGGCGAAGGACGTTTTGTTTGTCGGCCATCGTGATGGAGTTGTCGACGACGAACAGCACGTCGAGCTTGTCGGATTTCTTCTGCTCGCCGATGTCGATGGGCGGATAACCGCTGCCGCCGCTGCCCCCGTTTGCTACCGTGCCTGCGCTGCCACCCGTGCTTCCGCCGGTGCCTACTCCGCCGCTGCTGGCCGCGCCCGCTTGTCCGGCCGCACCACCTGCGCCACCCTTGCCGCCCGTCGCAGTCAACGCGCCGCCTTCACCCGCGACGCCATCGTCCGTGGTCCCGGCCATGCCGGCGTCCGCGCCTTCACCCGCGCTGCCCGCGCTCGCGCCCCCGCTACCCGCGTTCGCCTGGGAATTGCCCGTGTGGGTCTTGCCTGAACAGGCGGTAGCCAGGCCGATCAACACCAGTCCCCCGCAAAACCTAGTGATATTCACGCTCTCTTACCCCGTTGTAATGAAAGATAACCCGGAGCGATCTTACGACGCTCTCAGGCAATATGTTCCCTCCTCTCGAACCAAATCAACCACTACAGCGAAATCGCGGAAAATAGCCCGCTCGACACGCTGTGCTGGAAGCAATGGGAAATCTTCTTTGCAATCTCTGCCTCGGGCTCGTGAGCCAATGAGGCTTGGACCTGAGCAAGACCAGCCTCGAGGGTGACACCGCTCGCCAATGATTCGATCAGCGTGACCAGCGTGGGTTCGAGCTCCAAGCGCCACACGCTGCGGCCCGTGCGGTACACCGCGACGCTGGTTGCGCGCGCCGTGGGAACGACCGTGGGGCTCCCCTGACGGTACGCTTGCAGGTATGCGTTCGCCGGGTATTCGAGATGCAAAATCTTCAGCGAAGGATTGACGCGAAAGCGAGCACCGGGCCAGCGCTCGCTCGGCACCTGACCCAAATCCTCGAAGCCGATCGCCTCTGCCGTCGGCGCGTGAATCGAGAGCACGATCGCCCACTCCAGCGCCGCCAGATCGGCGGCAAAAGCGGGCTCCGGAAGCGGCTCGGAGCGGCAAAAATCAGCCATGAATCGGCCGAAGTAGTTCAAGCTCGGTGCGCGAGAGGGGTGACGCGCGATGTACCTTCGGCAGAGTGCCTCGAAGGTGGCTTCACCGAGCGCATGCTGGAGAACCGGGTAATCGTCCGCCAAGCACTCGATCAACCGCGCATGATAACCCCTACGGTAGATATCGATGCGTTCGAGCGAGCTGAGCGTCGAACTCGGGGTGATTAGGCGCGACGCAGAACGCTCGTCAACGGGAGCGGGCTCGTCTTGCGGCGCGCTGATGATCGCCGCAAACCACTCCTGCTGGACGCGCAGTCCGAGCTCACCCTCGGTCCAAGTCGGTGCGGCGCCGAGCTCGATTTCGCGAGTCGGCTGGGCGCGATCGGGGGTCGCGCTGGCGCGCTCGTGCAAGCCGAGCGCGTCAGCGGTCGCCTCGCGCATCACGCTGCGCCCCCGATGAATTCGCGCGCACGCAGCGCCTCGGCGTGCGTCTCTTCGAAGCTCGGAATTTCGGCGTCCCATTCGAGCAGCACGGGCACGCCCGCGCAGCGTCTGTGGGCGACGGCCAGTAGTTTCCACACGGAATCGATCACTGGACCGATGTGTGAATCGATGATGTGCGTCCCATGATCGGTGTGCCCGGCGACGTGGCATTGCACCACGCGATCGAACGGAATCGCGTTCAGATAGGTGAGCGGATCGAAGCCGTGATTTTTGCTCGAGACGAACACGTTGTTCACGTCCAGCAGCAGCGCGCTGTCCGCTTGTTCGGCGAGCCTAGCCAAGAACTCCCACTCGCTCATCGTGTCGCCGGCGAATTCGGCGTAGCTCGAGGGATTCTCCAGCGCCAAGGGCGCACCCAGGAAATCTTGCACCGCGCGCACGCGAGCGATCACGTGGGCAAGCGCCTCTTCGGTGTACGGCATCGGCAATAGGTCGTGGGTATTCTTGCCGGCCACGCCGGTTCAACACAAATGGTCGGAGACCCAGCGCGCTTTGACACGATCGCGCAACGCCTTCAATTCAGCCAGATACTGCCAATCGAGCGGATCGCTGGAACCAATCGAGAGCGACACCCCGTGCATCACTACCGGGTAGCTGTCGGCCACGCGATCCAGGAAATCCAACGGACGCCCTTCGGTCCGGAGATAATTTTCGCTGAGGATCTCGAACCAATCGACCGCCGGTTTCTGCTCGATGATGGTCGAGTAGTGCTTCGTTCGTAGGCCGAGGCCGATACCCAGGTTGGGTAGTTGGAACCTATTTGCCATTCACTGCTACCCCCAAAAAACCACACGCTACGCCGGAAAACCCGACGTAGCGCGCGATCACGTCGAGGAAGACGAATCAGCCCTTGCAGCCGCCCTGACCCTTACAGTCATTCTTGCCTTTGCAGTCGTGCTTGTCGGTCTTGCAGCCGCCGTTGCCCTTGCAGTCGTTCTTGCCCTTGCAATCGTGCTTGGCGCCCGCGGCGGCGGCGTCCGCAGCAGCGGCCGGCGCATCGCCCGCGGGGGCATCAGCAGCCGGGGTGGCCGGCACCTCGGCGGAGGGAGCCTCGGCTGGCGGCGTCGCACCGCCACCACAGCCCACGATGATTCCAGAAACAGCAGCAGCGATCAGAACATTGGATAGATTCATTTTGAGATTGCCCTCGTGAAGTTAGCTAAACAGCGTGCGCTCCTGACGCACGATGGTCTCTTAGTCCGTGGCGTGTCACGGCCTTGGTGCTTCGAGCGGCGCAAAGAGTCGCGCCGCTCGTGCGTTCGGTCAACTTATCCAGCTGGCACGCGTTCTCGATGGATACGTGCGACGCGCGCGTTTGGATCGCAGCTCGCTCGGCGCGCTTAGCCCGGGCGACGGGCCGTGATGGATTTCCGCAACGCCGAGAGCGGCGCATGGTCATCGAAGACCACGGAGTCGCCCTGAGCGCGCACCCCGAGTCGCGTGAAAAGCTGATTAAGATCGACGGTTCCCGGCTTCTTTGCGAGACGCTCGAACAACTCGTGCAAGACCTGCGTGCCAGTGGCGCGTTCCGCCTCCTCGAGCACGCGCTCGATCGGCCAAAAGTCTTCGTCTGAATCGCCGGTTTTGCCAATCGCCAGCAGTACGTCGTCGAGTGAGCGGTGGTTACCAGTCTTTTCGCGCAATTCGACATCGGCCAGCAGACAGAAGAGCGCTCCGCCCCAATACGTGCGGCCCCAGGTCCGAGTGTTCTCCAACCCTTCGTCGCCCGCCTCTGGCAGTCCTTTCGGCATGCCATCGACCATGTCGCGCCACACTTTCGCCTCATCGATGAGGCCAATGCGCGCCCGAATGATCGGCTCGAGATAGGTGGCCAGACCCTCGCTCAGCCAGCTGTGAGCGGGACCAACGTCGGGGAAATTCGCGTGAAGCAGCTCATGCGTGATGACCCAATCCTCGCGAATCGTGCTCGCGGTCACGCGATCCGGAGCGCGTACCAGGACGCTTGGGCCACCCCCGCCGAGCGTGAGCCCATGCGTGGACTCACCGCCACCTTGCATCAACAGAACCAACGTGCGCCGCGCAGGCAGGTGCCCCTGGTAGTAGCTGGCGACCGCGCCAGCCGACGAGCCCACCCAAGTTTCGGCCTGCGCAGGACTCAGATCTAGGCCGAGCGTCGCCACACCGAGTTGCACGGTTCCGTCTCCGATCGGCAGCTCGGCGACATGCAGCGGACCAAACGCCGCAAAGCTCGCGTCGTCCAAGACGCCGATCGGTGCCTGGTAGTGGTTCGCTTGGTCGCCAGAGACAGGCTGAAACGCGCTCACGAAGCGCGCATTCGCACCGGGATCCACCGACAGCTCGAAATCGCCATTTCGACCGTTGATTCCCGGGTGTAGCAGCCACGTCGAGGGCGGCGAGATCACCACATCACCCGAAGCGATCACCGTGTCCGCTTCGGCCAAGCGTTGCGCTGCGTCGCGCAACGCGAAACGGTAGCGGATGGAGCAACCAGAGTTGCACTGCACCTTCCAAGTCGATTGACGTTGCGCAACTGCTTGCCAATCGCGACCTTGCGCGATCTCGAAGCCGTGCACGAACGGCGTCAGCTCGTCGTAAACCGAGAACTCGCCGTCAGTCGCTCCGTCGAAGCGTCCCACGACCCGCAAGTCTCCGCGCGCTTCGAGCTGAGCCTGGTAGTGCCAAACGAAGACCGAGCGCGCGTTCACCCGAACGGGTGACGGTGCCTGTCGCAGCGGTGCTTTCGAGCAACCTGCGCTGGCCACGAGCACCGCCAGCAACAGCACGACTGATTCGCAATGCATCCACGTCGTACGATGCCAGACGCGCTTGGTTTCAGGGAGCGCGTTCAGCCGTCTCCGCGATTTCGAGCGCGAGTTCCAGCTCGAGCTCGGGCGTCCAGCGCACGACGCAGTTCCGGCCCGCGCGCTTGGCTCGATATAGCGCGCGGTCGGCGCGGTCGATCAGCTCTCGCGCTTTCGGCATCACGCTGCGGCCGTCACACACGCTGATCCCGAAACTTGCCGTGCATTTGAGGGTGCTCCCCAGGTGCTCATGGGCAAATTCGGCCACCCGTTGGCGCAAGCGCTCGGTGACCTCCGCCACACCTTCTGCGGTCGTTTGAGTGAAAACGATCGCGATCTCTTCGCCGCCATAGCGCGCGACCGAGTCGGTGACGCGCACGCTCGAAGTCACGATGCGGCTGACGTTGCGCAGTACCTCGTCGCCCATGGTGTGGCCGAACGTGTCGTTGACTCGCTTGAAGTGGTCGATGTCGATCAGCACCAAACCGAGCGGCGTCTTGTAGCGTTCGGTGCGCTGTAGCTCTCGCCCCAATAGCGCATCGAAGTAGCGCCGGTTGTACAGCCCGGTCAGACCGTCCGTGTCGGCCAACGCTTCGAGCCGCTTGTTCGCCTCTCGAAGTTGGTCTTGCAACACTTTGAGCCGGTAGTGCACTTTGACGCGCGCGAGCAATTCACGGTCGTCGAAGGGCTTCGTGACGTAGTCGGAGGCTCCTTGGTCGAGCACCTCGGCTTTGCGATTCGCGTCGCCCTCCGCGGTCAGCATGATCACCGGAATCCCGGCGAGTTCGGGGCGGGTCGCGCGCAGGGCTAGGAATTTCATGCCGTCGAATACGGGCATGATCAAGTCGCAGACCACGAGATCCGGATGCCGATCGACCATCAGCTTGAACGCCTGCAGGCCATCCCCAGCCTCGATGAATTCGTCGAAGCCCTCCACTTGTTGGAGCACGCTGCGAATCTGACCGCGGATCCCGGCGCTGTCATCGACCACGAGGACCAGGGCGCCCATTCTCCACAGGTTAACCGCTTCGCTCAGCCGGACCAACTCACGCCGTACCGTCTCCCAGCGCTCGGCAGCACACACCCAACCACCCGCTTTTTTGCCGCAGCGAGGCTTCCACAAATTTGGCCCCCGGCCAGCAATTCGAGGACGCTCGCGACCATGGAGCATCGCTGCGAAGTTTGTGAGTCATTTCGTCCGCGAGGCGAGCAGGGCCCGGCACGCGAGCTGCTCGAGGTTTCGTTTGGCGAGCGACGTGTGTTGCTTTGTCGCGGGCACGCCGGCATTGCGCGCAATTCCGAGATTTCGACGTTCGAGGAACTGCGGGCGCTGTATGCCGAGAGCGACGGCAAGCGCTCGTTCATTGGGCGGCGGGCGCAATCGGGCTCGCCCACCGGCAAGCCGCGCACGGCCGGGCGGCGCGCGAGCGACTTGCGCTGATAGGAACGCAAAAGTCGCTCACATTGGCGCACAGCAGACGACTTCCGACACCGGGGTCGCCTCTTCCCAGTCTGATCCGGGTACTGTGGCTATATGGGGAAGCACACTCGTGTTTTGCTCGTTAAGCTACGGGTGAACATGAATGAACTCGGTCCAAGGCTAGGTTCTCTGCGCGCGGCTGCTCGAGGCAGCGTTTGGTTCTTCGCCGGCTGTGTCGTGCTCACCGCGTGCGGCAGCAATTCCGACACGAAGGCGCATCAAGGAAGCGGCGGAACCAGCCCTGCCAGTGCGGGCGACGGCAGCGGGAACAGCGGGAATGGGACCGCAGGCGACGCCCAGCACGGAGGCGGAACGAGTGACAGCGGTGGTTCCAGTGGTGCTGGCGCGACGACGTCGGGCGGCAGCGGCGGCGCCCCGAGCCAAGCGGGACAAGCAGGTACCGCAACCGGAAACGCGGGCCAAGCCGGCGCGGGTCCAGTCGTCAACGTTGCCATCACGCCGCATCCCATCGCCCTGAGCGCGGGCAAGGCCTTCAACGATGCCGAAGACTTCTTCGACGATGGCTTCATTCCGCCGAGCCCGCTAGCAAACTTTGGTTTTCAAGCGCCGATCATCCCGGTCGTACACGACGACGGAGCGCTCGACGTTGCCTGGCTCGACTACAGCGGCGGCAAGGGCAAGCCGATGGCACTGCCCGCGCTGGGCATGATTTACATCACGCACATCGACCCGGCGCTCGGCACGGGAACGACCGTTGCAACGGGCATCTCGTCCTATCGCTTGCTCGGCTTCACGATGGATCCGAGCGGCGCGTTCTACATCGCGTACAACGCCGATCACCCCTTCAAGACGGACGTCAAAGACGACGCGAACAACGTGGATGGCAACGAGCTAAAGGTCGCCAAGTCCACTAGCGCAGATTTTACGACCAAGGCCTGGGACACGTTGGTGTTCGGCGATCAGGACAACATCAAGGACGCGTCGAAGGGCAACGCCGGCGCAGCGGGTTCGGGCGTGCTCGGCTTCGATACGATGAATCAGCGGCTCGTGCTGTACGTCGCCCACCAAATGGCCTGGGGCGACAAAGGCGCAGACAACGGAACTCGGCATCAAGCAGGCTATTTCGGCTACTTCGACCCGGCAACGGGCATGCGCGTCATGCCCGGTGGTAGCGATCCGGCGCATACGGGCGCGGGCTGGTTCTACTCACACAACTTCGATCAACGGCTCTTGGTCGACAAGGGAGTCGCGTACACCCTCGCCCACGGCGACGCTTACGATCGCCAGCTCGGCTTCTCCGCGTGGACGCTCGACAGCTACACGAAGAAGAACAGCACCACCTTCGACAAATCCTACTTCACGATCGCGGGCGCCGAAGGCGACAACAAGACCGACACCGAGACCGGCCAATTCATCAAGCTGGCTGATGGTCGCTTCGTGATCATCCACGCTACCTCGCAGACGCGCGGCGCGCGCGACGTGCGCATCGTGCTCGCCGATGGCACGACCGGCGCTACGTCGTCCGAAGCCTGGTTGACCGTCAACACGGGCAACACTCAGGCGACGATGCCCAAGGTTGAGATGCTTGGCGATAAGCTGTTCGTCTCTTACGGCCTGTGGGATTCGACCCAGCGCACGAACAAGAAGATCGATTGGTACACGCAAATGCTCGATCTCAGCTTGAAAGCACTCGGCCCGGCCAAGGCCGCAACCGGAATCGAATTCGTGAAGAGCTCGCCGCTATTTCACCTTTCGGGCGGCCCGAACGCGGGCAATGTTGGTTGGGTCTCGGGCAACGCGCTGCACACGCTGACGGTGAGCGTGGCTAGCGTGGCGCCCTGAGGAGAATCGCGTGATGCGTGGTAGATGGGGGGCGTTCGCCGCACTGTTGGCTCTGGCATCGGCCATGCCGAGTTGTCAGGATGGCTATCCGATCGCAGCGACGCCCTGCGATCGCTATTGCGATCTCGGGATACAGACCGACTGCGGTGGCGACAGCCCCGCGGGCTGCGTCGCGTCCTGCGAGTCAAGCCCCGTCATCCAGCTTCAGGATTGCTCCAGCGAATTCGATGATTGGGTGCTTTGCCACAAGGTGCACCACCACGGTCTCACGTGCGGCTACGAACCTCCGCTAACGACAACCGGCTGCGAGGCCTCCGCGCAAGCATACGGGGCGTGCGCAGACGCGCACAGACTCCACGTTCCCAGAGACGCGGGATAGCGACTCAAAACGCGCCCTCCGCGCCAATGCTGGGGATCGTCACCGGACCAATGCGATCGTACTTACAGGCGAACGCGTTGCAATCGCCGTTCAACACCTCTTTGTTCAAGGTGGTGTTGAGCACTTCCAGCACTAGCCCCCACCACACGTTCGGGTACTTGATGTACCAGCGCTTCTGCACCTTGAAATCCAAGCGCCAAAACGGCGGCGTGCGCGGCGGTGCTTTGGCCGCCGCGGTATACGCCACCTGCGTAGGGATGCCGCTGTAGAACATCCAGCGCCCGCCCGCACGCCAATTTTTGCCCAAATCCGCGGAGAGCGCCAAGTTGAGCACGTGCGTGCGGTCGGTCGTGGCCGGCCCTTGCAGCTCGCCCGCGCTGCGCAGCGAACGCGACAGCGTGTACGACGCGAAGCCTCCAACCCGGCGCGACAGACTGCGGCGAATCATCACTTCTACGCCATAGGCGTGACCCGTCGTACGGTAGTCCGTTTCCGATTTGCTCGTCGTGCTTTGAAGTTGAAGCAGGCTGATCAGATCGGTCATGTTGAAGAATGCGTTCTGAAACACCGACAACGACGACTCGAATCCGGATGGCAACGAGTACGAGAGCCCTGCGCTGTACTGAATGGCGCTCTGCAAGCCACCCTCGAGTGACGGCTTGTAGCCCGGCAAAGGCACCACGAAGCTCGGGGCTTGGTGCACGAGCGCGAGGCCGTGCGTCACCGTGAGCTTCTTCGACAGCGTGTAGCGCGCGCTGATGCGCGGATCGATCGCGAGCGCAACGCGGTTACCCGACACGAACAGATCCGCGCGAATGCCCGGCGTGATTTCGAGGTTCTTGTTCACGGCGAGCACGAGATCCGCCCAAAGTCCGCTGGTGATGTCGCGGCGATCGCGATTCAGACCGAAGCGCGCGTTGTTGTCGCTCGAGACCATGGTGTTCTCGCCGTCACCCATGAACATCTGGCCGTTGCTGTCGCTCTGAGCCAGACGTTCGAACAGCGCATCGCCACCGGCGCGCAGCGTCGTGTCTCTGTCCAAGTTCCGGCGATATTCCGAGCGAAAGCCGACCATGCGACTGTGCACGGTCACGCTACCGTTGTCCGCGCCGGTGCGGTCCAGTCCAAACGTTAGCGCGTTGCGCCAATTGCCATCGCTGAGCTTGTGATCCCAGCGCAAATCCAAGCGATGAAAGCCAACGTCGACGAGCGTGCGTTTCTGATCCGTTGTCTGAGAGGTGAAGCCGCCATCCGTCGACGAGCTGGTCGTGGTGCGTTCGATGTCGGACATGAAGTCGCCCGCGCCGAACGAGAGCACTTCGAGGCTATTTTTATGATCGAGCTCATAGCGAACACGCGCCTGGTAGTCCCAGTAATTGACGGTGATATTGGGCACGAGCAGCGAGAGCACCGCCGCGGTGTACGAGAAGCGACCGCCGACCATCGCCGAGCCGCGCCCCGACGCAAACGGCGCTTCGACCGTCGCTCCGCTGTCAATCCAACGAATGCTCGCTTCACCATGAAAGCGATAACTCGGCGGCGCCATTTCCCCCGCCACGATCGCGCCCGCGAAGCGGCCGTAGCGCGCCGGATACGCGCCCGGATACAGATCGACGTGATCGACGAACGCTGGCTGCAATACGCCGGGACCGGCCGCAAAGTGATACAAATACGGAACCGCAATGCCGTCGAAGAAGTAACCGACGTTACCGGGCGGCGCGCCACGCACGTAGAAATAGGGTAGCCCACTCGCGATCGGCACCACGCCGGGCAATACCTCGATCGCGCGGTACGGGTCACCAAAAGCGCCGGGCATGTCGTGAACGTCGGCGTGACCCAGCGTGTGCTTGATGGGCTCCTTTTGGCCGATGACCAAGATTTCTTGCATCACCGGTTCGACGACCGGAGGTTTGGGCGGCGCATCGGGCGAAGTCGCCGCAGGCGGCTGCTCCGTCGCAGGCTCCGGAAGCGGCGGCTCGAAGCGCACCGCGAAGCGGATCTTCGCAGCAACAGCTTGCTCGCCTCGCTTGGCCGGCTCGAACGACCAAGCCCAGCTCGCCGCGAGCGCAGCGTCCGTAAACGGCGCTTCACCGCTCACCGCAAGCGCGTTCGTGACGGCACCCTGCTTGTCGATCGTGAGCTCGAGCACGACCTCCTGGGCGCCACGACCCTGCTCGGGATAGTCAACCGGCGTGGAGAGCGCACGCGGCGGAGTTAGCGGCTTCGGGGCAGGTGCGGGTTTGGGTGCGGCGGAAGGCGCGGATGTAGGCGGCGACGGCGGAACCGGTGATCGATCGCTGTCGATGGAGACCGACTGCGCGAATACAGACGGGGTAATACAGACTGCGCCGAACAAGCAGCGAGCGAACAAGCGCAGTCTCAAGATCCGTTCACCCTCATCCGCGACCCGTTATAGACGGTCGCCCCGCCAAACGCGACTGCCAGACAGCTCATTCCCGAGCCGTGTTAAGGTGAGCGCGATTGTGGTGGGTGCACGGGTGACGAATCGGAGGTTGAGGATGCGCGTCTTAGGTCAGGTGGCGGGTGCCGCGCTTGCACTGTTCGCTATCGCTTGTAGTTCGAGCGACGGAAACGAGCAGAATGGGGGCGGCGCCGGGGGCCAAGAAGACAACTCAGTTGCCGGTTCGACAGCCGAGGGCGGAGCAACCTCGGGTGGCATGGGCGGCCTCGGTGGTCAGCCAAGCGGAGGAGTCGGCAGCGGAGACGTCGGCGGTTCGCATTCGGGCGGAGCGAGCGCCGGAACCAGTAGCACCGCGGGCAGCAGCGGCGCTTCAGGCTCTGGCGGCAGCTCCGCAAACCATCACTTCAGCATCAAGTTCGACTACCGCTTCGACACGGCCAACTTCTTCACCGCGGAGCGCCGCGCCGCGCTCGAAGCCGCAGGCGCACTTTGGTCGAACATCATTCACGATGACTTCCCGGCCTTGCCAAAGGGCACCGGCATTCGCCTGAAGAACCCTGAAAATCGTGACGAAGACGTGTGGGTGAACAGCATCGAGGCAGATGTCGATGATCTGATCGTCTTCGTGGGCACATCCGAGGCGATTCCCGGCCTAGGTCGCGGTGGCCCCTCGGGCACGACCCAGACTGATGATCAAACGCTCGCTGCCGCGCTGGCCGCGCGCCGCGACGGCGTGGTGTTCGAACCTTGGGCGGGCTCAATCAGCTTCAAAGCCTCCTCGAACTTCTTCTTCGATCAAACGCCAGCAACGGCAAACGACATCCCGCTCTCAGCCTCCGACTTCATCACCACCGCGGCCCACGAGCTCGGTCACGTGCTCGGTTTCTCCTCGGGTTGCACGGCGTTTCTCAACTTCACTGCAGACTCGACGTTCATCGGTCCCACGGCTCAAGCCGTGTACGGTGGCCCTGTCCCGCTCGTCAGCGACCTCGGCCATTTCTTGGACCACGTGCAGTCCGACGGCGCAGAGACGCTCATGGATCCCGGCATCCCCAGCGGGACCCGCATCATCCCCACCCGCCTCGACCGCGCCGTATTCACCGATATTGGTTATGAGATCTCCGACTAGATCTCAGCCCGATTCAAGTTTCGGAATGCGACAAATCCCAAGCTTCGCGTCGAAGCTCCCTCGTAGCCTGCACGCGGAGCGACGCGCGTGCCACGAAGCGTGGAGCCCAGCGAGGCTGCGCTCAGGGGCGCCCACCGGGCGGAACCGACGTAATTTTCGAAGCGCGCGAGCGGCGCCAAACACCGGGCGATACGCCCAACCAGTCACGGAAAGAGCGACTGAGGTGCGCCTCATCGGCGAATCCTGAAATCGCCGCGGCTTCGCGGACGCAGCAGCCGCGCTCGATGTGACGGCGCGCGCTTTGTAGGCGGAGCAGCCTTTGGTATTGATGCGGCGGGACGCCCGTTGCCTCTTTGAAGCAACGGGCAACGTGGAACTTGGATAGTCCGACTTCCTTCGCCAGGCTATCCAGTGAGAGGGTTTCCGTGAACTCGTCGTGCAAACGCGCACGCACGCGGCTCATTGCCGGGTGAGTGCCAGGCGGACGCGATGGCGGCTTGCGCTCGCCGCACACTTCGAGCAAGCGCAACGTGCTGTCCAAGAATTGCTCTTCGACGAATGCAGCATCTTGCGTGTGTTGAACGCCTGCGAGCAAGCCTCGAAACGACGCTTGCAAACCGGGGTGATCGGATTGCGAGACTTTGAGGTGCACCGCGCCCCGCATCCCGAGGGATTCAGACGCTTGCATGACAACGTCCGGATGCCACCAGATCACGAAGAACGACGCGGGCTCGGACACGCTCGTCGTGGCGTGCGCCTCGCCGGGTTCCATCAACTGCATCTGCCCGGTAGACACGTGGTGCTTGCGACCTCGGTACAACCAAGTCGCGTTCATCGATGGTTCGCCCCCGACCAGACTGGCCGTGAAGGTGTCGTGATGCATGGCCCAATGGCGCATCGAATCGCGCACGGACCAGAACTCCACGCCCGGTAAGCTCGACACGCGATGGACGCACAAACGCTCGCCAGGGCGATCTGTTTCAACGTCTAGAGACACGATGCCAGCCATTGCTACCCGCGGACTCTCCCCCGGTGCTTACCGAGCAAAGCAAAAGTACTCGACGCTATCACGCGATCCGCCCGACGAAATTCGGTATGTCGGCGAGCAACGCGCCCTTGACCAACTAATGAGCGAATCGTTCAAGGCGCGACGCTCACTTGTCGCTCCGACGAGAGACATTGAATTCTTCCCCTCGCGAGGGAATGAGAACTCGAACTATCACGCATGACACCACGAGTGAGCGTCGGATGCGCACGCACTGCTCGCGACGTGAGCTCGCTCCGCCGCGTCCGCTCGCGGCGCTCGAACAAGACCGTCCGCGATGCGTGCAGCGAGCAGGACGCCTTCGGGACGAGCGCGAGACATTGCCGTTTCAGCGCGGAAACAACGACAATTCCGTCTCAACCAGAGATGCTCGCTCAGCGTCGGCGGACCGCAGCGCAAAGCAGCGCCGGCAAGTGTATCGTCTGCTCCGTCATGGCCCGCATCGCGCTCATCTACGCTCATCCCTACCCGAATCGCTCACGCGCCGGACGCACGCTCTTGGCCGCAGTCAGCAATTTGGAAGGCGTTAAAACTCGCTCACTATACGAGCGATATCCGGACTTTTCGATCGATGTCGCCGCGGAACAAGCGTTGCTTCGTGAGGCAGAACTGCTTGTCTGGCAACACCCAATCTATTGGTACGGGCCACCACCGTTGATGAGCCTATGGTTCGAGAAGGTGCTCGCACGCGGCTGGGCATACGGCAAAGGCGGCGAAGCGTTGCGCGGCAAAGCCTGCCTCTGGGTGCCGACCACCGGCGGCGACCCCAATGCCTACAGCGAAGGCGGCATGCATGGTCATTCTTTCGACAAGTACATCCCGCCCGTTGAACAGACCGCGCGTTTCTGCGGTATGCACTGGCAAGCACCGCTGATCTTGCACGGTTCGCATCACACGACGGACGAACAACTGCGCAGCCATGGCCTAGAGTACCGCGATCGTCTGAGCGCGTTCCTCGCAGAGCCGCGCCAGCACACGCCGAACGGCGCGGGAGCAGTGGCATGAGCGATCACGGCCTGCTCTTCGACACGATGGTGTATCTGGCCGCCGCGGTGGTGTTCGTGCCAGTGGCCGCGCGCTTCAAGCTGGGCTCGGTGCTCGGCTATTTGATCGCGGGTTGCGTGATCGGTCCGTACTGTTTGCGGCTCGTGCGTGACGTCGAGTCGATCTTGCATTTCGCCGAGTTCGGCGTGGTGCTGATGCTGTTCATGATTGGGCTCGAACTCGACCCGAAACGGCTCTGGGGTCTACGCGGTCCGGTGTTCGGCGGTGGCGCGCTACAGCTCGGAGTGTGCGGCGGGCTCTTGGCTTTGGGGTTGTGGGCAGTGGGTCTGCCCTGGCAAGCCGCGCTCGTCGCCGGGCTCGCGCTCGCACTTTCGTCCACCGCGATCGCCGTGCAGACCATGCGCGAGCGAAATCTGTTGAACGCACCGCTCGGCCGCGCCGGCTTCGCGGTGCTGCTCTTTCAAGACATCGCAGCCATTCCGCTGGTCGCTTTGGTGCCGATACTGGCCGGAGGCAAGACCGAGGGCGGACTGCTGTCGGTGCTCAAAGTGCTGGCCGCGATTACCTTCGTGGTCGTCGCGGGACGCTACCTCACTCGCCCGCTGATGCGCATCATGGCCAGCACCGGCATGCGCGAGATCTTCACCGGATTCTCGCTGCTGCTCGTGGTTGCGATTTCCGAGCTGATGAATGCGGTCGGAGTATCGATGGCGCTGGGCGCATTCTTGGCCGGAGTCGTCTTGGCTGGCTCCGAGTATCGGCACGCGCTGGAGACCGATATCGAGCCGTTCAAAGGCTTATTGATGGGCTTGTTCTTCATCGCCGTCGGCATGTCGATCAACTTTGGGCTGATTGCGGAGCACCCGCTGCTGATCTTGGGCTTGGTCGCCGGCTTGACGGTGCTCAAAGGCGGCGGCCTCGTCGCAATTGCGCCACGGCTGGGCGTGCCGCAGACGCAGCGCTTGCTGTTCGCAGCGCTCTTGGCCCAAGGCAGTGAGTTCGGTTTCGTCGTCTTCGGCGTGGCCAGCCGTGCGCGTCTCCTGCCCGGCAAGTGGGATGAGATACTGACGCTGGTCGTCGCGCTATCGATGGCACTCACGCCGCTGCTCTTGATTGCGAGCACGAAGCTCAGCGCGCGCGACACGGGCGAACAACGACCGGACGACGTCATCGATCATCACCACGCACCAGTGATCATCGCGGGCTTCGGTCGTGTCGGGCAAATCATCGGGCGCCTGCTGTTCGCGAGTGGCATGCGCGCCACGGTGCTCGATCACGATCCGGATCAGATCGAGATCTTGCGCAAATTCGGGTTTCGCATTTTCTACGGGGATGCGACGCGAATCGATCTATTGCACTCTGCAGGCGCCGAACACGCCAAGCTGCTGGTCATCGCGCTGGACGACGTGGAAGCCAGCATCAAGCTCGCCGAGGTTGCGCAGGAGCACTTTCCGCACTTGCGAGTGATCGCCCGCGCGCGCAATGTCGGTCACTACATCAAGCTGCGTCAGCTCAAGATCCGTCACATCGAGCGTGAGACGTTCGAATCGTCCCTCCGCCTCGGGCGGCGAGCGCTCGAGCATCTGGGCGTCGCCCCCTATGAAGCGCGCGAACGCGCCGATCGCTTTCGCATACACAACGTGGAAAACTTGGAAGAGCTATTGCCCGTGTTCGGCGACGAAAGCAGGCGGCTATCGCTCGCCAAGGCCGCGCGGGCACAGCTCGAAGCGCAGTTCTCGATCGATATGGAGTCCCTCGCGGGCCACGGTGGCGAGTGGCACCCCGATGAAGACGACCGCGACGGTCGAGAACCGCTCGACGAGCGCGTGCCCGCAGCGCGCGCGACCGTCAGACCCGATGGCCCGTGAACAACATGAAGAGCAGGACCACGACCAAAATGCCCGCGGGCGACCAGCCCGCGTAGCCGTAGCGTGAATGTCCCAGGCCGCCGCCAATGAGGGCCAAAATCAAAATGATCAGCAGGATGGTAAACATAGGGTTGCTCCGTTGTCGGGCGCCAGCGCGCCACCTGCACAGCACGATGCAATATGGTTGCCAACCCGCGAGTCTCGCGATCAGGCGCGATTCTCGGCAAATTCCGGGTGTTCTTCCGTGTCGCAATCAGTCTCACTCAGCGCGCGCGTGGCGCTTGCGCTCGATGACACGGACTCCCAGTCACTGCGTGCCACGCTAATCCGCGCTGCCGGGTCGTTGAGCAGATACCTGCGCACGAAGAAGCCGAACAGCGTCTGTTCGTTCAAGTGTGGCGCGATGCGCGGGGCGCGCGCGGCATGCAGCGCCGGGTACGCAGACCAATGCGTCCCTGCGTGCTCGTGGTGCACGGTGTGGTACCCAGCGTCGAACACGAGCCAGTTCATCCAACGGCTGACGAAATTTCGCGAATGGTCGTCGTCCGATGAGTGGTCACAGTCCACGTGCTGCAAGTAGTTGGTGAACATCATCGACTGCGCAGCAGAAAACGCAGGAATGCCAAGCGCGCAGAGATACAGCAGAGCGCCCTGCCCGAGACCATAGAGCGACAGCGCAAGCCCCGCAGCGGCAACGTGCCCGAGCACGAGCGTGGCAGTCTCCAGCACGATTTGCCGAAAACGCGCGGGGCGATGTGCATACGCTTCCCGCGCGTACTGCCAAACAGCCGGCATTTGGGCGATGCCCGAGCGCGTCGGATAGCTGAGCACGGCCCAGAGCGAATCGGTCGGCGAGAGCTGCGAAGTACGCGTCGCGTCACCGGGGCCGTCTACATAGCGGTGATGGTTTTGATTGTGCGTTGGAATCCACACGAACAGCGGACAACCGTAGAAGAACGACAACCAGGCCGAATACAGCGAGTTCAGCCGCTTGTCGCGAAAGACTGGCGCGTGATTGTGATAGTGCGCGAGCACCCCCGAGCAATACGCCAGGTAGAGGGATGGCAGCAGCAACCACGGCGCGAGCTCGGGCCGCGCGTACGACAGCGCGGGTAGCGCCGGGAACAAGATCAATGCCCAAAACAGTGTGCGCCGATCGGCGATGAATCGTAGCTGCATGTTGGCTTCCCCGTGTTAGCTTCGCGAGCGAAAGTGCGTCGCTCGCAGGAATCGATCATGGAGTTCCCAACGCGCACGCGCAATTCGCTTCCGTTTCAGGTTTCATCATGAGCAAGCGCTACGAGAGCAACGCCGCACGAAAAGGGCCGAAACAGCAGCGCTCCAAGGTCACGGTAGGAGCCATTTTGGACGCCACCGTTCAGGTTTTGGAACGGGAAGGATCGGACGCGGCGACCACGTCTCGCATCGCCGAAGTCGCGGGCGTGAGCGTCGGCACGCTGTATCAATACTTCGCCAATCGCGAGGCCATCTTGGATGCCCTCCAAGATCGCGAGTTCGAGCGCGCGACGGAAATGATGAATCGCGTCTTGTCCCGCGGCGCCTACCACACCGATCGTGAAGTCGCCCGCGCCGTGATTGAGGGGCTGCTCGAGTTGCACAGCGCCGCTCCCGCGTTGCATCGGCTGCTCGTGGTAGCGGGGCTGAGCGTTACTCCGACCGAGCGCGTCCAAGCCTTCGACATGCGCATCATCGCGGTGGTCAAGAGCTTCTTGAGCTTGGCAAAGTTGCGCATTCGCCGCGCGAATTTGGACGCTGCGGCGTTCGTCGTCTATCAGGCCGTACGTGCCAGCATGCTGGCCTGCGTGGTCGAGCGCCCCGCGGGGCTCGATTCGGAGACCTTGGTCGATGAGCTAACGGATCTCGTACTGCGCTATTTGGCTGCAGATTGAACGCACTCACGCTTGGTCTGCGGTTTCGATGACGCGTCCGACCAAGCCATAGCTCACCGCTTCTTGCGCGTTGAGCCAGTGATTGCGCTCGGTATCGCGGGCGATCTTTTCGATCGGCTGCCCCGTAGCATCCGCAAAAATCCGGTTCAAGCGCGTGCGCACTGACAAGATCTGCAAGGCTTCGATTTCGATATCGGAGGCTGGGCCGCCCGCACCGCCCGACGGTTGGTGCAGCATGAAGCGCGTGTTGGGCAGCGAGAGGCGCCGTTCGCGCGGCGCGGCCGTATAAATCAGCGCGCCCGCACTCGCCACCCAACCTGTCCCGACGATCGTCACCTCGGGTTCGATGAAGCGCAGCACGTCGTAAATGGTGTCACCCGACTCCACATGACCTCCAGGCGAGTTGATCAACACTCGGATGGGCCGATGGTTCTCGCTGGCTAGCGCCAAGAGTTGCGCGCTCACTCGCTCGGCCAAACCCATGGTGATCTCACCGAATACCAGCACGGTGCGCGATTCGTATAGCCGTCGTTCGACGGGGGATCGCTCGGCGAGTCCTTGCCCGCCATGCTCTTCGCTCATGGTCGGATAGCTGCTCCGGGAGGACGGCTCGCGCCATAGCCGAAGCGCTCGAAGTTCTAGCCGTTCAGCTCTCGGAACTGGACGATCGAGCAGCGAAGGCGCACTCTTTCAGGCATGAAACGTCCGCGTCAGCAGCGCACGGAGCCGCTTCAAATTCATCGCTTGGCAGCAGGCACCGAGCTCATCCTGTGCGATTCGGATACTGTGATCTTGGTCGTGCGCGGCGCATGCGGCATTCGCGGTGCGAGAAGTGAATCCAAGCGGCTCGAAGCGGGTGCGCTGGTGGTCCAGCAAGCCGCGAGCCACGCACCGCTCGATCGGCGGATCGCGCGCGCCCTCGAGTTGCTGCGAGCCGATCCGGCGAAGGCTTGGACGATCGAGCAATTGGCACGCGCGGTGGGCCTTTCGCGCGCGGCGTTTGCACGACGCTTCGTCGAGGTCAGCGGTTGCACCCCGGCGCGCTTTCTGGGCGATTTGCGGCTGGCTCTGGCCGCGAGCCGACTCGAAGACACGGATGATTCGCTGGCAGAAGTCGCAACGCGCGTTGGCTATCTGTCGGAGTTCGCGTTCAGCCGCGCCTTCAAGCGGCGACACGGGGTCGCACCGGGGACCTTCCGTCGGCTGCGCCAATCGGCACCTTCTAGCCCAATCCGGCTTGCAGCGTGATGAGCAACGTCGTCAATCTAAACAAGTTCAAGAAGCGGAAGGCCAAAGCGGAGCGCCAAAAGCAAGCCGAGACCAATCGCCGTTTGCACGGTCGCACCAAGGCCGAGCGCGCCCGCGACGCACTGCAAAAGAAGCAGCTCGAAACCAGCGTCGACGGCGCTCGTCTCGAATCCAAACCGAATTCCGACGACGCAAGCGACGAGTAGGCAGAAAAAGTCGCGTTCAGCTGGCCGAAGCCAACAGCTCTGGCCCCAAGATCGGATCGCCGCTCACGAAGGCCTTGCGCAACCGTTCTACGTGCTCGAGCGCAGGCGTGATCGCCGCAGCTTCATACGCTTCGAGCAAGAGGTGGCGCTCGCGCTTGACGAGGCGGCCATCCAAAATCGCGGCGACCGTGAGCACGCGCAGGGCGGTACGCCGTTCAGCGTGCGTGAGCCCAGCGAGTGATTGCAGAAAAGCGCGAGTGTCGTCGACTTCGACGCCCGCAGGCGGCTCACCGAAGCGCAGACGCAACTCTCGCATCAACGAGATGTGATTCGGGTGCAGCTCACTCGTGCGCACGACTGCAGCGCCCAGGGCGCAATGAATCGACGTGAGCAACGCAGGCGATGGCACAGGCTCGCTTTTGAACACGACATCGAGCATCTCGCACGCCGCAGAAGGCCCCATGACGCGAATTCGAGCCTCACGCAGCACGAACCAGCATACTAGTCCGTTCCAGGCCGCGTTGATCGGAATCGCGGTGAACGCCAACACCGAGCGCGTCGCCAAGCGACCGACGGCCCGCTCGACGATCGCCTTGAACACGAAATTGGTGACGGAGATCTTGAGCTTGTAAACGAGCGACGCGGTCGCCAGCGTGAATTTGCTCGCTTCTCGATGTGGATTCACACCAAACGTCGCGTCCGGGGGATTGGGCAGCTCGAAAGCGGCACGAGCCAACGCGTAACGCACGTCGAGATTTTCGAGTGAATCGAGCTGCAAGCCTGCCACCAGGGACAGCGCGCGCACGGCTCGCAGACCATCCCAATACAGGTAGCCAATCTCGAGCACGGCGGCGATCACGGCCAACACTCCGAACAGGCCCCAGTACGAGATCAGCTGCCAAAGCGTTGCGTGCTCCGGCTGGTCCCCGAGCACGCGCGCCGCGAACAATGCGCCAAAACCGGTGGCTGCGGCGTTGATCACGCCAGCTAGCGCGGCTCGGAGCACCGCGCCGCGCGTCACCCGCAATAGACCGGCGCGCTCCACGGGATTGAGGACGTGGATGGGGTCGTCCGCCTGAGCCGCCACCACGGTGCGAGATTCGAGGTAGCGCCCGCCCAGGCGTTCCAATAGCGGGCGCACGGGTTGCTGAGCGGGCGGCATCTGTGCGCTACAGGAGCTACCTCGGCTTCGGCGATCCGGTCAATGGTTCAGCTCGATCGACGCGCCTATGGTGCTGCCATGTAGCGCGCGAACTCTGCCTCGAAGTCAGGGTGCCAACGCGAGAGCGCCGGGCGGTTGAGAATGATGTCATCCATCGCCCAACGCATCCGTCGCTCGTCGGTCGCGCGGTCCACAGCATTGTCCGGACACAAAACGTAAAAGTCACCCGCTCCGAGCCGTTCGAACAAGAAGTCCACCACTTGATCGGCGGTCCACGCTGAAGCCGGTTTGTCAGCGACGCCGGTCATACCCGTGTGGGTGTAGCCCGGAATCAACAAGTGAGCAGAGATGCGCGTACCACACGCGCCTCGCAAGGCGTGCGCGAGCGACTCGGTGTAGTTGCGAAGCGCGGCCTTGGACATGTTGTACGCGTAATTGCCCGGCGGACTGGTGATGCCTTGCTTCGAGCCGGTGTTGATCACGAGCCCCGGTTTTTCCGAAGCGAGCATGCTCGGCAAGAACGCCTGCACCCCGTGCACGACGCCCCACAGGTTCACGTCGATCAGCTTCTGCCAGGCTTCGCCGTTTTCCCAGGGCAGGCCCGGGTTATTGCCAACCCCCGCGTTGTTCATCAGCACCGAGACAGTGCCAAAACGATGCGCGACTTCCGCGTGCAAGCGCTGCAGCGCTGCGAGCTGCGAGACATCGGTCGCGACCGCCAGCACGTCGGTTCGTGCATTCTCGGAAACTTCGGCGCTTGCGCGCTCCAAGGCGGGGCCACCCAAGTCAGCCATCACCAGCGTCATTCCCAAACCGGCAAAGCGGCGCGCGGCAGCGAGACCAATTCCGCTCGCGGCGCCGGTCACTAGCGCCACGTTGCCGGGGGAAAGTATTGACGGGAGCCTAGTTGCGTCGTTCATAGGGGCGCATCTTAGCGCCGGACATTCTCGTTCGCGATTGAAGTCAGCGACACTCCTTCTCGAAGCTGCTTTGCTGCTTGATCGCGGTCTCGGCGGAGTTCTTGAAGCTTGCCAACTTCATGCCCTCGGTCGACTCGAGCGCCGGCAGCTTGGACGCAATGACGTCGCTGGCTTTTCTGGCACTGTTCCAAGTGACCTGACGCGTTTGGAAAGAGCTCTCGAGCAACTCCGCCTTGTTCTCGATTACCGACCACGTCGAAACGTCCGTTCCCTCCAACTTGTGATGTGTGGCAGCAGTGCGCAGCTCGGACCAAGCCTTGTTCAGGTCCATCCGTTCGCGTTCACAGCGCACTTCATCCTGACAGCCAACCCCGAATGACGACGCAGTTACCGCAATCACGATTACCCATCGGTTCATGACGGCCTCCATCTCGGGGCGCCCTTCGCCCACGATCCGAGGGAGTCTACAGCCGCCAGCGCAACGGAGCCACCGCGGACCGCCGGGCACGCTCCCTCCCCCAAAAATCGATCCGATCCGAACCGGCGCGTGACTTTGGCAGGCAGGTTGTGCTCAATGATTCCGATGGGTTTCGCGACGCTTCGTTGGCTTGGGCGCGCTGCGCTGCTGGCCGTCACCATCGCCCCATGGTCATTGCTGGCGTGTCAGGAGCAGAAGGAGAAACCGATCCGGGGCGATCGCAGCGTCCGCCCGCTCGACGGCATGGAGCGCTTCGCTGCCCGCAGCGTGTCGATCGAAACCGCCATCGCCGCGATGCAAGAACGTGACGTGAAGAAGCTCAAGATGCTCAGCGTCTGGGTGAAGAAGCGTGACAAGACCGTGCTGCTCAGCCCGGACGATGTGAGCTCGCTCGACTTGGCCATCGAGTGCCTCGAGGACAAACTGACCCAGGACGAACGCAGTGACGCCTTGGACGAGATCAAGTCCGGCAAGCTGAAGTCGGCCGCGCGGGACGTTTGCATCGGCGACACTGAAGATGCCGATTAGCGACGGCCGGGACGAATTCGGTCGCAGTTGCGCGCATTTCATCGATAAAGTCGCCGAGCATGGCATCTATCTCGGTCACCTCCGCAGACGGCACGCAAATCAGCGCTCAGAGTAACGGCACGGGACGCGCCTTGGTGCTGGTATCTGGCGCGCTCTTCTTCAGTGAGCGATGGCTGAAGGTCGTGCCTCTCGTTTCCGAGCAGCGCAGCGTGATCTTGCTCGACCGACGCGGCCGCGGCAAGAGTGGCAGCGGCGCGGCGTACTCGCCCGAACGAGAAGTTGAAGACATCTCGGCCGTGCTCGACAGCATTGCCGGGCCGGTGGATCTCCTCGGCCATTCGTCGGGCGCGATTCTGGCGCTGCAAGTGGCGCAGCGATCTCCGAGAAATCTCGAGCGATTGATCGCCTATGAGCCGCCCGTTTTCTTCTCGGTCGAAGACCGCATCGCGCCCGATTTGCCCGAACGGCTGGAGGCATTGCTCGCAGCAGGCAAACGCGATGAAGCGGTGGAAACCTTCCTCCGTGAAGGCCCGCGTTCCCCCGAGGCAGATCTCCGCGATCTGAAAGCGAGCCCGATCTGGGCGCCGTTGGTGCAAGGCCTCGGTCACACCGTGCCTTATGATGCGCACGTGCAACGCTCGTATTCGGCCGATCCCGCGGAGCTCGCGCGCGTGCGCATTCCAACGCTCATGCTCCTCGGCGGCTCGAGCCCCTCGCGCATGCGCGTCGGTACAGAGACTGTCGCTGCGCGCTTGCCCAACGCGACGCTGACGGAACTCCCAGGTCAACAGCACGTGGCCATGCTCAGCGCGCCCGCGCAGTTTGCCGATGCGGTGAACGGGTTCTTGAGTCAGCCGATCGCGTCGCGCTAAGAACCGGTCTCAGAGCGTTTTGAGACCGGTTCTATGCCACGAGCACCTTTTGTCGTGACAGCGGTGAAACGCGCTCGTCGGGCGTGAGGATGCCGCGGTAGTTGAGCGGATCGGCGGCGGAGGCATGCACGGGTTCTCGTTCTTCGGCAGCGCGACGGCGCACCGAGCGCAGCAATGGCACTGCCTCGGGCAGCGCGTATTGCTCACCATCGAAGCCGGCCACGAAACGCCCGCCGCGCACTTCACCGCGGGCCTCCAAAGTCCGTAAAACCCGCACCAAATCGCGCCAAGGCAGCGGTTGCTTCTCGCGCGCCACGGTCTTTCGGAACACGACGCCTGTACGCCGGAGCAACTGGCGAGCAACGAACTCCGCTTCGGGTGCTCGCAGCCCATCGTGGCGAAGCAGACTCCAACGGCCGGCCATCTTCGCCGCTGCGCGGCGCTTCGACACGCTGAGCAGCAGCGAGCGGAGACCACTGAATGAATCGCAGCTGGTCAGCCCACGTGCGATCAGTTCGGCCAAGCCTTCGTCGAGCTCGTCGGGATGCAAACCAGAAGCGCGCTGCAACCCTTGCGCGAACTGCGCGCCGCCCGCGTTCAATAGGCCATGGAGGAGACCCGCAGCGTAACCGAGCTCCGCGATCGGCGGAACACCGGCGAGACCGAGCCAGGCGTCGAGTTCTTCGCGCGGCACGAGGCAGACCGGAGTGGTGCGAATTGGCGCCGCACCGCTACCCCAGATCCGACCCCAAACCACTTCACCCGATAGGGCGAGTTCATCCAACCATTCGCGCTTGTAGTTGCGCACACGGGCGGGCAAAACACTGGCTTCCCAGGCGGAAGCGGGCACCTCGAATGCGGCCAATTGCCGAATCACGGTCAGCACGCCGAGCGGGCCGTCGAGCTTGCGCTCGGCGTCCAAGTGCTGCCAGGCCGCCAAGAATCGCAGAAAATCGCTGGGAGTGACGGGTTCGATCTCTTTCCGCAGCCCCTCTAACGTGTAGCGGTGGATACGCGCCAAGAGCCGTCGGCTACACCAACCCGGGCGGCCTTCGAAGCGCCCGCGCAGCACGAAGCCCTCTGCTTCCAACTCGAGCAAGAGCGGGTCGTCGCTGACGATGGGGCCGAGTGCCTCCAAGCGACCGCGCAAGACTTCCTTCGGTTCGCGCGAGGCCTCGTACGCAAAATAGCGCTCGCCTTCGAGCACGACGCGACCGGCGCACAAGAGCTCCTGAATCCAGGTTGACCATGGAGCAGCCTCGTCGCGCGTCGCGTAACCCATCCAGAGCAGCGCTTCGTGCAGCTCTTCCGCCGACGTGGGCGCGGGCCAAGCTTCCTCGCGAACGCGACGAATGGCAGCTGGGTCGAGCGCACCGAGTTCGTCGGCAGAGCGCACGTCCAGGGTGCGGCGAGTGAGCACGGCTTGTGTGCGGCGCTCCTCGAGCGGCGCGTCGTCCAAGAACGAGTAAGGCTGGGCGGCCAAAATGCCGTGCGCGAAAACCGAGGGCTCGGGCGAATCCACCGCGCGTCGCTCGATGCTGCCGTCGCGTAGGCCGCGCAGAACACCGAGAAATCCCTCGATATCCATGGCCTCGGTCAAACAATCCTCGATCGTTTGCCGCACCAGAGGATGCTCCATCGGCACTTCGATGTCACCCGGGGGCAGGGTTTCACCGCACGCCACCGCTGCCGGGAAGCTCGCGGCCAGCAAATCGTCCGCGCGCATGCGGACGAGCGGGGGCGGCGTGCGTTTGCCGCCTCGCATGCGCTCGACGAGCAATGCTCGTGACACGTTCCAGCGCCAACGAGTCTTGAACATGGGCGCAGGGAGCAACGCCTGAATCAAAAGATCTCGCGCGGTCTCCGGGTGCAAGTAATCGAACACCTCTTCGAGGGAGAAGCTGTGTTGCGGCCCGAGCGAGAGCACGATCGCTTCTTCGTTGGCGGCTGCTTGCAGCTCGAAGCCGAAGCCCCGACAGAAGCGCTTACGCAGCGCTAGGCCCCAAGCGCGATTGATGCGACCGCCGAACGGCGCGTGGATCACCAATTGCATGCCGCCGCTCTCGTCGAAAAAACGCTCCAAGATCACACGCTGCTGCGTGGGCACGGCACCGAGCGCGCTCACCCCGGCGGTTGAATAATCAGCCAGCTGGCGTGCCGCCGGCTCGCCGATTTCAGCGGAAAGTGCCGCAAATTCGCCGAGCGCGCGCTCGCGCAAACTCGAGATCTCGCGCGAAAGTTCGCGCGTGCGCGCGGGCGCTTCACCGAGCCAAAACGGAATCGTGGGGGGCGCGCCTTGCGCATCCGCGACGCGCACGACGCCACCGCTGACGCGCAAGATCCGCCACGAAGCCGTGCCGAGCTGAAAGATATCGCCACCGTTCGACTCGATCGCAAAATCCTCGTTTAGAGTGCCCACCAGAGTGCCCTCGGGATCCAGAATCACCTGGTAGTCGGCGTTGTCGGCGATCGCGCCGCCCGAAGTGATGGCGGTGAGCCGCGCGCGACGCGTCGCGCGCAGTCGTTGTCCAACGCCGTCTCTGTGCAGCAGTGCCCAACGCCCAGCCAAGTGCACTTTGACGACTTCGTCGAAGTCGCTGCGCGCCAAGTCGCGGTACGGCCAGGCGCGGCGCAGCGCTTGGAACAAGGCCTCTTCATCCCAGGTCTCGGCCACGCAAGCGGCGACCACTTGTTGCGCAAGAATGTCGAGCGGACGCCCCGGCTGCGGCGTGCGATCGAGGAGTCCGCCGCGAATGCTGCGAATCAGCGCCGCGGCTTCCACCAATTCGTCCAAAGTGAGCGGGAAAATCCGGCCTTTGGGCGTGCGCGCCACGCCATGGCCGGCGCGGCCGACGCGTTGTAAGAGGGTCGCGATCGAGCGCGACGCTCCGAGCTGAATCACCAAATCTACATCGCCGATATCGATTCCGAGTTCGAGCGAAGCGGTGGCAACCAATACCTTCAGTTGCCCGGCTTTCAGACGCTGCTCGGCGTCATGCCGGCGTGGAGCCGCGAGACTGCCATGGTGACAAGCCACCTCGTCTGCGCCCAGAAGATTGCCGAGTCGGGCGGCCACGCGCTCCGCCATTTTGCGCGTGTTGACGAACACCAAGGTCGTGCGGTGCTCACGCACCAAGGTCGCGACGCGTTGATAGATCTCCTCCCACACCTCGTGCGAGCAAACCGCGGTGAGCGGTGAGCACGGAACCTCGATGCCCAAGTCGATGTTCCGTAAGTGACCCGAGTCGACCAGCGTGCACTCACGCCCCACGCCGACCAAGAAACGCGCCACTTCATCGAGCGGTTTCTGCGTCGCCGAAAGTCCAATGCGCTGAACCGGGGCACTCGCGAGCGCTTCCAGCCGCTCGAGCGAGAGCGCCAGATGCGACCCTCGTTTATCTCGGGCCAAAGCGTGGATTTCGTCCACGATTACCGTTCGCACCGAGCGCAGCATCTGCCGCCCACCGTCGCTCGTCAGCAGGATGTACACCGACTCTGGAGTGGTCACCAAGATGTGCGGCGGACGCTTGCTCATCGCTGCGCGATGTTTCGCCGAGGTATCGCCAGTACGAACGGAGACGCGCAGTTCGGGCAAGCTCGGATCGAGCGCGCGAATCTCGGCGAGTGGAACCGACAAGTTCTTCTCAATGTCGCTCGCCAGCGCCTTCAACGGCGAGATGTACAACACCTGCGTCTGATCGCTGAGTTCGTCCCCGGCGGAGAACAAGCCATCGATCGCGGAGAGGAACGCGGCCAATGTCTTTCCCGAGCCCGTTGGCGCAGCGATCAGCGTGTGCTGTCCGGCGCGAATCGAAGGCCAGCCCTCACGCTGCGGCGCGGTCGGTTCACCCAATCGTTCACTGAACCAACGCTCGACCGCTGGCTGAAACATCTCGAGCACATTGGGAGGAGTAGAAGCCATCGGGTGAATCGCCAGAAATGTTGTCCGTCCATCGCGAACGGGCAACGCGAAACCCTTGCCGCGCGAAATCAGACCACTATTTCCGGTAAACAATGAAGTTACCTGCGCTGTGCGCCGCACCATGTTGGCTCAGCTGGACGAGACTCGCGTTGCTGGGCACGGCCTGTGCGCTGTGCTTGGGCTGCGAGTCGAACGGTAACGCAGCCAAGCCGCAGCCTGCTGCGTCCGTCAAAGCCCACCCAGCGTTCGCCGTACCGAGGACGCCCGAGATGCTGTCCGACACTGACTCGCCAGCGTTGCGCGCCGACGACACGCGCCCCGCTAGCGTTGCTAAGGCTCTCGACAAGACCGACTGGCGAGAAAACTGCAAGATTCGCCGCCCCTGCGTGCCGCAAGCCAAAGCACTACCAACCTGTGATGCGCAGGTTGCGCGGCGTCCGTGGGTCGACCTAGTGACCGAGGGCAGCAAAGTGATCGGCAAAGAGGTCGAAGTCAGCGGCACGCTCGGACTTACCCTGCTCAAGAAGACGGGCTCCGACGAGTGCGCGCCAAGCGCGTGTTGTCATTCGCTCGAAATGCAGATCGTACTCGCCGGCGAGCCAACCGGATCACTCGTGCTACGCGGCCTCACCTGCTCGGGTGACGATTCGACGTTGTGCTGCAGCGTGCCTGCTGAGGGGCAAAGCGTCGTCGCTCGCGGGCGGCTGCAACCGGTGAACGCTGGAGCCAGCAAGTGGCAGCTCAACGGGCCAACGCTGTGCGTGCTCGACAACACGCCGAGCCACTGAGCGCAATTTGGTGCGCGGCGGCTACGGACCGCCGAACGTCGACATTGCGCTGGGGAACGTGCGATCGGTCACCTGGCCCCAGCCCATGAGCCCGTCGAGCATGGCGCAGCGTTGTGGCTCTCGCGCTCGATCGCAAATTTCGAGCTCGTGACTGAGCGATGCCGCGCTCACGAGTTCTCCAGCGCGCGGACGGAGCGCCACCGAAGTGAACGTGCGCACCCCAGAAATCTCGGACTCCTGCTGCTCCCCCGGGTGGCAGCCGCCGCAGGTCGTCAGTGTCGACAAAGTGAGCAACTCGTCGAACGGCGCACTCCGCGCGAGCTGCGTCGTGACCGGAAAGGGAATCTCGGCCTTGAGCGAGCGAAATTCGGGTCGCTGCTCGCCGAACTCCAACAGTGATGCGCCATCACCCGCGGGCACGATCGACATCACGTTCGGATCTTGGAAGACGAAGATGCGCGGGCTACGCGTGCCCTGTGCAGGTTGCGCGCTAACCACACTATTGGACGCGCTGATCTCGAGCGGTCGCGCGAGCGACTCCAAGAAGCAAGGCAAGCTCAGCGGCTTCGGCAGCGCATTGATCAACGTCACGGTCTCGTCGATCGTGTGCGGCGAATTGGAAACTCCGGCCGGTGCACGGCAGCCGGCGGTCGGAACGCGCTCGGTCGGGGTACTGGGCGCGTTTTGAGGCGAATCAGCACAGCCGAAAACGGCCAGTGACAGCAGCCCAGTGCACAGCGCAAAACGAACGACGGAGCGAACCACGGAGAAAACCTAGATCGGTGTAGCACGCGGGAAAATGCGTCACCATGCCGCACGCCTAGATGCGCACCAAACCGCCGCTCTGCGCTGTTTTGCTACGCCGTTTGGATCGGGGCTCTGAGTCCTCCCGGGCGCAACGGCGAACTTTCCCGTATCGGTAGCGCGGGCATGACGCCTGCATTGGCAGCCCAGGGTTCCAACCCACGGAGTTTCTGCCAATGCATCCAGCGAGCTCGCGAGTCTGCTTCTTTGGTTTGCTTGCATCCAGCTCGGCTCTATTTACGTCCGTCGCACTCGCCGACGCGGCTTCGGATTTGACGGCCAAAGGGGATGCCAACGTCAATGACCAGCGGCCGAATTTACCGGCCGTGGCGGCCAATTCACCCTCGGGGGTGTTCGGATACCGCCACCAGCTCACGATCTCGAGCGACGCTGGCTTGTCGATCTCCAATACCTCCACCAGCGGAATCGAGGATTCGGTCTTACAACTGACGTTGCGCCCCGCAGTCGATTACTTCGTGGTCAACAATGTGTCGGTGGGCGGCTTTCTGGGGCTCGACTACAGCACCGCGAGCGGAGCGCACGCCACGACTTTCGCGATCGGGCCGCGTGCAGGCTACAACATTGCGTTCTCCGAGCGTTTCTCGTTCTGGCCCAAGCTGGGCTTCTCGTTCTCGAGCGTGAGTGTTTCGGGCGACGCTTCGGGCCCCGTTCCGTCGTCGTACACTGTCGACGGCAGCCACCTGGCGCTGAATGTGTTCGCTCCGCTGATGTTCCACCCGGCGCAGCACTTCTTCCTCGGCTTCGGCCCCGCGCTCGACACCGATCTGACTGGAGATGCCAAACAGACCACAATCGCTGGACGACTCACCATTGGTGGATGGCTCTAACCCAGCACGCTGCGTTTTAGGCAGCCGCGCTTGCGGGGGCGGCTAGCTCCGTTCCCGCGACGCGCTTGGCAGCAGAGCTCTGCATGGTTCGGCTTGCCGGACGCAACGCCCACGAGGTCAACGTGAGTAGCACGAAGACGAAGGGCAACAGCGCTGGACCAACCCCGTCCCCCACTGCGACAACCGATATGACCGCCGCGCTCACGTCGAAGAAGATGCCAGCATAGGCCCACTCCTTGAGCCGTGGAAAGCCGGGGACCAGCAGCGCGAGCGCGCCCAAAACCTTCCACACGCCGAGGAAGGTCACGAAGTATGCCGGATACCCCAGATGGGCAAAGCCCTGCACTGCCTGCGGCGAGCGCGCGATCTGAAAGGCCCCGCCGACCAGAAAGTCGAGGCTCAAGAGGCCAGTGCTGAGCCAGTAGGTCGCCGTTTTGAAGGTGGTGCTGCGCATGGTCGTGTCCATTCCTCGCTAAAAATTGCTGATTTCCGGGCTTTCGTTGGATCCACCCGGCGTTCTGAACAAGCGACGAACCACGCGACCGAGTTTCGACACGGGCGCGACCCGATCTTCACTTTTTTTGGGGGGCTTGCTTTCCGCCACCGCCGGACCGATATCGGTCGCTTGCGAGCCTGCCTTCCGAGCACTTTGGCGCGTCCGCGGTGGCGCTGAATGTCCGAGCTCCCCGCGTGCATGACCTGCGGCGCCTGCTGTTTTTCGCAGCTTCCGGACTACGTTCCGGTGACCGGAGCTGACCACGCACGGATCGGCGCGAGAGCCGACGAGCTGACGCACTTCGAGGGCAACCGCTGCTACATGAACATGCACGAGGGACATTGCGCAGCACTCGTGATCGATTTACCTACGCGAGAATTTGTGTGTTCGATTTACGAGACGCGTCCGAGTACTTGTCGTGACTTGGAGCGCGGCTCGGCTGCCTGTCGCGGAGAGTTCCACGAAAAGGGTGAACGCCCCTTGCTCAGCCTAGGTTCACTGCTGGCCCGGCAATAGGCACTGCGCGACGCATGTTTCTCGATCTCTCGCCGCTCCGCCGGCACCGCGACTTTCGGCTCGTTTTCCTCGGTCAACTGGTGAGCGGCTTTGGCAGCTTCCTCACTTACGTCGCGCTGCCGGTGCAGATTTACGATCTCACTCATTCCTCTTGGGCGGTCGGCATGGTGGGCACGGTGCAACTCGTGCCCTTGGCTGTAACTTCGCTCTGGGGTGGCGCAGTGGCCGACGCCATCGATCGCCGCCGCTTGCTGCTCTGGTCCGAAGCATTGTTGTGCGGTTGCTCACTCGCCCTGTTGCTCAACAGCGTGCTCGCCCATCCGAGCGTGTTGCTGTTGTTCGTGGTCGCCGCGCTGATGTCGGCGCTAAATGGCTTTCATCGCCCTGCGCTCGAATCGCTCACCCAAAAACTCGTCACGCTCGAAGAATTGCCCGCCGTTTCGGCGTTGAGCTCGTTACGCAATACAGGCGCCGCAATCGCCGGCCCCGCACTCGCGGGCATTTGCATCGCAAGCTTCGGCCTGCCCTGGACTTTCGGGGCGGACGCACTCACCTTCGCGGTTTCGCTCGCCGCAATTTCAGCGATCCGCGCGATGCCACCGCCGGAGAACGCCCCACCGGCAGACCTCTCGAGCATCATTGCCGGCCTCAGGTATGCGGCGAGTCGTCCCGAGCTGATCGGGACCTACGTCGTAGATATCGTGGCCATGACCTTCGCCATGCCAATGGCTATTTTTCCGGCGCTCGCCGCAGAGTGGGGCGGCCCCGGCGCAACGGGCTACCTGTACTCGGCGATGAGCATCGGCGGCCTCGTCGTGACTTTGACTAGCGGCTGGACCCACAACGTACGACGACGTGGAGCTGCAGTGGTAATCGCCGCGGGGCTGTGGGGGATCGCCATCATTGCACTCGGCTACGCTTCGTCTTTGCCGATGGCACTCGCCTGCTTGGCCCTCGCTGGCGCTGCCGACATGGTGAGTGGCTTGTTCCGGATGACGATCTGGAACGAGACAATTCCCTCGGAATTACGCGGGCGAATGGCGGGAATCGAACAACTCTCCTACATGAGCGGGCCGTTGTTGGGCAACGCACGTGCCGGTTTCATGGCGGAACATTTCGGGCTATTCAGCTCCATCCGTTGGGGTGGATTGGTATGCCTATCGTGCGTGGCATTTTGCATCCCACTCCTGCCGGCGTTCTGGCGATATCGGAGAGACACTCAAGAAGCAGACCCCAGAGTAGAGCGAATCACATGAAAGGTCCTACAGTGGCCCCTTCCACGAGGCGCGAACGCCGCGTACGCTCGCGAGATGTGGCAATGGCTGGAGCGTGTGTTTGGGCCGGGTTTCATGCCGCACGGACACTGCTACCTGTGGTCACCAGCGATGGTCTGGACCCAGGTATCGGCCAACTTTTTGATTGGCGTGGCCTACGCTTCAATCGCGACCACTCTCGCTATCCTGGTTCGCAAGATTCGTAATATCCCGTTTGCTTGGGTTTACTTGGCATTCGGTACGTTCATCCTTTCCTGCGGACTAACTCACTTCTTCGACATCATCACTGTCTGGCATCCGATCTACTGGGCGGATGCGGGTGTTCGCGTGATCACCGCGATGGCGTCCGTCGCGACCGCTTTGCTGATGGTGCCAATGGTGCCCAAAGCAGTGAGCTTGGCCGACGCCGCTCGGCTGTCCAACGCACGCGGAGAGCAGCTGGAGGCGGCGCATTTGGCTCTGGAAAGAGCGCACGCAGCCCTGGCTGAACGCGAGCGCGAGGCCCAGCGGCGTGCCTCGACCAGTGAAGAACAGTTTCGCTCGCTCGTGGAGACGATGCCGCAAATGAGCTGGATCGCGAACCCCGATGGCGAGGTCACGTTCCGGAACGAGCGCTGGCAGGAATACACCGGTCTCATTTTGGGTCCAAACGACGACGGCTGGCGAGCGTCCGTTCACCCAGACACGGCAGATCAGGTCTATTCCGACTGGGGCGAGGCGCTCAAAAGCAAACGCCCGTTCGATCTCGAGGTTCAGTTCCGCCGCGCGGACGGTGAATACCGCTGGTTTCTGGCGCGCGCCGTGGCGTTAGTCGACCATTCGGGCAATGTGCTGAGCTGGATGGGCACCTGCACGGACATCCACGATCAGAAGCAGCTGCGGGAGGATGCGCTGCACACCGCGCGCATGAAGGATGAATTCCTGGCCACGGTCTCGCACGAGTTGCGCACGCCGCTGAACGCGATCCTCGGCTGGGCGCGGGTCTTGGTCGCCGGCACATTAGGCCCAGAGCAGCGCGAGAAAGCCCTCGCCTCTGTGGAACGCAACGCGGTCGCTCAGGCTCGCTTGGTCGATGACTTGCTCGACGTTTCGCGCATGGTTTCGGGCAAAATGCGCATCGAACCCAGTCCGATGAATCCGGCCGACGCGGTCGACGCGGCACTCGACGCGGTGCGCCCGGCAGCGCAGGCCAAGGGCGTCGAGCTCATTGCCGAGGTCAATCGCACTGCGGGCGTCATCCACGCAGATCCGGGGCGTGTGCAGCAAATCGTCTGGAATCTGGTGGGCAACGCGGTGAAGTTCACGCCCAAGGGCGGGCGAGTTCGCGTGCGAGTCGCCCGCGTCGACTCACAGATCGAAATCTCGGTGATCGACAACGGAGCGGGCATCAAGCGCGAATTTCTGGACCACCTGTTTCAACGCTTCACTCAGGAGGACGGCTCGATTCGCCGCAGCCACGGCGGCCTCGGTCTCGGCCTCGCGATCAGCAAACACTTGGTCGAATTGCACGGCGGGGAAATCGGCGTGCAGAGTCCAGGCCCTGGACATGGCGCGACATTCACCGTGAGCCTGCCGTTGGCAGAAGCGACCACGATTGCCGCGGAAGAGCCTCCGATTTCGCAGCGACAAGCCAAATCAGGCGACGAACACGGGCTCGTCGGTCTGCGGCTACTGCTGGTGGAAGACGACTTCGACTCGAGCGAAGTCGTCTCGGCAATCCTCGAAGACTCGGGGGTCAAGGTGACCATCGCGGCCAACGCGGAGGTGGCGTTGGATGTCCTGGGGCGGCAAACGATCGACGTGATCCTGTCCGACGTCGGCCTACCCGGCCAGGATGGCTATTCGTTCATCCGAGCCGTGCGCAACCGACCGTCGTTGGTGGCGATCCCGGCGGCCGCGCTGACGGCCTACGCGCACGCCGAAGATCGCCGTCGCGCATTGGACGCCGGGTTCCAAATGCATCTACGAAAGCCCTTCGATCAACACGAACTGTTCGTGGTCATCGGCGATTTGGCGAAGCTCTCCCCTACGCGGCAGCCCGCGTCGAACGAGTAGCACGCCGGCGCCGCGCGGAAGCCACGGCGCCGATCAGCACTACGACGAGCCCAGCACCCCAATCAGCGCCGGTTCCGCCCGCGGAGCGTGTCGAGCACGCCACACCAGCGCCGGAAGCCACGATGGTGCTGCAGACGTTGCGCCTGCAGTCGTGCGTCTGGCACTGGTTGTCGTCATCGCACTGCACGCCGACCGGCCGGCGTTCGTTGCAGTCGCCGGAGCTGGCGCAGTACTGGGTCGCCGAGCAATCAGCGTTGCTGGTGCAGCCGCTCTGGCACAGCTTGGTCTGAGGGTTGCAGCTGCCAACGCGGCATTGCTCGTCGTTTTCGCACGGACCATCGCCCGGAGCGAGGCCGCATAGGTCGTCCGCGGGGTCACAAACCGCGGACTGGCAAACCGCAGTTCCGACGTCCGTGGTGCACGTAGCGACGCGCACCGGGGTGCTCGGCAACGGCACGCCGTTCGTGAGCTTGGGCTTGCAGGTGTGCTCGTCCTCGTTGCACCACTCACTGCCCGCGCAATCCGCATCGACGTTACAGCCAATCCTGCACACGCCGCTGGCCTGATCGCAGACGGTTCCGGTGTGGCCGGCGCATTCCGCGTCCGAAGTGCACTTTCCGCAGCTGCCTTGATTCGTTCCAGACAGCGAGCAGAAGGGTGCCGCGCCGTCGGGACACGGGTTGCTCGCCTTCGAACCCATGTCGCCGTTGCACTTCACGCACACCGAGTGTTCGAGGTCACAGATCGGCTTCTTGCCGCTGCACTCGTTGGACGAGGTGCATTCGACGCAGCCGCCCTTCTTCAGATCGCAGACCGGTGTGTCACCCGAGCAATGCGCGTCTCCGGTGCAAGAAACGCAGATGCCTTGGACGGCACCGGCCTCTCCACAACGGCCGGAGCGACACACGCTGCCCGCGTCGGCAGCAGTGCACGGCCCAACTCCGTTTGCGAAGCCGCATTCGTCGTCGCGCATGTCACACACGCCGCTCACACAAACCAACGTCGCTGCAGCGCCCGTGCACGATCCGTCGAGGGTGGGGCCGACGTGCGGAGCATCGGTCGGGATCCGCGTGCCGTTTCCGAGCAGCGGCAGACAAGCGCCGGAGCTCTCGTTGCACCACTTGCCCGCTTCGCAGTCGGCGTCGACATTACAGCCCGCGCCCGGTTGGCACAGCCCGTTCGCGCTGCACGAGCCCGAGCGACACACAACTGCGCCATTCGCCGGCGTGCACGGGCCGTGACCGGTGGCGAATCCGCACTTGCTGTCAGCGCCGTCGCAGACCGCGCTTTGGCAGACCAAAGCTGCGGCTTGCTCCGAACAACTACCGTCGAGCGTGGGGCTCGTGTGCGGTACGTCGGTCGGTAGCGGGCTGCCATTGGCGAGCGTGGGTTTGCAGGTGCGCGAGCTGATTTCGCACCAGTTGCCCGTCGCACAATCGGCGTCCAGATTGCAGCCGCCCGCGGGGCGACACGTGCCGTCGGCGCTGCATGCGCCGGAGCGGCAGACAACGCCTGCGTTTGCTGTCGTACACGGGCCGTGACCCAAGTCGTATCCGCACTTGTCGTCGGCAGTGTCACACACGGCGCTTTGGCAGACGAGTGCGCTGGCCGTGTCTGTGCACTTGCCGTTCAGGGTCGGGGTCGTGTGCGCGGCGTCACTCGGCATCGCCGTGTTGTTGGCGAGCGTGGGCGTGCATGCGTGCAGCGTTTCGTTGCACCAGTTTCCGCTGGTGCAGTCGGTGTCCACGTTGCAGCCGCCTGCGGGAAGGCATAGCCCATTCGTGCTGCACGCACCCGAGCGGCAGACGGTCGCGGCGTTTGCACTGGTGCATGGGCCGTGATTGGTGTCGTAACCGCACTTGTTGTCGGTCGCGTCGCACACCGCGGATTCGCAGACCAAAGTGGCCGCAGCGGTCGAACAGGTGCCATTCAAAGTGGGGCTGGAGTGCGGCGCGTCCGTGGGAATACTGGTGCCGTTGGTGAGCTTCACGGCGCAGGTGTGGCTGGTTTCGTTGCACCATTTGTCAGCCGTGCAGTCACTGTCGACGTTGCAACCGCCCGCGGGTTGGCACAGCAAATTCGCACTGCAAGAGCCGGAGCGGCAGACCGTCGCCCCGTTGACGCTGTTGCACGGACCATGATCGTTGTCGTATCCACACTTGTTGTCCGGATCGCACACGCCCGAGCGACAAATGGTGGCTTGATTCCCGACCGTGCAGGCTCCGTTGCCATTCAGCTTGCCGCACTTATTGTCACTCGTTTCGCATACTCCCGCCTGGCAAACCAAGGTACTGGCCGCGACGGTACAGCTGCCATCGAGGGTCGGGCCGGAGTGCGGAGCATCGACCGGGATGCCGACTCCATTAGCGAGCTTTGCGGTGCAGGTGTGGATCGACTCGTTGCACCATTGGCCGCTCGCGCAGTCAGCATCTACGTTGCAACCGCCAACCGGGCGGCACAACAAATTCGCGCTGCAGCTGCCAGAGCGGCAAACCGTGGCTGCGTTGCCGGCCGAACACGGGCCACCGTTGGTGGCATAGCCACACTTGCTGTCGCTCGTATCGCACACGCCGGCCTGGCATACGAGCGTCCCCGCAGCCGTGCTGCAGTTGCCGTTCAGGATCGGATTGGTGTGCGGCGCATCGGTCGGAATTGCGGTGCCGTTGGTCAGCTTGGTCGTGCAGGTGTGCGCGGTCTCGTTGCACCACTTGCCGGCGGTGCAGTCCGCATCCACGTTGCAGCCACCCGGCGCCAGACACACCCCTGCTGCGCAAAGACCCGAACGGCAGACCGTCGCTGCATTGAGCGCGGTGCACGGGCCGTGATCCGTCGTGTAACCGCACAAGTTGTCGGTGTCACACACCGCGGAGCGGCAAATCGTGGCTTGGTTTGCGACCGTACAAGGGCCGTTGCCGTTCAACTTACCGCACTTGCTGTCACTCGTTTCACAGACTGCGCTCTGACAGACCAGTGTCGCAGCGGGCGCAGTGCAAGCGCCATTCAGCGTCGGATTGGAGTGCGAGACATCGGTCGGCATCGAGGTGCCGTTGCTGAGCGTGGCGAGGCACTGTTTGGCAGAGATGTTGCACCACTTGCCAGTGCCGCAGTCCGCATCGAGCGCGCAGCCGATGGCAGTGAGGATCTTGGAGCCATTGAGCGTCGCTTCTTGTGTGGACTTGATGTCGTACAAGCCGCAGACGAGCGTGCCCGTAGCGGTCGCCGAGAGGTTGACCTGGACTTGAAAAGTTCCGGTCGCTGCGGCGGCGATTGCGCTACTGAAAGTGCAGGTGATCGTGCCAGCGGTACCCACCGTCGGGGAGGTACAATTCGCCCCTGCTGGCGGAGTGAGCGCCTGAAAGGTGGTATTTGGCGGCGTCGTAAAGTTGATCACCACGCCCGTCGCAGGCGCGGCCGATCCGTTCTTGTACGACATGTTGTACGTGACGACTGAGCCCGCGTTCGCCTGAGCCGGCCCCGTGCCGGTGACGTACAGGCCCGGAACCGCCGTTCCAACGCCATCCACGTAGACCTCGCCGTAGTGGCGACCAAGCGAGCAACCCGCCGCAATAATCTCGAGCGTGACGTTATCGCCCTGAGCGAGCTTCGCTGCGCCGGGTGCGATGTCCACGAGTGACCAATCGACGTAGTCGATCTCGTTGTCGGTGCCACCGTTGATGGTCTTCCATGGGACACCCGCTTGCGCACTCAGGTTGAAGTCCGAGTAGAGCAGAATGCCTTTGGTATTGTTGGTGACCTGCACCATGTAATACGGCTGTTCTTCGGGGTTGTGCGCAGGGTTCTGCAACACCGGCGCAACCGCGAAGCGAACGTGCACCAGCCCATCAATCGAATCGACGTCGGCCGCTCCAGTCGTCATGCTTTGCGACAGACTGTTCACGTTCTTGCTGTGACCGTAGGCCTGGGCGCTGTGAAAATTCACGATCGAGCACTTCGCCCCGTACCGGCAGTAACGGAGCGAAGCGGTCGCGCCCAAGTTCGGATCTGCCGTGTTCGACGCGTTCAAGATCGTCGTGATCGCATCGCCACCGTTGGCCAAGTTCAGCCCCGCGCGCGTCTGCGGCGATTGCACGGTGATGCCGTTGTTGATGAAGGTCTGCACCGTCCACGAGGGCGGCGCATTCCCCGCCGTGCCGGTCTCGAAGTCACCATTGGTGAACACAGCTTGCTGAGTGTTCCCCATGGGCTCGTCCGTGGGCCCGATGCCCGGCGTGCACGCGCCGAGCAGTAACGGCAGAACCAGACCGAGACGATGCCAACCCGAAAAAAAGCTAGGATATTGCATATTACGGAGTCTCCTTCGGCTGCTTCTCGAGGATCACGAACTGCACACGGCGGTTCTTTTGGCGCCCCTCTTCAGTGCCGTTGTCATCGATGGGCTTTTCCGGCCCGTAACCTTTGGTCACCAGCCGGTCGGCGCTGATGCCCCGTTGGACCATCGCCTTCTTCACGGCGTCAGCGCGCGCTTGCGAGAGCTTCTTGTTCAACGCCGCGGAACCACGGTTGTCGGTGTGGCCCTGCACTTCGACCTTGAGCATCTCCGGGTGCTGCGTGAGCACTTCCGCGACTTGATCGAGCAGATCGTTGCTCGCAGGCTTGATGGTGGCCTTGCCGGTGTCGAACTGCACCTGCTCCAAGATCACGATCTCGTTTTCGATCACACGCACGGACTTGGGGCAGCCGTTCTTCTTCGGGTCGTCGTCACGCGGGCCCTTCTCCGCGGGGCAGGCGTCTTCTGGATCGAAGATGCCGTCACCGTCCGTGTCTTTCGGCGGGGGGCAACCGTTCTTCTTCGGATCCTCATTGGCGACGCCCTTCACGTCGACGCAGGCGTCGTCGGGATCGAAGATGCCATCACCGTCCGTATCGACCGGTTCGGGCGGGGGACAGCCGTTCTTCTTCGGATCCTCGTCGGCAACCCCCTTCACGTCGGGACAAGCGTCGTCCGCGTCGAGAATGCCGTCGTGATCGCGATCCGCGGGAGGCGGCGGCGGTACGGGCGTCACCACCGGCTCCGCCTTCTTCTGCTCGGGGGTATAGGCGAGCGAGAGCAGCGCGCGCAGATCGGGCGTACCCACGCCGGAAGTCAGGCCGGGGCCAGCACCCGCCGCGACCTCGAGATCGTCGATGATGCGGTAACGAACGTCGAGCAACACCTCCGCGTTGGTGGTGTGCTTCTCGACGTCGCGCAAGGTGACCGCGCCGTATGCTTCGGGACCGATCTGGAGATGGCGATTGTCGAGCAGTAGGAACCCAAAACCAGCTCCCCACTTGAACATCGTGCCTTGGTCGACGTTGGCGAACGAGCTCTTGCCCTGAATCTGCGGACCCGCCGCGACGGACCACACGAACCGCTCATCGACACGACCACCGAGAATCAGCTGCGGTAAGCCGCGCACTTCACCCGAGCTCACGTACGCATCGCTCGCGCCCGTCGGCACCCACACGTAGCCACCCACTGCGAGTTGGAAAGGGTCGTGATACTCACCCAGCAGCCGCACGCGCGCACCGAAACGAAGATCACCGAATTGCGCGGAGCTAGGCGACGAAAAGGGCACGCCCCCCGCGGTCGGGTCGTCGCCGCTTTGATATACCGCGAGGGGAACGCTGACGTCGAGGTTCAGGCGATTCCACAGCGCGAGGCTCGCATTCAGGTGCAAAAACAGCTGATGCTTGACGATCGAGCCCTCATCCGTGTCGCTCGGCACCGAGTAGAGCTTGAGCGGATTGTGCGCGTAGTCCGCGAGCAACATCACGTGCGGAGTGACGTGACCGGCTACGTAAGGCGAGGGCACACCGAACATGCGATCGCCCGCCGGCGCCGGGTCGAAACGATTGAGCGCCAATCCCTCTGCTTCTGCAGTCCCCGAAAGCGCCAACGACAAGATCGCACTCGCACCGCAGAGGCACGTCTTCAATCGAGTAGATCGCATCTGATTTCCTTTTAAGCCTCACACCGAACGCAGCCCTACCGACTGCGAACGGACACGTGAGCCAAGCTCGCACTCTTTCACGGCAACGGGCGAATTCACAATAGGGCAAAGTGGTGAGTCGGTGTCGTCGCACCCGCGCTTATGGATGTGGCTCGAATGGCCACACTGGTGCACTGGACGTGCAACGGCGGAAGGAGGCGAGGAGTTAAGCCGCAAACGCGAGCAGGCCTCGCTCGCGATTTTGCCTCAGTCGGCTTTGCGCGCCGTTCACTCGAGCAGCGGCGGCAAGTCCGGATACGTGGGCAGCGCGCGAAAACCACGCACACGTTCGGCGATCGCCGCTTCGAACGTGGTGCGATTGGAGTGAGTTCGGACCATCTCGCTGCCGATGAGCATGACCAAGACCGAGATGGCCATGTCCATCATCTTGCTGCGTACGAACATGTGGGTCGTAGTGAGCTGTGCGCGATTTTGCTTGGACCAATCCGCCCACCATTCACGCGCAATGCTGGCTTGGCCGGTCTGCTCGGAGAGATTCACGAACGCGCTCAATTTCCCGGCCGATGGGATGGCACGTGAGAGTTCGGCAGTGACCAGCGGCGCACATTCTCCGCTGTTGTAGCCAATGCCAGTCACGAGCATCACACCCGGCCCGAGCTGAGTGATGACCTGCGTGAACTTGCTGGTTCGCAAGCACAGTGAGCCGTCTGCAAGCACGCTCCGTCGCGTGACCGCCTCAGCCTGCTCCTTGGACAGCGGCTTCTTTACCATGTCCGACTACTCGAGAAGCTAACACAGCAGGCGACTCAAATCAGCCGCGTGCGCACAACCGAACTAGCTCGACGCTGTACGTCTGAATCACCTTCGGGCCAACGCCGGGCACATTGCGCAACGCATCCGTGCTCGTCGGACGCGCCTCTGCGATCGCAACCAGGGCGCGATTGGTCAAGACTCGAAATGCGGGCACGCGCTTCTTCTTGGCTTCGCTCAGCCGCCAAGCTCGAAGTGTTGCAACTAGGCCCGCACTCGCACCCGTGGCGGGCAAGGCGACCGCTTTACTGCGCGCGGCTTTACGCCCCGCGCGCTTGCCAGCTTTTTTGCCGCGGTTGGTGAGCTTGGCGCTGACCTTGGGCGGTGGCCCGAGCGAGGTCGCAGCGATGCGCGACTCGGGGGCACAGACGTCACAACGCCCGCAGGGCTCGCCGCCATCCGCGCTGTCACCGAAATGACGAACCAGTGCGATCATCCGGCACTGTCGGCCAGAGGCGAAACGCGCGACCGCGTCCAATTGTTCGATGCGACGCGCTCGCTGAGCGGCGTAGGGCGCATGCCATTGGTCGTGTCCGCGTACGAGCTGCTCGTCGGCAACGCCATTCACGCCGCCGTGAATCCACAGTTTTTCGAGCGCCTTGTCGAAGCCGAGCTTCGCCACTCGCGACTTCTTGCGCAGCGTCGCGCCAGTGACGGGCGTGGGCTTGAGCGCCTTGAACAGCTTCTCGAGTACAGACGCCTCGGGGTAGTCACGCTGCAAGAAGAAATCGTGCGTCTTGCGATCACTCGCGTGATGCATGAGCAACGTGCGCGACGGTTTGCCATCACGTCCTGCGCGGCCGATCTCTTGGTAGTAAGACTCGACGCTGCCCGGCAACGCGAGGTGCAAAACGGTGCGAATGTCCGCCTTGTCGACGCCCATGCCGAACGCGATCGTGGCCACCACGACGTCGAGCTTTCCGGCAAGAAAGTCGGCCTGAACGCGCTCGCGCACCTCGGCTGCCAAACCTGCGTGGTAGGCCTTTGCACGGTGCGCCGTGGACAGCACCGCGGCCACGGTCTCGGCCGTCTTGCGCGTTGGTGCATAGACAATCGCAGGCAAACGGCCCGGTCCCGACAACCACTGCAGCGCGCGGCCAGGACGATCTTTGGGCGGCACTTCCAGCGCCTCGAGCGAAAGGTTGTGGCGACGAAATCCGTGAATGAATAGCCTGGCTCGCTCGCCTAGACCGAGCTGCGCCGCGATATCTCGTTGAACCGTGGGCGTTGCAGTCGCGGTGAGCGCGACGACCGGCGCGGGGCGTAACTGCGGAAGCCGTTGACCGAGCAGGCGATAGTCCGGCCGAAAATCATGACCCCATTGCGAGATGCAATGAGCTTCATCAATGGCAATCAAGCCCAGTGGGCGACGCGCGAGCAGCTCCGGAAAGCCCGCAACGCCGAGTCGCTCGGGCGCGATGAACAAATAGTCGAGCTTACCCGCGAGGTAGTCCGCGCACACGTTGCGCGATTCCAATCGCGGGCGACCGGAGTGAATGCGTTCTGCGCGCAAACCGAGCGCTTGTAAGCGAGTAACTTGGTCTTCCATCAGCGCGATCAGCGGGCTCACGACCAAGGTCGTGCCGCCGCGCGCCAGGCCGGGCAATTGGTAGCAAAGCGACTTTCCCGCCCCCGTGGGCATTACCAAGAGAACATCGTCACCCGCAGCCGCGGCCTCGCACACGGCTTGCTGATGCGCGCGAAACGAATCGAAGCCGAAGCGCTCACGCAAGAGCGTAGAAAGGTCTGACCCGGACGCGGACGAGGTGCGCGGTTCGCGCGGCGCGGAGCTTGTCGCGCGTGGGGTTGGCTGTATTTTTTGGGGGTGCTCCTTCGCGGCAGACGAAGGCATTGAATTGGCGGTCGCGCGCGTTGCTGCGGCCGTCGGGCGCGTCGCTGTGGCGGCTGCGCGCGCTGGCGGCGCAGAACGCGCAGCACTCGCTGCCGACCTCGTAGGCACGACGCGGTCCGTTTCACTCGCGCTCCCAGCTGCGCCCCCAGCGAGCGGCGGCAGAGTTCGCGGCACGCGCGCCACGACCTCAGTCACGTACGCTTCGATTTTGCGCAAGAATTCCGCCAGATCGCCGTTACCGCGGGCGATGGCTTGCAGCCGAGCTTCCCAGCCTCCGGTCATCGCCGCGCTCTTCACTTCCGCGTCGACCACCGCGATCAAGCCCTCACCGCGCTCAGTCGCGTGCAGCGCTTTGCCGTCGCGCTTCACGTAGCCGCGCGCGATCAGCGTCTCGATGATGTTCGCGCGCGTTGCGGGTGTGCCAAGGCCGCTGTCCTTCATGGCATCGGACAGTTCCTTTTCATCGACCGTCTTCCCGGCGGTCTCCATTGCCGTCAGCAATGTGGCATCGTTCAGCGGCGGCGGCGGGCGCGTGGTCTTGGGCAGCGCTTTGGCCTCGAGGACGCGCGGTGTTTGTCCGCGCTCCAGGCCCGCGGGCAAAACGGCTTCGCGCGTTTCGCGCTCACCGGCCTCGGCGTTCCCCGAATCACGCTTCTTTTCAGGGGGTGGCTTGGCTTCGCCCAAGTCGAGGACTTTCCAGCCCTGTTGCTCGATCGCCGTGCCCAGGCTGCGATAGTGATCGATCGGCTCGCTCGAGGGCTCGCTCGGATGCACTTGGGTGATCACTTCAGTCACTGCCCAGATGAAATCCTGGTGCCACGCTTGCAACAGCCGGCGGCATACGAGCTCGTAAACCTTTCGCTCGTCCGCGCTGAGCGCGTGCCCGGTTGCCGGAATCGCGGTGGGGATGATGGCGTGGTGATCGCGCACTCGGCTATCGTCGACGAAACGCTTGGACAGCGGACGCTCACCCGTGCCCTCGGCGAGCAATGCTCGATATGGCTCGGCGATCGCAGCAACCACCTCGGGCAAGCCCTTCGCGACCTCACTCGATAGGAGTCGACTATCGGTACGCGGGTAGCTGAGGAGCTTGTGCTTTTCGTACAGCGACTGCGCAGCATCCAGCGAGCGCTGCGCCGAAAACCCGTACAACCGGTTCAAATGCCGCTGCAGCTCCGTCAAATCGTACAGCTGCGGAGGTGGCAAGCGCTTGGTCTGCGACTGCACACTTTCGATGCGTGCTCGCCCCGCCAGAGCACGCTTCACGACTTGCTCGGCCTCGGCACCCGAAGCCGGCAAACGTTGCGGATGGGCAACGTCCTTGCCTGGCTTGAACCACGTGCCGCGATACTTTTGTGCATCGCGCGCTTCGAACGTGGCGACGACTTCCAGATACGGCTCTGGGACGAAATCGCGAATCGCGATTTCACGTTCGACGAGCATCGCTAGAGTCGGCGTTTGCACACGACCGACGGACAGCGGCGCGTCCAACGACAGGCCATACGCGCGCGATAGATTCATGCCGACGAGCCAGTCCGCGCGACTTCGGCCGAGCGCGGCGTCGGCCAGTGCGTCGTACTCGCGCGCGGGTCGCAAGCGGCGAAATCCTTCGCGAATGGCGGTCTCGGTCAGCGATGAGATCCACAACCGTTGCACCGGACGCCGACAGCCCGCCGCTTCGTAGATGAAGCGGAAGATCAGCTCACCCTCGCGACCGGCATCCGTCGCGCAAATCACGGATTCGACGTCGCGCGCATTCAATACTTTGCGTACGATCTCGAATTGTGGGCGCGTGGCCGCGAACACGACAAGCTGCCAGTGCTCGGGCAACATCGGCAAATCTTCACGACGCCAGCGCTTCCATTCGGGGCGAATGCCCTCGGGCTCCGCTAACCCCACCAGGTGTCCGATCGCCCAGGTGACGACGTAGCCGTTGCCTGAAAGCGTCCCATCACCGCGCTTCGTGGCGCCCAAAGCCAGCGCCAGATCGCGGGCCACCGAGGGCTTCTCTGCGACGACGGCGATGGTCATTGCGGGCGTATGTAGCGCATTCGGGAAGCCCCGGGGCACTTGGTGTTAAGGTGAGCGCGAAACGAGGGTTGTGGCTGCGTGTCAGCCCGGGAGGCCGTGGTGAACGAGTATCAATTGGGAGAACTGGTCGGACAGATGGTGGGCGGAGCAATCCCGCCAGCGGTGATCGCCTTCTTGGTGACCCGCAAGCAGACCAAGGGCGCGGTGCCGTACATCGCGGCGCTCGTCGGAGCGCTCGCTGGCGTAGGCGCCGTGTTCGGGTTCAATCTCGTTGCCCATCGCCTCGGCTCGTCCGACGCAGTCGTCCACAAAATGGAGGAAAACTTCAGCACCAGCTGTGTGCGCAGTTGCACCGCGGCAAAAGCGACCGACGCGCAATGTCGAGCGTTGTGCGGGTGCGTGCTCAATGGCCTGCACACCCGGTATCCGACGAACGAGCAATTCGTGCGCTGGATGCGCGAGAGCGATTCGCAGTCGGAGAGCGTGAAGAAGGAAGCCGTCGAATTGAGCACGAACTGCCTGCCGGCGGCCCGCTCGGCGGGCGCGACGCAGTAGGGCCCGAGAATGGCTGTGTCGAAGTGCGCCGTGCAGGGTGACCATCAAAAAACCTCTCGAACGACACATGGCAGGCTGTGGCGCACTTGCGTGCGGCCCTCGCAAATCACGCAAGATCGACGGCTGGGGATGTTCAGCGCGGCGGGGGTGCGATAGAGCTGGGATCGATGAGTGATGGCCCGACGGCTGATGTGCTGGCTGCTGCGAAAGACGGCGGCCACGGCACACGCGGTAGTCAACGACAGCTCTTGACCTTGTCCTTGGCATCCCTCGGGGTGGTGTTCGGCGATATCGGAACCAGCCCGTTGTACGCGGTGCGCGAGTGTTTGAGTCGCGCCCATGGCGTATCGAGCGCGCCGGAGAACGTGTTCGGCATCGTGTCGCTGATTTTCTGGGCGCTGATGACCGTGATCTCGCTCAAGTACGTGGCCTACGTGCTCAAAGCCGACAACCACGGTGAAGGCGGGATTTTGGCGCTCACCGCCCTCGCCACGACCAAACCGCTGCGCCCGAAGGCGCATGCCGCGGCGCTCGCGTTCGGCTTGTTCGGTGCGTCGCTGTTGTTCGGCGACGGCATCATCACGCCGGCGATTTCGGTGCTCAGCGCGATCGAGGGCTTGAAGGTCGCGACGCCAGCGTTCGAGCCGCTGATTTTGCCGATCGCGAGCGTCATTCTGGTGCTGTTGTTTTCCGCACAGCGGCGTGGGACGGGTAGCGTCGGCGCGGTGTTCGGCCCGGTGATGTTGGTTTGGTTCCTCACGCTGGCGGGGCTCGGCGTCGCCAACATCATCAAGCATCCGAACATCGTCTTTGCGGTGAACCCGGTGCACGCGGTGCACTTCTTCATGCGTAACGGGCACCTCGGCTTCTTGGTGCTCGGCTCGGTGTTCTTGGTGGTGACCGGTGGAGAAGCGCTGTACGCGGACATGGGCCACTTCGGAGCGCGGCCGATCCGCGCGGCGTGGTTCACGGTGGCGTTGCCGGGGTTGCTGCTGAATTACTTCGGGCAAGGCGCGCTCTTGCTCGGCAATCCCGAGGCGATTTCGAGCCCATTTTATCAGATGGTGCCGTCGTGGGGTCTGTACCCCGTCGTTGGTTTGTCGACGCTGGCCACGATCATTGCCTCGCAGGCGCTGATCAGCGGCGCATTTTCGGTCACGCGCCAAGCCTTGATGCTCGGCTTTTTGCCGCGCGTGCGCATTCAACACACGTCTGCTCATCAGATCGGTCAAATCTACGTGCCGATCGTCAATTGGCTGCTGATGATGGCGGCGGTGCTGGCGGTTTGGGGCTTTGGTAGCTCGAGCGGGCTCGCGGCCGCATACGGCGTCGCAGTCACGCTCGACATGACCATCACCACGCTGCTCGCCTATGTCGTTGCGCGCGTGCAATGGCATTGGGGACGGTTGCCGGCGCTGGCGGTGACGATTCCGCTGTTGTGCCTCGAGTTGACCTTTTTGAGTTCGAATTTGACCAAGGTCGCGCACGGCGGTTGGTTTCCACTCACGGTCGGCGCAGTCATGTACACCGTGTTCACGACCTGGCGACGCGGCCGCCAAATCCTGTTCAAGAAGGTGCAAGATAGCACCGTGCCGCTCGAAGATCTGTACGAGCTGATGCGCGTGGAGCGCCCAGCGCGCGTGCCAGGCACCGCCGTCTACCTCACCGGCAATTCGGCCGGCACGCCGCCGGCGCTGCTTCAGGGCTTTTTGCACATGCGCGCCGTACACGAGCGCGTGCTGCTCTTGACCATCGTCACCGAAAAGGTGTCGCGCGTTTCGGACACCGAGCGCGTGAAGATCGAGGAGCTCAAATACGGCTTTTGGCGCGCCGTCGCGCGCTACGGCTTCATGGAGACGCCGAACGTACCCGAGCTGCTGCGACGCACTGAATTCAACAGCTACTCGCTCGAGTTCGTCACGTTCTTCCTCGGCCGTGAAACCGTGCTCGCCACCACGCACTCCGAGATGAACGTGTGGCGTGAGCGCTTGTTCGCCTTCCTCACCCGCAACGCAGAGCCAGCGACGGCGTTCTTCGGCATCCCGCCAAGCCGCGTGATGGAGATCGGTTCGCAGATCGAGCTTTGAGTTCGCTCGTTTAGCGCTCAGCGACATGCCGCCGGGTCCGACACCTTGCAGAGTCCACCCATGCACGTGGCCCACGGTAGGCAACTCGGGCCATCTTGGTCGTCACACGCTTGGCCATCCTTGGCGGGGAGCACGCAAGTGCCCTGCGTGCCGGAGCCTGTGATGCGGCAAAACCCGCCAACGGCGCAGTCGATTCCGGCGGACCCATCGTTGCCGCAGCCCGCTCCGTCGGCGAGCGCCCCCGGCTTTGCTGCGCATGCAGCAAGCGCAGTCGGATCGAGGTCCAACCACTCGGCGCAAGTACTACTCGTCAGGGCCGACGTACACGCCGCGAGGCCGGCAACGGTTTGGCTCGTCCCACGTAGCGCAAAGCGTGCCGTGCAACCGCTGGTCGTCTCGTAACGCTTCACGCACGCAGCTTCGTCCTCGAAGTAGGCCGCAATCAGCCACGGATTGCACTGCGCGATCTTATGACATTCCGCGACCGCGTACTCCTTACAGGCGGTAGTGATGTCCTTGCCCGAGGCCTCCATTGTTGCTCCGGAACCCGCGAGACCGTCATCAGAGCCACCGGAGTCGTCTGCGGCTCCCCCAGAATCGCCACCCTCGGCCAGCGACGTGTTCGCCATTCCGCCGGATCCCGCAGTACCGGCCGGTTCGCTGGGCTTGTTCCTGTAGTCGTTCGAATCACCGGGGCTCGACGCGCAGCCAACGCCAGAAATGACCAAAAGCCCGCCGCCGACCAGAAATAGTGCCTTGAATTTCGTCTTCATGCGCAGGGATCGGCCAGCAACGATCCCTGTTGCGAAAAAAGATCGCCTACGGCAGCAGCGCGAGTCGGTTGTCGAGCAGGGTCATGCCGCGGATCGCGATCGCTTCACCAGCGGCAACGCCCTCGTGAATCAGTGCGCGCCCGGCGACGATTGCGCCCGGGGTCACCCAGCGACGTTCGAAATCTCCCTCGCCGGTGCGCACGTACACGTAATCGCGATTGCCGTCGCTGCGCAGTGCGCTCGCGCCGACGCTCACGCTACCCTCGGGTGGCGTCGTCAAAAAGCGCGCTTTGGCGAATAGGTTGACCTTCAGATTGCGGGCCGCGTTGTCGACGCGGACGCGCACGGGCACGCTGCGACGTTCAGGATCGACCAGCGACGACACTGTGTCCACCTCGCCGCGAATCACGATCTCGGGCAACGCCGGCACCGCGATGCTGACTGCGGTGCCTGGCGCAATGCCGTGCAAGTCGGGTTGAAACAACTCCGCGCTCAGCCAAAGCGATGACAGGTCGGCGATGGTCAGCAAGGTTTGTTCACTGCGCGCGCTCAGTTGCTGGCCGAGCAACACCCGTTTTTCGACGATGCGCCCCGAACGCGGAGCGATGACGGTGAATTCCGAGGCGGAATCGACGCGCACGTGCAGGCTATTTTGCCGGCTCTGCGCCATCTTCAGTGATAGCTCGGCTTGCTTGCGCCGCAGCATGGCCTCGGCCAGTTCGCGCTCGGGCAGCGCGCGCGCGGAGACCAATGCTTCCACTCGAGCAAGCGCAGTCTCGGCAGACTCCAAGGCCAGCGTTGCCTGGCGGCGCTCTGCGCCCAGACTCGCAAGGTCGGCGCTCGCGACCGTAAACAACGGGTCGCCCTTTTTGACCTCGTAACCCAGCTCCGCGTACACGCGCAGCACCCGACCGGAGAGCGGCACCCCAACACGAGCTGCCTTGCTTTCGTCGAGCTTCAGCAAGCCATCGAAGGCGTCGCTCCAAAGCGGCTCCGCGGCCTCCGCGGCTTCGACTTGCAGCGATTGCCAGCGGAGTGCTCGATCTCCAGCCGCGTTTGCGTCAATCCCCGTAGCCGTGCGCGGATCAGCTTCACGCATCGAAGCCCACACAGCCGAGCTCGCGAGCACGACCGCACACAACGCGCCGAACACCGAGCGAACACTGAGCATGAACGACTCAGAGCACGCGCCATGCCACGGGCCACGTGCCCACACAGCGCCAGAGTCGAGCCGTTCCTCAGCGCCGCGACGACGCGGGCGCTGCTGCAAAATCCGGCGCTGTCGGAGACTGCGACGCCTCGGGTGCGAGCAGCTCGATGGTGAAAGTGGTACCCACACCGACCGAGCTCTCCACACGCACGGTTCCGCCGTGCTCTTCGATGATGCCGAGCGTGACCGATAGCCCGAGCCCCGTGCCCACCCCGGCGGCTTTGGTGGTGAAAAACGGTTCGAAGATGCGCGGTAGGTGCTCGGGGGCGATGCCTTTGCCGGAATCGCGCACTGCAATCGTCGGAGTGGGTTCGCAGCTGACCAATACGCTCACCACGTCGCCGCGCGAGCTCGCGTGAATCGCGTTGAGCAGGATATTGGCGACCGCCTGCTGCAATTGCGCCGAATCGACCAGCGCTGATACTCGTTCGCTTTTTCCGCCAATTTGCACGACCACACCGGTGCTCTCCGCCAACGGCGACACCAGCAGCACCGCATCGCGCAGCACCGATCGCAAATCGACCAATCGCCGTTCTGGCGCTTCGCGACGCGCAAAGTCCAGCAACTGTCGAATGATGGCCGACACGCGATCCGCCTGATCGACAATCAGCGTCCCGAGCTCGCGCATGCGGTTCTCTGAAACCTCACCGCTACCAATCATCGCCGCGCGGACGCGCACGACGTTCAGCGGCGCGCCGAGCTCGTGCGCGAGCCCCGTCGATAGCTCGCCGATCGTGCGCAGTCGATCCGCGTGACGCAGTTGATCGACGGCCAATTCTTTGGCCTCTGCCTCGCGTCGCGTTTCGTCTCGTGCGTCCTTGAGGCGCTCGCACATCGTATTCATGGCCTCGGCAAGGTCGAAAATCTCGTCCCGTTGCGTGACGACCAATGGTGAATCCAAATCACCCGCGCCGATCGCGTTGGCCTTTTGCACGAGCAGCTTCATCGGCCGAGCCAAAAACACGACGCCAAACAGCAAGATCAGCGCCGAGCAAATCAAGATCAGCAAAAACGTGGTTCCGGCCGAGCGCAGCAGCGCTCCCCGCACCAGTTCATGCTCATCCGCGGAGGACTCGGATAGCTCGATCGCGCCGTCGCGCGCCGCGTGCAGGTGCACCGGCACGTACGTGACGATGTAGCTTGGCTCTCCGTCCGGTCGCACCTCGGTCGAACGCACCGCGTCACGCGGGCCGGGCAAGCCAGCGCGCGAGCGCGGCGCACTCGGGCCGCTCTGCTCGTCTGGCCAAACCCAGCGAATCCCGATGCGGTTTTCGCGATCGTTGACCAAGCGCACGAGCTCGAGCGCGCGCTCTTCACCCTCGCGCGCCCAGAGCAGCTCGACCGCAGTGGCGAGCCCGCGCCCGACGACGTAGTGGTCGCGCAGCGTGTCGCGATGATAGGCGTCCGCGTCGGCACGAATGCGCAGCCACGCGCTGAGCGTCAGCACGGACACGATGCCGAGCGCGATCGCCAGCGTCAGCTTCCATGTGAGCCTCATGCTTTCTCGGAGCCGGTCTTGGCTTTGACGACGCCCGAATAGCGCTCGAGCTTGCGATACAAAGTGCTGCGATCGAGCCCCAGGATGTCCGCGGCCAGGGATTTATTGCCCGAAACCACCTCCATCACCCTCAAGATGTAGCGCCGCTCGACCTCTTCGAGCGAAACCAAATCATTCGGCTCCTCGGTCGCGATGATCACTCTGCCGGCGCTCGCGCGGCGAACCCGCTCGGGCAGATCGTCGACGACGATTTCGCTCGTGCGCGACAACGCCAGACCACGCTCGACCGTATTTTCTAGCTCGCGCACGTTCCCCGGCCAGTCGTAACGCAGCAGCAGTTCGGCCGCCGCGGCCGACAACTTGACCGCATCGCGCCCGCGACGCGCAGCGAACCGAGTCAAGAAATGCTGCGCCAAAAGCAACACGTCGCTACCGCGAGCGCGCAGCGGTGGCAGCGGGATTTCGATCACGTTGATGCGGTAAAACAAGTCCTGGCGAAAGCGCCCGTTCGTCACCGCGGCTTCCAAGTCTTGGTGAGTCGCAGCCACGATCCTGGCTTCGAACGGTACGTCCTGATCGCTGCCCACCGGTCGAACGCTGCGCTCCTGCAGCGCGCGCAGCAGCTTCACCTGCACGGGTTGCGGCAGATCCCCGATTTCGTCCAAAAACAGCGTGCCTTGTCCGGCTTTCAGAAATAGCCCCGGGCGATCGGCGCGGGCGTCGGTGAACGCACCGCGCACGTGCCCGAACAGCTCACTCTCCAAGAGATTCTCGGGAATCGCCGCGCAATTGATGGCCACGAATGGCCGCGCGCGACGCTCGCTCAAATCGTGCAACGCCTTCGCCGCAAGCTCCTTGCCGGTGCCGCTCTCGCCCGTGATCAGCACGGTGGCATCCGAGTCAGCCGCCAGCTGAATCAACTCGAACGAGCGACGCATCGACGGACTTGCACCGATCAACCCCGCGAGTCCATGCTCGGGCACGATCACGCGCCTCAGCCGCTCGAGCTCCGAGTTCAACTCATTGTGTTTCGCCGCACGGTCGAGCGATACCGCGATCACCTCCAGATCGAAGGGCTTGGTGATGAAATCGTAAGCACCCGCGCGCATGGCATCCATCGCCGTGCGAATGCTGCCGAACGCGGTGATCACGATCACCGGCAAGTTCGGACGAATCTGCTGTACCGCGCGACACAAATCGAGCCCGTTTTCGGCCGCCAGCCGCAGATCGGTGAGCACGACGCTCAGCGATTCATCGGCGCGAATGCAAGCCAGGGCCGGCTCGATCGCCGGCCGCGTGGTCACGGAAAAGCCGCGGAGTGACAGCCCTTCGTCCAACATCTCCAAGCTCAAAGGGTCGTCGTCCACGACCAACACGGAAGCTCGAGCCATGCGGGCATGATAGCGCGATCGAATCGAAGCACCGCCGAGAAGCGCCGCAGCGCGCGCACACAACGCGTCGTGTTGCCGCAAAATCCAACGCATTTGCAAAATGCAACATCTGCCCCGATTTGGATTTTGGGTTGATGGTCACGCGTGACGTCGCGTGACGACTCAGCCTTCGGCGTCGGGGCCCGTCGAGCCGCAGTTGCTGGCCTTTTTGACTGGCTCTAGGCGGCCGCAGCGGCGCGCTTCACCAAGTCAGGACGATGCGACGCGGAGCGCAGACCGAGCACTTTACCCAAGCCAAATTCCGGCATGTTCACGTAGATGCTCTCGTGCGCCCCAGGTTGCACGATGTACGTCTCGTGCCAAATGCCAACGTCACCATTGTTGCCAATGAGCTTGTTGAACGAGCGCCATGCGGGCAAATGTTCCGCATTGCGCTGCTTCGCGTACGCGAACAGGTGATCGACCGACTTCCAGTAGCTGACCAAGATCGTCGTGCGACCGAACCAGGATTGTCCACCGAGAAAGCCGAGCTCCGGGTGCTCACCCAGTTCGCGCAGCATGCGCGGCATGGCGAGCCCAGTGCGGAACCATTGCCCGAACTTCCACCAGCGGTTCACGCGCATGCCGATCAGGAAGACGACCATGGGTTCTTCGGAAGCGTTGCTAGTGACTCGGTCGTTGAGCGTTTTCATGTTTTTCTCCTCGGGCTATGTGAACACTGTTCACTTGATGGGCAAAAAAAAGTGCCTACGAAAGCGCACGAAAAAGGCGAGCTACGGAGTGCCGATACATCTCGGCAAAGGCTCGATCGTCCCCAACAGCATCCAACAGTCCGGCGAGACGCAGTGAAACGAGGCCGTGCAAATGCGCCCAGACCAACACCGCCGTCTGTCGCGTATCCCCTGGGGCGATGACACGCGCGTCCATGCATTCGCGAATGCGGTCGACCAAGAACTGGAAGGTGCTGTTCTGAGGCAGCGCCGGGTCCTCCATGCGCTCGGGAGACGCCTCCTGCGGGGGATGCACTTGCTCTGCCGGGCTCATGAAGATGAAGCGATAGTCGAGCGGATTTTCCAGCCCGAACGCGCGATACTGATCGCACGACGAGAGCGCACGTTCGAGCGGCGTGGCAGCGCCGAGCGCGCGCACCAAGTAGCTCGAGAACACTTCGAAGCCTTGAGTGCAGGCGGCAAAGATCAGCGCCTCCTTGCCATCGAAATGGCGATACACCGCGGCGGCAGAGACCCCCACACGGCGCGCGACTTCACGCAACGAGAAGCCCGGTTCACCCGCCTCCAAAAACAGGTCGCGGGCAGCGGTGACCAACAGCGCCCGCGTATCCGAAAGGCCGCGCACGAACGGTGCAGGCTGCGGGGATCTCTCCCGAGCAGCTTTCGGCTTTGGTTTTGGCTTGGAACGACCGGGCAGCACCATGTGAACACTGTTCACTTAGCAACCCGATCGAGCCTCGTCAAGGGCACCCTCGGAAAATCGGAGCGTCACGGCTCGGGCTCTTCGGCGCGCGGGGCGAGCTTCGCCTCGAGCGCCGCCGCGACGGCATCCCGCAACACGTCGAGATCGAAGGGCTTGGCGAGCAGGTGGATGGCGAGTCGTTGAGCGCGGTTGCGGGTGGCATCGTGTGGAAATGCCGTGACCGCGATCACCGGCGTCACACCGCCCGCGCGCCGCAGTTGGTCGATGGCGTCGAGCCCAGACGCACCGGGCATGCGAACGTCGGTCACGATCAGATCAAACGGCTCCGAAAGCGAGCCGTCCGGGTGGCGCTCGGAGAGCACCTGGATCATTTGCGAACCGCTGCTCACGCACTCCACCGCGTAGCCGCGCTCACTCAGTACAAGGAGCAGCAGATCGCGCATCGCGGCGTCATCCTCGGCCACGAGCACGCGTTTGGGGTGCGCGGTTCGAGGAAAGTGAGGCGGCTCCTCGTCATTCCACGGCTCTTCCGCAGAGATCATGAGGGGGCCAAACCGGCTGAGCGACGGATCCCGATAGCGAGCATCGGCGTGCGTCAGTGCATTGCCCGTGCCGGACGCAGTTCTCGTTAAAAATTGTGTATCCCCGCGCGAGTCGTGCCGCGCGGCGTGGGTGGTTTCTCCCCGTTGGGTCGGAATGACCCAAGCGGGAACTGGCGTGGCAGGCCGTCGTGGGCCGAAATTTTCGCCGGTACGAATGATGCATTTCCGACGCTTTCGACGCACGGCACGCAACGGGTACGCGAGAAGGACACGGAGCAGCGATGATTTCGACACCGGCAAATGCTCGCATCGGCCAGCGACTGAGCCGTGCCATCGAGCGAGTGATGAATCGCGTGGTCGAGGAGCGAGCTGTCGTGCCGCTCTCGATTGCAGTCACGCTCTTGGTCGGCGCAGGCGACTACGCAACAGGCGTCGAGACGACCTTTACCCTGCTGTATCTATTTCCATTGGCGTTCGGCGCCTGGCTGCGCGGCCGTGATTTTGGCTTCCTTTTGGCTGCATTCGCCACCTGTTGCGCAACCGTGACCGCGTTCGTCAGCGCGCCCCGACCGCTGCGCACCGCGCCCCTGGCGTGGAACCAATTCGCGAGCTTGTGCATCATGCTGTTCGTGGTGTGGGTGCTAGTGGTCCTGCGGGCGTACGTCGAGCGAGAGCGCAGCTCTCGCGAGTTGGCCGTCGAACAGCTGCGCCACGCGGAGCGCCTGAACGTGATCGGTAAGCTTGCCGCGGGTGTCGCCCACGAGCTCGGCACACCGTTGAACGTGATCTCGGGCAGCGTCGAGATGTTGCAAACCGGCGAAGTGAACGAAGCCAATATCAGCAAGTATTCGTCGTCGATCTTGGAGCAAACCAAGAAGATGACCGCAATCATCCGGCACTTGCTGGATTTTGGTCGTCGCGGCGGCGCATCGCGGGTGAATGTGGACTTGAACCAACTCGTGAACCACGCGGTCGACCTGCTGCTCCCCATGGCCAAGCGACGCGGCTGTCGCGTGCTGGTCGAGCCGATGTCGCGCAACGTGCCAGTGGTCGTCAATCCGGCGGAGGTCGAGCAAGTGTTTTCGAACTTGTTGATCAACGCGCTGCAGGCCATGTCGCCTGGCGGCAGCGCGCACGTGCGAGTCACGGTCGAGACGCGCGGAACGGCTGGCGCGACGTTTCGGCCGTTCGCCTGTGCCATCGTGCAAGACGACGGTGAAGGCATCGACGAGCGAGACCTCGCGCACGTCTTCGATCCATTCTTTACCACCAAGGACGTGGGCGAAGGCACGGGCCTGGGCCTCTCGGTGAGCTACGGCATCGTGCAAGATCACGCGGGCAGCATCGAAGTCAGCAGCGTCAAAGGCCAAGGCGCTTGTTTCACCGTGCTCTTGCCGCTCGCGACCAGCCGGCATTTGCAGGAAAGTTTTGCCCCTGATACTAGCAGCGCGTGCTGAGCATCGATCCCGAACGGCCGCTTCCGTGTCGGCTGCGCAAGCGTGTCGCGGAGAGCCTGGGGCTACCGCTACAGGTCGTGGAAGCGCATTGGCACGCGGGACGCATTCGAGCAATCACTCCGGAGAGTGATTCTTCGCGACCGCTTTCGCTCGACGCGTTGGTGTTCGACGAAGATCGCTTGTTCTTCGATGGCAGACCGATCGAGGGCGCGCCCGCGCGCAGCTACGCGCTGCTGAACAAGCCGAAACACGTCACGAGCACCACGCACGATCCGCTCGGCCAGACAGACCTATCGGCGTACCTGCGCCAGATGCCCGCGGGTTGCTTTCCGGTAGGCCGACTCGATCGCGAAACCACTGGACTTTTGCTGTGTACGAATGACGGCAATCTGGCGCACGCGGTCTTGCGACCCGATCATGAGACCACGAAGACGTATTGGCTCTGGCTCGATGACCTACTCGAGCCGCACGATCCGCGGCTCGAGCGGATGGTGGAAGGCGTGGAGCACCATGGTCAGGTACTCTCGGCAAAACACGCGCGCATCATCGCGCGCACCGAATACTCGACCGAGCTCGAGTTGATCCTGACCCAGGGTAAGAAACGTCAGATTCGGCATATGTGCTGGGCGTTGCAGCTGCACCTCACGCACTTACACCGGTCTCGGATTGGGCCGTTGTCGGACGCAGGGCTCGAGCTCGGCGCTTGGCGACTGCTGACTGAGGAAGAAGTCGAAGCGTTGTGGGCGGCGACCGGCGGCAGAGCGCAACTGCGAAAGCGCCGTGTTGCAGCGCTGGTCCGAATGGCGCGCGCGGCCCGCGCCGAGGGCGCACCCATGTCGCGCTTGGAGGCCTTTCTCGCGCACGAACCAGGAGCAGGATGAAATTCTCGGAGCCGAGCGTTCTCTCGGAGACATTGGCTCGCCCCCCGCACGGATAGCCGCCAAGATACGACGATGAACGCACTCCACAGCTTGCTCAAAATGGTCGCCTCCCAGCAGGCCGACGAGCTGCGACTCGGCGTCGAGCGAGCGCCGGTAGTGCTCACCGGTGGAATCCCCAAAAACTTCACCTTGGCGGAGACGGGCGAGCGCGTGCTTCGACAAATGCTCGGATCGCTGCTCTCGCCGGAGGTCGAAGCTGCCTTGGCGCGCGGGGAATCGTACAGTTTCACGCATGAAGCTGGGGAGGGCTTCGGTGTCTACCAAGTGCAGTTCTTGCCGCGCCCGAGGCACGAAGCCGGCTTCGACGTACGACTGACGAACTCGCGCCATGCGTCCACGACGGCCAACGCGGCGGTTTCCGCAGAGCGAGAGCCCAAAAACGCGCCGCCCACGGCTACGACGACACAGGGCGCAGCGCATGTCCCGGTATCCCGCACAATGCAAGCCGCACCACCCGCGCCGCGCTCTGCAATGCCCGCAGTGGAGTCCGCGGTTTCGATGACGAACGCCCCATCGCGCCCCACGCCAGTGATCACGAGCGCACTCGAAGCACTACTCGCGCGCGCAGCCTCATTGCACGCGAGTGATATCCACGTGCGCCAAGGAGAGGCCGCGTTTGCGCGAATCGACGGCCATTTGTCGCTGCTGCAAGCCGGCGCGCACGACGTGCACGAGCTACTCGGCGCGGCTGCTGATTTTGCTTCGACACGCGCCAGCACCGACTATTCACTGAGCAGCCCGAGTGCAGGCCGGCTGCGCTTGCACACTTACCTCGCGGGCGGCTTGCCGGCGGTCGCCGTGCGCCTATTGCCACCGGAAATTCCGGAGCTGTCCACGCTTGGATTCCCGAACGAGCTGAGAGATTTGGCAACCTTGCCCAATGGTTTGGTGCTGCTCACCGGCCCCGCCGGATCAGGCAAGAGCACGACGGCCGCCGCGCTCTGCCAAGAACTCATCCGCCAGCGCTCGGTGATGCTGCTCACGCTCGAAGATCCGATCGAATATGCCTTCGAAACACGGCACACGAGCAGCATCGTTCGCCAGCGCCAGATCGGACTCGACGTGGCTGATTTCGCGAGCGGCCTGCGCGACGCCCTACGTGAAGATCCAGACGTCCTCCTGATCGGCGAAATGCGCGACGCCGAATCGATCAGCCTCGCGCTCACCGCTGCCGAAACCGGCCACCTCGTGTTCGCTACGATGCACAGCCGCGGCGCGGCCTCCGCGATCGACCGCATCGTCGACGCCTACCCCGCTGCGCGCCAACAACAGCTGCGCGTCCAACTCTCCGAATCCCTCCGCGCTGTGCTCGCCCACCGCTTGCTCCCGCACGCGCGCGGCAACGGCCGAGCCCTCGCGCTCGAAGTCCTACGCCGCAACGCAGCCGTGGCCAACCTCATCCGCGAAGGCAAAACGCCGCAACTCACCAGCGCCATGCAATCCTCCCGCAAAGAGGGCATGGTCCTGCTCGAACGCAGCCTTGCCGATCTCTGCCGCTCCGGCATCATCGACGAACGCCAAGCCTTCGCCGCCGCCAACGACCAAGACTGCCTCATGGAATACCTGCACGCCCGCAGCAAAAGCTGAGCACACGCCCCTACCAAAGGCGACGGTTGTGGATGTGCCTCGTGCTGTCACGACAAGTACCGATCTTGGACGTTTCCACGAAGGTCTAACGCGCTCAACGCAAAGCCTAATCTCCATTCTCCCTCTTCTGGAGCCTCTCAGTGCGATTCTCCGACCCAGGGGGATGGGCCCTCTCCCTCGCCCGCGACGCCGGAGGCTGCACCGCGGTGCGACGTGGCGCGGTGACGGTCAACGAATGAAAATAATGGTTCGGATCCGAACCATTATTTCCAGAGCAGAACCCCGACGCGGAGTCATGCGTTTGCAAAGGGTCTGCCCGATCACCTTTTGCTCGTCTTCAATCTCCCGCCGGACCAACAATCGCAACCTCCGCGATCCAGCCCGATTCTAGCTTCCGAGAAAATCATCCCGCCTTTGCCGATGGGTCACGTCTCTGACGCTCTGACCAACGAGACCCCATAGACGTCGCCGCGAGCTCTGCGCCGCGAAATGGGAACCCCGATCTCCTCTTCCTCTTTTGGCGTTTTGACGTTTTGGCGGTTCAATCACAGAAACGTGCTGAGCACGGCCGCGGTTCGATAGCGAATCGGTTCGTGCGCTGAGCAACGACCCGCGGCGGGAACAGCGTGTGGCTTGGAGGTGCGCTGCTGGATCTCGAGCGCCCCCAAATGACTGCACCCCGGGTGAGGTCACAAGTGACTCACGCGGGGTGCGACGGGTGTGGGTTGCTTGGGGCGTGTTGCGATCAGGCTGCGTCGTGGACGTCGAGCCAGCCGGTTCCGCGGGAGAGTTCGGTGATGCGGGTCTTTAGTTTCTTCTTGGCGCGGACTTCGAGTTGGCGAGCGCGTTCGCGGGAGACGCCGAGTTGGCGCCCGATTTCGGCGAGGGAGAGCTCGTCTTCGTTGTCGGCCATCAGGCGCTTTTCAACGATGTAGCGTTCGCGGTCGTCCAGACCGATGAGCGCTTCGGTCACGGCTTCGCGGGCGAAGCCGTCGCTTTCCGAGTGGGCGAGGCCGTCCTCTTGGTTCAAGTCGTCAGTGGCGACGAGCGTGTCCGCGAGGGTGGTCGCGGAGTCCGTGTAGACCGGCGCGTCGAGGGACACGTCGCGTGCGTCCAGGGAGCGCACCATGGCCGCAACTTTGGCTTGCGGCAAATCGAGCGCCTTGGCCAAAAGAGCGTTGGCTTCGTCGCCGTCACCCACGAGGTTGGCAATGCGGACGCGCTCGCGGCGGATCTTGAAAAACATCTTGGAGCGCAGCGCGCCCGAGCCACCACCCACCATGCTCCACGAGCGGATCACGTGGTTCAAGATGTACGCGCGAATCCAGTACGACGCGTAGGTGACGAAGCGGGTGCCGCGGCTGGTGTCGAACTTTTGTAAGGCGTGTACCAGACCGAAGTTGCCCTCGGCGACCAGCTCGGAGAGCGGCAGGCCGTAGCGGTGGTACTTGAATGCGATCGAGACGACGTAGCGCAGGTGAGAGCGAACTAGCTCTTCACGGGCAGCTTCGTCCTTCTGGGTCAGCCAGCGGACCGTTAACTCTTGCTCCGCTTCCCGAGAGAGCTCGGGATAGGCGTGGGCCGCGGTGATGTAATGCGTGAGCGAGGGATCGATTTGACGGGCCATGTTTACTTCGTGTGCGCGTTCTTGTTCGTACGGCTTACGCGCCGGGATCCGAGGCAGTTCCGCTAAGTTTTGTTAAGCCGACAGTACGTACGCGCGGCGTGATCGGCTGGACGAGTGAGCTGATCTGCCGCGAATCCGTCTCAGTTCAGGCCGCTGTGTCGGCCTCGCTAATACGTCGAACCAGCGGCCCGCAGATCGACATCAACGGATGCGAATTTCGTACAAGGAACCACGAAACATTCGGAAGCACTGCCGCCAGCGCGGTTCGGCTCCGCGAATAATCGGTTCATCCAGGCGGATGGTGAGCACCTGTCCCTGTAGACATGTGTGCTGTTCAGCTCGCCAGGGAGCAGAACGGCGAGAGGTGCGGAAAGACGCGGAACGTCCAGCCGAGCGGTAAGGGCGCTCACCAACTGGGAGCGCCGAAACGCGCTGTCAGATGCGGCACGAACACGAGCAGCCCGACCGCTACGGCCCCGAGTGAGGCGAGGAGCACCGCGCCCGCGGCCACGTCTTTCGCGACCGCGATGTGTGGACTGTGTTCGGGCACCGTCGCATCAGAGAGCGCTTCGAGCGCTGTGTTCAGCGCTTCAGCGACCCAGACGACCGTGGCTGCAATGGCGAGCAGCGTCCATTCGAGCGGCCGCAATCCGAGGCTCGCGCCGATCGCGAACACGCACACGGTGGCCGCTGCGTGAATCCGCGCGTTGGTCTCGCGATACAACGTACACAGTCCATTGATCGCGTATCCGAAGCTCCGTTTGCGCCCGACAATCCACGTAAGCAGCGTTGCCATGCAAGGGAGCTTGAGCCGCAACGCGCGTGGGTGCGCGTGGAGAGTTGATGGAGATTGCGTTAGTTGCAGGCGTCGACTGCGTTGACGTCGCTGCGCGGGACCGGCGGGTTGACGCCCGAGTTGGCGACCTGCGCGACGCGCTGCACGATGTACGGCGGATAGCTGCCCACGGGGAAGCGCTCGATCACGGCGCGATAGCGACAGGCGGCGCGCTCCGGGTGACCACTCAACCAGTCGATGTCCGCCAAACCCACCCAAGCTGGGGAGTAGTTCGCGTTGTCGGAGAGCGCGCGCTCGAACGACTTTGCTCCGTCTTCGGTGCCGCCGCGCAAGAGCTGAACTTCCGCCAAACCACAACGCGCTTCGGCGTCGTTCGGATGAGTGCGCAGAACTTCGCCGTACAAGCGCTCTGCGTCGTCGAGCTGGGCGCGATGTTGGCGATCGCGCGCGAAGCTCAAGAGCTCTCGCTTCGTCACGACCAGCTTTGGCGTCGGCGCGCTTGCGCTGACTGCAGCTGGCGGTGGGTTTGCGCTCGAGGCGGCTGCGCTGCGTTTGGCGGGAAACAGCGCGTCGTACACGCGCCGCAGGTCCGCCGCGGATGGGTGGAGCGAGGGATTGTTCGGCACCGCCGACAACTCGCGCCCGGCATCCGCTGGACGATTGGCGAGGATCAGTCCCAAAGTGAGACGAGCGCGGAGTGTCGCCAAGCGACTATCTCCCGAGGGTGACAGGGCCCGTGCGCCGTCGAGCAAGTCGCGAGCGCGCTCCCATTCCGCGTGGTCGATCGCGGCTGAGACCTGAGCCAATTTCTCGCTCAGCTGCAGATTTCGATACGCGCGGGGATTCATCACGCGCAGCAGCGGGTTCTCCGCGAGAAGCGCAGCCGCGGCGCCTGCGGCGACTCCAATGAGCAAGGCCACGATCGGCGCTAGCGAGCCTCGCCGTAGCCCCCAGGCACCACTGAGCCGAGCCTTCGGAGCCGCCGAGGTGGCCCGCGCTAGCTCACGCAAACGCGCCGCACCGGGAAGCGTTGGCTCCTCCGTGTCACGGCTGCCGAGTTCAGAGACGTTGGGAACCTTGGGGGCTTTGGGAACTTCCGTGGGCCGCGCTGCCCCGCCCTCTGGTGGGCTAATCGCGAGACCGGGCAGCGTGTCTCGGAATCCGTCACCCTCACTCTTCAGCACTCCAAGCGAACGCGCCGGTCGGCTGTCACTGGTTGGCGGTTTCGCCTCATCGAGCGCGGGCGGGATAACGGAACCGAGCGCGATGATCGGCGCGCCACAGTGAACGCAGAAGACGGCCGAGCGCTCCCAATCGTCATCGTGCCAGTCGACGAATCCATCGCCGCAAGCCCCACACTCGAAGCGCACTTGCCGAAACATGCCCGACCCGAAAGCTATCGCCCTCTACCCTACCTCGACACACACTATCGGATTGTCTCCCTACCCGCAACTGACCGAACAATCGACCCACGAGCGGGTTGAGCCTCGACGCACTAAGAAAAAATCGTCCGCGGACGACGATAGCCTGTCGATCGAGCCGCCCCGCCAACGACCAGCTGCAAGTCAGTCGCTCGAAGTGAGGAGTTTCAATCAATGCGTTATGCCTGTCTGGTCTATTTCGATCCCAAAGTCGCCTTCGACGGAAGCGCCGAATCCCAAGCGGCGCTCAACGATGGCTACACCTATCTCGAGGAGTTGCGCTCAAGCGGCGTGCTGGTCACTGACGGCGCCCTGCAGCTGCCCGATCAAACGATGACCGTCCGGGTGCGCGACGGAAAGATGTCCGCCACGGACGGGCCGTACCTCGAAACGAAAGAGATGCTCGCCGGATTCATGGTCATCGAGGCGCGTGATCTCAACGAAGCGGTGCGCGTTGGCGCCGGCATCCCGCTTGCGAAGATCGGCACGGTCGAAGTGCGTCCGTTCGTCGACTTCAGCAAACCACGTCCCAAGCTCTGATCAGCTCCGAGCTGCTCGTATCAACCATGACCGACGCGCGCGACGCCTTGGCTGCGACTTATCGCAACGAGGCGCGCCGCGTGCTCGCCACGCTGATCCGTCTCTTGGGTGGCTTCGAGGCCGCGGAGGAAGCACTGCACGAAGCGTTCGCCGCAGCCGCCGAGCAATGGCCGCGCGAAGGCGTGCCCGACAATCCGTACGCTTGGTTGGTGTCTGCGGGTCGCTTCAAGACCATCGATCGCTGGCGCCGCCAAGCACGCCTCAGCGACGCACTCCCCGAAATCGCCGCGCAAGCGACGGCAGAAGTGGCGATAACCATGCCGCGCGAAACGATCGAGGACGACGAACTACGGTTGATTTTCACCTGTTGTCACCCGGCGTTGGCTCCCGACGCGCGCATCGCACTCACGTTGCGCGAAGTGGGCGGTCTAACGACGGAAGAGATCGCGCGCGCATACCTGGTTTCGGCGCCGACGATTGCCCAGCGCATCGTGCGCGCGAAGGCGAAGATCCGCGATGAGCGAATTCCGTATGAGGTGCCCACGCGCAACCAACTGCCGGCGCGACTCGAGAGCGCGCTGCAAGTCGTGTACCTGATCTTCAACGAGGGTTACGCGGCCAGCCGCGGCCCCGACCTGATGCGCGAGGACCTGTGCACCGACGCCATGCGACTCGGCCGACTGATCGTGCAATTGCTCGACGAACCGGAGGCCATCGGGCTCGTGGCGTTGATGCTGTTCCACGAGGCTCGTCGCAACACGCGCGTGGATGCCGCAGGCGATCTGGTGTTACTCGAGGATCAAGACCGCTCACGCTGGGACCGCGAGCGCATCGCGGAAGGCCAAGCCCTGCTCGATCGTGCGTTGAAGAAGCGCAGCGTCGGCCCCTACCTCTTACAAGCTGCGATCGTCGCCGTACACACCGAAGCCGCGAGCTACGCGGACACGGACTGGACACAAATCGTCGCATTGTACGACGTGCTGCGACAGGTCGATCCTTCGCCCGTAGTAGCGCTCAATCGCGCAGTGGCGCTCGGCATGCGCGATGGACCAAACGCGGGCCTGACAGCGATCGAGACGCTCCTGAGTGAAGGCGCGCTCTCCGAGTATCACCTGGCGCACGCTGCGCGCGCCGATCTCGAGCGCCGCTTGGGTCGCACTGACGCGGCACGTGCGAGTTACCAGCGCGCGCTCGAATTGGCGCAGCAACCCGCCGAGCGCCGCTTTTTGCAAGCGCGCTTGGCGCAGCTGAGCTGCTGAGACCGATCGCTACGCTGTGACGAGCGCGACACACGATCGCGCGGAAACTTTCCAGAAGCACTCACCAATCAAGCGTTTTTCCCAGCGCGAGCCCGCGAGTCGAGCGTACCTCGGCTCTGGTACGCGACTTGCGTTACGAGTGCCGACGTGGCTAGTCTTCGAATTCGCACTGACGGGGAGCGCAACATGCAGGACGTGAAGCGCCGAATCATCATCGTCGAGGATGATCATGACTATGCGGAGCTGCTCGCCCGCATGCTCCAAGCGCGCGGCCACGAAACGCGCATCGCGCTGGACGCCCTCGATGCGACGTTGATGGCCGCCGACTTCCGCCCCGAGCTCGCCATCATCGATCTCGGGCTGCCCGGAATGGATGGCCTGGAGCTAGCCACCTGGTTGTGCGTTCACCCCAAACTCAGGCAGACCGTGTTCATCGCCATTACCGGCAATCCAACGGTCACCCTCGCGCGTCCCAAGGGCGACGCTGGGTTTCATGCCTACTTGACCAAACCGATCGATATCGACGCGCTGCTCGAGCTTTCCGAGCAGCTCCGACCAACACTCGAAGGTTCGGCGCTGGCGCCAACCGGCGCGGCCGCAGCCCATCGCTAAAGACTGCGACCACGCGCTCGCTGCGCGAGATTCAGTGGTGGTGATGGCTGTGACCATCCGGGCCGTGCGGATGACCGTGGCTCATCTCGTTCGCGGTGGCGGTGCGCACCGCGAGCACTTCGACCTCGAAATTGAGCGCCTTTCCGGCCAGAGGATGCTGCGGATCGACGAACACTTGGTCGCCTTCGATGCGCTCGATCCAAATCGGCGCGTGCTCACCGTTGGGGCCCTCGGTCATGAACTGCATGCCCGCGGCCAGCTTCATGTTGGGCGGAAATGCCGAACGCGGCACCGCCTGCGGCGGCAGATCCTCGCGTTCACCGTAGCCGTCCTCTGGTTCGACCCGCACTTTGCCCGTGAAGCCGACGGTCTTGCCGGTGAGCGCTTGCTCGAGCCCGGGGACGATATTGTCCGCACCGTGCAGATAGGCCATCGGGTCGTCGCGCGTCGAGGAGTCGATCACTTCTCCCTCATCGGAACGTAGCGTGTAATTCAAGACGACCACGAGGCCGTCGGCGATGATCAGGTTTTCGGACATCGGCCGCGAGTAGCGCTGCCCAGGGCGCGCGGCCACCGAAAACCGCGCGTTCCCGAGTCCAGCGCAACGCGCTACCTCTTTTTCAGCCTTCGACTTGGCGCACTTCGCACTCGAGCACGAAGTCGGGGCCCAGAGTCTTGCCGTGCAATTCGACGAACTGTCGGGTCATTTCCACCGCCGCCGCCTTGTCCTTTGCCTCGAGCAGGAAAAAACCGCCGATCACTTCCTTGGCCTCCGTGAACGGCCCGTCAGAAACGCTCACTTTGCCGCGGTTCAGTCGCAAGCGCGCGGCCTGCGAGGTCGGTTTGAGACCGGCCGCGGATACGAAGGCACCGGTTTTGGACCATTCACCCATCAGCTCACCCATGGCGGCTTCGAGTGCGGCAGGCGGCGGCTTGCCCGCTTCATAGTCGGTATCATTGGCGATTTTGATCAGCATCAAGAACTGCATCAGGGACTCCAAAGTGGGGGTTCATAGCCGCGACGAGCGGCAGGCTCGCAGATCGACAGGCACCCGCCACTTTTTTTCCGACCGCTGCGTTCTCCCCAACAAATCCTTACAAACAGTTGCGATTCGAGCCGTTGAAACCGTTGCTTGGCGTACAGCAAGCCCCGGTGGTGATCTGGCAAAGCTTTTTTGCGGCCACGCAGTCTTGCGCCGTTTGCCAAACCCTGACTCCGCCCACGGTCTTGCAAACCTGTGCGTTTCCGCCTTCGCAACGCCGCTCGCTGTTGGGCACCGAGCATTGATTGGTGGCGTCGAAGTCGCGATAGGTCACCGAGCCGTTTCCGCGTTCGAAGATGTTGATCTTGCCGCACTTGCCAAAATGATTGCCGGAGACGAATGGGCGATCCGCTTGGTTCACGTCCGGCTCGAATCCTTGGTTGCTGTTCGTCATGAAGGACTTCACTTCGAACCAAGAGACGCCCCCGATGTGCGTCGCTGTGCCGCAGTCCATATCGACGTCGAGCATCCAATAATCGTCGCCCAAACCGGCGTCCTGGTTCTCCTTTAGAAAGCCGAAACCGTGGCGCGCGACGGTAAATGCGTTGCTCGTCTTGTTCGTGGTCCAGTCGAGCGGCGTGCCCTTCGCAAACCCGAGTGGATTGCCGCTCGCGTCTTTTCGGCGATAAATTTGAAATTCTTCTCGCTCGTACCAATCCAAATAGGTGTCCTTCACCTGCCAGGCATTGGTGATCGGATACGCCTCGTGACGTTCCCCGTAGTTGATGGTGTTGCGGTGTTCGATGCGCACGGCACAGTTGTAAAACTTTGGATCGTCCTTTGGCGGCGCAGCAGCGGTAGGACAGTCGCGGCCATGCGCGTTGCCGAAGGCGACGTCCACGCCGCCGCGTAAGAATAGATCTTGGCCCGGCTGAGTGTGCGCCTTGATCAAGACCATCGTGCGCTGCGTGTCGCGCGGAGCCTGACGCGCTGGGGTGTTGCCGTAAACCACGACCGAGTTGTCGTAAGTCACGACGTAGACGCGGCCATTGGCGACCAGAGGTGGCTGGAACTTCGACGCGGTGCCGACAGCGTCGCCCGCGTCGATCTCGCTGTTCCAGAGCTCGCTGATCGCTCCATTGGTCGGCGTGGGCCGAAACGCACGCAGAACGCTGGAGCCCTTCACGGCATTGGCAGCTGGGTCGCGCCAGAACGATTTTCGCGGCGAAATCGACCACACGATGCCATCCGTGCCCGAGGCATCGACAGAAGAAACTGCCAGGAACCCACCGGGCATGCCCCCGGGTGGTGGTGTGGCGAAAGAAGCCGCGGTGATCCCGGTCGATTCTGCAGCGGGCGTGGTGAGCTTGGTTCCGTCGTACCCAAACGCGCGCAGCGTCGAGTTCTCACCCATCACGAAAACCTGTTTTTGCGCGCCCGTCTCGAAATAGACCGCGCCGCCGTGAACGTGCCGCGTGTGTCCGCCGTCTGCGGCATTCGGGATGAAGGTACGGTCGCTGCCAGTCGCGTGCGCTGCACCGTCAGTGGTGGTGGCTTGGTTGGTATCGGACAGATAGTCCGTGCCAGGGGTCTGCGTGAACGTGCCAATGAAGTCGGGCTGCAGCAGGTTTCCGTGCGAGCGCTTGCCCATGTTGGTTCGATCGACGTTGTAGAAGATGCCCTCTTTGCCGCCCGCGAGCACGGTGCGGGAATTGGGGATCAAGAGAACGCCAGCTGCGCCCAAATCCTGGTCTTGGTGATTCGGATCGTGTGACTCGTCCGTGAACGGCGTGAACCAGTCAGCGACGTTGAGCGTGTTCGCGCTTGGATTGTAGTGCAAGCGAACCACGCTCTCCCCCAGGAGATCGGCGCCGAATTGTTGGCGATAGGGACCGTTACCCGTCGCCAAATAGATGTCGCGTTGTGGGTCACTTTCGTCGACCGCGACGCCTTGTGCGGCCATCCAGATCCCGACGCCGCCGCTGCCCGGGGAGCTGCACCAGACAGCGGGGGTCACCTTGCCTCCCGCGTGCAACTTGGCCACGTTGTAGGCGATCACCCAACCGTGGGGGCCGTGGACGTCTTCGCCGCCCGATGCGCCAAAGACGATCGCTTTGTCACCGGCAGGATTGCGCCACAACGCGAGCGCTGTGCGAATGTACTGCTGCCCATTTACAAAAGTGTTTCCGTCGCGAGTAACGGAGAGGTCGTTCACGGCTTGAGACTGGAAGGCCTCGCTCCCGTCCGCGAGGCGCAGCCCGAACAAACGATAGATCAGGTTGCCGTTCTCTTTCGCCAAGCGAATCACGTACACGGTGTCCGTATCTGTATCGATCACGGGCGTGGAAGTGATGCCCCACTTCTCGTAGATGGCGCTTTTCAGGCTCGGGATCACTGGGCGCAGCGAGTCGACCGACTGCCAGAGCACAGCCTGGTTGTTGGCATCGAACGCGTAGACCGAGTTATTGGTCGTCGTCACGAGCAATACGTCACGAGTGCCGGCCGAGGTGTGCACGCCAGCGACGTACAGCGGCGATGATTCGATCTTGTCATCAACGCGTAGCACGCCAACCTTGTGGAACGTGCTGGCGGTGACGTTGCTCGGCTTGAGCCGCGGTTCGTTGCGGTTCCAGCCCGTACGGCCGAGATCATAGTTCCGAGTCGTAACTACGACTCTCGATACAGCGGCGGCGACCGACGGAGCAGCCGAGCCCGCGGGCAGGAGCGGATGCACTCTACTGACAGCCGGCCCCTCGGTACGCTGTCTGGGCTTGAGTGCGACGGCCGCGCCTCCACCGACGGCGAGTAAGCCGGCAGCAACCAGAAACGGTTTCATCCGATCAGTAAGCGGGCGCTCTTCTTGCGGCATGATCGACTCCTCCCGGGCTCCGAACCCTGACCGCCAATCGCGGAGGGACATTGTCGCGCGCGAGCTGGCTCAGCGCGCCCGATATCCGCTGCTTGGAAACAATGACCATTGGTCGAGCGCGACTGCTTCATCTCGCCGGCGAGGGTCGCGGTCTCGACCGAGAGGCGAACTTTCCACCTTTGCACGCACCGGCCCGCACAATTGAGCGTACGCTGGCACGGCGCGCTGCTTTTGCCGGCAATTTTTGGGCGGCTTCGCCCATATGGTAGGCAGCATGCGCTCTTCTTCGTGGTTCTCGTACGCAGTCGCGATCGCGGCCCTCATCGCTTGCGGACAATCACCGTCCACGCCGCCGCCCGAGCACGTCGGCGGCAGTTCGGCAACAGGCGCCGGCGGCGCGTCCGATTCCGCAACTGGTGGAAGCCACAGCGCCGGTACCCTTAGCGTGGCAGGAGACGCCCCAGGCGGAACGCCCGGAATCGCGGGGACCGTCGGTGGCGGCGGATCGAATGGTTCGGCGGCGACCGCGGGAACCGGCAACAGTCCAGCGCAGGGCGGCCGTGGCGGCGCGAGCGCCCACGCAGGCGCTGCTGGCACCGCCGGAAATGCCGGCAGTGGTGCAGTCGCCGGCAGCGGCGGCGCAACGACGACGAGCAGTGGCCCGTGCGACGTGTACGCCGCTGGCAACACGCCGTGCATCGCCGCACACAGCACGATTCGCGCGCTCTCCGGCTCGTACGACGGCAAGCTCTATCAAGTCAGGCGCGCGTCGGACAAGACGACCAAAGACATCGCTGTCCTCAACGCCGGCGGCTTTGCCGACTCCGCCGCGCAAGACACCTTCTGCGATGGAACGACCTGTACGATATCGATCCTGTACGATCAGTCCGGCAAGGCCAATCACCTCACCGTTGGTCCCGCGGGCGGCGCGGGCAAAGCCGACGTCGAGTCGAATGCCACGGCACTGAAGCTGAAGGTCGGCGGGCACTCGGTGTACGGGGTGTTCATCGCGCCGGGCAACGGTTATCGCAACAACAAGACCACGGGCATCGCTACGGGCAACGATGCTCAAGGCGCATACATGGTCACGAGCGGCAAGCACGTGAACGATGGCTGTTGCTTCGACTACGGAAACGCCGAAACCAACAACAAGGACACGGGCAACGGCCACATGGAGGCCATCTACGTTGGAAAGTTGTGCTGGTTCCCGCCTTGCAATGGCGCAGGGCCTTGGGTCATGGCAGATCTCGAAAACGGGCTATTTTCTGGCGCAAACGGCGTCAACGACAAGAACACCAGCGTGCCTTACGAGTACCTGACGGCGATGCTCAAGGGTCACTCCTCGGGTTATGCCATCAAGGCCGGCAACGCTCAGTCAGGCACACTGACGACGATGTATGACGGCGCGCTGCCCACGAAATCGGGTTACAGCCCGATGCATCTGGAAGGTGCGATCATCTTGGGCGTCGGCGGTGACAACAGCAACGCGTCGGCGGGCACCTTCTTCGAAGGCGCAATGACTTCTGGCTTCCCCACCCAAGCGAGTGATGACGCGGTGCAAGCCAACATCGTGGCAGCGAGCTATGGCAAGTAACATGAGTTTTCAAAGTCGCGCGTTCGCAGTGCTCGCTTCGCAGATTGCGCTGGGCGCCGCCTGGGCTTGCACGAGCGCGAGTACGACGAGCCAAGGTACCGGCGGCGGTGGTACGGCGCAGCCCGCGGGCAGCTCGAGCGGCGGCCAGATTGAAAGCGGCGGCTCGTCGCCTTCGGCGGGAATGAGCGCGGGAGGCACTTCCGCGGGCGGAACGGGCGCGCTCTCGAACGGCGGACAAAACAGCGCAGCGGGTACTTCGGCCGTTGGAGGCAGTGTTGGCATTGGGGGCAGCAACGTCAGCGCTGGCATGGGTGGATCGGGGCCACGCCCAACGGTCACCGCTGCAGCAGGTGCCAAGCTCGTCAAGGTGAACCCCGCGCAGCGCCAGCAAAAGTTCGAAGGCTGGGGCACGAGCTTGTGTTGGTGGGCAAGGAACGTCGGAGGGTGGGCAGTGGACAAGCGCAACGCGCTGGTCGATCTGGTCGCCGACCCGGTCAACGGGCTCGGCTACAACGTGTTCCGCTACAACATCGGCGGCGGCGAAAACCCCGCTCACTCGCACATGGATACCTTCCGCGACATGCCCGGCTTCCAGCAGTCGGACGGCACGTACGATTGGGAAGCGGACGCGAACCAGCGTGCGGTGTTGTTGCGACTCGCCGAGCGCGTCACCGGACCGATCTTCGAAGCCTTTTCGAACTCACCACCCTATTGGATGACCACCAGCGGCTGCGCTTCCGGCAATACCGATGGTTCGAACAACCTCAAATCAGGCTCTTATGACGCATTTGCAGACTACTTGGTGCAAGTCGTCAAGCACTACCACGACGCGTTCGGGATCACCTTTCGGACGCTCGAACCGCTGAACGAACCCAACGCATCGTGGTGGAAGGCGAACGGCGGTCAAGAGGGCTGTCATTTCAGCCCCTCGAACCAGCAGACGATCGTCAAAGCAGTGAGTGCGGCTCTGCAAAGCAATGGCGTCACCACCACCCAAGTCAGCGCCTCCGACGAAAACAGTATGGACGACGCTTACAACAACATTCGCGCCTTCGACGCAAAGACGATCGACGCACTCGCCCAGATCAACGCGCACAGCTATGCCGGCTCGAAGCGCGCGGAGCTTCGCACGCTCGCAACCAGCAAAGGCAAACGGCTCTGGCAGTCCGAATCAGGACCGCTCAGTGTGACGCTCGACAACGACCTGGACGCCGCCATGTTCATGGCCGGCCGAATCATCACTGACCTGAAGGACCTACAGCCCGATGCGTGGATCGACTGGCAGGTCGGCGATCCGGCGAGGAATTGGGCCAGCTTCGCAGTGAACAACAGCCAACAGTCGTTCACCTTGCTCAAGCGCTTTTACATGCACGCTGGCTTCAGTCGCTACATTCGCCCCGGCGCGACCTTCCTTCGTATCGATACGGCCGATATCGTTGCGGCAGAAGCGGCAGATGGGTCGCGAGTGACGATCGTCGTCCGCAACGACGACGCAGCCTCGAAGAGCTTCACCTTCGATTTGACCGCGCTGGCCAGCGTGGGCGCCGAGGTCGACGTCCACCGCACGTCGGGCACGGAAAACTTGGCGCAGCTCAGCGCGATTCCGATCGCGGGCTACGCCTTCACGGCCGCGATGCCCGCCCACACCGTCACGACCCTGGTCATTCCCGCTCACTGACGTTGTTGGCGCTGGCCACGCGCTTCGCGTACTCGGCCCGGCACGGGCCGTCAGGAGCGCTGTAGTTCATGAAGCGCTGACGATCGAGCGGCGTGGGCTGTGCGCCGCTGCCCATCTCCGGAGTCTTGTCCGTCACCAGGTAGACGTCGTAGCTGATCAGACAGTCTTCCGGGCGCCCGGTGCGCTCAGGATAGGCCACTAACCATTCAGCAAACGCTCCACGGTAAGCGGCGTAACCGTCATACGGAATGCGTTCGGAATACATCACGAAGAACTGGCTCTGCCCCATGTGCTTCGGCACCACGGTTCCCGCGGGCTCGTGCTGATCGCTCGCGACCTCGTTGTACGGGTCGACGTGCTCGCCCGCCGCGGTGACTGCGTCGACGTAGATCATCGAGTCGACCCGCGATGGTTCGCTGGCGAACATGCGCCAGCCCTGAAGAATGCGCGGATACTCGATGACGGCTTTGGCCCAACTCGGCTGCGGCAAACGCAGCGCCTGAGGAACCGGGGTGTTGTCGTTGAGCGCCTCGCTCGCGATCGCAATCAGCACGACCAAGGTCCCCGCTTCCAACGCCCAGCGATTCACGGTGGCCATTGGCGCCGGCTGCGATCGCGGCCCGAACCAACGCAGCGCCGTTTCCTGCAGCTTTGCGCGTCTTGGTGCGAGGCGCGCCCCGAAGCGCCGGGACAGCCATTCCCAGTGCTCGGGCAGAAGCAATAGCGGATAGAAGGAAATCATGGCGGGGCTGAAGCCACCCACGTTCAAGCCCACTGCGAAGCCCAAGTGCAGCAAGGGCATGACGCAAATCGCGAGCAGCCGCGCTTCCTTCACCCAGAGTGGCGTGATGATCAGCGCAAATCCGAGCCACTCGGTTGCGAGCGTGGACCTCGTGAGAAAGCGCAAGCTCGAGATGGACAAATGCTCGCGCATCCAAACGCCAACCCAGGTCACGAGCTTGTCCTGATGCAGCGCGTAGTACACAGCGCTGCCATCACGCCAAGCGTCACCGGTCTTGCTCGACGCGTTGAACAGATAGATCGCCGAAAACTGCAGCAGCAGAGCCAGCACTGCGAATGACGCCACTGGCTCGTGCTTCGGCGCGGTGTCGCTCGGTGCAAAGTCTTTCGACTCTTCATCGGGCGCGTCGCTCGCTGTGGAGTCCGCGGAGTCTTCACCAGGGGCGTCGCTCGACGCGGAGTCCTCTTCGCTAGCCTTGCCACGCGGCACGGTCTTGGTGGGCTGAAGCAACAACGCATCGAGAGAAAAGTAGCTGCCGAGCGGCAGGGGCAGCGTCAGCAACGCCAGCAGGTCCATCACCATGTCGCCGCCGTTCTCGAGCGGCGCCAGGCGGCTGTTCAGGCTAACCCGCGCGACGAAGGCGAGGACTTGGGCCCAGCGGGTGCGGTAACCGACAACGAACGCCAAATAGGCGATCGCGCACAGCATGAACCCGAGCTGCGCTTCGAACGTGTTCGAGACCGTGAAGAACAGCGAAAACATGCTGCGCGCCGGAGGGCGCCACAGGATCGTGTGGTTGGGCAGCAGCCCGCTGTTCGTGTACCAAAACCCGAGCTCCGCCCAGCGCCGCGCCAGGTCGGAAAGAAGCACCGCGCCGAATAGGAGCCGAAACAACCCAAGGCTCCGCGGGTCGATGGTCAAGTAAGTCTTAAAAAGCGAACGGCCCCACTGGCTCATCTCATCCTCCCGCCGAGCAAAAAATGATCCACGGCGCGAATCCCCCTGATCCTCGAAATGTTAGGTCTTTTTGCCCGGACCGTCCAGCACGTGGCACAACTTGGCAGTGCCGCGCGCGCCCAATGTCAGGGGTGAGTAGTTCCGGGAGCGGCAGCCGCGAACACGCGAAGCTCATGAATTGCGAAGTAGAAGCCGGGAACAGGTTGTTCGACGATTAGCCGCAAGCGATCCGCAAGTATGGGCCGCGAGAAGACCACGCGGAAGACAAATGTTTCAGGCGAGAAGATCTGCGCGTGGAAGAAGCGTATCTTTTGCACTTCCGCAACCACGCCAAGATCTTGCGTTCCACGCTGAGCCACGATTCGGTACGACGCTGGCGCGTCCATGACTCGGCCTGGGTCGTCTATTTCGAGCGCGACGATCGGCTGAGGGCTACCGAGTTCGACTTCGAAGTACTGCCCCGGCTCTTGATCGCGACCGGTCGTCCAAAAAGTGTCACGCCTGTCATCCACGGCAAGACTCGCGATGTCCTCACTCGGGGAAGCGGTAACGCGCATTTCCGAGTGGGGGATGAGCCGTGCAAACGCCGGGAGCGCGGGCGTCTCCAAGGGCTGCAGCGTCGGATCGTCTGCGCCGAGCAAGCTGAACAGGCTGTTCGGACCGTGCTGAAAAACGGAGCGATACTCTGCAGGCCGCGCCGCGAGCTGCGCGACGAGCCCAGCACGCTCTCGCTCGAGTTCATCACCGTAGATGATCAAGTGACGCGTGCCGATCGCCAGCAGCGTTCGTCTGGCGGCTTCATCGGGCAGTCGCTGTAGTGCGTTTAAGGCGAGCGTCGTGACCGCTGGCTCGTAGCTCGACTGACCGGTGACGAATCGATGTCGGTGATAGAGCGCCAGGTAGTTGTGCAGCGCCATCCCTGCATCGCCGCCGAAGGGCCACCTACCTTCGTTTTGCGGAATGGACGCGAGCAAATCACGAGCGGGCAGCGCCGCGGCAGCACGCACCACCGACGGCACGTCGTCACTTCCCCACACACGTTCAATCGGATGCGGATAGCAACGCAGCTCGTAGCAAAGAGCACCGAGCAAGAGCGCCGCGAAAACGACGCGCAACCACGCCCGGCGCAGCTCGGCGAAGACCCGACTCGCGCCGAACCCTGCGAGGATGCAAGCGATGAACGTGGTCATCACCGCTTGTCGGCTCACTTTGCGGATACCGTTGAAGCCGGGAATGTAAGTATAAAGGTAGTAATACAGCCCGCGGATCGCAGGGCCGGGCGAAGGCGACGCGTTCAACCCCAAGAACAGCGCCACCGCCAGCAAAAATAGCGCGAAATACAGCCCCACCCGGCCGCCGAACGGCTGTGGGACGAGCCGCCGAGCCAAGCTCCATGCGACGGCACCCGCGCCAAAGATGAGCGCGCCCGCGAGCAGGCTACGTTCGACCCAGGTGTAGCAAGCAGCGAGCAGCGCGAGCGCGAGCCAGAGCACGAGCGTGACCAGTGCGCGCTTTGGACCGACGCGCCGCAGCGCGCGAAAGGCCGGCAACGCCAGCGCCACGAGCGCGAACACGAGCACGGTGAAGCCCGGGAACGCGATCTCCTCGTGCGCGCCGGGTTGCGTGTCCTGATAGTGCATGCCCGTCAGCGTGCGATTGGTCTCGGACACGTTCGAAAAAAAACCGAGCTTGCCGTCGTAGCTCGAAGCGAACGACTCGCTGCGCAACAAATTGAAGGAGTGTCGCGCCGCAAAGTACGGCCGCACCATGGTGAACGCGATCAGCACGGTAAGCACCGCGCCGGCACCAAACCAAAGAAAGAACCGCCGCGACGGACGCTCTCTGATCAGCAGCACACTGCCGGCCAACGACAGCAGCGGCAGCATGAACATCGTGTAGTAGAGACAGGTTCCGAGCTGGAGCAGCGCGCACAGCCAAAATCCCGCGATGTCCCGCCGCCGCTGGCCTTCGATTGCGCGATGCAGAAACAGAAATGTGGCCGGGATCCATTGCGTGGCCACCAGCTGAAGGCGCCCAATCTCGAACAAGACGTACGGGCAAAATGCGAACGCAACGCCGGCGATCACCCCCGCGAACGGGCTGCCCGTGAGACGCAACACGAGCAGATAGCTGAAGAACACCGAAAGCGCGAGCGACGACAGTAGCGTCAGGTTGTACGCCCACAACGGGTTGTCGCCGAGCAGGTAGAACGGCGCGAACAAGAACGACAGCCCAAACTGGTTCTCGTTGAACACGATCGACTGCGTGAGCGGCGCAAAGTAGTAGCTGTCATACAGAGACAGCGCGCTCCGACCGAGCGCGGCATCCACGCGGCTGCCCATGAGCATCGCGTTGGTGTACGCGTCCCAAAAGTACGCCGCGCCCAGTACTTGGTGGCCCGCGTTGGCGGCAAGCGGCCAAGTCATCAACACTGCCGCACAGATCGCAATCAATGCAGCGGCGGCGTGAGCGCGGTAGCGCTCATTTTTCCAGAGGTCCGCGACGGCGCGGGAGGCGGCGTCGAGCTGCATCGCGCGCACGCTAAGCGCGCGACGCGGCGCGGGTCAAGTTGAGCCGCCCCAGACGCCTGAAGGCTCGAATCAAGCCCGATGGCGCGCCGGCAAACGCGCCAGGACGACGTTGGCGAGCCCCATGATCAGCACGCCCGGCAGCGCCAGGAGACCGACGCTCAGCTCACTGCCCCCGGCGACTGGCGCAAACGTGAGCAACATGGTCGCACCGAACGAGCCGTGAAAAACCGCGCAAGCAAGCGTAGATTGCGCACGAATACGCACGAACGTGTAGAGCGGCGCAGCCAGCACCGTGAATGCGAGCAGCACGCAGGCGCCCGCGAACGGATGATTGGGGAAGCCGTAGCCCTCGAACACGAGCGGTAAGTGCCAGACGCCCCAGAGCAACCCGACGCTCCACGATTCTCGCCAAAAGCCCAACCCCTGGAGCTCGTGATGGAGCAAACCGCGCCAACCCGCCTCCTCACCCAAGCCAGCGATCGCCGACAGCGTGGGACCCAAGACCAGGCCTTGGACGAGCAGCGACGCGATCGGGGGCAGAGCTCCGATCTGTGGCGTGAGCGAGCGAAGCTGCTCCGCGCTGAGCTCGAAACGCGCGCTCAGTCCGGCGAGTTGCGCAGAATACGCAGTGCCGGGTTGCAAAAGGCCGATCAGCAGCGTGACGAGCGACAGCAGCGGGGGCAATAGCCACGCGAACAGAAACCAGCGATTGAAACGCAGCGTGAGTCCGAGCGTGCTCGCCACCGGCTCACGGAACACGAAGCGCGTGAAACACACCGCGACCAGGCCGGGCACCAACATGGCGGCGTTCGCGAACACGAACGAGTCGAGCCGACGGAAGGACCCGCCGGATAGCAAGTACCCGGCGACCAGCGCGTGGGTCACCAGAAAAGTGGCCCCGTAGTAGCCCAGGACCCGTCCGATCGGCGTCTTTTTCCGACGATTCAACCCCGCAAATTGCCGCAATTCTTCAGCCACAGCGAACCTTATACCATAAGGCTTGTCGGCGTCGCCAGCCTTATGTCGTAAGGAGCGGCATGCGCCAACCGCGGCCGTCCAGTTCCGAGCCCAAACAGCAACGCCCGCGCCGCCCGCTGTCGCCCGAGCGAATCGCCCGGGCCGCGCTCAAGCTGATCGATCGACGCGGTCTGGAAGCGTTCAGTATGCACAAGCTGAGCGCGTCACTCGGCTGTGAGACGATGTCCCTCTATCATCACCTGAAGAACCGCGGGGAAGTCTTGGACGCGGTGGCTGGGCTGTTGATGGCAGAGATTCACGCCCCCGACGAGGGCACGTGGCAGGATCGACTGCGCGGCTTCGCCCACTCGTATCGAGCCATCGCACTCGCGCATCCACGCGCGTTCGCTCTACTCGCGACGCGACCGGTAAATCGCCCCGAGGGTTTCGCCATGCTCGAGAGCGCGTCATCGACTCTGCGCAGCGCTGGTTTCGAGCCCGAGCGCGCCGCCAGGTTCGTGCTACTCGTGGGGTGTTGGTGCAACGGTGCATTGCTAGCCGAGATCGCTGGTACCGATGCCCGCCCCGATCCCACGCCCCCAACGGCACCGCAGCAAGCGGACCTCGCTCAACGCTATCCGAATCTGGTCGAGATGGCCCCGCACCTCTCATTATGCAACTTCGCTCCAGCGTTCGACTTCGGCCTCGAGGCACTGATTCGACTGGTATCCGCCTCGGCCGCCACACCTAGCGCTTCGTTCGTTGTGAACGAAGACGAACCGTCCCTTGCTCCGTGAAACCCTAAAATCTCCCTCTGATCTCTGCGGCCTCTGTGGCTCGGCGGTTCAACCTCAGGGAGCCGCTCAGATTGTTGTGTAAGCCGCGGGCGGGATCGGCGTTACCTAGGCAATGCGCCAGCGATTTCCGGGTTTTGGGTTTCTGCTTTCCGTCTCTGCCACTCTTGCGCTGAGCGGTTGCTACCGCGCGGGGAATTCGAAGACGGCGGCGCCGAGCGGCCTTGCCGTGGCCGAGGCAGCGCCCGCCATGGCGAGCCCCGCACCGCCACCTCCGCCGGCCGATGCCGCGCCGTCGGCGGCTGTTGGGGAAACGCCGCGTGAGATGGCGGGAATGCCTGGAGCGGCGGAATCTCCAACCACCGCGACGGGCAGTGCGACGCAAGCTGCGGAGCCGAGCCGTGAGATGCTCGACATCGAGGGCAGTGTGAGTCTGCAGGTGCCGAAGGTGAAGATGGCCCTTCGTGCGCTGCGCGAGCTGACCAAGCGCGCGGGCGGCGTCATCACCGAAGAGCGCGTTGATTCGACGTCGGACTACGGCAACGCGCAGGTGACGCTTCGCGTGCCGAGCGGCAAGGCGATGAGCGTGCTCGATGAGCTCGAGCAGATCGGCAGTGTGCTCTCACAGAGCGTGGAGGCGAAAGACATCGGCAAGGAGTTCTTCGACGCAAAGCTGCGACTTTCGAGCTTGGAAGTGACGCTGCACCGCTACGAGGAGATCTTGACGCACGCGACGAAGGTCGAGGAAATCCTGCGCATCGAGCAAGAGCTCGGACGGATACGCGCCGAGATCGAGCAGGTGAAGGGCAATTTACGCTGGCTTTCGGATCGCGCGGCGCGCGCCACGCTGCACGTCGCGATGCGCGAAAAGGCGCCGGAGATCGCCGCCGCAGTCGAAGAGCCGGAAGCGAAGTTTTATCCCGGACTGCGGCTACCCACGTTGGTCGACTTTGGTCACGGAGGTGGCTACGGCTACGTGGGTGGCGGCCTTTCGTTGCGATTTTCGCGCGCCATCAGCTTGGATTTGGACATCCTCGAGCACCCGGGCGCGAATCAGCATGCGCCCGATGCCATCCTAGCGACGCTCGGCGGTGAGGTGTATTCGAATCGCTTTGGCGGCGGCGAGCGTCACTTCTTGAATCCGTATTTGGGCTGGCGCGTGGGCTACGCGCGATTCGATCACGACAACCAAGCGCTGCTGGGAGGTACGGTCGGCCTGGAGCTGTACAAGAGCGATTGGTTCGTGATCGACGCGGAGGCACGCAACTACCTGGCGTTCATTGGTGATCGCGGTGCGCACTATGTGCTGAATCCGGCGCTTTCTGCGGCGATTAGCTTCTAGCGAGCTCGGATACGAAATTCGCGATGGCGCGCTTGGCGCGCTTGGCCGAGGTGGGCGAATACACGAGCCGCTCGCGGGGATCGCCGCCCGCTTGCGGATTGTCGAACGCATGATGCGTCTGCGTGTATAGCTCGAAGCGCACGTCATTGTTCGCCTGATCCATTTCAGCAATGACGGCGCTGATCGTTTCCATCGGCGAGACTTGATCCTGCGTGCCTTGCAGGATCAAAACCGGTGGTTTGATGCGCGTCTGCATTCCCGGAGCGGCCGTCTTCAGGAGCGCAGAGCAAAGAATGATGCCGGCCACGTCACCTTCACAGCGAGCGTAGTCCAACGCAATCATGCCTCCCGCGCTGTAGCCCAAGCAGATCAGCGGCGTGTGCGGCGGGACTTCGGTCCGCAACCGGGCGACGCAGGATGACAGCGATTTTACTCCTTCGAGTCTGTGCTCGATCAGGCGCTGCACCATTGGGCCAACTTGCGCGGGACTATCGGGCATGAAGCCATCGCCATACAGATCGGCGATGACGACTGCACAGCCTAGCTCCACCAAGTAACTCGCGTGCTCTCGCGCGAGCGGTCCCTGTCCGCGCCAATCCGGCAACAGCACGATTGCCGCAGTGGGCGTCGCGCTGGAGTCTGCAAATCGCAAACCTGCGTAGCGCTGCTCGCCCACGGCGTAGTCGAAACGGGTAGCTGTCACTTCGCTCATCGGACTTGTCTCCTGAGAGTGCTGCTCGAACGGCCCTCGCCCAACTTCGATCGCAAGGTGTATCTGGCGTCACCCAGACGAGATGCGCGATCGCCGAGGGGAAAGACTCTATACCTCGGAGCACGCGGCGCTGCACGGAGCGACAAAAATTGCAGCCTACTTGCGCACGAATGTCCGGTCCGCGAGTCTCGAACGAGGACTGCTTGAGCGAGATCGCGAAAGGCGTGGCCGCGGGCCGAACTTACGATAGAACGCAATCGATGAACGGTCGCTCGACGATTCTTTCTTTCCTCCATCCCGCAACGATTGCCCTCTTGTTGGTTCCGCTTGGTTTGGCGGTGAACGGTTGCGACGCCGGTTCCAGCAGCGCAGACCCGGGTGGTGGCGCCACCAGCACGAGCGGTGGAAAGACGAGCACCGGAGCGGGCGGCACGAACAGCCTCGGCGGCACGAACAGCCTCGGCGGCACGAACAGCCTCGGCGGCACGAACAGCTCAGGCGGCACGAACAGCTCAGGCGGCGTATTCATGCCGGTCGGCGGCGCCGCCACCGTCGTCACGGTCGAGTGCGCCGGCGCCTTCCCGATGGATGACGTGAGCAAAGCCGCAGCCAAAGTGACGGCGGGCGAATCCTCGCTGGGCGCGCTACCGCACTTTTGGACCACGTTCGGACTCGGGCGGCTCGGGCTGTACCTCAATTCGAGTCAGCTCCCCGACGCGTTCAAGGGCCAAGACAAGAAGAACTATGACGGCAAGGCGTGGTCCGACGTGCTCAAGGATCAAACCGTCGAAGCGGTGAAGAGCCTCGAACTGCGCAGCGTCCGCGGGCACGGCCTGTTCCACGACGACATCGGCATCTACAGTGAGGCCAGCGACGGCACACCGAAGTTCGACTTCACGCGCTCGGACATCATCTTCGACTTCCTGGTCGCGAACAAGATCGCGCCGATCATCGAGCTCGCATCAATGCCGTCTGCGCTTGCCGCTGATCCGAGCAAGAAAGTGTTCCCCAGCGCCAACGGCGGTTGGGACATGATTGTTTCGCCGCCGAAAGACTACGACAAATGGCAAAAGCTCGTGCAAGCGTTCGTCCAACACAGCGTGGACAAGTACGGCGAAGCCGTGAAGTCCTGGTATTGGGAAGTGTGGAACGAGCCGGAGTGCTGTAACAACAAGTTTTGGGGAGGTTCGTTCGACGACTACATGAAGTTGTACGACAAGTCTCTCGCCGGCGTGCATGCGGTGCTGCCGGACGCCAAGGTGGGCGGTCCGGTGTCGAGCCAAGCGGAGCAGCTCGACGGAGTGGGCGTGCAATTCCTCGAGCACATCAAGAGCTCGACCGCGCCTAACCCGCTCGGCTTCTTCACGTACCACACCTGGGACTTCATCACTGGCTCGGTGGACGGCTACTTCAAAGGGCTCGATCTGCTGGATCAATACAATCAGAAGTCGGTTCAAATCGCGGTCACCGAGTTCGGGCCCACCTGGGAGTTCGGGCTCCAGGGCGCTTCGGGTGAGCCAGCTTGGGAGCCGCAGGAGACACTCCAAGGCGCCGCGTTCGTCGGACAGGTGTACTCGAACATCGCGCAGCGCTGTGCCAAGGATAAGCGCCGCTACCCGATCGCATACGCTTGGTGGACGCTGTCTGACGTATTCGACGAGGGCTGGGACAACAAAGGGGACGCTGCCGCCGAGCAAAAGCCGTTCATCAGCGCGATGGGCCTAATGACCCGCGAAAGCCTCAAGACCCCCGCGTACAACGCCTACAAATTCCTCGGCAGTATGGGCGACGAGCAGATGTCGTTCGCGATCAACGGCGGCGGCAACGTGAACGGCATGGCCTCGCGCAGCACGAAGAACGGCGGCATGCAGGTCATCATCTACAACGGGCAGAATCCCGGCGACGGCTTTCACAGCGACACTTACTACGCGACCGCCGCGGCTCAAGACATCGGCATCACCGTCAGTGGCATGAACCCGACGATGGCCTACGACGTGACCGCCTATCACATCGACGACACGCACGGCAACGCGTTCGGGGTCTGGGACAAGGGCGGCAAGAAGAACATGAAGGACATGTCGGCCGACGATTGGACCGCGCTGCGCAACGCCATGGAATCGCCGGCGGAGCCCGTGAGCCACGCAGTGTGCGGCACCAAGTTCAGCAAGACGTTCAGCCTCAGCTCACCGGGCGTGCTGTACGTGACGATCGAGCCTTCGATCGCCAAGTAGTCGTTCTCGTAGAAAACAGTGTCGACAGCGCGCTTCACGCAGCGCGCTGCCGCACCTGATTCGGTGTCTTACCGGTCCAACGCTTGAACGCGCGATGAAAGGCGCTCGGCTCTGAGTAGCCGAGCAAGAACGCGACTTCGGCAATGGCGATCTTCTTGTCCGCCAAGTAGCGAATCGAGAGTTCGTGGCGTAGCTCGTCGAGCAAGCCGTCGAAGGTTTGACCTTCGTCAGAGAGGCGACGTTGCAGACTCCGCTCACTCATCCGCAGCCGACGCGCGAGTCCCGCCAAGGTGACGGCGGCTTCTTCCTTGCCGAGGGTTTCACACAACAACCGACGCACGCGCGCTACCGTCGTCTCGGCGGGCGCCGGGCGCTGTTCGAGTAATGCCTCGGCGTGGCGTTCGATGACGCGAGAGAGCAGCGGGTCAGTCGTAGGCAACGGCCGTTCGAGCAGCTCGAGCGGAAAGGTCAGGCTATTTTCCCGCGCAAAAAAGCTGGGCACGGCTGCGAAGAGCCGCACATACTCTGATTGCGTTGCCTGCGGGGCATGCCGAAATGCGACGCTCGATGGCCCGATCGGGGAGCCGTTGATCTGACCGCCGACCACGACCAATGAGGCCAACGTGAACTCGGCTGCGTGCGCCGACTGTTTCAACCCCTGGAGTGAGTGCTCGACGCACAGGAGCTCGCCTACCTGCGACACGCTGAACACGGCCGCGTCGTGCACCAGGCGATTGTAACGCGCGAGTCGTTCTAAACTGGCACGCAGTGTCGGCGCCGTTCGGATGGCGTAATCGATGACATCGAAGACTCCGGGTCGAAGTCCTTCGGCTGCGTGCAACCCGAACGCCGGGTCATTCGTCAGTCGTGCCGCCTCGTCCCAAAGCGCGGTTTCGACCCGCAGCGGGATGCGCGCGTCCGGGTCGCTGGCGAGTGACGAATCGAACTCGGCGTGCGCGGCCAATGCGGCGGAGTCAGCGCCCAGCCTGCGTGCGGCGGCTAGGATCATTGCGCCAATGCTGGCCGCAACCTCAACCATGGTGCTCGAGGCTAGCATCCGAACGGTCGGCGCGGCCGGTACTCGTGGCAGCCCGGGTCAATCGTTCTGGCGTCACCGGTCAGCGCACCGCACGCGCAATTGGCTCAGATTGCCTTGAAATGTCCCGCCCTCGCCTGGTCTGTCTCGCGCTCAGCTGGCTCTACTTTGGCTTGGCTGCCCCTCCGGCGCAGGCCACCGAGGCCGTCGCCCCCACGACGGATTCAGCCGCGCCCGACTCGCCCCCTGAGCGCCGATTCCACGCCGACCTCGAACTCGATCCGACCGCGTACGTGCTCGATGGCTTCTCGCTTCACGTTGGCCTTGGCTGGGATGCTCTGCGTATCGACCTCGGGGTATTCGGGCTCGCGGTGCCGGAGTTCGTTCATCGGCAACGCGACTTCGACGTTGCGTTCGACGGCTACGGTGTCAAAGCGCAATACTTTCCCTTCGCCAAACAGCGTGGCTTGTTCGTGGGTGTCGACGCTGCATACAGCCGCGCGTTGATTCGTCTGCGCGGTTCTGAGCTAGCAGCACGCGACAATCAACTGGCGCTCGGCATGAACGCTGGCGTTCGCTGCTATGTCGCGGGAGACTTCTATATTACTCCGTGGCTCGGCGTGGGCCACTCATTCGGTGCGGATGATGTGAGTCTCGGAGGCAAAACGTTCGCGGCCAATCCTTTGCTGATCTTTCCCGCTGTGCATCTCGGGTATCGGTTGCGCTGAGGGCCGCGACACGCTTGTCATGCCGACACGCGCGGAGCTGGTAGGATGCGCGACAAACCCCAAGCTGGCATATGGCGTGCAGTTGCGTGGGCATGAGACTTCGGTTGCTGCTGTGGGCAGCGGTATTCGGGATGGGCTGGGCAACACCAGCGCTGGCAGCTGAAACAGCAGAGAAAAAGCCGAGCCACGTCGAATACACGCTCGCGCTCCTGGGCGGATACGGCGCGGGCAACAAGTACGAATACGACGACTGGAACCGGTACGGCGGCGCGCTCGGCGGCCGAGGCGGGCTCACGCTGTCGATGCCGAAGTTGTATTTCGGGCTCTCGTTCGTTCACTTCGCTGGCACGACTCGCTCAGAGTCGCAGAAGGTATTCACGAACACCCTCGACGCCGAGTTTGGCTACGACGTTCAGCTGCTCCAGAACCGCTTGCTGATTCGACCGCAACTCACGCTCGGCGTCGCGCAACCCGTAACGGTTCAACCGGACAATGCGAGCTATATGCTCGGCTTTCATTGGGCACCCGGGTTGCTCGTCGGGGTGCGCGTTGCGCCGCTGTTGATCAGCGCCGAGTACCGGCACGATATGATTCCAAACGGGTGGCCGAGCGCAAACACCGCGCTGCTGGGCTTTGGGCTGATGCTCTGAACCGAGCGATCGCGCACCAAAAGAAGCATCTGGCATCGAAGAGCAACTTCGGTCAGGTACTCGGCTAGCAAGTTAGCTAGCTTGGCTCGGCCAGGAGATGCTTCGTTGAACACCAGCGCGACCAGCGCCTATCACCGGCGATTCCGAAAGGTGCTCGAATACATCGACGCGCATTTGGACGAAGAGCTATCGCTCGAGTCGCTGAGCGCGGTCGCGGCATTTTCGAAGTACCACTTTCATCGTCAGTTCTCGGAGCTGTTCGAGCTCGGCGTCCACAAATACGTCCAGCTCGTGCGGCTGAGGCGCGCCTCTCGCCAACTCGCCTTTCAAAGCGATCTGCGCGTGATCGATATCGCGCTAGAAAGCGGCTACGAAAGCCCCGAAGCATTCGCGCGCGCGTTCAAGAAAGCGGTGGGACAGACCCCCTCCGAATTTCGCGAGCGGCCCGAGTGGATCCCTTGGCACACCACGTACGAACCATTGGTCGAGCTGAGGAGTAAACACATGAGCCGCAACTACTCTCTGGGAGACGTCGAAGTCGCGTATTTCGAGACCACGCGCGTGGCGGTGCTCGAGCACCGTGGTGACCACAAGCTGCTGTTCGACTCGGTGCGCAAGTTCATCGATTGGCGCAGACAGAACCGGCTGCCGCCAAAGCTCAGCGCGACATTCAACATCCTCTACGACGATCCGTACACGACTCCCCCAGAGCAGTTCCGCTTCGACTTGTGTGCCGCAATCTCGCGCGCGGTCGAGCCGAATGACGTTGGGGTCGTCGAGCGGTCCATCCCCGGCGGGCGCTGTGCGCGCCTCCGCTATGTCGGCTCGGAGGACGGCATGGGCGAGGCGCTCACGTTCATGTACGCCCAGTGGCTCCCGCAAAGCGGCGAAGAAGTGCGTGATTTCCCGCTATTTCTGCAGCGCGTTCGTTTCCCTCCGGAAGTGCCCGAGCATGAGTCGGAGATCGACTTCTATTTGCCGCTGGTTTGAAGGTGGCTCATACCGAATGCACCGGACTCACTGCCGCGGAAAGAACAGCTCTCGGAGCAGCGTCGACTCCGCGCGTTCATGCCGTTCGAGATCGGCCACGAGTTCTCGCGTTGCTGGCGGCAGGGTCGACCAATGCGTCCGATCATTGGCGATGCTCAGCAATCGCTCCACGGTCGCGAGGAAGCATTGATGCTCCCATTCGAGAATGGAAATTTGAGGGGCAAGCGCTGGAGCCTCGTCGATCACCGTGCCGAAGTAGGCTTTCGATTCTTCGCTGGCAAAGTGCGCCTTCAAATCGCTGTATAGCTCATCGAGCAGCGGTGGCGGAAACAGCTCGGGAGGCAGCTCGAGCGCGCCAGATTCGAGCGTGGCGCACATCAATCGCAGACGTTTGAGCGTCGTCCCGAGGTGGTCGTGATCTTTCAGGATGGCAGAGAAGCGTCCGAACAGACTTGGTAGTGGTACGGCTTGGGTCACTGAATTTCTCCTTTCTGTTTTGAACACGCCACGACGGAACGAAGAGGTTCGCTACATGCTCACGAAGCCACCATCGACGAGCAATGGATGACCGGTGATGAACGACGAACGGGGAGAGGCGAGGAATACGACAGCTTCTGCGACTTCGGTGGATGTGCCCAGTCGTTTGACGGCGTGCAAATCTTCGATCGATTTGCGAATTTTGGCGTCAGAAAGCAGCCCAGCGCGTTCGAGCATGGGTGTTTCGATGAAGCCGGGGCAAACGGCGTTCACGCGAATGCCCTTCGTGGCGTACTCGATCGCAGCCACTTTGGTCAGCCCCAAGACGCCGTGCTTGGTCGCGGTGTAGGCCGCGGCACCCGCAAATCCGACGGTGCCGAGGATCGAGGCATTGTTGATGATCGAGCCTGAGCCTTGCTTTTCCATCTGCGAGAGTTCGTGCTTCATGCACAAAAATACGCCCGTGAGATTCACTGCCAGGACATGACTCCAATCGGCTTCGCTCAGGGCGGCGACAGGCCCCTGAGAGCCGGAGATCCCCGCGTTGTTGAAGGCGATGTCGAGCCGGTCGTAGCGACGCAGCACTCCAGCGATCAGCTTTGCGACGTCTGATTCCTTCGAAACATCCGCCGAGATGAACTGCGCGTCGCCGCCTTGGCGCAGAATACGAGCGACGGTTTCCTCACCCGCGTGCCAATCCCAATCGCAAATGACCACGCGCGCGCCTTCACGCGCGAAGGCCAACGCCGCTGCTTGCCCGATGCCATTGCCGCCGCCGGTGACGAGCGCGACTTTTCCTTCGAGTTCTCGATTCATAAAAACGCCTCGTCCCGCCGCCAATGCAGGCCTCGTGCCCGATCTGAGACGGTGCTAACTTCAGCTGGTTTCGCGGGCTCCTTCCGCTCTGCACGCAACGAGTGCGCGGAGGCTCACGCAAAACGCAAAAGCTGCGTCCGAGACGAATGCCTTGCGCGCTGCGCCAAACCTCGCTTCTAATTGCGGCGGGGATCACGCGGATGCGGTTCGGGCACGTGACTTGCGAAGGTGCAGATATGAACTTGGTCGCTGCTACGCTTACACCAGACCAACCAGAGCTCGTCGGTCCGCCGAGCGCACCGCTGAGTGGCGGTTGGCGCGCGCGCTATGCCAGCCAGGTGTGCACCGCGTCTGAAGCGATCACGCGCATCTTGCCCGGGAGGCGCATCTTCATCGGCTCGGGTGCGGCGCAGCCGCTCGGCTTGGTGCGCGCGCTCGTGAGCGACAGTGAACGCTTTTCGGACAACGAAATCGTGCACATCCTCACGCTCGGTCCAGCGCCGTACGTGAGCCCGGAAATGGCAGGGCACTTTCGGCACACGGCGTTCTTCATTGGACCCAACGTGCGCGAGGCCGTGCAGTGCGGTCGCGCGGATTTCATGCCCGTTTTCCTATCGGAGATCCCGGAGCTCATCCGCATGGGCCGGGTGAAAATCGACGTGGCGTTGCTCCAAGTCAGCCCGCCGGATGCACATGGCTACGTGAGCCTCGGTGTGTCCGTGGATGTCGTGAAAGCCGCGGTCGATAGCGCTGAGCTCGTGATCGCTCAGGTCAACCCGAACATGCCGCGCACACTTGGTGATGCCCTCGTTCCGGTATCACGCTTCGACTGCTTGGTGGACTTGCCCGAAGCGCTCTTCGAACTTCCGCCGCAAGCTCCGGATGCCGTAGCTTCGGCGATCGGTAGATGGGTCTCGACGTTGGTTCCGGACGGCGCGACGCTGCAAACCGGCATCGGTCGTATTCCACACGCCATCTTGAGTGAGCTCAAGAACCGCCATGACTTGGGCGTGCATACCGAGATGTTCTCGGATGAATTGATGGAACTCGCGAAGCTCGGCGTGATCAATGGCACTCGCAAGACATTGTGCCCAGGAAAGATGGTCGCCTCGTTCTTGATGGGTAGCCGCGAGCTCTACGCTTGGTCGAACGATAACCCCATGCTCGAGATGCGCGGCTGTGACTTCGTCAATGACCCGTTCGTGATTGCCAAAAACTCGCGCATGGTCGCGATCAACTCGGCGCTGTCCGTCGACCTCACCGGACAAATCGCCTCCGACTCGGTCGGTGGGCGCTTCTTCTCGGGCATCGGCGGGCAGGTGGATTTCATCCGCGGCGCCGCGCGCAGCCCCGGTGGTAAACCGATCATCGCTCTGCCCTCCACTGCCGCAAAGGGCAAGAAGAGCCGTATCGTCAGCACGCTGGAATCCGGCGCCGGCGTCGTGACCAGCCGCGGCGACGTGCACTACGTGGTGACCGAGTATGGCATCGCCCAACTTTGGGGCAAGACCATCCGCGAACGCGCAGCAGCGTTGATCGAGATTGCGCATCCAGATTTTCGCGCAGAGCTGCTGAACGAAGCCAAAGCGCGCTGCTACGTGTTGCCCGATCATCCGTTGCCCAACGCGGGCGCGCACGAGGACGCGCGAGCCGTGACGCTCAAAGGCGGCGAACGCGTCGAAATTCGACCGGTGCGCGTCTCGGACGAAGACGCAGTGCAAGACTTGCTCTATCGCCTCTCCGACGAGAGCTCGTTCTTCCGGTTCTTCGGGCACTCGGTGGCGCATCCGCGCTGTGAAGTGCTGCGCATGGTCGAACGCGATCCGACTAGCAGCGTCGCGTTCGTTGCGCGTTCGGTGGAGACGGACGAGCTCCTCGGCATTGCACGCGCTGACTGCGGGCCTCGTAGTCGCAACGCCGAAATCGGCGTCACCGTCGCGGATCATTGGCAAGGGCATGGCGTGGGCTCGGCCTTACTGAGACAGCTGATCGAGACGGGCCGACGCATCGGCTTCGAGAGCCTGTTCGCGGAAGTGTTGCCCGCCAACGGGCAGATGCGCTGCCTCTTGAAGCGGCACGAGTTCACGTGCAGCGCGGAACCCTTCGCGCAGACGCTGGATTTTCGGCTGCCACTCGGCCTCGGTTCGGCCTGATTTTGGCTATTGCACCGCGAACGACCAAGTAAAGCCGAGACGAAGCTCGTCTTCTGTCTGTCCGCTCGCAACGCCGCGCCGGTACGCGACGTCGAATACCCAAGCATCGCTCCAAGTAGCAATCGCCCCGACGAGCGCGCTTCGGGTCAAACCGTTGCTGAGCGAACCTTCCCCGAAATCGCGAGCGAGCAGCAACTCGCCCACTGGACGCACCGGCCAACCAAAGGGTCCTTCCAAGATCGCGCTGCTGGTAGCTGTGTAATGCGCCGAAGTCAGCAGATCATTCCCGAGGTTGAGGTGAAGCACGAGGGCCGGCCATTGCCAGGAAAAGATGCTCGCGACATGCGCGCCGAAGCGACGCTCGGAGCCGGGTAAGAGCAGGCCGGTCTCGAGCGCGACCGAAGCGCCGTGCGCTCCCTGAAGCGCCCCAGAACGAAGCATCGATTTCAACGAAAGCGCGACTTCTTCGAGCTGCGAGGACTCGGCGGAGCGAGTCGGCCAATGCTGGCGTCCTTCGAGAACCGCTTCGAATCCTTGGTGCACGCCGTAGTTGAGCACCAGCGCAGGGGCCACGAGGTAGTGCGTCTTGCCCTGTCGTTCATAGCCCACGGGGCCAACCTCGAGTTCGACCTCCCGCGGATCGGCCACATTGGCGTCGGTGCCATCGAAGGGCCGATAAGCCAAGGCGCGCCCGGACCACGAAAGCACGAGCAACGCGGTTGCAACGAGGCACAGGGAGAACTTGGACGTCATTCCTCGCGCGCGGTGTCGAAGCCCTGTGAACTTTGTACGGCTCCCTGAGGATTGACCGCCGAGCCGCAGGGGCCGCAGAGATCAGGAGGAGATTTGGGGGTGCGCGTTGGGCGTCGAAGCTTTGCGTGACCTATGACGTGACACGAAGTGCGGAGTAACCCCCAACCCTCTTCTCCCTCAGATCTCTGCGGTCTCTGCGGCTCGGCGGTCAATCTCTCTCCTCGTCACGAGCGCAATCAAGTCAGCTCGGGTTTGGGTTTGTCCCAGGCAGTGAGGTCGAGTGCCGTCTTGACCGTGGTCGCCAACTCGGCGGCCTTACCGCGGCCCCAATAGTGCAGAAACAGAATGCGCGGGTTCTCACCGCTCATGTGGTGATGAATGGCGACGATGTTGATGCCGCCTGCCCGCAACGCCTTGAGCACTGGCTGCAGCTCACGCTCAGCGACGGCGAAGTCACCATCGACTACGGCGTTCTCGTCGTTGCCGGCAAAGGCTGCCCAAGTGTTGACCCCCATGGTCTTGCCGATGTTGCAACCGCAGCTCGCAGCCACGCTGCGTCCCATCGTGACTTTGAACATGCCTTCTTTGGCTTGCCCTTTCACACCGAAGATCGCTTCGAGCTTGCCACCGTCGATGGCGTTTTTAGCCAAAAGCGGCGGCGCGCCCCAACCGCGGGCGAGCTTCTGATTTTGCATGCGAATCTTCGAGATCGTGTTGATCGCGACGCGCACGCCGCCGCCAAGCGTGGCGACCGTGCCCTCCCCGCCCACGTGCATGAAGTACACGTGCGGCGTGTCGTAGAAGAAGTGATTGTGCAGAGCGGTGACCTGCACGTGAAACTCGAGCAGCGCTGAAATCACCGGATTCACTTCGTCCTCGAACAAGACGAGATCGCCCATCATCATCGCGTCAGCGACACCCTTCTGTGCTGGAGTGAACGCGACCCAGGACGTGAGCCCGAGAAACGGCGGCACCTTCCAGCCGTCGATCGTCACGTCGATGTCCTTGCGCGGGAACGACGCTTTCACGACGCCATCCGAGCTCGTTTCGATCGTAGCGACGCCGGTGGCATCCGCGACCGCTTTCTCGTCGATCGCTGCCGACAGGACAACAGGCGGAGGCGCAGGAGGCGCTTGGACCACGACGGGCGCTGGCGGAGGCACCACAGGTGCCGGCATCGCTGGCGGCCGATTCTCCGGGGCCGCGCAGGCCGTCGCGAACCCGAACAGCAGCACCAGGCAAGAGCATCGTAGTCCTCGAGTGAATCGATTGAGTTGCATCATCCCTCTCCTGAATGGGTTTCTACGATGTGGGCCGCATCCTCACGCAGGGAACCGCAAATGCCAATCACCGCACTTTTGGTCGCGATTTGTGCAGGACTGTAAATGCGTTGACCGCGCGGCCGACCTCCGACGATTTCATGGAAGAATCGGCGAACCCTTTACGTCCCAGCCGGCTCTGACTGAAAGAAGGAGAGCAAAGGAGCCCCATGTGCCAGCGAGTGACATGCAAGAGTTGCGAAAAGCCCACCTACAGCGGCTGCGGTCGACACATCGAGGCGGTTCTCGGCGATGTGCCGGTCGCCGAGCGTTGCCGGTGTCGTGAAAGTGCCACGCAGACCGCGCCGGTGGCGGGTCGACTCGAAAGCTGGGTCTCGGCCCTGTTGGGTAAAGCGAGCAGGAGGCCATGATGAAAATCATCGTAGAGTCCGCGGGTGCAGTCGCAAGCCGCGTCGACCTCGGTGGCCACGAGCTCACCTTCGACCAACCCGCGTCGGTGCCCCATGGTGAAGATCGCGGCCCGTCACCACTCGACGTCATGGCTGCCACGGTCGGCGCTTGCGCGCACTACTTCGCAGCAGCGTACCTCAGCGCGCGCAACGAGTCGGTCAAAGGCCTACGAGTCGAAGTCGAAGCCGAAAAGGTACGCGAGCCGCAGCCGCGCTTCGGTCGCGTTGCGATTCGCGTGATTCTGCCCCCGGATGTGCCGGAACAGTATCGGCCGCAGATCGAGCGCGCGGTCCGCAATTGCCCAGCGTACGGGACGCTCGTTCATCCGCCAGAGGTCGAACTCAGCTTCACGCAGGAGGTGCATGCGCCGGCAGCGTGATCGCGAGCGGATTTTCAATCAAAGTCTGGGGCCGGACTTTGATTGAGCGGGAACCAAGCACTCGGCTGCGCTATCTTTGGATACGTGGCAATCGTGGACGATGAAACCCGTCTGATCGACCGAGCGCGCGACGGCGACGAGGCTGCGCTCAGTCGCCTCGTCGAAAGCTACGCGCCAAGGATCCTGCGCTTCGGCCAAAAACTGTGCGGGGCGACTGCCGATGCCGAGGACGTGATGCAGCAGTCGTTGCTCACAGTCATGAGCCACATCGGCGACTTCCGCGGTGACAGCCACTTCACGACCTGGCTGTTCTCGATCGCGCGCAATCACTGCCTCAAACTCCACACGCGAGGAGACGCGGCGCACGCGCGTGAGCCGATCGAAACCGCTGAGCGCGTGACGACGCCCTCACGCCTGGCACCCGACGAAGCCGTCTCGCAAGAGCAACTCGAGAGCGCGCTCGACGGCGCGATCGAGGCGCTCGAGCCGTCACAACGTGAAGTGCTCGTGCTGCGCGACGTCGAAGGCTTGAGCGCGCCGGAAGTCGCCGAAACCTTGGGCGTCAGTGTCGATGCCGTCAAGAGTCGACTTCACCGCGCGCGAAAAGCACTGCGAGAACAATTGACGCCGTGGCTCGAACAGAGCGCGCCGAGTGCCGCGTGCCCTGACGTGGTCGATTTGCTTTCGCGCTATCAAGAGGGCGACGTGACCAGTGAGGCGTGCCACGTCATGCAAGCGCACGTTGACGGCTGTCCGCAGTGCGCCAAGCGTTGTCACTCACTGCGCGGAGTGCTTGCGGCGTGCAACGCTGCACCGGTTCCCGCATTGTCGGAGGACTTGAAAAAGGCGGTGAAGGAGCAAGTGAGGCGATCGTTGAGACGTCAGAGGGGCTGAGCGGGACACGCCAGTAGCAAAGCCCGCTGGCGCGTGGCAGTGTGTAGCGGCTGAAGGCAGCGTCTGTTGCACGCTTGGGTATGGGGTCGGATCAAAGTGGAACGTCATCTCGCGCTGCTCTCGTTGCTCACCCTCTTCGCTTGCGGAGGCCGGACCCTCGGCGATAGCGCGGAGCTTTCGTCGTCAGAGTTCGAGGGAGGAGCGGCGGGCGTTGCGCGCGCTGGGAGTAGCGGGGTTGCTGGTGCGATCCTGGGCGGCAGCGGGGGCACCGCCGGTCACGGTGGCGCGAGTAGCGGCGGAACGGGCAACGCTAGCGTCGCGGGCAATGGTGGTAGCGGTGGCGTCGCGGGCAGAGGAGGCGCGGCAAGCGGCGGTGTTGCTGGCAGAGGAAGCGCAGGCAGCGCTGGCGTGGGCGGCGGTTCTGCAGGTGGCCGCGCGGGCAGCGGAGGGGGCGGCTCTGCAGGTGGCCGCGCGGGCAACGGAGGGGGCGGCTCTGCAGGTGGCCGCGCGGGCAACGGAGGGGGCGGCTCTGCAGGTGGCCACGCGGGCAGCGGAGACATGGGCGGTGCGGGCGGCGGCGCGGGTGGCCGCGCAGGCAGCGGAGGCGCGGGCGGCGGCTCTGCAGGTGCGCCTGAGATCCCCTCTTCTTGGAGGGAAAGCCGCTACGCTTATTGCGCGGGACCAGGCCACGTCCTCGGTCAAAACCCGCTTTGGACTGCCGGCAACGCGGTGTTTTTAGTCACCTCGGCGAGCAACGGCGAAGTGAGCATTCAATACAACTCGGGCGACAGCTGGGAGACTCGCACCTCGGCCATGACTGGCCCATCGACGCCTTCATTGTCCGGCTTCGCGAGCGCCATCAACTCGATCTTCCCGTTCATCGTGTATGGCACTTCGAATTGTCCCATCCGCATCGTCGGTACGAACGCCAGCTATGGCTCGTGTTATCCGACGAGCGTCAAAGTCAGCGGCGTGTCCGTCGTCGATGCGCAGCTCGCGTACGCGGTTTATCAAGACCGCGTGTTGCGCTACGACGGCACGGATTGGAAGCCGTGGGAATCGCCCTTGCCAGGCACTGCGGTCGACGCGCAAGCGGTGTGGGCTTCCTCCGAAACCGTGCTCGTCGCCGCCAACGATGGCCAGGTGTATCTCCGGAGCGCCGGACAATGGCACCTGCAAACAGGCTTGCCCCAGGCTAACTATCAAGCTGCTTGGGGCTTTGCTGCTGACGATCTCTGGATTGGCAACGACGCCGGGCAGTTGCTCCACTACGACGGCGCGAATTGGACGGTAGTCGCCAAAGTCGAAACCCCATGTCCGGGCATTCGTTCGTTGTGGGGCAGTGATGGCGTGCTGTTTTTCACGACCGATCACGCGCTGGGGATGTTGAAGGACGGCACACTGCAGGTGCTGGGCGGCTCTGCGTGTGACGCAACGAGCAAGGTCCTGGGCGTGTGGGGGAACTCGAAAGACGAAGTCTTCTTCGCGACGCAGGACTCGGCTGACATCAACGGCCAGTGCGCCGGCATTAGCCTGTTGTGGTTCGACGGAAAAACCTTGGGACCGTTGTAGCTACGGTTCGATCACTTCCACGTCGATGACGTTGCCCGCGTGAATGGCGGTTGGCTCCGCGCACACGCGCTCGATGAGCTCGAGCGTGCGTCGCACGAGCTCTGCCATCTCAGCCTCGAGACTCTTGGGGTCGCGTCCATCCGCATTGATGATGATGCGCGCGGTCATGGCTCGAAGCTGCGCGGACATTGCCTGCAAGGTGCGACGCTGGCTCGGGCTAGCAACGGGCGAAGGTTGCTGCGCGATGCGCTCGGCCATTTGGTTGGCGCTGCGCACCAAAAGCAGCAACGGACTTGGCGCGAGTCCTGCCTGGGTCGCGCGCACGTAGTTGGCGGCGCTGGCGACGAGCCCGAGTGAACGTTGAGCCAGATCACGGGGATTGATCAGCTTCATGACGCGGGAAGTTTAGCGCGGAATCTCGGCGCCGGCGGTCGCGCGCTGCGTGGCGAGTTTGTTCGGGCGTGGCCCTGCGTGGAATGTGGCAAAAAGCGGTATGCTGGACTTTTGATGGCCCGCGATGAAGGCGCGATCTGGTTGAAGGTCGCAGGACGAGATCTACGCATCACCCATCCCGAGAAGCTGTACTTCTCGCAACAGGTACGAGTGACCAAGCTGCAATTGGTCGAGTACTACGCGCGCGTGGCAGAGGGTGCGCTCGGTGGAATCGCGGGCCGCCCAATCGTGCTCAAGCGTTTCGTCGACGGCGCAGAGGCGGCGCCCTTCTATCAAAAACGCGCGCCCGATTCGCGGCCCGAATGGCTGCGCACCGTGACCCTGACGTTCCCGTCCGGCAAAACCGCGGAAGAAGTGGTGGTGGACGACATTGCCGGTTTGATTTGGATCGTGAACTTAGGGTGCCTCGAGCTGCATCCACACCCGATTCGGTCCGCTGATTTGGAGCATCCGGACGAGCTGCGCGTCGATCTCGATCCGGGCCCCGGCGTCGCCTGGGAAGACGTGGTGCACGTCGCGCTCGAAGTGAAAGCGTTGCTCGACGAACACGGTTTGGTCGGATTTCCGAAAACCAGCGGTTCGCGCGGCATGCACATCAACGCGCGTATCGAACCTCGCTGGACATTCAGCGAACTGCGCAACGCGGCGCTTGCCCTGTCACGCGCAGTCGAGCGGCGAATCCCGAAGCTCGCGACGTCGAAGTGGTGGAAAGACGAACGCCACGGCGTGTTCCTCGACTACAACCAAAACGCCAAAGACCGTACGACGTGCTCGGCGTATTCGGTGCGCCCTTTGCCGGATGCGCGCGTTTCCACGCCGCTCACCTGGAGCGAAGTCCCCGACTGCAATCCCGCGGATTTCACGTTGTTTACGGTGCCAAAACGGTTTGCCGAGCAGGGCGATCCGCACGCGGGCATGAACTCCGAGATTGGAACGCTCGACGGCCTCTTGGAGCTCGCTGCGCGTGACGCGGCAGCAGGGATCGCGGACGCGCCTTGGCCAGGACAGTTTCCCAAAGCCGGAGAACGGAGAGCGACGCGCGCAGCAAGCTCACGCAGGAAAGCGCCTTTACTGATCATCGCTCAATCTCCCGATCGCGACGCCGCGCTGGCTGGCCTCGAGCGCTGGCTACACTCCAATGAACGAGCAGCCGCGTTCTTGCAACTCGAAGACATTCTGGTCGACTCGATGCGCGGCCGGTCGACGAATTGGACGCGCATTCGAGTGAATCTGCAGCACGTTCCCGAGGAAGAACGACCGAAGCAAGGCAAACCAGATCCCGACGATGATCCGACTCGCTAGCTGACCTAGCTGCTCCCTGAACAACCGTGATAGCGTGCGTACTCGATGTCAGATGTGGTCGTGAAGTACCGCCCGCGCTCAGTCTCCAAGGTCATGGTGGTGATCTTCGTCTTGTTGCTGTTCGTTCCGATGCTGATCGCGCTGATCACCTTCGCGGTTCAGCTCCTTCACGGCGAGGACGGCATGCGCATCGGCAAGTTCATCAAAATGCTGATCTTCTTCGGTGGCGTGAGCGCGATCGTCTTTCGCCCCGCGAGCAAAATCACACTCGACCGCCAAGCGGGAACGCTTCAGCACTCAACACCTTGGTCAACCAAGGCGGCGACCCAATTCCCGCTCGCCGGCTTGGCTGCAGTGACTGTCGAAGCCAATCCTGGCGGCTCGCTGTACCGTTTGATGCTGACCTATCGGGACGGCGGTAGGAGGCCGCTCACAGAGAATTTTTTCTACGACCAAGGACATCATCAGGGCGTGGCTCTAGCCCTGAATGCGGTGATTGGCGCGCACGTTGCGAGTGCGGCGTAGGGTTGGCAGAGCCCGGGTGTTTCAGCGTATCGCACCCGCACGCACATGCTGGGAAATGGCTATCTGACTGAGGCAAACCACGTTATCCATTAGCTGTCATGGCGGAAGCCGCTACAGAGGAGCTGCTTCGACGAGAGCTGGCTGAGCTGCGTGCCAGCGTGCGCCAGCTGAGCGAGCGGGCTTCCGCTGCGGACGGCGATGCGATGCGCTACCGACTGCTGCTCGAGCACCTGAATGTTGGGGTGTTCGTGTCTAGCTTGGATGGTCGGATGCTCGAATGCAACGAGCGCACGTTGGAAATGTCCGGCGAAAGCCGGGAGAGTCTGCTGCAGATCCCTCTCTCTGGCTTCTACGAATCCCCGACCGATCGACAGCGCCTCGTGGCGGAACTGCGCGGGACGGGCTCGGTGCGCAACTTCGAGACCTGGATTCGTCACCGCAGCGGCAAGCGCGTCGCATCGTCGATGAGCGCAGTGCTCGCACCGGTGGGACCAGACGGCTCCAAGGCAATCTTGGGCATGCTCGAAGATATCACCGACCGCAAGCTCGCCGAAGAGCGCGCGGGTGAAGGCGAGCAGCGTTTTCGAGTGATCGCCGAGCAATCGATGCTCGGCATTCTGATTTTCCAAGACAACAGGATCCGCTTCGTGAACCAAGCCGTTGCGGACATCAACGGTTACTCGATCGACGAGATGGCGGATTGGACCGGCACCGACTTTGCTCGCGTGATTCACCCCGACGACATCGCTTTGGTCACCGAGCAGGGACGCAAGAAGCAGGCAAATGATCCCAGTGCGCTCGCGCACTACTGCTATCGAGTCTTCGATCGGTCGGGTGAATTGCACTGGATCGAGCAGTATTCACGCACAATCGAGTATTGCGGGCGCAGCGCAGACTTCGTCACCTTGGTGGATGTGACGGCGCGCAAGCAGGCCGAGGAGTCCCTCCATCAATTGTCACAGAGCATGGAGCGCACGGCCAAGCTCGAATCGCTCGGTGTGCTGGCCGCGGGCATCGCGCACGACTTCAACAACTTGCTCGGGGGCCTGTTCGGTCACTTGGATTTAGCGCGCATGGAGGTCGATGAATCGAGCTCGGTGCGCGCGAACTTGGACGTGGCCCACAAGGCCTTCGAGCGCGCGAAGGCGCTCACGGGTCAGCTGCTCACGTTCGCCAAGGGCGGTGCCCCCGTACGCACGGTCGGTTCGGTTGCTTCGACCGTGAAGCAATGCGCTGAATTTGCCTTGAGCGGCAGTAACTTGAAGGTCGAGTTCGATCTCGAGGTCGACCTGTGTAATGCCGACTTCGATCGCAACCAACTCGCGCAAGCATTCGACAACCTATTGATCAACGCCAAGCAAGCGATGCCCTCCGGAGGCACGCTGCGTGTCGTGGGTCGAAACGTCGTCGTGGACCGCGGACCAACGCTCGATCTGCGCTCAGGGCGCTACGTCAAACTCAGCTTCATCGATACCGGACCCGGCATTCCTGCGGCAATTCTGCCGCGCATTTTCGAGCCGTTTTTCACGACCAAATCAGAGGGCAGCGGGGTCGGACTGACCGCGGCCTATGCCATCGTCAAAAAGCACGATGGCCACATCGACGTCGAGTCACGCCCCGGAGACGGCGCCACCTTTCACATTTGGCTGCCGGCAGTACTCGAACCGGCGAGCCGTCCACCAGCTACCTCGCCAGACCTCAAGCAAGGCCGTGGCCTCGTGTTGGTGATGGACGACGAAGACATGGTCCG